>Ga0310786_10000056_pt1 | contig 178925 bp, 120 predicted proteins | sample AusTroGonzalo_MG_FD_203881 | JGI IMG/M metagenome (GOLD analysis project Ga0310786, IMG submission 203881) | Bovine rumen microbial communities from tropical cattle in Woodstock, Queensland, Australia - Gonzalo_03 (v2) (version 2) | ecosystem: Host-associated > Mammals > Digestive system >...
TATGTGTTGGCAACAAACATTTGGCAAGTATTTCGTATTGTGGATTCATTGTGATATCTCGTTTCTTACAAGAAAGAAAAACATCACGGTTTTAGTGTACGCTCACACGTGATTATGCAGGTGACCCCTATCTCACTGATTTTTAGTAACTTTGTAGTGTTCAAGGATAACGCTTGCAGAGATTGACTTAAACGCGCGGAGTGATTGACGCAAATGCTCCTGGACACTACAAAAACTAACTAACTCAAAAAAACTAACCAACTTAAAAACTAAACTACTATGGCAAGAAAGATTTTCATCAGGACCATCCAGAACAAGAACCGCAAGAACGTGAAGGCCATCACCACTACCCTGGGAACCGTGTCTTGTATAGGCTATAACCCTGCATTATAGCCGTCCATTATCAAGGGACTCTAAACTTGCATGGGGTAAAGACCCTCACTATTCAGCCCACCTTCAAATGCTCATACTGCTTTCGCTTCCAGTACCTGCTGAATGTTCTGCTCGCGATGGCAGACACGTACCTCGATGCCGAACTTCTGGTGGATATGCTCGGCCAGATGCTGGGCGGAGTAGACACTACGGTGCTGACCGCCGGTACAGCCGAAGGAGAACATGAGCGAGGTGAAGCCACGCTGGATGTAGCGCTGCACATGGGCATCGGCCAGCTTATAGACGGAGTCGAGGAAGGTGAGGATCTCACCGTCGTCCTCGAGGAAGCGGATGACAGGCTCGTCGAGGCCCGTGAGCTGCTTGTAAGGCTCGTAACGGCCCGGGTTGTGGGTGGAACGGCAGTCGAACACGTAGCCGCCGCCATTGCCGCTCTCGTCGTCGGGGATGCCCTTGCCGTAGGAGAAGCTGAACACCTTGACCACCAGCGGGCCTAAGCCGTCGTATTTGGAGAACGTGGCAGGTCCGTCCTTGGGGTGGGCATTATAGGGATTCAGGTCGGTGGTCTTATAGCCGTCGGAACGGGTCTGCGCCACCACCTCTATCTGCTGATACTGAGGCAGTTCGGTGAGCCGTCTTAGCAGGTCTATCAGATAAGGATAGGGATAGTCGTCGTTGGCCAGCAGTTCCCGGAGGTTCTGCATGGCAGGGGGGATGCTCTTGATGAAATGCTGCTTGCGCTCGAAATAGCCGCGGAAACCGTAGGCACCGAGCACCTGGAGCGTTCGGAAGAGTACGAAGAGCCGCAACCTGCGGTCGAAGACATCGCGCTTGGGCATCTCTGCAAACTGCTGGGCAGCCTCGTAATACTCGTCGATCAGCTCACGGCGCAGCTTGTCGGGATACTTGGCCGAGGCCTGCCAGAGGAAGGAAGCCAGGTCGTAATAGAACGGACCGCGTCGACCGCCCTGAAAGTCGATGAAAGAGACCCCTCCCGACCTCCCCTGTTCAGGGGAGGAGTCTTGTTCTCCTCCTAAACTGGAGGAGTCAGAGGGGGGCAAAGTCACCATCACGTTCCTTGCCTGGAAATCCCGGTAGAGGAAACAGTCGTACTGCTCTTCGGTGAGGTCTTTGGCCAGGAGGCGGAAGTCGGCCTCGAGCTTCAGCTCATGGAAGTCGAGCTCGGTGGCTTTCAGGAAACAGTATTTGAAATAGTTGAGGTCGAAGAGCACGCCTTCGACATCGAACTCCGGCTGGGGATAGCAGTTGGAGAAATCAAGCTCACGGGCTCCACGGAATTGCATATTGGGCAGCTCACGGATGGTGCGGCGCAACAGTTCCTGCTCGGCTACGGTATAACGGCCTCCGGCATCGCGACCGCCACGGATGGCATCGAAGAGCGAGGTAGAGCCAAGGTCGGTCTGCAGATAGCGCAGTTCATCGCTGCTCACAGCCAGCACCTCGGGAACGGGCAGCTGCCGAAGGGTGAAATGATGGGCCAGATAGACAAAGGCATGGTTCTCGTCGCGACTGGTGCCAATACATCCTATGACACTCTGTCCCTTGTCGTCGGTCATGCGATAATACGAACGGTTGCTGCCTGCTCCGGGCAGCTTCTCACAATGGACAGGCTCTCGCCCACTCCATTCTTTATACAAGCTCAGCAGTTGTTCCATAAATTACGGATGCAAAAATACGACGAAAAGAGGGAAATCGCAAATTTTCGGAACACAAAAAGAGCAAGAAGCCCCACTTTTTTGCCAGTTCTCATCGTCAACGACAATGTTTAGAAAAAGCGAAATCGGCTGTCATCACGACAGCCGATTTTCAAAAACAAACTACTTAAAAACTAATCTACTAAAACAAATCAAAAAAATATCTTTCTTTGTTGCAAAGTTATTGATTAATCTCTCAAGCCCAAAATAATTTTGAATTAAAATTCAATGAAATTGATGTAAATCAATGCTACTATGCAACTTTTTGCAAGTATTTACACTTTTTGTTATGTTCACTTAGCAAAAAACATAGTTTGCAAAACAAAAAAAATGGTATCCGCAAATCATGCGGATACCACTCTTTCTATCTTCGTGCAAATCTCATTACATCATGCCGCCCATTCCGGGGTTGCCCATCGGCATGGCAGGCTCCTTCTCGGGCTTGTCGACAATAAGGCACTCGGTGGTGAGGAACATGCCTGCGATAGAGGCTGCATTCTCCAGAGCCACACGGGCTACCTTGGCAGGATCGATGACACCGGCCTTGCGCATGTCCTCGTAGACCTCAGTACGGGCATTGTAACCGAAGTCGCCCTTGCCCTCACGTACTTTCTGTACGACCACGGCACCCTCTTCACCGGCATTGGTGACAATCTGGCGCAGGGGCTCCTCGATGGCACGGCAGATGATATTGATACCCGTCTGCTCGTCGGCATTGTCGCCCTTCACGTTCTTCAGGGCCTCCTGAGCGCGGATATAGGTAGTACCACCACCTGCCACAACGCCTTCCTCGATGGCAGCGCGGGTAGCGCAGAGGGCATCGTCGACACGGTCTTTCTTCTCCTTCATCTCCACCTCGCTGTTGGCACCTACGTAGAGCACGGCAACGCCGCCGCTCAGCTTGGCCAGACGCTCCTGCAGCTTCTCCTTATCATAAGAAGAGGTGGTGTTCTCAATCTCAGCCTTGATCTGGTTGATGCGGTCCTTGATGGCCTGCTTGTCACCGGCGCCGTTCACGATAGTAGTGTTGTCCTTGGTCACAGTCAGCTTGTCGCAGGTGCCGAGCATCTCAATGGTAGCCTGCTCCAGCTTCAAGCCCTTCTCCTCGCTGATGACAGTACCGCCAGTCAGCACGGCGATGTCCTCGAGCATAGCCTTACGACGGTCGCCAAAGCCAGGAGCCTTGACAGCGCAGATCTTCAGACCGCCACGCAGACGGTTGACAACGAGTGTGGTCAGGGCCTCAGAGTCCACGTCCTCAGCGATAATCAGCAAGGGACGGCCACTCTCGGCAGCAGGCTGCAGGATAGGCAGGAACTCCTTGATGTTGGAAATCTTCTTGTCGTAGATGAGGATATAGGGATTCTCCATGGCACACTCCATCTTCTCAGAGTCGGTCACGAAGTAAGCCGACAGATAACCACGGTCGAACTGCATGCCCTCGACAACACCGATATGGGTGTCGCGGCTCTTCGACTCCTCGATGGTGATCACGCCGTCCTTCGACACCTTGCGCATAGCCTCAGCCAGCAGCTCGCCAATCTCCTTGTCGTTGTTGGCGCTGACGGTAGCCACCTGCTCAATCTTGTCATAGTTGTCGCCCACCTGCTCGGCATTCTGGGCAATGAACTCGGTAACAGCCTTCACAGCCTTGTCGATACCGCGCTTCAGGTCCATGGGATTGGCACCGGCGGTAACGTTCTTCAGGCCCTCGCTCACGATAGCCTGAGCCAGGATGGTGGCGGTTGTGGTGCCGTCGCCGGCATCGTCGCCAGTCTTTGAAGCCACGCTCTTCACAAGCTGAGCGCCTGTGTTCTCGAAGTGATCCTCCAGCTCGATTTCCTTAGCCACGGTAACACCGTCCTTGGTAATCTGGGGAGCACCGAACTTCTTTTCAATCACCACGTTGCGACCCTTCGGACCAAGAGTCACCTTTACTGCGTTAGCCAACTGATCCACGCCCTGCTTCATCATCTCGCGGGCTTCGATATTGAATTTAATTTCCTTTGCCATAATTCTAATTCATAATTAATAATTCATAATGCATAATTATTTCTCGATGACTGCGAGCACGTCGCTCTGGCGCATCATGAGGAACTTCTCGCCGTCGAGCTCAATTTCCGTTCCGCTATACTTGCCATAGAGAACTTCGTCGCCCTCCTTCAGAATCATCTCTTCATCCTTGGTTCCCTTGCCTACAGCCTTAATCACGCCACGAAGGGGCTTCTCTTTCGCTGTATCAGGAATAATGATTCCACCGATTTTCTCTTCGGCCGGTGCAGGCACTACCAACACGCGGTCAGCTAATGGTTTGATTGTCATAATTGTTTTTTGTTTTTATAAATACGTTAATGTTTAGAACTCTATACATTTTTGTTCCACTTCAGCGCAAAGCTGCATGCAAGAACGTTCAACCTCATTTCAGCCAAAAGTATGCCAAAGTGCCACGACTGACAAAGTGACACTCTTAAAAAATGGCAAACAAATAAAAAAAGGCGCAAGCCTCGAATGAGGTTCGCGCCTTAACATTGGGTTATTCTTCGAATTTTACTTATTCGTCGAGTACGTTCTCTTCTACGAAGTCAAGCACATTCTTGCGATTGGCCTGCATGCGCTCGTAATCTTCCTTCGAACCAACAATCAGTTTGTCGAACTCGCGAAGACCAGTACCTGCCGGGATGAGGTGACCGCAGATAACGTTCTCCTTCATACCCTCCAGATTGTCGACCTTGCCACGGATGGCAGCCTCGTTGAGCACCTTGGTGGTCTCCTGGAACGATGCAGCCGACATGAACGACTTGGTCTGCAAAGCAGCACGGGTGATACCCTGCAGAATCTGAGTCGATGTGGCGGGAACAGCATCGCGAACCTGAACGTGGCGCAAGTCGCGGCGCTTCAGAGAAGAGTTCTCGTCGCGCAGACGACGGGCTGTGACAATCTGACCGGCCTTGAGATTCTCGGAGTCACCGGCATCGGTAACCACCTTCTTGCCCCAGATACGGTCATTCTCCTCAGCAAAGTCGAGCTTGTCGACAATCTCCTGCTCGAGGAACGAGGTGTCGCCTGGATCGTTGATCTGCACCTTGCGCATCATCTGACGTACGATAATCTCAAAGTGCTTGTCGTTGATCTTGATACCTTGCAAGCGATACACATCCTGTACCTCATTAACGATATACTCCTGAACAGCGGTCGGACCCTTGATGGCGAGGATGTCGTTCGGGGTGATGGCACCGTCGGAAAGCGGTGTACCGGCACGCACGGCATCGTGCTCCTGTACCAGAATCTGCTTGGAAAGCGATACGAGGTACTTACGCTGGTCGCCAGTCTTTGAGGTAACGATAATCTCACGGTTGCCACGCTTCACCTTACCCATAGTGACCTCACCGTCAATCTCGGAAACGACAGCGGGGTTCGACGGGTTGCGAGCCTCAAAGAGCTCGGTGACACGAGGCAGACCAGCGGTAATATCACCACCCTTGGCTGCAGCACGAGGAATCTTGACGAGGGTCTCACCTGTCTTCACGGTCTGACCGTCCTCAACAACGACGTGACCACCCACAGGGAAGTTATAAGTACCCAGAATCTCACCGTTGGCATCAACGATATTACAAGTAGGCACCTTGGTCTTGTCCTTAGACTCCGTCACGATCTTCTCAGTCAAGCCAGTGGTTTCATCGGTCTCGGCACGGAAGGTAACACCTTCGATGACATCGTTGAACTTCAGAATACCGGCATACTCGGTGACGATAACGGCATTGAAGGGATCCCACTGGGCTACCTTCTCGCCCTTGCTGACAACCTCACCTGTCTTATAATAGAGTGAGGAGCCGTAAGGCACGGTCACCGTAGAAAGTACAATCTTGGTATTGGGGTCGACGAAGCGCAGTTCACCAAGTCGGCTGACAACCATCTCGCACATGCGGCCATCTTCATCGAACGGTACGGTACGCACCTCCTCGAACTCCAGACGAGCCGACTCATACTTACAAATGATGGTAGCATTGGCAGCAGCGTTGGCAGCCACACCACCGGCGTGGAACGTACGCAGCGTAAGCTGAGTACCTGGCTCACCGATAGCCTGAGCGGCAATCACACCGACAGCCTCACCTTTCTGCACCATGCGGCGGGTAGCGAGGTTACGGCCGTAGCACTTACGGCAAACACCCTTCTTAGACTCGCAGGTGAGCACCGAACGAATCTCAACGCTCTCGATCTCAGCCTTCTCAATCTCCTCGGCAATGGCCTCGGTAATCTCTTCACCGGCAGGAACGATGACATCACCTGTCTTGGGGTTGATGACATCATGAACGCTCACACGACCGAGGATGCGCTCGCTCAGCGACGAAATGACCTCGTCACCACTCTTCAACGCAGTACAGACGAGTCCGCGCAGCGTGCCGCAATCCTCTTCGTTGATAATCACGTCGTGAGAGACATCGACCAGACGACGGGTCAGATAACCTGCGTCGGCAGTTTTCATAGCCGTATCGGCCAGACCCTTACGGGCACCGTGAGTAGAGATAAAGTACTCCAGCACGGACATACCCTCCTTGAAGTTCGACAGAATGGGGTTCTCAATAATCTGGTGTCCCTCGGCACCGGCTTTCTGAGGCTTGGCCATCAGACCACGGATACCGGAGAGCTGCTTAATCTGATCCTTAGAACCACGGGCACCAGAGTCGAGCATCATGAACACAGCATTAAAGCCCTGGTCGGCCTCGGTCATCTGCTTCATCAGAATATTACCGATATCATTGTTCACGTGAGTCCAGGTATCAATAACCTGATTGTAACGCTCGTTATCGGTAATGAAGCCCATGTTATAGTTGTCGGTAATCTGCTGCACCTCGTCATTACCCTTGGCAATGAGATCAGCCTTCTCCTTTGGAATGATGATATCATCAAGGTTGAACGACAGACCTGCCAGATAAGCCATTCGATAACCAAGGTTCTTGATACCGTCAAGGAACTCACATGCCTCGGCAAAGCCTACGTTCTTGATAACATCGGCAATGATGTCACGCAGAGACTTCTTAGAGATCACCTTGTTCACATAGCCTACTTCCTTAGGAACGATGCCGTTAACAATAACACGACCTACAGAAGTCTCTACCTGATGACGAATCTTGCAACCGTCAACTACGTCGTCGACCATTACCTTTACCTGAGCGTGGAGGTCGCACTTGCCTTCATTATGGGCAATGATAGCCTCCTCGGGACCATAGAACGAAAGGCCCTCACCCTTAGCACCTGGACGGATTTTGGTAATATAGTAGAGGCCGAGCACCATATCCTGTGAAGGAACGGTGATAGGTGCACCATTGGCAGGATTCAGAATGTTGTGGCTCTGGAGCATGAGCAGCTGAGCCTCAAGGATAGCCTCATTGGACAGAGGAAGGTGTACAGCCATCTGGTCACCGTCGAAGTCGGCGTTGAATGCCGTACAGGCTAATGGATGCAGCTGAATGGCCTTACCCTCGATGAGCTTAGGCTGGAATGCCTGGATACCCAGACGGTGCAGGGTTGGTGCACGGTTGAGCAATACGGGATGTCCCTTCATGACATTCTCGAGGATGTCCCAGATAACCGGCTCACGACGGTCAACAATCTTCTTGGCCGACTTCACCGTCTTCACGATGCCGCGCTCAATGAGCTTACGGATAATAAACGGCTTGTAGAGCTCAGCTGCCATCAGCTTAGGCAGACCGCACTCGCCCATCTTCAGCTCAGGACCAACGACGATAACCGAACGTGCAGAATAGTCGACACGCTTACCGAGAAGGTTCTGACGGAAACGGCCCTGCTTACCCTTCAGCGAGTCGGAGAGTGACTTCAGAGGACGATTAGAGTCGCTCTTCACAGCACTTGACTTACGGCTGTTATCGAAGAGAGAGTCGACAGCTTCCTGAAGCATACGCTTCTCGTTGCGGAGAATCACTTCAGGAGCCTTAATCTCCATGAGTCGCTTCAGACGGTTGTTACGGATGATGACACGACGATAAAGGTCGTTCAAGTCGGAAGTGGCAAAACGTCCGCCATCCAGGGGAACGAGGGGGCGCAGTTCGGGAGGAGTCACAGGGATAATCTTCATAATCATCCATTCAGGACGATTGACACCTTTCTCCACACTCGAACGGAAAGCCTCGACGACCTGCAGACGCTTCAATGCCTCATTCTTACGCTGCTGAGAAGAGTCTGTATTGGCACGGTCGCGCAGTTCGTAAGAGAGGGAGTCGAGATCCAGCTGCTGCAACAGTTCGTAGACAGCTTCGGCACCCATCTTGGCAACGAACTTGTTGGGATCGTTGTCGTCGAGCATATAATTGTCCTCTGACAGCTGGTTGTCCAGAATATCATTGTACTCATCTTCGGAAAGAAGGTCGTACTTCTGCGAACCCAGAAGAGGATTGCCTTCAGCATCCTTGCGACCCTCGAGCGCACCTGGCTGAATGACCACGTAGCGCTCATAGTAGATGATAGCATCGAGCTTCTTCGTGGGAAGACCGAGCAGATAGCCAATCTTGTTGGGCAGACTACGGAAATACCAGATATGGGCAACGGGTACCACCAGTTCAATGTGACCACTGCGCTCGCGACGCACCTTCTTCTCTGTCACCTCGACACCACAACGGTCGCAGACAATACCCTTATAACGAATGCGCTTGTACTTACCGCAGGCACACTCATAGTCCTTTGTAGGACCGAAGATGCGCTCACAGAACAAGCCATCGCGCTCAGGTTTGTAAGTACGATAGTTGATGGTCTCGGGCTTGGTCACCTCACCATACGAATTCTCAAGGATTTCCTCAGGCGAAGCCAGTCCGATGGTAATTTTAGTAAAATTACTCTTTGTCTTTGTATCTTTCTTGAAAGCCATATTTCAATTTTACGATTTACGAATTTACGATTTCTTTTAGCCGCTATGCTTTGTAAAAGCGCTAAAGCGTGTTCGATTTCGCTTAGTCGAACTTCACACTCAGACCGAGACCACGAAGCTCGTGGAGCAATACGTTGAGCGACTCAGGAATACCAGGTGTTGGCATAGGATCACCCTTGACGATAGCCTCATAAGCCTTGGAGCGACCTACTGTATCATCAGACTTGATGGTCAGGATCTCCTGCAGCACATGGCTGGCACCGAAGGCTTCGAGAGCCCATACCTCCATCTCACCGAAACGCTGTCCACCAAACTGGGCCTTACCGCCAAGAGGCTGTTGCGTAATGAGTGAGTACGGACCAATGGAACGGGCGTGCATCTTATCCTCAACCATGTGGCCAAGCTTCAGGAAGTAGGTGATACCCACGGTAGCAGGCTGGTCGAACTTTTCACCTGTCTCACCATCATAGAGGTGGGTAGAGCAGAGGTGTGGCAGACCTGCCTTGTCGGTCCATTCTGCAAGGTCCTCAAGTTTGGCACCATCGAAGATAGGAGTAGCGAACTTCACGCCTAAGCGCTTACCAGCAGCACCAAGAATGGCCTCGAAAATCTGACCGAGGTTCATTCGAGAAGGCACACCCAGCGGGTTCAATACCAAGTCAACGGGACGGCCATCCTCAAGGAACGGCATATCCTCCTGGCGTACCACCTTCGATACAATACCCTTGTTACCGTGACGACCTGCAAGCTTATCGCCCACGCCAATCTTACGCTTCTTGGCCACATAGACCTTTGCCATCTGCAAGATGCCGGAAGGCAGCTCATCGCCAATGGTGATGGCAAACTTCTTGCGCTTCATCTCAGCGTCAAGCAGCTTGTACTTCTTCATGTAGTTGATGATGAGCTGAGCGATGAGCTCGTTCTTGTGCTCGTCATTCGTCCACTTGTTGGTCTGAATATCACCATATTCAAGATTCTTCAAAGCTGTCACGGTGAACTTAGAGCCTTTAGAGATAATCTCAGCTCCGGTATAGTCTTTCACGCCCTGAGAGGTCTTACCTTTCGTCAGCGTCATAAGCTTATCTATCAGGATGTCCTTCAGATCCTCTACCTTTGCCTCGTACTCCTCATCAATCTTAGCCAGAATCTGCTTATCCTGCATCTTGGTCTGACGAGTCTTGATGGCACGGGCGAAAAGCTTCTTGTCAATAATGACACCAGAGAGTGAAGGATTGGCTTTCAGCGAAGAGTCCTTCACATCGCCAGCCTTATCGCCAAAGATAGCGCGCAGCAGTTTCTCCTCAGGCGAGGGATCGCTCTCACCCTTCGGTGAAATCTTACCAATCAGGATATCACCAGGCTCGACACGAGCACCTACACGGATAATACCGTTCTCATCCAGATCCTTAGTAGCTTCCTCGCTGACATTGGGGATATCAGAAGTGAACTCCTCAACGCCACGCTTGGTCTCACGCACGTCGAGTGAATACTCATCCACATGCACAGAAGTCAGGATATCCTCACGCACGATACGCTCGTTGAGCACGATAGCATCCTCATAGTTGTAACCCTTCCAAGGCATGTAGGCAACCAACAGGTTGCGACCCAGAGCCAGCTCACCGTTCTCAGTAGCATAGCCCTCAGTTAGGATGTCACCCTTCTTCACACGCTGACCCTTGTTACAGATAGGACGAAGGTCAATGGTCATGTTCTGGTTGGTACGACGGAACTTAGCTATACGGTACTCCTTCAGAGCAGGCTCGAAGCTGACGAACTCCTCATCCTCAGTACGGTCGTAGAGGATGCGGATAGTGGTAGCATCAACATACTCCACAACACCCTCGCCCTCAGCGGTCACCATCGTACGTGAATCCTCACACACCTGCTTCTCAATACCAGTACCCACAATAGGAGCCTCGTTATGGAGCAGGGGAACAGCCTGGCGCATCATGTTCGATCCCATCAGCGCACGGTGAGCATCATCGTGCTCCAGGAACGGAATCAGCGAAGCAGCAATAGAAGCGATCTGCTGAGGAGAAACGTCCATCAAATCGACATCCGAAGGCGGAACCACGGGGAAGTCGGCATCCTGACGACACTTAACCACCTTGCGGATGAAGGTGCCGTCATCGTTCAAAGGAGCATTACCCTGACCGATAATATGATTCTCTTCTTCCTCGGCTGTGAGGTATACGATATCATCATTATTCAGATTGGCTATACCGTTCTCAACCTTACGGTAAGGAGTCTGGATAAAGCCAAGCTCATTAATCTTTGCATAGACACAGAGTGATGAGATAAGACCGATGTTAGGTCCTTCAGGACTCTCAATCGGACAGAGGCGGCCATAGTGTGTATAGTGCACGTCACGCACCTCAAAGCCGGCACGCTCACGCGACAGACCTCCAGGACCCAGAGCAGAGAGACGACGCTTGTGTGTCACCTCGGCCAGCGGGTTGGTTTGGTCCATGAACTGTGACAGAGGATTGGTTCCAAAGAACGAGTTGATAACGCTCGAAATGGTCTTGGCATTGATCAGGTCCGTCGGAGTGAACACCTCATTGTCACGCACGTTCATACGCTCGCGAATAGTACGGTTCATACGTGCCAGACCAATCGAGAACTGGTTAGACAACTGCTCACCAACGGTACGCACACGACGGTTCGACAGGTGATCGATATCATCAACGGCAGCCTTAGAATTAATCAGCTGAATAAGATACTTGATAATCTCAATAATATCCTCCTTAGTAAGGACGCGCACGTCCATGTCGGTATTGAGTCCCAGCTTCTTATTGATTCTATAACGGCCTACATCACCCAGGTCATAACGCTTGTCAGAGAAGAACAGGTTCTGTATGACCTCACGGGCACTGGCATCATCGGCAGGATCAGCATTACGCAACTGTCGGTAGATATATAGTACAGCTTCCTTTTCAGAGTTGCTGGGATCCTTGGCCAAGGTATTGAAGATGATGCTGTAGTCCTGTGCCACTGCCTCATCCTTATGTACGAGAATAGTGGGAGCACCACTCTCGAGAATATCCATCATATTCTCCTCGGTAATCTCAGTCTCACGATCCATGATGACCTCATTACGCTCGATGGACACAACCTCGCCCGTATCCTCATCAACGAAGTCTTCGTTCCAGCTCTTCAGCACACGAGCTGCCAGTCGGCATCCCAAGACTTTCTTCAAGGCTGCCTTGTTGACCTTCACCTCCTCGGCAAGATCAAAAATCTTCAGGATATCCTTATCGGTTTCAAAACCAATAGCACGCAACAGCGTTGTAACAGGCAACTTCTTCTTACGGTCGATATACGCATACATCACATTGTTAATGTCTGTAGCGAACTCTATCCAGGATCCCTTGAAAGGAATGATACGAGCCGAATAGAGGAGCGTTCCATTTGCATGGATGCTCTGACCAAAGAATACGCCAGGTGAACGGTGCAACTGAGACACGACGACACGCTCGGCACCATTAATCACAAATGTGCCATTTGCGGTCATATAAGGAATGGGACCCAGGAACACGTCTTGGATAACCGTTGGGAAATCGACATGATCGGGGTCTGTGCAATAAAGCTTCAGCTTAGCCTTCAAGGGCACGCTATAAGTCAGCCCGCGTTCCAAACACTCGTCAATCGTATAACGAGGCGGGTCTATATAGTAATCCAAGAACTCAAGAACGAAGCTGTTTCGCGTATCGGTGATAGGGAAGTTCTCTGCGAACACCTTATACAAACCGTCGTTCTTGCGTTCTTCAGGTGGAGTGTCCAACTGCAGAAAGTCCTTGAAAGACTTTAATTGCACATCGAGGAAATCCGGTAACGGCATCGGGTTCTTGACGCTGCCAAAGTTTACTCTGTTCTCTATTACTTTTGAAGCCATATATATTATTTTAATGATTCTAGATTTCCAGACCATCCAGAGATTCTAGAAAGGTCTAGAAAATCCAGGTCAAAGACAAGAAAAGGTTAGGAACCCTCGACTGGAGAGTCCCTAACCACAGTGTTATTAATAGCTTGAATTACTTCAGCTCAACCTCGGCACCAGCAGCCTCGATGGTCTTCTTGAGGTTCTCAGCCTCTTCCTTCGACAGGCCTTCCTTAACGGTAGCGGGAGCACCGTCAACGAGGTCCTTAGCTTCCTTCAGGCCAAGACCGCAAGCTTCCTTAACAGCCTTCACCACCTGCAGCTTGTTAGCGCCAGCAGCCTTCAGGATAACGTCGAACGACGACTTCTCCTCAGCAGCGGCCTCACCACCAGCAGCGGGAGCAGCAGCTACAGCAACGGCTGCAGCAGCAGGCTCAATTCCATACTCGTCCTTCAGGACTGTTGCCAACTCGTTAACTTCTTTCACAGTAAGGTTTACCAACTCTTCTGCAATAGCTTTAATATCTGCCATTTTATTTAAATTTTTAATTGTTTTTAATGTTAATGTATTATTCTTCTCGCTTATTTGTTACGCTCAGCGATTGCGTCGAGGAGACCATGGATCTTGCCACCAGCGTTGAGACTAGAAACAACATTCTTGATTGGCGACTGCAGCAGAGCCACAACGTCAGCAATAAGTTCGTTCTTGCTCTTGATAGCAACAAGCTCTTCAAGTTTATCAGCACCTACGAAGATGCTCTCTTCGGCATAGGCACCCTTCAATGCAGGTATACCTTCCTTTACATATTCCTTAAGGAGCTTAGCAGGCACGTTAGCTGTTTGACACAGCATCACAGCCGTATTACCTTTCAAGCACTCATACAGAGGAGCGAAATCAATCTCCGAAGCCTCAAAGGCCTTATGGAGAAGGGTGTTCTTGACGACCACCATCTTGATATCATTCTTGAAGCACTTACGACGCAGGTCGCTTGTCTTCTCTGCATTCAGTCCAGTAAGGTCAACGAGGTAGAAATGGGGATACTGCTTAAGTTTCTCACCAAGTTCTACAATGATAGTATCTTTTACTTCCTTTTTCATTTGTCTAATCTTTTAACGAGTTATTCAACTGATTTAGGATCTACCTTGATACCCTTACTCATCGTACTTGAGATAAAGATACTCTTAATATAAGTACCCTTGGCAGCAGCAGGCTTCAGTTTGATAATAGTAGAGATGAACTCTTTGGCATTCTCAAAAATCTGATCAGCAGTGAAGTTCACCTTACCAATCGACGTGTGGACAATACCTGTCTTGTCAACCTTGAAGTCAATCTTACCCTGCTTTACCTCCTTAACAGCCTTTGCGACATCCATAGTAACCGTACCGCTCTTGGGGTTTGGCATCAGTCCGCGAGGACCGAGGACACGACCCAAAGGACCTAACTTACCCATGCAAGAGGGCATGGTAATGATAACATCAACATCAGTCCAACCGCCCTTGATCTTTTCGATATATTCGTCGAGACCAACATAGTCGGCACCTGCTTCCTTGGCAGCAGCCTCCTGATCGGGAGTGCAGAGAGCGAGCACGCGAGTCACCTTACCAGTTCCGTTCGGCAGCGACACAACGCCACGAACCATCTGATTAGCCTTACGCGGATCAACGCCCAAACGTACATCGATATCTACGGAAGCAGCAAACTTCGTCGTCGTAATTTCCTTCACGAGACCGGCTGCTTCTTTCAAAGTGTAGGCTTTCCCTGCTTCAACCTTATCAGCGACCAACTTTTGATTTTTTGTCAGTTTACTCATTGTCTTTTAAAATTGAAGTTATTGTTATTTACCAGGGAACTCCCCTTTCACAGTGATACCCATGCTACGTGCTGTGCCAGCAATCACTTTCATTGCAGACTCGATAGTGAAGCAGTTCAAATCGGGGAGCTTGTCCTCAGCGATAGCACGTACCTGATCCCAGGTAACGGTTGCCACCTTCTTACGGTTAGGCTCAGCAGAACCACTCTTCACCTTGGCAGCTTCCAAGAGCTGAACAGCTGCGGGAGGAGTCTTGATAACGAAACTGAATGACTTGTCATTGTAGTATGTGATAACGACAGGAAGAATCTTACCTGCCTTATCCTGGGTTCTGGCGTTGAACTCCTTGCAGAATCCCATAATATTAATACCTTTCGAACCCAGAGCAGGTCCTACGGGAGGAGAGGGATTCGCAGCGCCACCTTTAATCTGTAATTTGATTAATCCAGCAACTTCTTTAGCCATTTCTGTTTGTAAATTATTAATTGATTTTCATATAAGCCAAGGCGTGGAAGCCACCTGTGACCGTATACTAGAATCGGCACACCGTAACAATATGTGCCTTATTCTTTCTCTACCTGATTAAATCCTAACTCCAAAGGAGTCTTACGTCCGAATATCTTAACCATCACTTTCAGCTTGCGCTTCTCAGCGTTAACCTCCTCGATCACGCCACTGAAACCGCTGAACGGTCCATCCGTTACCTTTACAGCCTCATCAAGAACAAAGGGAATAGTCACCTCTTCACTCTTGATGGCTGTCTCCTCGGCCGTACCAAGTATCCTATTGATATCAGCCTGACGGACGGGACTAGGATTATCCATTCCGCCCAGGAACCCAAGTACGTTAGGAATGAAGCGAAGTGTGTGTGCTATTTCACCGTCAAGCCGTGCCTCTACAAGCACATAGCCAGGCAAAAAGAGCTTCTCTTTCACCACACGCTTACCATTACGAAGCTGTGCATACTTTTCAGTAGGCAACAGAATCTGTCCCACATGGTCAGCCAGATTCTGATTATTCCTCATCAAAGCCTCAAGATACTCTTTTACCTTAGCCTCTTTACCGCTTACGGCTTTCAGCACGTACCATTTCTTACCTGTCTCTGCCATTCTTTGTTATATTGGGGCTTTATTTATGAAAACAGGCCATATACGAATAGCATGAAATGCTGGAAGACCAAATCCAAAAGGAAGACCACAACAGCAATAATAAGCGATGCCAGCAGTACAAGCCATGCACTTTGCATCAACTCTTTCCAAGTAGGCCATGTAACCTCGTGTGCCAGTTCATTATAGCACAACTTACAATAGTTTACGAATTTATTCATCACTAATCTTCTTTGTTGCACGGGAAGGAGGACTCGAACCCACGACCCTCGGTTTTGGAGACCGATGCTCTACCAACTGAGCTATTCCCGTAAATAAGCCCCCACCCCAATTCATGAGCGGGGGCCTTAGTATTTTCAATGTTTGTTCTTTGCGAGCGTGTCGCAAAAGACTTCATTTTAGTCTTCGAAGACCTCAGTAATCTGACCAGATCCTACGGTACGACCACCCTCACGGATAGCGAAACGCAGACCCTTGTTCAGAGCGACAGCGTAGATGAGCTCAACGGTGATCTCAACGTTATCACCAGGCATTACCATCTCAACGCCCTCGGGGAGGTGAATCTCACCTGTGCAGTCCATCGTACGGAGATAGAACTGAGGACGATACTTGTTTCCGAACGGAGTATGACGACCACCCTCTTCCTTCTTCAGGACATAGATAGAAGCCTTGAACTTCTTGAAGGGCTTGATCTGTCCGGGATGGCAGAGCACCATACCACGCTTAATCTCGTTCTTATCGATACCGCGGAGCAGCAGACCTACGTTATCACCAGCCTGACCCTCGTCAAGGAGCTTGCGGAACATCTCAACACCGGTAACAACCGAGTTCTTGTCCTCACCAAGACCGAGCAACTCAACAGCGTCACCAACGTGGATAACACCAGTCTCGATACGACCTGTAGCCACAGTACCACGGCCAGTGATTGAGAACACGTCCTCAACAGGCATCAGGAAGGGCTTGTCGGTAGCACGAGGAGGCTCCTGGATCCAAGTGTCGCAGGTATCCATCAGCTCCATAACCTTCTGCTCCCACTTCTCAACGCCATTCAGGGCACCGAGCGCAGAACCGCGGATGATAGGAGTATCCTCTTCGAACTCGTACTGCTCGAGGATCTCACGAACCTCCATCTCAACGAGCTCCAGCATTTCCTCATCGTCAACCATGTCACACTTATTCAGGAACACGACCAGACGGGGAACGTTCACCTGACGGGCGAGCAGCACGTGCTCACGGGTCTGGGGCATAGGACCGTCGGTAGCAGCCACAACAAGGATAGCGCCATCCATCTGAGCAGCACCAGTTACCATGTTCTTCACATAGTCAGCGTGGCCCGGGCAGTCAACGTGAGCGTAGTGACGGTTCTTCGTCTCATACTCAACGTGAGCGGTGTTAATGGTGATACCGCGCTCCTTCTCCTCGGGAGCGTTGTCGATCTGATCGAACGACTTAACTTCAGAAAGACCCTGCTTAGCCAGAACGGTGGTGATAGCAGCGGTCAGAGTGGTCTTACCGTGGTCAACGTGACCGATAGTACCAATGTTTACGTGCGGTTTGGTGCGCACAAAAGTCTCTTTTGCCATTGTTGTTTGTTTGTTTATAAGATTTATTGATAATCAAATGTTTTTGCTCCTCCTGTCTTCTCAAAGAGCTGTAACTGAGAGTTGAACTCAGGACCTCTTCCTTACCAAGGAAGTGCTCTACCACTGAGCTATTACAGCATTGTTATAGAGCGGAAAACGGGGCTCAAACCCGCGACCCCCAGCTTGGAAGGCTAGTGCTCTATCAACTGAGCTATTTCCGCAAAAACAACTTCTCTGTGAGAGTGGGAGGTGATGGATTCGAACCACCGAAGTCGAAAGACAACAGATTTACAGTCTGCCCCATTTGGCCGCTCTGGAAACCTCCCAATTTTTGCGTCCCAACTCGTCGTTTTTTTCGGCCTAAGCCTTTCTTTGAGCCTCTTGTCGGATTCGAACCAACGACCCCGAGATTACAAATCACGTGCTCTGGCCAACTGAGCTAAAGAGGCTTTCTTAAGCAGCCGCTCTCGTTTCAGATTGACGACCTGTTGGAAAACGGCTGCAAAGTTACGACTTATTTTCGAACTACCAAAACTTTTCCCAAGTTTTTTTAGTAATTTCTCGATTTTTCCTTAATTTTCTGCAGTTGCACCCTCAAAGCATCAACACAGAGGTCTACGCCCTCTTCAAATGTATCGCTTACCTTCTCCACATGAGCAGGAGCATTCCCTGGCAATGTAACCGTGATGCTCGTCTCTTTGTTCTCGGCAGTAGCGGGTTTTACAACTTTCAATTGCACCTCTACTTTCTGTATATCTTCGTACGTTTTTTCTAACTTGGCGACTTTCTTCTCGATAAACGCCTCTAACTTTTCGGTAGCGTCGAAATGAATCGACTGAATCTTAATTTCCATAGTCTCTTCTGTTTTAAAAAGTTAAACTATAAGGTCACTTTCCACCGCGAGGGTGGGTGTCATTGTAAACTCTTTTCAGTTGCTCAAAGGTTGTATGGGTATAGATTTCTGTTGTCTGCAGGCTTTCATGTCCTAACAGCCTGCGCACGTCTTCCAATCCTGCCCCATGATTGAGCATCGCCGTAGCGAAGGAATGCCTGAGCACGTGGGGTGAGCGTTTCTTCATGAAAGTCACCTTCGATAGCTGTGCCCTCACTTCAAGATAGACTTGTTCTCCCGTCATCCTCTCGCCCTTGTTTCCAAGGAACAGAGCATCGGAGTTTCTTTCCACTTGCTGATTGCGCACCTCTACATAGTGCTTTAGCGCTGTCTCCAGCTCCCCGCCAAAAGGAATAAGCCGCTGCTTGTTACGCTTACCGGTCACTTTCAGCTGATGAGCGTCGAAGTCGACATCCTTATCGTCGAGTCCCACCAGCTCGCTCCGTCTCAGCCCTGCCTCATATAGCAGTATAATAATAGTACGCGCACGTACATCCTTATAATTATCTCCCCATTGCTGTTGGTCCAGAAGCTCGTCTATTTCGCTTTCCTTTACGAACTGCGGTAACGGCTTTTGCTTCTTCGGCCCTACAATCTGGTAGGCTGGATCTCGGCTAACAAGTTTTCTTGCCAAAGCGAAACGGTAGAACGAACGCAGGGCAGCAAGATCTGCATTGACAGATGTGGCTTTATTACCCTTATCGACCAGCGTTTCCATCCATCCTCTGATGAGATCGGCATCGACGGTCTGCCAAGTGATTTCGCTATCACGTTCCTGGAAGTACTCCTGAAAGTCATGCAGACTTCGTTCGTAGCGAGCTATTGTCAGTTGGCTCCTATTGCGCTCATAGCGCAGATAATCCAGAAACTGGTCAATCATTTAGCGGTACATCCTTTTTCGGCAACGAATTTACGGAAATTTTATGAAACTACCAAATAATTGCCTGAAAAATTTTTATTCTTCAGTAGCGCGAAGCTTCTGTACATAGATAGCGTGTTCCATCTTCAGGCGCTTCAGTACAGAGGGCTTGTCAAACTGCTGACGACGACGCAGCTCTTTCACAACACCAGTCTTTTCGAACTTTCTCTTGAACTTCTTGAGGGCCTTTTCGATGTTCTCGCCTTCTTTTACAGGTACAATAATCATGTTTTTTGATTTTAAATTTTTAATTGTTTGACATTAAGTGCTTATCGCCTGCGTATACGCATGCGAAAAATGCGGCTGCAAAATTACAACTTATTTACCAAACGACCAAGTTTTTAGGCATTTTTTGCTTTGTCTGACCTGAAAAAGGGCTGTTTAGAATGCAAAAGTTGATAAAATTGTCGTAAAAACCATTTTCCTTTTGGGGCTTTCTCGCTTGAAAGCAGTAATTTTGCGCCCGCAATCTTAACAAACACTCGTATCATGTGGATGATTATCTTTATGCTATTGCCCCTGCTGGGCATCACTTATATCAGCTGGCACATCTGGACGGTTGTCCCGCTGTCATCTCTCTGGCGGTTGCTGCTCATTGGCTGCCTGGCCGTTTCTTTTGCATTGCTATTCCTGAACATCGGACGCTTCATCGACCGCATGCCCATGTGGATGGCACGCTGGAGCTACGACATCGGCTCTTCGTCGCTATTCGTGCTGCTCTATCTCACCATCATATTCCTGGTGCTCGACCTCGGACGGCTGGTCAGACTCATTCCCCGGGAATGGCTCTATCACAACTATTACACCACATCAGCCATTGCGCTGGGCATGTTCATCATATTCCTGCTGGGCAACATCCACTATTACCATAAGGTACGCGTCCCGCTGGAGCTGACCACCGAGAAGCCGCTGGCCCGTCCGCTGAAGCTCGTCATGGCGAGCGACCTGCACTTGGGCTACCACAATCCGAGAAAGGAGTTGAAGCGATGGGTCGACATGATCAATGCCGAGCAACCCGACCTCGTGCTCATTGCCGGCGACATTATCGACATGAGCATCCGCCCCCTCCTTGAGGAGAACATGGCCGAGGAATTGCGCCGTATCGAGGCTCCCGTATATGCCTGTCTGGGCAACCATGAGTACTTCAGCCATGAGCCCGCCGCCCGACAGTTTTTCAGCGATGCAGGCATCCAGCTGCTGCGCGACAGTACCGTCATCGTGGGCGACCTGTGCCTCATCGGACGCGACGACCGAACCAACCGGCATCGTGCAGACTTGGCACAGCTGGCAGCAAAAGCCGACAGTCAGCGCTACACCATCCTACTCGACCACCAGCCCTATCATTTAGAGGCAGCCGAGCAGGCCGGCATCGACTTTCAGTTCAGCGGTCATACGCATCATGGACAGGTATGGCCCATTTCCTGGATCACCGATGCCGTCTATGAGTGTGCCTTTGGCAAGCACCAGCGCGGTCACACGCATTACTATATCAGTTCAGGCCTCGGCATCTGGGGCGGGAAATACAGGATTGGCACGCAGTCAGAATACGTAGTAGCCACTATCACTCAGCAATAATAAGTCATTACAAGAAAAGCCTTGCCCTGAAAAGCGTTGTCCGATTCAACGTTCTTCAGGGCAATATATTTTTTTGCATTTCTCCCTCACTTTATTTCTTTATTCCCAAAGGTTTTTGTACTTTTGTACCAATTATCGGAAGCATGCGCCTACAAAGGCACGAGCCCCAGGGCTCGGAAAAGACCTCAGCGGAGGAGCCGGTATGACTTTTGAGGGTTAAACAATAACAGCATTAGCTATTATTCAGAATATATAGAAATCTAGCACGTTTCAAATATATTGCTTTATCAATGAATAAGTCGTTAATGTCTGCGCGATAGGCGTGGACGAGACTTGTCGATAAAGCAAGGTTTGTGCTAGAACCTCTATATATGATAAGTGGAGTCCCGCTTTTCGTATTTATAGAGTTCTACCAAACCTTGTTTCTCTGAAGATATAGTCTGCTGTCCTAAAGACTATCGTAATATGGCTGCTATCAAAACGGCCAAGACCTACGTGCAAATAGGTCTTGGCTTGGAAGCATTCAAGGAGCCGTATCCCGTAGAGGAGATTCCTTTTATGCTGATGGGAGCCATCGGAGCTTCACCTACCATTCTGCAACGCTACAGAGAAGGAAGAAGCACGGTGGCTTCGTTCGACGGACTGTTAGTGAAGAACATTCTCGCCTACCGACTGGTGAATACCAAGGAGATGAACGACCAGTTGGAGGAGATGAAGCGCGACGGGCTGGTTCTGAGGAACCGACCTGCCATCATTGCGGTCTCAGACGGTGAGGTAATCAAGGCATTTGACCCGGCTGTTGGGGAAACCTACGAGAACCATCTGGACAATCTCTATACTGACTACGAATTCTTCTCCCCTATGTGGGGAGTCCGCAAGATTCGCAACATTGAAGAGAATGATGCCGACGTGAAGGCAGCCTATAAGATGGCGCAGATTCATGATGAGATTCGTCGCCATAACCATATTGGTATTACGGATGACACGCACGACCTGAACATCTTTATGTCGCGTCTGCTGTTCTGTTTCTTTGCAGAGGATACTGGCATCTTCGAGAAAGACTTGTTTACCAATGCCATCAACAATACTACACGTCCTGATGCGACAGACTTACAGGAATTCTTCGATGGAACCTTTAAGACAATGGACATGCAAGTACGTATTGGTGTGAACAGTCGCTTCGCCCAATTCCCGTATGTAAATGGTGGCTTGTTCTCGAAGGTGATTCAGATACCCAAGATGAACATTCGTATTCGCAAACTCATTTTGGAGTGTGGCAATCTGAACTGGGCCAAAATCAATCCTGATATCTTTGGCTCAATGATTCAGGCCGTAGTTAGTCCTGAACTGCGTAGCGGATTAGGTATGCACTATACCAGCGTGTCGAACATCAAGAAGGTGATTAATCCTCTTTTCCTTGATGAGCTATACGAGGAATACCGTTCATTGGAACGCAAACAGAAAGAACAGGACTCCATCTTCGACCAGTCAAAGGAAGGACGCAAAAAGTATTACGAAAACTGCAAATCCATTATAAGCAAATGCAGGAAGCTGCTTCAGCGGATGCAACGCATGAAGTTCTTCGATCCTGCGTGCGGAAGTGGCAACTTCCTGATTATTACCTATAAGGAGTTGCGTCTGCTTGAGATGAAGATACTAAAGCTCATTCAGCGTATGACTCCAGATGTGCAGATGCAGTTTGTTGATGGTAGCCTCATCAATATCAACCAATTCTATGGATTAGAAATCAACGACTTTGCTGTAGAAACTGCAGTCCTTTCACTTTGGTTGGCAGAACACCAGATGAACAGCATGTTTACTCGTAACTTTGGCGTAAATATCAAAGCTCTACCCCTAAAGCAGAATCACAACTTTCATTGTGGCAATGCCTGTCGAGAGGATTGGAATAAGGTTTGCCCTCATAAGAAAGATGAAGAAGTGTATGTGATGGGAAATCCTCCATACATTGGTAGCAGAAGGCAAGATGATGGACAAAAGCATGATATGGAATTAGTTTTTCATGAGAACTTTGGAAGTCTTGACTATATAGCCTGCTGGTTTATGCTTGGGTCATTATATATAAAAGGTACACAAGCGAAGTTTGCTTTCGTAAGTACCAATTCTATTTGCCAAGGGTTGCAAGTGAGTTTACTTTGGCCCCGCATTCTGAAAAACGATCAGGAGATATTCTTTGCCCACCATTCCTTCAAATGGACTAATAATGCAAAATATAACGCAGGTGTCACTTGCATTATAGTTGGTGTAAGAGAGAATGACAAAGGTAGCAAGTTTTTATTTGATGGTGATAAGGCAAGAATTGTTAGCAGCATCAACCCTTATTTGACAGAAGGTAGTAATGTGATAGTAGCTTCTGCCAGTACGCCATTGTCGGGAGTGCCACAAATGAATTTTGGTAACATGCCTGCTGATGGCGGCTGTCTGATATTGGATAATTACGAGAAACAAAAGTTATTAGAAGAGTATCCAGAAACAGAGAAGTTTATCAAACCGTTGATTGGTTCTGACGATTTTATCAACAGAGATACTCGCTGGTGTATATGGCTTTATGAGGAAGACGAAAAAGAATATATCAACATTCCATCAATAAAGGAACGTATAGACCGCTTACGAGAAGTTCGCTTGAAATCTTCACGCCCTCAGTTGGCTGCAATGCCACATCTGTTTGCACAGATAACGCAACCAATGGGTACGCCAGTAATCGTTGTACCTCGTGTTTCATCGGAGCGAAGAGCGTATATTCCGATGGACTTTAAGGAGCAGGGAAACATTATTGCGGATAGTTGCATGGTTATAGGAACAAAAGAAAAATGGCTCTTCGGCATTCTTACTTCTGCCATGCATATGGCATGGGTAAGAGCTATCGGAGGAAGACTGGAAACGCGATATAGATATTCAGCAGGACTCTGCTATAATCCTTTCCCTTTCCCCAAACTGACAAAGGCGAAGAAAGATGAGATAGAAGAGGCTGCATGGGAAGTGCTTGGTGCTCGTGAAGCACATTTGGGTATGACCTTAGCCCAGCTCTATGACCCAGAGACAATGCCAAACGACTTGCGTGAGGCTCACCATAACTTGGACCTCGTCGTAGATAGCTGCTATCGCGACCGTCCCTTCACCGACGAGAACGAACGATTAGAGTGGCTATTGAAGTTGTATGAACGAATGACTAATAGAACGAAAAAGAATGGGGATGACGAATAGATTATTGGCACCAAATGCTGACAGATTAAAGATTCTTGATAATTTGGTCAATATACTTATCCGATACGTTGGGAATCTCTTTCTTATCATAAATGGTAAGCAGGTTAACGCATGTATCGTTAGTTTCAATGACAACATTCAGCGTTATAACTCTAAGCCCACCTCGCTTACCTCCACCTTTACTCTTGACACCAAGGCGGATTTTTCGCTTGCCACCTCCAAGAGAAACTCCTGCCTCAGGATTCTCCATCAGTTCAAACTGAAGATTGTTGATATCATCGGCAAGAGAATGATAGCGTTTTGCCAAGCGCTTTGCTTGACGAAGGAATTCTTCGGTGTAGTTAAAGGTTACCATAGGCTACTATGCTTCTGCTCTAAGTTCCTCAACCAAAGCATCGAGAGATTTCAGGTCCTTACCTGCAAATCGTCCCTCTTTGGCTTCATTGAAGCCTTTTGTGATAGTCTCGGTAATAAAGTTTTTCTCTGCCTCAGCATCTTTAGAAGGCGTTACCAATCTGTCGATGGTCACACCTTTAATTGCCCCAAGAATCTTTTTCAAACTTGGGATAAGGCTGGCGTCCTCAATATTCAATACTATCTGCGTCATAACCTAATTCCTTGTAATTTCTGCTGCAAAAGTACAAATATAATCTGAAATAACAAACCTAAAACGAATAAATATGATGGAACTACGAGATAATTACAAAAGTGACCAAACAGTCATCACCTATGAACAGACGGGACGGTCAACGAATACGAACGAGCTAGGCATGAGGGAAATGCAGGCCCGTGTCTATGAGAAACGAAACGAGAAATACCTACTTGTAAAGGCACCTCCTGCATCAGGCAAGTCACGCGCCATGATGTTTGTGGCACTCGATAAACTGGCACATCAGGGTATCAAAAAAGTGATAGTAGCTGTACCAGAGAAGAGCATAGGCCGTTCGTTCAAGGATACCAGCCTGAAGAAGTATGGTTTCTTTGAGGACTGGAACGTTCCTCAATACTTCAACCTTTGTGATACAGAGGATGAAAAAGAGAAGGTGAAACGCTTCAAGGAGTTTGCAGCTCCATTCACTAAGGCAAAGACATTGGTGTGTACTCACGCCACATTACGTTTTGCCCTGAAAGAATTGAAAGACGAACAGTTGAATGATTTCTTCTTTGGCATCGATGAATTCCATCATACTTCAGCTGATGCCAATAACGGATTAGGAGAAGTGGTACGCAGACTAATGAACAACACGAATGCTCACGTATTGGCAATGACAGGTTCTTTCTTCAGAGGTGATGGCGTACCTGTATTACGACCTGAGGATGAAGCGAGGTTCACACCTGTGCAGTTTAACTATTATGATCAGTTGAATGGTTATAAATATCTGAAGTCGCTGGGATTGGGGTATCATTTCTATAAAGGTCATTATCTGTCGGCACTTGACAAAGTATTGGATACTCGTCAAAAGACTTTGATACACATACCCGTTACAGGAGCTAAAGCAGCAGGTGCCTACGACAAGTATGAGCAGGTAAAGCAAATCATTGACTTGATTGGTAGCCGAATTGAAGAGAATGCCGACACCAAGATTCTTTTAGTAAAAACCAAGGATTGCAGAATGCTGAAGGTCGCAGACCTTGTGAATGACGATGCAGATCATAGAAATCGTGTACAGGGTTATCTGCAGCGTATGAAGAAAGCCAGCGATGTGGATATCATCATTGCTATGGGTATGGCGAAAGAAGGATTCGACTGGGAATGGTGCGAACATTGTCTGACGATAGGCGTTCGCGGTTCTCTTACAGAAATCGTTCAGATTATTGGGCGTTGCACTCGTGACAGCGAGGGGAAGGAACATGCACAGTTTACCAATCTGATAGCAGCTCCCGATGAAACCCAAGATGATGTGACAGTAGCAGTCAACGATATGCTGAAGGCTATCACAGCTTCTCTACTTATGGAGCAAGTAATGGCTCCCAAATGGAACTTCAAAGTCTCTGCAGATGATGAGGATGATACGACTATTGATAAGCGCAGACAAGTGGTTGTAGAAGGACTGAAACCTTTCAAGACTCCTGAAGGCAAGCAGATTTGGGAAGAAAACTTGGATGACTTGAAAGCTATAGTTTTACAAGATGAGCGTGTGAAGGTTAGCATTGAGAGCGAATCACCAGAATATATTCACAATATCCTGCTGCCCAAAATAGTAGAAGAACGATATCCGCAATTACCGGAAGAAGACAGAGAGGCCATCAGTCAGCGACTTAGTTTAGACTTTGTGTTGAGGTCAGTAGATCCAACACCTGTTACGGAGAATGACGAAGAACAAGCAGAGGGCAGTCGTTTGGTGAAGATTGCCAATACTTTCATTAACCTCGACAACCTAGATATTAATCTCATTAAGACTGTCAATCCATTCCAGAGGGCGTATGAAATTATGTCGAACGAGATAGATGCGCCAGTTCTAAAGGTTATTCAGGATGCTATTGCTGACAAGAAAATCAATATGGACATTGATGAGGCCAAGAAGATTTACCTGACAATGTTCCAAGAATGGCGAAAGGAACATGGTGACCATCCGTCATTACAATCTCCTGACCCCAATGAGCGCCGTATGGCTGAAGCTATACGTATTCTGAAAAACTATAAGATTCGCAGAGACATGGGACTTGACTTTCCTGACGAAAAGAAAAAATAATTGTGTATGGAGTGGCCGGAAGATTTGAATAAGATATTCGATGAGGACCCCTTGTTTGCGAATGTGCATCCAAAGGCTCCGAAACAAACGCCAGAGCAGGTGGTGAGAGAAGGCTTTAGTGCTATCGTCGCATGGAGCAAGGAACACTCTGGACATGCACCTCGAATGAATAAGGAACATCGCGACGAGTGGCTATTAGCCAAGCGTTTGCAAGGCATTATTGAGGATGATGCACGTAGGGAAATGTTGAGAAAAGAAGATGAGTACAAACTATTAGATACCGTTTACGATGAATAACAAAGATTTAGACGATATACTGAACGACCCTATCTTTGATATTAATGATAAGGAGAAAGAACTGTTTGACTTGCCTGACGCCATAAAGAAAGGTCAGATTAAAAAGCAGAAGGCTGACGAAATAGCTAAACGTAAACCATGTGAAAATTTTGAGGATTATGCAGCCTTGTTTGCCCAAGTACACCAAGACTTGAAAGCAGGCAAACGTAGCCTAATACGATTTAAGGAAGATAATCTGCAGGAAAAGGTGTTCTTTATTGCTGATGGTATCATGGGCTATGTGGATTCCCTTGATGTGGATAATCGACAAATTAAAGATCGTATCAGAAAGGATGGCCGTTCAAGGGTCATCTATGAAGATGGTACGGAGTCTAATATCCTGTTCAGAACCATCGGCAAGAATATTACCAAAGGAGGTTACATCGTGACTTTCCCAAATGATGGTAAGGAACTACAACTCGATGGCAAAAATATCATCAATGAAACTGACGTGCCTCAAGGTTGGATATACATTCTTCGCTCCAAGTCGGAAGATGAACGGATAGCATCTGTAGAGAATTTGTATAAGATTGGTTTCACCACAACGCCTGTTGAACAGCGCATCAGTAATGCTCGTAACGAAAGTACCTATCTAATGGCAGATGTTGAGGTGGTAAGTACTTATAAGGTATATAACATCAACGTGCGGAAACTGGAGTATTTGCTTCATCGATTCTTTTCAGTAGCCCGTTTCCATGTGAAGGTGGGTGATGCAGTACCCGAAGAATGGTTTGTGGTTCCACTTCCCATTATCCGACAGGCAATAGGGAAGTTTGTGGATGGAAGTATTGTGGGGTATATTTACAATGCAGAAATACAAGCATTGGAAAAAAATGATGTAGAGCCAAATGCAAGAGTCAAAACAGAGAAGATAGATGTCAGCAAGTTTGATGTTCTGTCCATGAGTATCAAACAGATTTACTTCGATGCGATTCTTACTGGTGACAAACTTATAGAGTATAGAACGCTCAAGCCAGCTACACAAGGAAAATTCACTCGATTGGATAAAGCTACAGGAAAAAGATATATCCGTCAGCCGCATATTCTCAGGTTATATACCAGTTATTCTGCTGATCATGATGTTCTTTTAATAGAAGTAAAGAAAACCGTTTTCCGTGAGCCATACGATATTGAATATCATTTGGGCAAGATTCTAGAATATGACCTTAAAAAAACAACTGCGGATAGGGTTGGGATGTCAAGGGGCAAAGACAGAGCGTAAATATGCCAGGGGACAGGTAACTGACACCACTAATTTATCTTGGGCTCAGAATCCACAAACACAGAAAGGTGCGCAAATATGAAAATAAATGGCTCACCAGTAAACCCCTGTGTTTGTGGATCGCGGGGACGGTTCCTTGATCCGTTGAGACTTATTATAATTCGCTATTTATATAATAGTAAATGATGAAATGGAGATGCAGAAATGATGATATGATGATTTCATCAAATAACCAAAAAAAACTTGACGGGTAGAAAGGACGTGGCAGAGGCGCTGGGATACAAAAACACCCACGACTCGCTGAAGTCCATCGACAAGCTCCAAATGATTACGCTGACTCCGACCAATCGAATGTCAAGACATATATTTATGAAGCGTTAATCGAAATATAGGTTGTCAGGTTGTCAAAATGCCGTATTGTAGGGAGTATGACAACCTATTTTTAGGTTGACAGGTTGACAGAAGGTTGACAGGAATATGAATATGCTTGTTGAGAAGAGCGAAAAGGCGTAGTTATACATAAATTCTCGAGAGAATTTACGCGTAAATGCCTTGTTTAGGGCTTGAAAAGCTATGGATTGCAAGTAAATTCTCGAGAGAATTTAGGAGTAATGTCACGGATTTATATCTCTTCCACAATGAGTGGAAAGAAAAGTTTGTAGCCTGGGTGAAAAGCGACGCTGCTATGCTGTCGCTATGAATTGACAACCTTCTGACAACCTGTCAACCTCAATAAAGGTTGCCAAACTATTTACCACAAATGATTTTGACAACCTGACAACCTTTCTAAAAACAAATTACAATATCTTACCCTATTAGAGATCGCAACTGCCCACTTAGAGATTGCAACTGCCCTGTTAGAGAAAAAAGTCTTTTGAATTCTGAAAATCTGTCACCGTAAGTAGATGACTATCAGACGTTTGACGTTTGAAATAAAAAAGTTGGAAAATCGTTGTGTGCAAATTTAAGCAGACGCAGAAGCGATTGGCGTGATCCAAGACTTGCTGAAGGTGGCAGGAGCAATCTTCACTCACATATGAATTGCATCAACAGTTGTCGAAATTAAAGAAAAGGATTGCTAATGAATAACCTTTCACTTGTCATCATAATGCCCATAAGCGGCAAGGATATCGACATGAACCTCGGATTCAAAAATGCGATATATAAGTCGATGCTTCTTCGTGATTTCCCTGCTCCAACGACCTTCTGGCTTTCCTTTCAGAGGTTCTGGATGCCCTGTGCCTGTTTTGGGATGACTTTCAAGTTCCTTTATGAAGCGGCTTGCTTTTGCAAAAGCCTTTGGCTCGTTCTTGGCGAGCTTCTGCAAATCAAGAGCAGCCTCTGGCATGATGATGACCTTATATGTCATAGCCATTTCTCTTTAAAAAGGTTGACAAGTCCTCGCCTGGCAGCATGGCCATTCCTTCGCCTCGAGCCATCTGTTGCTCGGCACGTTCTATCTTTGCGAAATATTCCTCCTTCGTCATCAACGTAGGGTCAGCCTGCTTCTCAGCCACAAGTTTGCGCAGATATTTAGCAACACGCTTCATCATGGACTCGCTATCAGCAAGGATACCCATGTCTCGCCAAATCTGTGCATTTAATTCTACTGTTGTCATATAATAGCAATTTATTTGTTCTGGGTGCAAAAATACGAATAATAACTGAAAAACTAGAATAAACAATGGAAAAACTGAAAAATTGAAGACCCTGCCCGACCTCCCCTAAAGGGGAGGGGACAGTGGAGAGAAGAATCGGAAATGAAGAAAAGCAAGCTTTCCTTTTGCATTTCCCTCGTTTTTTCGTAACTTTGCACCGACGAATAAGCGATTTTTACCAAGCGACTATCATTACTAACTAATTATAACAGAATCATCATGAAAAGATTCCTTACTCTATCCTTAATGGGATTGCTGAGCCTCAGTGCGATGGCAACGCCTCCCACCGTGACTACCAATAAGCGCTTTGCACGCGGAGCCACCATGGCCTTTGGCCGTCTGACAGTATCGGGTACCGGTATCAAGGAGCGCGGCTTCTGCTACGCTGAGACCCCTAATCCCACCGTTGACGACATGAAGACCTCGAAGGCCATAACGAACAAAGGGGCCATTTACTGGCTGCAGGACCTGAAGCCTGCTACTAAGTACTACATGCGCGCCTATGCCATCAACAACAGCAACGAAGTGGGCTACGGCGATGTCATCAAGTTCTATACCATTCCCAAGGGAACTATCGGTCTGAACATGCGCACCAGTGGCGATGAGAACTCCAACCGTATCAAGGCTGCCGCAGAGACTGCGGTCAACTGGTGGAACAACCTGACTGAAATAAAAGGATTCAGCACCAGCATTGGTTATAACTCTGGCACCCCAACCGCCGAATGTTCGTACGGCGGATGGATGAGTGTTGGTCCAAATACGTCGTACCAGCGCTGCGGCACTATCATGCACGAGCTGTTACATGGTGTGGGTGTCATTCCCTGGGCTGACACAGAGTGGAGCCGGGTAGGAAGACTGCGCGCTGGTGTCAACGGTGACGGAAAAGGTACTGGTCAATGGCTGGGCGACCGCGTTACAGAGGTGCTCACCTTCCTTGAGAACACAGAGACCCACCTCAACGGCGACTACCAGCACATGTGGCCCTACGGCATCAACGGCGCTAGCGAGGATAATGGCAGCGATGCGCTCTACATCGGCAACGGACTCGTTTGTCAGGCATTGGGAGAAGACGGCTTGCAGCACACCAGTTCACTCTTTGCCGAACCTTACTATGCCCTTGATCAGGAAGACGACGTGAAGTTCTATATCAAGAACGAGTCGGCCGACCGCGGACTCTACTCCTCGTTCCTCATGCCAAATGCCGCAGGAGCCTTGAGATGGGTCGAGATGACGGCTGAGCAGGCCGAAGCCAACGACAGTGCCGCCTGGTACTTCACCTTCACGCCCAGCAACCAGTATTATCAGATCAAGAACGCCGCTACCGGCAAGTACATCACCTATAACAGCAACGTCATCAAGACGCTAGAGCGCGAGTCGCTTACCGCCAACGACAACTGGCATCTGATGAAGGGACGTGTAGACGTGAGCGGACTGCGCGGCTATTGGATTATCCACCCCGAAAGCAGCTGGACGCCCAAGTGCCTGCAGGGCAACGTCAATGGTGCTACGACAGCAGCCACCTTCAACATTGCCAACACGGCCGAGACACAGCGATGGCTCATCATGACACTCGACGAGATGAAGGCACTCGACAGCAAGTCTACTGGTAGCAAGAAGAAAGAAGCCTTGGCTCTGCTGGAGCATATCAAAGATCTGAAGAATGTAGCCCACAAGGAAGTCACCGAAGGCTCCGATGCCACCTTCGAAACAGCCATCAGCGCGTTCGAGACACGTATCGAAGGTGCCAAGACACCCGATGAAGTTGTCAACATTATCAGCGAGATGGGCGAGGCAGCCCTCACCTTCCTGCAGGGAGTTACCGCAACCGATAGCGACCATCCGTTCGACCTTACCTACATGATGACCAACCCCACCGTCGACGAGAACACAGACGGATGGTCGGCATCAGCTACGGTAAACTATGGCTGCGCCGAGTTCTATGAAAACACATTCAACTTCTATCAGATACTGAAGCCCCTGCCTTCCGGCAGCTATAAGTTCTGCGTTCAGGGTTTCCAGCGTCCAGGAAAGGCCGCGGATGCCTACAATGACTATGTCGCTGGCACAGACAACGTAAGCGCAAAAGTCTATATCGCTTCGTCTAACACATCACTGGCCCATATAGCCACTGGAGCACAGACCCAGAAAGTTGGTGGAAACGAGTCTACCGTCGGCAACAACATGTATATCCCCAACAACATGCAGGCGGCCAGCCTCTATTTCAAGAAAGGACTGTATGAGAACAGCGTGGAAACAGAACTGGCCACAGCCAACGGACAGCTGCGCATGGGTGTAAGAGCCTCACCGATGTCCGAATACTACTGGGTCATCTTCGACAACTTCCGCCTCTATTTCTATGGTCAGAAGGAGAGCGATCCCGAAGGCATCAGCACCATTGGCAACACCGCCCCACAGAGCCGTAACGTCATCTTCACCCTCGACGGTCGTCAGTTGCCTGCCAACAGCCAACTGCGTCCCGGCCTCTACATCAAGGACGGAAAGAAGATCGTGGTGAGATAAGCCACAGTCCACAGTCATCTGGTATTACAACCACATCTATTACACACAATACAAACGATCGTTCAAGTTGTAGCTTGAACGATCGTTTGCATTTGCTCTTTTTGACTGCTAAGTAAAACGACTATTATAGCGTGATGTCGCAACCCAAGCCAAACACCTTGTTCGTACGGGTGAAGGAGTTGTGGCCGGCAGGAATGCTCAGGCCCAGACTTTGCATCTCCTGTGCAGGGGTATCCATATCATAGTCGGTATAGTTAGTCTGGAAGTAGGCTGCCTTCAACGTCACCACGTTGGAGAGCTTATAGTTGAAGCCCAAACCAAAGCTGTAGCTGTTGACCACGAACGACATATCGTTCATATACGCATCGGTGAGATCGTAACGCGTGAGCTGTCCACCGGTAGAGACTGTCAGCTTGTCGGTAATGTCCCACTCTACGCCGGCCAGATACTCGTCGGTACCGCCATCGAGCAACTCCTCGCTATGGTTATACCAGTGAGCCTGCTTGTCGAAGAAATGGTGATAGCCCAAGTCGAGACGCACATTGTCGAGAGCACTCCACTGTGCACCGAAGGTGAGCAGGGCAGGTGCATCCTCGGGAACCTTAGAGCCATTGATAAATTTCTTGGTAGCATCCATAACGGCCTGCTGTTCACTCAAATCAGATTTGTTCTTCAGGCGCATGCGGGTCTTGAACTCGTACTTGGCAGCAAAGTTGAAATCACCTATCTTATAGTCGACACCGATGACGGGAGCAATGCCCCAGCCCGTCTGGTCGCTCATCAGATTCATGCCATTCTCAGCATAAGGACTCAATTTCTCAGCACTTGCCACCAAGGCCGGTTCGGCAGCTTTGAGAGCATTACCGGCATCCGTAAGCGTCTGAACTGCCTGAGCAGGTGTCATACCTGCAGCAACCAGTTTAGCAACATAGCCTGCCATCTTCGTGGGGTTGGCGGAGTTAGCCTTAACCGTTTCAGTTGCAACAGTCACCGCTTTCATATATTCCATGAGCGACAGGCTATTTTCACCGCTCATCACACGGATGTTATTCAGGCGAGCTTCGTAACTGGCCGATCCATAGAGCAAGCGAAGACCGCCATAAACCGAAAGATTCTCGGTGAGTTTCCTCGCTGCACCCAACTGGAAACCGAAATAATACTGACGACCCTTCATATAAGCATCAGCATCATAGCCCGTCACATTAGGTACACTGGCTTCAAACAGGTTCAATGCAGGATTCAACTTGGCTCCCGTAGCCATCAATGTGGCAGCAATACCGCCAATAGCCGTCTCGAACGAACCGATACCATTGTCGAACTCGCACTTACCGCCACCACCGGGGATGGAGAAGTTGAACTGGAAGCTCCAGTCACCAGTATTGTAAGCTGCCTGAATGGAGGGAACAACAGGAGCATCGGCCACACCTTCAAAAGTCTTGGTGGCCTGTCCGCCATTCTTGGCTCCCAACTTAAAGAGGTCATTGGTGGATGTGATGGTGCGAGTCTGGTGAGCATACTGCCAGTTCAATCCGAGATGGAAGCCCTGAGACAGGAAAGCGACACCAGCAGGATTAGAGTAGACACCATCAAGTCCAATGGCAGCATCACGAGCTGGGTTACGGAGGAAATCAATACTCTGGTTGGTGTTTGTTAAGATGCCACCTGCTGTGGCTGTGGTTGCGGTTGCCGTCAGCAATGCACCGAGGAGGCAAACTTTTAAATTTTTCATATCCATTAAAATAAATCTTAAAAAAATTCGACTGCAAAGGTAGGATAATTGTCCTATATCCCACCGTTAAGGCGCACGGGCTTAACAAAAATTAATTAAAATTCGCACAAAAACTGCGCAGACGTGCAATTCTGTGCAGTTTTTGTGCGATATTATTTGCGCAAAACACCCATCAAGTGTGCAACGACAGATTATCTCACCACCTTTCTTCCCTCCTGGACAAAGATGCCTTTGCCAGGCTTAGTGACCAAGCGTCCCTGAAGGTCGTAAATGCGAGAAGTAGTTGCAGGGCGCATCTGAAGGTCAGATACTGCATCAGTCTGCTCCTTTGTCAGTACCACATTGTCGAAGCCGATGATTTTCTCCGAACCGTCCGAATTATGCATAGCCGTAAGACGAACGGTTGACGAAGCATCGCCATCGCTCTCGAAGCTAAGCGTCACGCGCTGCCATTCCTCCTTGTTTGCAAGGGATGGAGCCGAGACGGTAGCGCCGCCCTGTGTCTCCACCTGCACATAGGCATCACCACCCAAACCAGACTTCCACACATCAGCGGTGAGGGTATACTGTCCTTCAGGGAGACGCATCTCCTGCTTCAGTGCAATCGTCGACGTTCCCCAATTCTGACGAATCCAATAGGTCTGTAGGCTATTGTCTGATGGTTTTGGGCGCGATGCAAAAAAGTTGCTGAAGTAGAGGTCACCGCTCTTCAGGGCTGTAAGGTCGTTTTCGTTGGCATTCAAGTAATCGATGGTCCAGCCCTCGGGCAGGTAGATGGCGCGGTCGCTTCTGACACCGCTGTTGGACATCACCAAATAATTCCCTTCAAAATCACCGTTCTGCAGGGCTGTGGGCAATTCTTTCTGCTCGTACTCAATGCCCTGCTGTTCGCAGATTTCCTTCGCTGTGAGGGCCACATCAAAGAGCTTGAAATCGCTGATGGTGCCTACAAAGTCTTGGTTATCTTCGTAATAATCACTATCCCACCACTGGGTACGACCGATATAGTTACGGGTATCAAGGGCTATTTCACGAAGCATGTAGGCCTCATTTTGATTGGCAGTGCCGTTGACATTTTCCTTGCCATCGATGAAGATTCGGGTAGTTTTTGTTCCTGCATCGAAAGTGACGGCCAGCTTATATTCCTTATTAGCCGTAAGCTGCGTAGTAGCGTTGACCATTGTCGTTGTTCCACCGTTGTATTTAATACCAGCCGCCAAGGGGTTGGCACGCAGGAAGACGCTGTTGCCAGAGCCAGGGCCGAAGTCGTAGATACGGGGCTGACCGGTGAGGCTCTTGGCATTCACCGTGACCAGGAAAGTGTAGGAGCGCAGTCCGTCGAGCAGTCCCCAAGGAGCAAGACCAAAGGTATTGGTGGTGAAAGCTGTTCCACTATTGGCCGTCATATCCCAAGGGCCGCCGGCATAGCGCTGGTTCTTGGTGATGTCACGAGCCAGTACCTTTATGGTGAATGCACGACTCTCAGCGCCGATGGTAGCGATGAGCGTCACTTCGGTATCGGTCTTCAATGATGCTACCGGTACTCCATCGTTGCTAATGACTCGCTCGTTGCTGGAAGTCCAGATGATCGGCTGTTTGAACACCTCTTTGGGCAGCAGCAGATCGGTGCGCGTCTCCGCAGGCAAGGTGATGCTGTTGAGCGCCATCTTTCCGAGTTCGGCATTGATAACGGTCTGCATCGCACTGGAGAGCTGCTGAACGGTAAGTGGCGAGGCCACGCCGTAGAAGTCACTTAAGATAATCACATGACCATTATCAAGATCGTAGGTGTCAGGCACACCACCAATCAGTTCGTTTGTCTCAATCACCTGATCAACGAGACCGTTGCGGTAGGTGGACAACGTCTTGCCGTCGAAAGATATCGTGAGCACCCATGTTAAAAGTTTCGTGGGGTGGTTGTCGCCGCTGGTACCTGTGCTCTTCGTAGCCCAGTCGTCGCTGGTGAGCAGGCGATTCTGGCTTCTATAGGTCTTGCTGCCTATGGTGACCACAGGATAGTAGTCCTCGTCAATGGCATAGGTGAGGTTATCGGCCGTAAACAACGTACCGGTGTATTTTGAGGCATTCATAGCGATACCCAAACAAACTGTCTTGCTTACGCCCAGACAGGTACAATAGACACGGGGATTAACCTCTTCGCTATCCTCCTGGGTCAGTTCCTCCTGCCAGTCATAGTCGCACATGATACTGGTGGGATAGCCAATGGGATAGTTCTTGTTCACCATCCAGTAATAGTAGTCGCCCTGCATCCATGCCACACGCATGGGGGAGTTCTTCGAACCAGGGATAACATAAGGCCGGGCATTGTTCTTCGGTGAATTCATCGTGATACATTCCTGACTTCCAGCTACTACCAGACCGTCATAGACGACATATTTCCATATCTCATAGACACCATCCTTATTGTATATATTATCCTTCACAGGGATGGAAATATACAAGTCGTGAGGATTGTCGGGGTCCAGCGACATGCCGCCGCTGTAGCAGCGCTCGGTCTGGTTCCAGTTCTGGTGAAAAGCGTGGCCAGCCAATTCCACCCTGGTATTCACCCATTTCGTACCATTCCACTGGGCATACCAGTAGGAATGTCCTGTCTTGGCATTGTCGATATGGGGATAGGCAATGACGGGATGCTCATTTTCATCAAGAGCTATTTGCCACACCCAGTTACGAACGTTGGCCGTCTTGTCGACAATAGTAGCTGGATACTGCGAGGCGTATGAGTCGCTCTTGTTAACATTGAACACACCATTATTAATAATGCTCAGCTGACTGCCGTTCAGGTCGCGCAGGATGGGGCCGTTGCCACCATTGATGTCGATAACGTTGAAATAGAGCCAGTCGGGCATCTCGTTGTCGGGATGACCAGTGGTATAGGATACGTAGATCTTATCCTTCCCGTTGGAGCAATACTTGGCATAGGGACGGGCACCCGTGGACTGCACAATCTGCTTGGGACCGAAGTCGAACTGGCAGTCGTCGTTGGCATCGGGCATGGTGATACGGGCAATGGTGGGATGCCAGCCGATGCCGCGCCAGCAGAGATAGATGTGGTTGGGGTCGTCGCTCAGAATGAAGGGTGACGGATAGGTGGTGTTATTGGCTGTAGCCAAGAACTTCTCTTCGCCAAGGGCGGTGATGTCACCGGGCTTCACAGAGACGCGATACCAGATTTTCGGCTCATCGGTATGACGGGTATAGAAAATCATGACGCGCTCATCGGGCAGCACAAGAAACGTAGGATTGTTGTGGTCATCGGGCTGGAAGTAGGAACGGATGAGTACGTCGGTCTTGCGATGCGTCACCCAGTCATACTGCGTGGCCTTCACGTTGCCATGCACGTCAATATAGCCAAGATAGGTGGCGTTGATGGTTCCTGCCTCATTCTCATAGTGCAATGCGCGGGGGTCGGCAAACCAGCACCAGGCACCCTCCTCAGCCACAATGTTGTTCCGGGCATAGGAAATCATGAACGTTCCCAGAAGGGCAGTGATTAGTGTAAGTAGCTTTTTCATACTAATAAAATCAATTGGGGTTTGTTGGGACTTATTGGGATTAATTGGGACTTATTGGGATTAATTGGGGGTGGCAGACGATGATGCCGCTTGAGGAGCATTCTTCAGCTCAGGATAGCTGATACGTGTGTGGTAGACGGTCTTCAGCTTCTCTATGAGCACGGTCTTGGAGTACTGGATATCACGGAAAGTGATGGGACACTCACGGAAGAAGCCGTCGCTCACCATTCCGTCAATGATACGTTCCACCATGGAGCGGATGCTCTGCTCGGTATAGTCGGGCAATGAGCGCGAAGCAGCCTCGATGGCATCGGCCATCATCAGGATAGCCTGTTCCTTGGTAAAGGGATTAGGGCCGGGATAGGTAAACAGCAGGTCGTCGACCTCCTCGTCGGGATGAGCATTCTTGTAGTTTACATAGAAGAACTTGGCCTTGCCCTGTCCATGATGGGTAGAGATGAAGTTCTTGATTACATCGGGAAGATTATTCTTCTCGGCCAGCTTCAATCCCTCGGTGACGTGACTGATGATAATCTGGGCACTCTCAATCTCGGAGAGCTGGTCGTGAGGATTGATGCCACCCGACTGGTTCTCAGTATAGAAGATGGGGTTCTGGATTTTTCCGATATCATGATAAAGGGCACCCGTACGCACCAGCTGTGCCTTGGCTCCAATCTTGCGGGCTATCTCGGCAGCCAAATTGCTCACCTGAATGCTGTGCTGGAAAGTGCCGGGAGCCACCTCGCTCATACGGCGCAGCAGCTCCTTGTTCATATCACTCAGCTCAATCAGCGTGATGTTCGATGTATAGCCGAAGGTCTTTTCCATGATATAAAGCAAGGGGTATGAACAGAACAGAACGATACCGCAGACGATGAGATAGTTATATTCGCTAAACGTCATGTTGCTAAAGCTGGGCGACGAGATAAGGTCGAGGGCCAGTTCCATCAGGCAACTGGCAACCGTAACGGCTGCTGCCGTCCAGAACAGCTGTGACCGGCTCGACAGGTCGCGCAAGGAGAGGATGGCCGTCAGGCCGGCAGTCATCTCCACCGCAACGAACTCGAGCGGCTTTTGTAATACGCAGGCACACATCAGCACCATGACGGCATGTGCCATGAAGGCTGTCCGCGAGTCCATGAACACCCTGATGAAGATGGGAACCATGGCAAACGGCACAATAAACACATGAAGCACGCTATGGCTCACCATGAGAGAGGCAATGATCGAGAAAAACACGATGAGCGAATAGATCATCACCACAGAGCGCACATTCTCAAAGTAATCGCTCCTGAAAATGCTCAGGAAAATAGTGAAGCCCGTAATCAACAGCAGTACATAGAGTACCTCGCCAAGGACTGTCGTGTTAAGACGCGACTCATCCTGGTCACGGCGCTCGCTCTCCCGCTGAAAGGACTCAAGGAGCAGGTAGCGCTGGTTATCCACGATAGTGCCGCGGTCTATCAGCTTCTGACCTTTCTGCGCCACACCACTGGCTTTCGGCACCGTGGCTATCAGCTCACGCTTGCTGGCCTCGCTACGCTCCTGGTCAAAGATGAGATTAGGAACGATGTAGTCATTCAGATTTAGTTCAGACAGGATTTCCTTATGAGCTTGCAGCATGGCATCGCCCACCAGCCGTTCATAGGCCTGCTTGGCTGTAAAAGTCTCCGATGCGCGGAGGGGAGTCACCATCTTTCCCTTCACGACACGGATAGTGTGGAGCGTGTCCTCATTGCCACCGACAGGTTCCTTGGTATCTACAACACCTCTCTCGTAGAATCCCAGCAGGCGGTTGGCGATGATACTCTTATAGTCATCGTAACCATTGGGCAACACCCCGTTGTATTCCTTTACGAAGTCACGTATCTTTTCCTCACCTATTCTCTCGTTCAGGGTATAGTAAGGCTCATACTGTAACAAGACGCTGTCATACTGGGCCTTCAGTACGGCATCGCTCTTCAGGATAGGGAAATCGAAGGGAGCCGTGAGATCGGCATACCGCCATGGCTTACCCAGCTCGATGACAAACTTCTGCTGGGTATCGCGAGGCATGAACCATACAACCGCTGAAACGGTGACAAGAACAAGTAGCACACGTAGTACAACATCGCGCCAAGTAAGGGTAGCTTTTAAGTCAATATGCTTCATTTGCTATCAATAATCAAGTGATTCGTATGAAAACAGTGGCAAATTTATACATTATTTTGCAGAATGCAAAAAAAATGCGTAACTTTGCAGGCAAATTCCAATAAAAAACATGACTGAGAGAAAAGTTAGAGTGCGTTTCGCACCCAGTCCTACCGGTCCGCTACACATTGGTGGTGTGCGCACGGCCTTGTACAATTATCTGTTTGCCCGCCAGCATGGCGGCGATCTGGTGTTCCGCATTGAGGACACCGATACCACCCGATTCGTTCCTCAGGCCGAGGCCTATATCATCGAGGCATTCCAGTGGCTGGGCATCCTGTTCGACGAAGGCGTTTCCTTCGGTGGCCAATATGGCCCTTATCGCCAAAGCGAGCGACGCGATATCTATAAGAAATACGTGAAGCAGTTGCTTGACGACGGCAAGGCCTACATCGCCTTCGACACGCCCGAAGAGCTCGATGCCAAGCGCAAAGAGATAGAGAATTTCCAGTACGACAACAAGACGCGCCTCATGATGCGTAACTCACTGACCATGCCGAAAGAGGAGGTCGACCAGCTGATTGCTTCGGGCAAGCAGTATGTGGTACGTATCAAGATTGATGCCGGCGAGGAGGTGCTTGTCGATGACATGATTCGCGGTGAGGTGCGCGTGAAGAGTGACATCCTTGACGACAAAGTGCTCTACAAGAGTGCCGACGAGCTGCCCACCTATCACCTAGCCAATATTGTCGACGACCATCTGATGGAGATTACCCACGTCATTCGCGGTGAGGAGTGGCTGCCCTCTGCCCCACTCCACGTACTGCTTTACAAGGCTTTCGGCTGGCAGGACACCATGCCCCGCTTCGCCCATCTGCCCCTGCTGCTGAAACCCGACGGCAAGGGAAAGCTGTCGAAGCGCGACGGTGACCGTCTGGGCTTCCCCGTGTTCCCCCTCGACTGGAAAGACGAGGCTGGCAATATCACCTCTGCAGGCTATCGCGAACAGGGCTACTTCCCTGAGGCCGTAGTCAACTTCCTGGCTCTGCTGGGTTGGAACCCCGGCACCGAACAGGAGATGTTCACCCTCGACGAGCTGGTTCAGGCCTTCGACATCTCGAAATGTTCGAAGGCAGGTGCCAAGTTCGCTTACGAGAAAGGTATCTGGTTCAACCACGAATACATCCTGAAAAAGTCGGCCACGGAGATTGCCCGTCTCTTCGAGCCCATCTGTCGAGAGCATGACGTGAAGGACTCCTTCGAGCGCATCGAGCAGGTCGTAGCCATGATGAAGGACCGCGTCAGCTTCGTCAAGGAGCTGTGGCCCCTGTGTTCGTTCTTCTTCGAGGCACCTACGACCTACGACGAGAAGACAGCCAAGAAGCGCTGGAAGGAAGACTCGGCACAGACACTCCTCGAACTTTGCAACGTGCTGGAAGGCATCGACGATTTCTCACTTGAAAATCAAGAAAAGATTGTCCACGAGTGGATAGAGAGCAAGGAACTGAAGCTGGGCAACGTGATGAACGCCTGGCGACTGGCTCTCGTCGGTGAGGGCAAAGGTCCCGGCATGTTCGACATTTCTGCCTTCTTAGGAAAGGAAGAGACCCTCAGCAGAACCCGTCGGGCCTGTGAGGTATTAGGTTAGGAAACGGCTTTTATTGCGTATGTACAACCTGATTATTTACATCTATCTCCTCGGAGTCGTCATTGCAAGCTTTTTCAACGAAAAGGTACGCAAGATGTGGCGCGGTGAGCGCGACGCCTTTCGCGTGCTACGTGAGAAGACAGACCCTAACGCTCACTATGTATGGGTGCATGCCGCCTCACTTGGTGAGTTCGAACAGGGCCGTCCGCTCATCGAAGAGATACGCAGGAAGCGTCCCGACCTGAAGATTCTCCTCACTTTCTTCTCGCCCTCCGGCTATGAGGTTCGCAAGAATTATGAGGGAGCCGACATCATCTGCTATCTGCCGCTCGACACCATCACCAACGCCAGGCGCTTCTTGCGCACCATCCGGCCTGAGGTGGCGTTCTTCATCAAGTACGAGTTCTGGTACAACTATCTGCACATTCTGAAACACCGTGGCATACCCGTATACAGCGTGTCCAGCATCTTCCGTGAGAATCAGGTGTTCTTCAAATGGTATGGCCGCCAGTACGGACATGTGCTGAAGTGTTTCACCCATTTCTTCGTGCAGAATGAGATAAGCAAACGACTCCTGGCACAGATTGGCCTTAACAACACCACCATCACCGGCGACACCCGTTTCGACCGTGTGCTGCAGATCAAGGAGGCAGCCAAGCAGCTGCCCATCGTGGAGGCTTTCTGCCAGCCAGCGTCAGCAGGCGACTCGCAGCCCAAGGTCTTTGTAGCAGGCAGCAGCTGGCAGCCCGACGAGGACATCTTCATCCGCTATTTCAACCAGCACAAGGACTGGAAACTGATTATCGCCCCCCACGTCATTGGCGAAGATCACCTACAGCAGATTGAGAAGCTATTGGCTGGTCGCAAGGTGGTAAGATACACCGAGGCGCAGAAAGGCCAAAGCGTTGCCGATGCCGATGTATTGATTATCAACTGTTTCGGCCTACTGTCGAGCATCTATCACTATGGGCATGTGACCTATGTTGGTGGTGGTTTCGGCGTAGGTATCCACAACGTGCTGGAGGCTGCTGTATGGAATGTGCCTGTGGTGATTGGCCCCAACAACAAGAAGTTCCAGGAGGCTCAGGAACTATTAGCAGCTGGCGGCTGTCATGAGATAGGCAGCTATGAAGACTTCGAACGGCTCATGAACCGTTTCGACAGCGATGCCGACTATCTCACCGAGTCAGGCCGTCAGGCAGGCAACTATGTGAAGACCAAGGCGGGAGCCACCCAGGCTGTGCTGGCCAGGGTGCAGCTATAGTCGGTTCCTCAACCTATTCCTTGTCTTTCATTTCAATCCGCTCCACCGGTGGGGCTCCGTATAGGCGGACACGGTCGGTGGGTGGCGGTCCGTAGAGAACAGGCGTGGGCTCTGTCTGAGGCGGCTTTACGATGGAATCAGGGGGAGGAGGTGGCACCGACTCGTCAATATAAATGACGGGGTCTTCCTTCACCACGGTTTTGTGGGTCTTGCATGAGCCGAACCCTAACAGGGTAATGAGCGAAGAAAGCAACAAGTTGCAAACGACATAGAATTTTTTCTTCATATCTTTCAATTTTCTGTTTTTAATCTTTTCATGTGGCAGAACAGCAGTCGGCCGTCATCGTCGCGCAGATGCAGTCCGCCTCCCTCACAGTAGCGCCAGTAACGGCAGTCCTTGCAGTCGTCGCGTTTCATCCAGCTGTGGTCGCGATGCTGCTGGAACCGATGCTCCCATACGTCCATGAAGTCGTCCTGATAGATATTGCCCTGCCGGTAGTTATGACGTATACTGGTGCAGGCACTGATACTGCCGTCGATGAGCACCGATGCCACACTGCTGCCCGCTGCACAGTGGAACATCCAGTCGCGCACATCGCCTTCGTAGGGACCAAGGAAGCCCTCACAGCCATACGAGGCATGGATGCGTCCTTCCTGACGCGTCTGCTTGATGAAGTCGAACAATCCGCGAAACTGCTCTTTCGTCAGCTGAAGTTTCGGGTCTTGTGCCCCACGCCCTACGGGGAAGATGGTGGCCAGTCGCCAGTCTGTCACGCCTTTTTCTATCAGATGTTCGCGCAGGGCAGGCAACGCGTCATAGTTTTCCTGATGTACACAGGTCATCACATCGTACACCAGTCGTCCGTCGGCCACCACCATGTCGATGGCCTGCTCGGCCATGCGGAAGCAGTCGGGGTTCCGACGCAACCAAGTGTGCTGCTCTTCCAGTCCGTCAAGACTGATAGTGATGGAACTGAGTCCTGACATACGCAGTCGATGGAACAGCTCCGGGGTGAGGTACAGGCCGTTGGTCACCATTCCCCATGGGAAGCCACGCCGGGCAATGCCCTGAGCGCACTCCACCACATCGCTCCTGACAAGAGGTTCGCCACCGCCGAGGATAATGAACACTTTGGCAGGATTGGTATGGGCAGCAATGTTGTCGAGCACGCGGAAGAAGTCTTCTCGCGGCATATCGGGAGTCGTAGCCACCTGACGGCAGTCACTGCCACAGTGGCGACAGTTGATATTGCAGCGCACCGTGCTCTCCCAAAACAACTGCTGCAGCGGATGCAGCCGTCGTTCATTGTGAGCCAATCGTCGGGCCAGTTCCAGTGCTATATTTCTTCGCAGTCCCATCAACATGCTGCAAAGATACGTTTTTTACCGGACAAACAACCATTCAACTTTATTCTTTTTTTCAAAGTCGTCGACTTTTCGTTTGATAATAAACAAAAAGGCATTGTCGAGATGACAATGCCTTTTCTATTTTCACCGTAGAGGATTTTATTCAGCAGCAATATTACCAGAACGCTTCTCCTTGATACGGGCAGCCTTACCCGTGAGCTTGCGCAGGTAGTAGAGCTTAGCACGGCGAACCTTACCAATCTTGTTCACCTCAATGCTGTCAATGTTGGGCGACTCCAGGGGGAAGATACGCTCCACACCCACGGTACCCGACATCTTACGAACAGTGAAGCGCTTCTTCTCACCATGACCGCAAATCTTGATTACTACGCCACGATAGAGCTGGATACGCTCCTTTGAACCCTCGATAATTTTGTAAGCGACAGTCACAGTATCACCAGCCTTGAAGGTGGGGTGCTGTTTGCCGGTTGCAAATGCTTCTTCAGCAACTTTAATTAAATCCATTTGTACTTAATCATTAAACGGTTGTTGTTATCGTTCCGTCGCAACATAACAGGCAACTCTCCTATCTTCCTGCCAGCGATTACGCGGAAAGCGGGTGCAAAGGTACGAAAAGTAGAGCAAAGCACCAAATTTTTCGCCTCCTATTTTACCGACAAGCGGAAAAAAGGAGGCGATTAGTGAAAAAACAGTTTATACTACCTTATAATTGCCTTCACAGACTTATCGTCTATCTTCACGATAACAATACTGCCTTTCTTCAAATGGGAAGGAATGACAGCTGTTCTATCCATGCTGACAGAAGAACCTACGAGCGTACCGTCAGCTGTATAGACGACAACCCGGGTTCCATCCTCAGCACCCATGATTGTCACAGAGCCGACACGTCCCTGAACCATGACAGGAATAGCAGTCCTGGCTGAAATATCCGAAGTTTCATCTGTATCTGGCTCCTTGTCAATCCAGCAGAGGGTGACCGTTGACACATCCGAATCATCATAGCCGTCTTTACGGGCATAGACACTGACGTAATAAGCCACTGTCAATGTTATCTCGCTCTGCCTATACTCATTGATATCGGTATCTGTTATCTTCGAGACGAATTCCACATTCTCAGTATCGCTTGTGAATTTCAAGACTCCTTTCTCATAACCGATGACAGGAGCAGCACATTTCTTAATACTTTCCGCATCGGCCATGGCATCTCTGAGTGCATCAACATATTCATTGACGACCTCTACCTCCAGCATAGCACTGGCTGTAAGCGAAGCCTTCTGGGATGTCATCAACTGACGCAATGCCTCAGTACGTGACTGTAGCAAAGCGGCAACTTTCCGTTCGGCCTCCATATACACGGGGGCGTAAAGATTGGCATAAGCATCGATTCTCGCAACATAATCGTCAGCATCAAGATAAGTGGCCATATCAGAGACGATCCATTCAGCAACCTTATCAGAAGCAAAGCCTACAATCTGCTTCGCGCCGTCACTGTAAACCGATGGACTGGCATTCAATTTGATGTTAACCTGACGAATCAAACCATCCTCAGCCGTAATCTCCGAGTATTTTTCCTCTGATGCAATCGCCATTTGTATAGCTTGATAAAGGGCAACATAGTCTTTGTCGCTAGCGAAAGCCTGCATGGCCTCCTGCATAGCCCTGCGGTCGGCAGCGAAATGCAGCTTGTCCAAGAGAGCCTGTGCTTTGTCTACAAGTTCCTTATAGGCATCGTCAACATCTTCATCCGTAGCATCACCTATTTTGTAAAGCTTAATTCCATCGACCCACAAAATAGGATTCCTGTACGAATAATCATCAGTTGTCCTACAGCCAAACTCAATAGAGAAAGAGTCTACAGGAATGAATTCGATGGTGTGCTTAATCCATCCCTCTGAATTAAATCCTTCATCATCGACAAACCTCACGCCATTACAGGTAACGTTGCACAGGTTAGTTGCTTCAGCATATGACCAACTACCAGCATTGGTATTACGTATGTAATAGGTCACGCGATATTTTGCCCTTGACAAGTTTTTTACCACCTGCTTGTAAGAGCACTCGTTCAGCCATCCTGCTTTCAGATAAAGCACTCCCTTGTTTTCAGGTGTCGCTATCTCTGCCGGTTTCTCAGGAATAATCTCACTTCCCTGCTCACTATGTCCTAAGCACAATGCCCCATCTTCCATATCGTATGGCAGGCTTCCATAATAAATCCATATAGCGGTATCCGACTTGTTTGTCGTCTCCCATCCCTTGATAGTTGCCTTGAAGCCATACCAGTTGGAATTACCGAATTTATTATAGGGGACCGATTCGTCACTGCCCATTGAATAAATACTGCCATCATCTGACACTGCGACCAAAGCAGTTCTGTTGAATTCGTCAGCCCACGTCCAGACCTGACTTGCTGTTTTAGAAGCAGTAGCATCATTATTAAAGCTGATGTCCTCATCGAAGCCGGGATTCTGAATATAGCTTGTACAGTCTACCCATGTTGACGGGTCTTCTTCCTCGTCATCGTCTTCAATATCACCATACACTATCTGAACCTTATCGAAGAACAGGTGTTGTGCGTTTGCAGATCCGCCACCTGTAGACAGGTAGCCCAGCACGATTTTACCTGTAGTTATTTCAGACACCGAGACCTCCGTTGTCTTAGTCTGCCAGCTCCCATTTGCAAGGCTTTCAGAAATCACATACCGCTCTCCCCCATCACTGATAAAACCTATATAGCTCTCGTACGCCTGCGACCCGCTGCCATTATAAACAGGCACTGTTATCGTGTATTTACCGGGTGCGAGCGTTACATTCTGGTAATAATAGCCGCCACAGCTCCAAACGGCAAAGAATGCCAAACAGTTACCCGCATTTCCTTCTGGCCCTGCAGAAGGGGCGGAAACATTATAACCACGAAGTTTGTTACTTGAACCATAAGCGAACACGCCGCCTCCCATGCCCGAACCAGTAGAAGACTGACCAGGATCGTCCCTCAGAATGACTTTTCCCCAATTATTTACATCTTGCAAGCCATAAACGTCATCGCCTGTCATATCGTGAGTATATCCACAAATATCGGCTGAAACGACTGGTCCAGCTGAGAAATCCGCATTTTTCAGGAGCAGATCAGTGACATCAGTCCCTCCGTACGCGTTACACACTGCTACTAGGCATAACGCTGTCAAAAAGAATAGTTTTTTCATCATCCATGTTTTTTTAGTTAGGTTAGTAATAATTATATATGGTGTCCGTTCATCCTTTCAGATACTCTTTCGAGTAGGCCACATAGTGCTCAGCATTGTCGGTCTGACCGGGACGCGTGGGCTTGATGTACTTGGCAGGCACACCACCCCATATCTCATGGGGAGGAATCTTCGTATTCTGCAGCACCAAGGCACCGGCAGCCACGATAGCACCCTCGCCTATCTCGCATCCGTCGAGAAGCGTTGATCCCATACCAATGAGGGCATGATCGCGGATGGTGCAGGCATGAACGGTGACGTTATGACCGATGGTAACATAGTTGCCTATATGGGTTGGGCCAGTCTCATGCGTCACATGGATACACGAACCGTCCTGCACATTGGTGCAGTTGCCGATGGTGATGGGAGCCACATCGCCGCGCACCACGGCATTGAACCACACCGAACACTCGTCGCCCATGGTCACATCACCCACGATGGTGGCGTTCTCGCTGAAATAACAGTCTCGCCCCCATTTGGGAGCGAGACCCTTGTATGCCTTTATTAAAGCCATACACTTTTCCTAATTAGAGATTTGCATTGTCCTTGCACCAGTCCTCAACGGCGGGGATGATGCCGAGAGAGATAATCTCGTCGCGCATCTTCTGCAAGTGCTCGTAAGAAGCCTGAAGTGCAGCCATCTCTTCTGCAGTACCCTGAGGCTCGGTGAAGTGAACACCGTCCTTGTCGATAACGGTAGGCATGGCCATCATCACATTCTTGAAGCCATAAGCGTTAACATAGCAGCCTGCAGGCCACTTGAAGGGCTCGCCACCCATAGCACCCTCAATCATCTTAACAGCCTGATAAGCGGGGCTCTGGAATGAACTACGACCACGCAGCTTGATGATGTTACTACCACCCTGAGTAGTCATGTGCTTGATCTCAGCCCAACGCTCGGCAGAAAGAGGAAGCTCAGAGAGGGGCTTGCCGTCGATGAGAGCCTTGCTGGCGAATACAGCCATCTGCTCACCATGACCACCGTATGTAAATGCGTTGGTAACCTTGTCCTGACGAACGCCGAACTCATGAGCCAGCTGCTGCTGCAGACGGGTAGAGTCGAGAGCTGCCAGAGAGGTCAGCTGGTTGGGTTTCAAACCTGAGTGAATCAGAGCGGTCAGAGCAGTAACGTCAGCGGGGTTGAAGATAACAACCACGTGCTTCACATCGGGACAGTACTTCTTGATGTTCTCACCGAAGTCGGCTGCAATCTGACAGTTGCCCTTCAGCAGGTCCTCACGGGTCATACCCTCCTTACGGGGAGCGCCACCTGAAGAGATGATGTATTTAGCACCTGTGAAAGCCTCTTTGGCATCAACAGTGTAAGAGAGGTTTGCGCCAGGGAATGCGCAGTGGCACATCTCATCATACACACCATGAACACCAGGCTCATAGATATCATACAAGCAGATGTTAGGAGTAAGACCCAGCATCAGCACACTCTGTACCATGTTAGAACCGATCATACCGCCGGCACCAACAATAACCAATTTCTCGTCAGTTAAAAAAGCCATAATAATTCTTTGATTTATAGATTTACGTTTAACTATGTGACCGCAAAAGTAGTAAAAAAATGCCGAAACGACAAAAAACGCTTCGGCTTAATGTGTTATTTAATCTGAAAAACATCTGCTTTGTCAACTCTATATGACAATTAGTTCCTTTTTATTTCGTAATTTTGTAGGCAGAAGTTCTATTAACCTTAATATATAGAAAAAAAATGAACCAGCATTTGATTAAGGAACGGCTCATCGCCTTACGTCGACTCATGGAGCGCGAACACCTGAATGCCTTCATCGTCCCCAGTACCGATGCCCATCAGAGCGAATATGTGGCCGACCACTGGAAGTGCCGAGAATGGATCAGCGGCTTCAACGGATCGGCTGGTATCGTAGTGGTCACGCCATGGAGCGCTGCTCTGTGGACAGACTCGCGCTATTTTCTCGCCGCCGAAGAGCAGCTGCGGGGGACGGAGTTCCAACTGATGAAGCTGAAGATAGAGGGTACGCCCACCATCCCGGAATGGATCAATGAACAATGTACAATGAACCATGTACAGAGTCCCGAGGTGGCCATCGACGGCATGGTTTGGTCGGCTGCCGAGACCGAACAGCTCATTACCGACTTAAGGAACCAGGGGGGCATCACGCTACGCACTAATCTTGACCCATTCAAGACAATCTGGAAAGACCGCCCCGCCCTGCCTAAGGGAAAGGTTGAGATACAACCACTGGAACTGGCCGGCGAGCCGTGTAAGTCAAAGACAGAACGCATCCGCCGTGCCCTGCGGCTGCAACATGCTGATGGCATGCTCCTCTCAGCCCTCGATGACATTGCCTGGACACTCAACCTGCGCGGAACCGATGTGCACCGTACCCCAGTCTTCGTCAGCTATCTGCTCATCTCCTCCAAAGACATCACCTTATTTATAAACAAGGAGAAACTAACACCCACAGTCTGCGACTATCTTACAGAGAACGGCATCAAGACTGACGATTATAGTAATGTAGCAAAAGGACTCAAGGACTATTTCGAATACAACATACTTCTGGATCCTGCAGAGACAAGCTACACGCTGATGAAAGCCCCGAAATGCGAGGTGGTGCGTGGTGTCTCGCCTGTTCCTGCAATGAAGATTGTGAAAAACGAAGCCGAGATACGCGGCTACCGCAACGCCATGGAGCGCGACGGTGTGGCAATGGTGAGATTCTTGATGTGGATGGAAAGCCTCACCCCCGTCCCCTCTCCGATTGGCGAGGGGAGTATATACTCTCAAGGTGAAATCAGTATCGACCGCAAACTGACGGCCCTGCGTGCCGAACAGCCACGCTATCGCGACCTGTCGTTCGATACCATTGCAGGCTATGAGGCCCACGGAGCCATCGTTCACTACGAGGCAACGCCCGAGACGGACATCCCCCTGCAACCTAAAGGTTTGTTACTCTTAGACAGCGGTGCGCAGTATCAGGACGGTACTACCGACATCACCCGTACCATTGCCCTCGGCCCCTTGACCGACGAACAGCGACATGTCTACACCTTAGTATTAAAAGGACATATCGCCCTGGCGCGCGCTGTTTTCCCGGAGCGCACCACAGGCACTCAGCTCGATGTACTGGCCCGTCAGTTCATGTGGCGCGAAGGACTGAACTACCTGCACGGCACGGGCCACGGTGTGGGCAGCTACCTCAGCGTGCACGAAGGCCCCCATCAGTTCCGCATGGAATGGAAGCCACAGCCCTTGCTCCCAGGCATGACCATCACCAACGAGCCAAGCATCTATCTCACGGGCAAGTTCGGCGTGCGCATCGAGAACACCATGCTCATCGTTCCTGCCGATACCACAGCCTTCTTCCCCCTACCCGACGGTGAGCGCCCACGCTACCTGCGCCTGGAACCGCTCACTCTCTGTCCTATTGACAAGCGGCCCATTGACCTCTCGATGCTCACCTCTGATGAGCGTCAGTGGCTGAACGACTACCACCAGATGGTCTACGACCGCCTGTCACCCCTGCTCAACGAAGAAGAGTGCAAATGGTTACGCGAAGCCACTTCAATGATATAAAATCCACCTCATTCCCTCCACACCATACAATCACTATGAGTTATCTCCTTGGCTATGACATCGGTTCCTCCAGCGTGAAGGCTTCGCTGGTCGATGCGGAAAGTGGCAGATGTGTGGCATCCGCATTCAGTCCGAAGACTGAAGCCCCTATCAAAGCCATCCGTCCTGGATGGGCGGAACAACGGCCCGACGACTGGTGGCAGTATCTGAAAGATGCCACTGCCGAAGTTCTCACCTCAAGCGGTGCAGGAAAAAGTGACATTCGGGCCATTGGCCTCTCCTACCAGATGCACGGTTTGGTATGTGTAGACAAGAATCTGGCTCCTCTGCGCGATGCCATTATTTGGTGTGACTCAAGGGCAGTGCCATACGGCCAAAGGGCGTTCAACGAGCTGGGACAGGAGAGATGCCTCGCCCACCTGCTGAACTCACCCGGTAACTTTACGGCTGCCAAACTGGCATGGGTACGTGAGGCCGAGCCAAACATCTTTGACAAGATATACAAGGTTATGCTGCCAGGCGATTATATTGCCACTCGTCTTTCCGGAACGCCCACCACCACAGTGAGCGGACTTTCCGAAGGGATGATGTGGGACTTCATGGAGAACAGGCCTGCACAGTTCCTTATAGATTATTATGGCATCCCAGCCTCTCTGTTAGCAGACATCGTGCCTACCTTCGGCCTTCAGGGAGAGGTGACAGCCTATGCAGCCGACGAACTGGGCCTGCAAGCAGGCACACCCATTACCTACCGTGCTGGCGACCAGCCCAATAATGCCCTCTCGCTGAATGTCCTTGACCCTGGAGAGATAGCAGCCACCGCCGGTACCTCTGGAGTGGTATATGGAGTGCTCGGACAGGTGGCTCACGATGCCCGGAGCCGTGTGAACACGTTTGCCCACGTGAACCACGCACCTTCTCCTTCGGGGAAGGTGGAGGATGGGGCCACCCGTCTGGGCGTACTCCTCTGTATCAACGGTACAGGCATCCTCAACTCCTGGATGCGGCGCAACGCAGCCCCCATAGGCATCAGCTATGCCGAGATGAACACCCTTGCAGCACAGGCCCCCATTGGTGGTGCAGGCTTGAGCATCCTGCCTTTCGGCAATGGTGCCGAGCGCGTGCTCTGCAATCAAGAAACAGGTGCCAGCATCCATGGCATCAACTTCAACACCCACACACAAGCCCATCTGCTGCGTGCTGCACAGGAGGGTATCGTGTTCAGCTTTGCCTACGGCATGGAAGTGATGCAGCAGATGGGCATGAGCCTCAAGACCATCCGCGCCGGCAAGGCCAATATGTTCTTGAGTCCTATTTTCCGCAACACGTTGGCAGGTGTGACAGGTGCTACCATTGAGCTCTTCGACACCGACGGCAGTATAGGTGCCGCCCGAGGTGCTGGCATCGGTGCTGGCATATACAATGACCGCAGCGAAGCCTTTGCCTCACTGAAGAGGCTACAGGTCATTGAACCCGACGAAAAGAACCGGAATGCCTATCGCGATGCCTATCAGCGCTGGCGTACCTATCTTCCACAATAACAAGCGACAACAAACGACAATAACTAAAACTATCTAACCCTTATGAAACAATTCTTCCCTTCCATCCCCACCATTAAGTATGAGGGTGTTAAGAGCCGGAACGCTCTGGCCTATCGCTACTATGACAAAAACCGCATTGTCTTGGGAAAAACGATGAGCGAATGGTTCAAGTTTGCCATGTGCTGGTGGCACACGCTCTGTGCCGAGGGTTCCGACCAGTTCGGCAGTGGAACCAAGACCTTCCCCTGGAATACTGCTACCGACCCCTTGCAGGCTGCCAAGGATAAAGCCGACGCAGGCTTCGAGATCATGCAGAAACTGGGCATCGACTATTATTGTTTCCACGACGTAGACCTCGTGGCCGAGGCTACCGATGTAGACGCCTACGAGAAGAACCTGAAGGAGATTGTAGCCTACCTGAAACAGAAGCAGGTCGAGACAGGCATCAAACTGCTTTGGGGTACGGCCAACGTGTTCAGCCATAAACGCTACATGAATGGAGCCTCCACCAATCCTGACTTCGACGTAGTGGCACGTGCCATCGTACAGATTAAGAATGCCATCGATGCCACCATTGAACTAGGTGGAACAAGCTATGTGTTCTGGGGAGGACGCGAGGGCTATATGAGCCTGCTCAACACCGACATGAAGCGCGAGAAGGAACACATGGCCACTATGCTCCGAATGGCACGCGACTATGCCCGTGCCAAAGGGTTCAAGGGGACATTCCTCATCGAGCCCAAGCCCATGGAACCCACCAAGCACCAGTACGACGTTGATGCAGAGACCGTCATCGGCTTCCTTCGTGCACATGACCTTGACAAGGACTTCAAGCTCAACATCGAAGTGAACCACGCCACCCTTGCCGGACATACCTTTGAGCACGAGCTGGCCTGCGCCGTGGATGCCGGCATGCTCGGCTCCATTGATGCCAACCGCGGTGACTACCAGAACGGCTGGGACACTGACCAGTTCCCCATCGACCACTACGAACTGGTACAGGCCATTTTGCAAATCATTCGCAATGGCGGTTTCCAAAACGGAGGCACCAATTTCGATGCCAAGACCCGCCGGAACAGTACCGACCTCGAGGACATCTTAATCGCCCACATCGCTGCCATGGATGCCATGGCCCATGCCCTGCTCAGCGCAGCCGCCATCCTTGAGGAATCGCCCATACCCTCGATGGTGAAGGAACGCTACGCCAGTTTCGACGATGGAGAAGGTGCTCGCTTCGAACGGGGCGAAATGACTTTCGAGGAAGCCTACGCTTACGGAAAGCATGTTGGCGAACCTGTCATCCGAAGCGGCAAGCAGGAACTCTACGAGGCCATCGTCAACATGTATTGATTACCGTTGCCATTCAAAAAAAATTTTTTTTTGCGAAAATAATATCACTAATATCACTAAGGCCATAACCTTCTGATTATCAGTATACTTTCTTAGTGATATTAATAGTGTATTAGTGATATTAACATGAAAAAAATTGATTTTTCCCCCAAAAACAGGTAATTTTTTCAAAATTGTTCCTTCAGAATGTCAGCTGTTATTAGAAAGCAACAGGCCTGTTAGAGGCTCTAACAGGCCTGTTTGAAGGTCTAACTGCCCTGTTTGTGTAAAAGACTGACTTTCTTTCTCATTACAGTTAAAAATCTAAAGGCTCTCTCGGCAGACTGGCACAGGACGAGACTATTGCGGATCTACATCATAATAGACCTGAAGCGAGCTGTAGCGTTTGTCGGAGAGTAATTGTTGCTGGGCAAGCACCAGGTATTGTCGCACCTTGGTAAGGTCTATGCCGTTCTCCAATTTGAGGACGAGCTTACGGATGCTGAGTGTTTTCACCCTGGCCACGGCAGGCTTGTCGGGACCAAGTACGCGACCACCGAACCACTGGCGCAGGCGTGTCCCCAGTTCGATACTGGCTGTATGAACGGTAGCATCGCTCTTATGCTTCAGATAAACATAGATGAGCCGATGATAGGGGGGATAGCAGAACATTTGTCGCTCTGCAATCAGGTCTTTATAGAAACCTTGATAATCGTTGTGTACCACCTGCTGGATAACCTTCAAGTCAGGCTGACGGGTTTGAAGGATGACCAATCCGCGACGGCCCTTACGACCTGCACGCCCACTCACCTGTGCCATCATCATGAAAGCATGCTCGAAAGCACGGAAGTCGGGCTGGTTGAGCATACCATCGGCACTGATGATGCCCACCACCGACACCTTACTGAAATCAAGGCCCTTGCTAATCATCTGCGTACCGATGAGCAGATTGGTGCGTCCCGACGAGAAATCGCTGATGATACGTTCATAGGCGTTGCGAGTACGGGTGGTGTCGAGATCCATGCGCGAGATGCGTGCCTCGGGCAGGATGTCACGAATCTGGTCTTCAATCTTCTCTGTACCATAGCCCTTGCCTTGCAGCTCTTTGCTGCCACAGGCCGGACATTCTACTGGAATGCTGTAGGTGTTGCCGCAATAGTGACAGGTAAGCTGGTTCAGGCTGCGGTGCAAGGTGAGCGAGACATCACAATGCTCACAACGGGGTACCCATCCGCATTTCCGGCACTCAACCATCGGTGCCCAACCACGCCGATTCTGGAACAGAATGGCCTGTTCGCCACGCTCTAAAGCCTCGCGTATGCGAGCCAACAGCAATGGAGAGAAGGGACCGTTCATCATCTTGCGACGCTGCAGGTCCTTGGTGTCGACGACCTGTATCTCGGGGAGCTCTATACCCTGATAGCGTTCAGTCAGTTCCACCAACCCATACTTTCCTGTCTTGGCGTTGTGATAGGACTCAAGGGAGGGCGTAGCAGTTCCGAGGAGCACGGGAGCTCCCAGCATGATTGCTGCACTACGGGCATGATAGCGCGGAGCCGGATCCTGCTGCTTATAGCTGGTCTCGTGTTCCTCGTCAACGATGACAAGTCCCAACCGCTGGAAAGGGAGGAATACGGCCGAGCGAGCACCGAGGATGACATCATAGGGATTCTTGGACAGCTGCTTCTGCCATATTTCCACACGTTCAGCATCGCTATACTTGGAGTGATAGATGCCCAGCCTATTGCCAAAGACTCGCTGCAAGCGTTCCATCATCTGTACGGTAAGTGCTATCTCAGGCATCAGGAAGAGTACCTGTCTGTGCTGTTCCAGTTCGTGCAGGATAAGCTGGATGTAGATCTCTGTCTTGCCGCTCGATGTTACGCCATGCAATAAAGTCACCTGCTTCTTCATAAATGAGAAGAGAATCTGGTTGTAGGCTTCCTGCTGCACAGCGCTCAGCGGTTTGGCATTATCGAAATGAGGCTCACCACCATGATTCAGCCGTCCCACCTCCACCTCATAGGTCTCCAGGAATGATCGCTTCACCAACTGATTCACAACCGTCAGTGTGGTGCCTGAGAAATTAATCAGTTCCTCACGGGTAATCTCACTTTTTGCAGCACCTTGCTCATCCCAGCCCGACAACTGCAAATAGGCGATGAAAGCCTCCTGTTGCTTTGCTGCACGCGCCAACATGTCGAGGGCTATATGCAGAGCCTGTTCATTACGGTAAGCAGCAGTCAGTCGGATGTAGGTCTCGGTCTTGGGCTTATAGCCTTCTTCAGCCTTCAGCCCAGCGGGGACAGCAGCCTTATAGACCTCGCCAATGGGCGACATATAGTAGTCGGCAATCCATTGCCACAGCTTGTATTGAGCAGGAAGGAGTATAGGAGCCTCATCAAGCAACTGCTCAATATCCTTAACGGCATAGCCCGTCGGCTCTTCATCGTGCAGACGGGCTATGATACCAATATAGTGCTTGTTGCGTCCGAAAGGGACTAAGGCGCGCAAACCGAAAGCCACCTTTGCCTGCAAACCTTCTGGAACAGCATAGGTGAAGAGGCCGTCAAGCGGCAAAGGCAATATTACATCGGCATAGCGCATGGAGAGCTAAAAGAGATAAGTCGCAGAAATCTGCAAAGCATTGGCCTTTCCGCTGCCTCGTACAGTCCCATTATAGATAAACTCACCAGCCTTCTTTGTAGCCAGATTATAGTTGATGCGGAATTGCGCGGCCTCCATGGCCATCAGGCCGATACCGAAATTCACACTAAGTGGATTATTGCAGGGTGTCCAGTCGGCACCAGCCACATTGACTGTTCCCTTGTTCAGTCGGATATTGTATTGCGGACCGGCAAAGACAAAGAGATTCATCATTTTGGCAATGTCAATTCCATAGCGCACATTGACGGGAATCTGAATCGAAGTGAAATTCAGCCGCGAGTCTATCTTCGTAGACTGTGCCGTTCCTTTAATCTTCGACGAACGATAGTCGAACATCACCGCACCATCAAAACCTAGGCCAATAGCTGGCATGGTATAGATGACAGTGGGACCTACAAGCACGCCTGCTCCGTTTTTTGCAAGATTCTTAATGGTGGAATTGACATCATAGGACATCTGCGTAATATTCATTCCCACCGTCATGCCGAACTCCAGCCTGGGACTAAGGTCTCTCTTCAACTGAGCATGAACAGGCATGACTGCCATTGACAAAACGAACAGTAAAAAATAAAACGTTTTTTTCATATATTCAAACACTGATATCTGTCATCATCATAAAAACACCTGCAAAGATAAATAAAAAAAAGCAGGTATCCACAAAAGATACCCGCTTTTGTTACAAATATTATTATTTTAGAACAAATAAGCAAGCGAAACCTGCCAAGAGTTGGCCTTGGCATCACCAGTAACCTTCTTTGTGTTAGTGACGACATCCGTGTATTCGAACTCGCCTGTCTTGCCCAAAGCGATGTTATAGTTGATCTTCACCTGCAGGTGGCTTAGCGCCATAGCACCGAGACCAAGGTTGAGGCTCAGGTTCGAACTCTTCATTGTCCATTCTTCCTTTGCCACGTTTGCCTCTTCAGCCAATGTCTTATCACCGCCAACCTTAAATCCAAACTGCGGACCAGCAAAGACAAATACACTGGCCATATCACCAAGACCTATGCCATAACGGAGGTTGACAGGAATCTGAATGGTCTGCGTCTTGATTGTCTCTTCGCCTATTTTTGACTCACGCTGGTCATAAAGAGCCGATGCATCGATGCCAAGACCTACGACAGGAATAGTGAAGTTAATTGTCGGACCAATGAAGAAGCCAGTCTTATCAGATTCGTTCACAACATCCTCACTATAAGACATCTTAGTCATGTTCAAACCGCCCATAATACCATAGCTCAACTGAGCCTGTGCTGGTGCAGCCATCATCATGAGAGCCACTACCATCGAAGTAAAAATCTTTTTCATTGCTATTGTTTTTTAGTTAATGTATTAAATGCTGTTGCAAAGATACAGAAAAGGAGTGAACCACCAAAAGTTTCCACTCCTTTTTTTGTTTTTTGTACTTATATCCGTATTCTATTAGTGTCTTTGTCTACGTACACTGACAGGACCACCAGACGAATGACTGCTCGATTTAGATGACGACTTAGCCGACTTCACTTTCTCTGTTTTCTGATTACGCTCCTTCTGCAGTTTCTTGGCCTGTTTCGGATCGGCTACGGCTAAGCTGTCAAGCGAATCACGCTTTTCCTTGTCGCCAAAGATGTTATTGCGGAACTTCTCCAGCTCTGCCTCAATACGTTTCTGCTCTGCTGTGAGCTTTGTTGAGTCGTTGCCTGCCACCTGGGCCAGAGTCTTTCCCAGCATATTATTGGTCTTGTAGATTTTGCCTTTGTAACGGTTCAACGTAAAATAGTCATCAAGACTCATCGTTGCGGCATTGTTCACATCGCTGGTCATCACCGTCTGTCTGCTGAGGAATGGCTCCACCTCACTATACTTCACCCAGAATAGCGGATACTTAGAAGCTTCACCGCCAAAGTCGTCCTCTCGCAACATCACTGGGCAGAAGGCCAGAACCTTGACATGGAACGACGAGTTGGCCTGATCATAGTAAGCACTCTCTTTCAGATAGTAGGCCTTTACCTCTGAAGAGGGAATATCACTATTGTCGACCTTCAGTTTTCCGTCTTTTTCCTCATAAAAGATATGGTAATTGTCAAGCACCGTCTTCATGTCCACCTTTGCAGAAGCATCAAGCACCTCGGTGCCGTCCAGTCTGTATTCATAGACAGGAATATATCCTCCCAAAGCTAGTTTGAACACATAGGTAAAGAGATTAAGCTGCTTGCCCATAGGCTCCACAGGATAATAGAGTCCCGAGTTCTCCTCAACATTAAGGTCAATCTCACGATAGATGTCGCGACGCCACACCACATCCTCCGGCATATCGAGTGCCGTAGGATACATAATGCGCATGCGGTCGGTCATGCCACCCTGCTCCTTGTTCTGTTGTTGAATCTGCTGCGGTTCAACTTTCTGCAAACGACTCTTCTTAGGCTGAGCCGACAAAGTGAAGACTGAAGGCTGAAGAGTGAGAAATGCCAATAGCATCCACACCTTCCACCATCCATCAACACCTTTACAGTTTATTCTTTTTGTATTCATATTTTCTTTCTTAACTGTTCTCTATTCACTTTTTCACTAAGCCGAAGGCTGCTACTTCACGATGATTTCCATCGACGTGGGCAGTGTTCGTTCAATGCCGTCTGGACCGATGGCCTTCACACGTGAGATATAGAAGCGTCGATTACGTGTCAACTTGCGGAACGTGTCCTTCTGCCTTGCGGTGAACTTGTCGCCCTCGCCTACCATTGGCACGGCATTACCCATGTTGTCGTAGAACACCGTCTCAAAGGAGAGCACGCGGAAGCCTATATCAAGGATGCCGTCATCGATAGCCGCACCGATGCCATCTATACCCATCAGGCTCTGCTTGGCCAGTCCGCCTCCCTTGAAGCGCACGGGGTTACCCTTTTCATCCTTCATATCTATATAAGGTGTGGGATCGGGCAACTTGCGTACACGGAACGAGAATTGTCCCATTTGCTGAGGCCGGCCCGTATTGGTCGAGATGACAGTGATGGTAGCATCCTGCCCAATCTTCGACGGACGGGCAATGTACTTGCCAGGTCCAATGGGCTGCAAAGTTCCGTTTGTCATTGTTGCCGAAATCTTGTTCAAGGGAACGCCAGGCACAGAGATGCTGATAGGGTTGGAATATCCTGCATAGAGCATATTCATGAGATCGGCACTCACTGTTGCCGACGGATCGACGACGGTATACTTCTGTTCGAAGTCGCGACGAATCTTATCACCGTCACCATTCACCGTCTCAATATGTCCGCTAAGGGTAAAGTCGCCCGTTCGTCCGCATACAACTTCATAAAGATTGTCCTGCAGTTCCATTTTCTTCTCACCGATATAAACATCCGGAATCTGAGTTGTGTCAACGGCCGCCATCACAATATGGGCCGAGAACTTGTCGCCCCGCACGATGGTCTGTGAGTTAGGAATAACAAACGCTTCGAGAGCGTTCACGCGAATATCCTTCACGTCAATATTCTTCACCAGTGTGTGCAGCACCTCTTTCTCTGCATTACGCACATCGCCTTGCAGTTTGGAGAGGATGGTAACAGCAGCTATGGCAGGCATTGCCTCGAACTGTGTCTCCTGCCAGTTCTTGCCCAGCGAGCGCTTGTTGGCAGGTACCTCAGTAGTAAGGTCGCTGGCAATGCTTCGCTGCTTGGCCGTATCGGGAATCATCTTCAATATACGTTCACGATAGGACTCAATAGCCTTCTTCAGTTCCGCACCACGTCCACGCCCCGGAGCCAGCATAACCTGATTGGAGGCTTCCAGATCCTCCTGTCCTTGCAGGTTGTCTGGGTCACCGTCCTTGCCGTCGGCCTCTCGTGCTATAGCCAGTTTCAGCTCGGCAGCGAAATCATAGAGCGAGTCGCTCATCTGTTTCACCTGCTGAGCTTTCTCGTACCACTCCTTAACCTTTTGAGGGTTGGCCTTCATCTGCTCTTCGAAAGCCTCGTAGATGGCAAGGTTATCTTTCATAGAGTTTTCCGTAGTTCTCCCTATACTTTCGCCCACAATGAGGAAGCCATTGAGCACTTCGTTAGAGACGTTCAGTGCCAGCATAGCCATCAACACCACATACATGAGGTTGATCATCTTCTGGCGCGGAGATACGGGTCTTTTTTTAATTGCCATAATTTTTCACTTTTCACTCTTCACTTTTCATTAGTGAAGCGCCCTTAGGCATATTCGTTGTCATTGCCTCAATCATGCGGGCATAGATACGGTTCAACTCGGCTATTTGGTCGGCCATCTTACGAGTCTGGTCATTAATCTCGTCGATAGTACCAATCTGCTGGCTGGCACCTTTCAGCTGCATCTCGTACACCTTGCAAATGCCAGTAAGCGTACGGTTCAGGTTCTCCATCTCCTCTGAGTCGCGTGTCAGCCGTTCACTCTGTTCCGACACCTTCTGCAGGGTCTCGGTCAGCTTCTTCAACTGTTCCACATAACTCTCAGTGGCCTCTTCCATACCCTCGGCATCAATCTCAGGAACTTCCGGCTGAGCCGTACCACCAACGACGACACCGCTGCCAACGATACCGTTTGCAGAGCCGCCTATAACCATTCCTCCGGTACCGGTCTGCACTTGTTCCGTAGGTTGCGATTCCACCGCAGCGTCTCCACTAACAACACTGCCGCCACCGCCAATTATGACCGTTCCGCCACCGCCGCCAATTGTACCTCCGGCTACGAAACCGCCTGTTTGCCCACCGTCAACAAGCACTGTACCCTCTTCATCGACCACATGGGTAGGCAGGTCCTTTCCATCCTCTGTTTTGTCGAACGGACGGTCAAAGCCGGCAATGAAAAACACCAACACCTCAGTACCCATGCCAAGGAACAGCATGAAATTAGCACCAGGCAGATGGGTCAACTTGAAAAGTGCACCAAGAATCACGATTGAGGCACCCCAACTATAGGCATAGTTCATGAACGTCTGTCCAGGAACACTGTCGAGCCACTTCTGTAAAAGGTATATAACGTTGAATTTACTGTACTGTGTCATCTCTACTATTTACGATTTAACGATTTACGATTTATTAGTGAATGGTAGAGCCGCCGAAGTTATGGCGAGCATCGTGCCTATTAACTATTTTTTTTTAGTAGAAGCCTTAACGGGCTTTGCCTTCTCACTACTTGTGTTGGCCAGTGAGCGTACACAGCGGAAGCCGATATAGGAACGTGGCTGGTTCTGATACTCACTACTACGCCATGCTGCACGGATGTAGCTCTCAGGATCTTTCCACGACCCACCGCGAACGCTCTTCTTCTTCAATCGGTACGGGTCTTCTATGGCTGCATTGTAGGAGAGCTGCGGGTTGATGTCGTTCATAGCATCGATGCCAGCCTCGGTATAGATAGTCGATGTCCATTCAGCCACATTACCGGCCATATCGTAGAGCCCGTTAGAGTTGGCCGAATAGATGCCAACTTTCGAGGTAATCAGGTTGCCATCCTTGGTATAATTACCGTTATCAGGCTTGAAGTTGGCATAGAAGCATCCCTTTCCGCTGGCCACATCCTCATTGGCCCAAGGGAATTCGTTCTGGTCGCGGCCACGGGCTGCAAACTCCCACTCTGCCTCAGTTGGCAAGCGATAACGCTGCACATAGCGAGCCTGAGGCCCCAGGCCTTTCAGCAGAAACTCCGTTCGCCAAGCGCAGAAAGCGTTGGCCTGCTCCCACGTAACGCCGACCACGGGGTAGTCGTTATAGGCAGGATTGGAGAAATAGTTGCGCATATACACCTCATTGTCGGCATTGGGGAAGTCATTCACCCAACAGGTGGTATCGGGATAAATATTGACAATGTAGGTATTCAGGAAGTCCCAAGGACCAGTCAAAGGACGGTTAATGGTCTGTCTCACGATACGTCCCTCATCATCTATATAGGCGGTATCCTTGGAAATCATGATTTGCTCCTCGGGGTTCACCCGCACATCGGTATTCAAGTTACGTTCAGCAGGATTCAGTCGGTTACGTCGCTTGGCAGCCTCCACATAATCATAGACCTCATAGCGATAGTTCATCTGACTGTAGTCGAGCATTTTCTCTCCCGTTACTGGATTGGTGACATATACGCTCTGCAAAGCACGCAGCTCATCCTCGTTGGGTTTTCGAGGCAGGGCTTTCTTCCAGTTCAGATAGGGCTTCACGGGATCACCGTTCTTGTCTTCCTCAATCTTGTAGGACTCATCGCCTCCATAGTTGGGGTCGGCCATTCGCTCACGTATAATACTGTCACGCACATAGTTCACGAACTGGCGATACTCTGAGTTGGTGATTTCAGTATCATCCATCCAGAAACCGTCTACCGAAATGTCGCGCACAGGTGTTTGACGGCCCCACAGGCTGTCCACATTCTGTGTGCCCATCTGCAGGTGACCACGCTTCACAAGCACCATGCCATAGGGGGCTGGCTCAGAGAAAGCACGACCTCCAGCACCTGTCAGCTCACCGCCTGTTGCCGACGATTTTGAGCCTAAACAACCTGTCAGTAAAAGTAAAGTAAAAAACAAGAGACCTACCCCCAGTCCTTTCTTGTAAATGACGGGAGTAGATTGTTTGTTATTTTCAACTTTATTCATTCGAATCATACAACTATTTATTCCTTTATTGGTAAATTTCACTCTGCTCGTTTCTTGTCTGCCTCACCTATTCGGGGAGGTGCCACGGGTGGGGTCACAACAGTCTGACGCTTTGATGCTTGTTACGTCCTTTCTTAAATAGGTTCATGTCGGTCTGGTAACCGATGAGCAGCTCGTGACTGCCGTTGCCCATACTCACGCCATTGGTATATGCCTCGTAGCTGTAGCCCAAGCTGATGCCATGGAAATTGCCGCCTAAGTAGACCGTGACCGAATTGGTAGGGCTGTAGCCTAGTCCAACATACATACGACGCTCTTCGTGCTGATAGGTCAGCCGCCCTGTCACATCAGCCCTGTAGCCTACTCCGTCGCTGCGTCCTAACACCGATGGCTGTATTGAAAGAAACGGATTTCTAAGTCGAATATTGCCTCCAGCCGTAAAATAATACGAGCGGGCAACTTCCAGCTCATTCGTCTCGCCCAGTTCAACAGTTGGAGCCAAAGCATGGAGAACCGATGCACCTACGTACCATGAGCGATGTTTGTAGTAGAGTCCTGCACCCAGATCGAAGGCCGAACCAGTAATGGCCGATGTACTGAAAGCCGGGTCGGTGGCTTCTTCCAATTCAATCTTCGAACCGTCGAAGTTCTCGCCCAACATGGCACCCTGCAGACCTATGCTAAGTGTCCCCCCGAAAAGTTTTACCTTATATGCATACTGTAGCGAGAGGGTATTATGGGAGAACAGGCCTATCTTGTCATTGACGAACTTCAAACCCACGCCATGATAGGCACCAAAAAGATAGAAAGGAAGATCGGCCGAGGCATACATGGTCTTTGGATTATTCTCGAAGCCCGTCAACGTCATATTGTAGGCCACGTCAACATTCAGCTTCTGCTCCTTGCCCACAGCAGCTGGGTTGAAAGCTGTCTCCATCGACCAGTAATGACTGAACGACGGGTCGTACTGTGCATTTATCTTGACAGCAGCAACCAATAGGGCCAATATCAGTAGATTTTGCCTTAACACATCATTTATAACGACCTACGCTGCCAATTTATTGCATTTGTCGCTACATAGCCTCTAATTTATGCGGAGCCACTCCCCCTTAATTTACCTTCCATTCCAACACGCCTGCCGACTCGTTCTTCTGCAGTTGGACAACAATCTTCAGTTCACGAGTAACAACAGGCGTAAAGTCAACACTGTTATAGCAGTCCTTACGAACACCGTAAGGCGAATGATGTTCCACTTCCATCCACTGTCCGTCAACGGTCTTATAGTAGAGTATCCACGACTGCGGCACACGAAAATTACCGTCGTAGTGGTCAAAGTCGAGCCAATAGACCTGCACGTTCGAGACCCGATAGGGCTGGTCGAACTGATAGCTGATACTCTCCATGGTGCCACGCTTCAGCCACCAGTAGTGATAGGGCTTGCTGGTATCCGACGAGCGTCGAGGCTCCCATTGGTCGTTCACACCTACAGCCCATGAGTCTGCAGGTGCCGTTTCGGGGGCATCGTTCTGTATGGGACCGCGGTTACTGAATGTCCGGGCACGACTAGCTATGGTTGGCTTCGGAGTAGGCACAGCCGTCACAGGGCTATTAGCTATCCACACCTCCATAGGCTGTGGTCCACGGTTGTTCCATACAGCGTATGGGATGGCACGCAGACGGGCTTCGCCGATGTTGCCATCTGGATGTACCTCCATACCGTCAGCCTCCAGCACCATGATGCCACCCAGCAGATTGTTTTTGAAATGAGCCTCAACGGACGTGCTATTCAGAAGGTATTTATTAAAGACATGGCAGTCAGCCTGGTCGTCGCCCTCTATGCAAAAGACGATAGGACCACGCTCCAGTGCCACACGTCCGCGGCAATCCTCGACATTGTCATTAGCCGCGATACGACGCACGCCCATAGGCAGACAGAGCTCCACAACGTCGCCCTTTTTCCACTTGCGCGACAAGGTGAGGTAGCCGTCGGGAGTGGAGGCAACGGAGACCCTGTCACCATTCACAGAACAAGTAGCAGAGAGATGCTGGCCGTCGACATAGTGATAAAGGTCGTTATCCAAGGGTGATGCGTTCAGCCAACCGGGCAGACGAAGTTTCAGGGCATAGTGACCTCCACCCTTGTTGATGCGAATGCGCACCTTGCCATCCCAAGGGTATTCGGTAATCTGTTCCAACTCCATTTTACCAATGGCAGCCCTTCCCTGAACATAGAGGTTTACATAAATTGCAGGATTGTCGTCTTTAACACCCTGGACTCCCCGAACAGCGTACACATACCCTGGCACCGATGCCATGAAGCGTGTGATGTTGCCAGGACAGCAAGCACAGCCGAACCAGCGTTGCCTCTCGTGCTCACCGCCGCTCTCCAACGGATTATCATAAAAGAACTTATCACCCGACAACGACACACCACTCAACACATTATTATATAACGCGCGCTCGCACACATCGATATATTTTGCCTCGCCAGTAGCCAAAAACATGCGGTAGTTCCAATAGACATTAGCTATGGCCGCACACGTCTCACAGTAGGCAGTGTGGCTATTCAACTCGTAGTCAGGTCCGAAGCCCTCTCCCTGTGCCCGCGAACCAATACCACCTGTTATAAAGAGTTTCTTCGACGACATATTCTCCCAAATACGCTCCAAAGCAGACTGATAGGCCGTGTCTCTTGTCAGGGCGGCCACGTCGGCTACACCCGAATAAAGATATCCGGCACGTACAGCATGTCCCACGATTTCCGTCTGCATCAAAATGGGTTGATGATCCTGCGAATACTCGTTTGGGCGGTGCCCGTCGGTGCAGCGTCCCGTTTCCTCGACAAAATAGCGGGCACCCTCCAGATATTTCCTATTGCCCGTCACCTTATAGAGTTTGCACAGCGCCATCTCGATGATGGGATGACCGCCAGGGCGATGAATCTGTCCTTCATTGGGGCCAAAGGTCTTACACACCAAGTCGGCATTCCTGATGGCAACATTGAGCAAGCTTTTCTTCCCCGTAGCACGGTAATGGGCCACGGCACTCTCAATGAGGTGACCACTATTGTAGAGTTCGTGCGAATTGATTTTCTCCCACTTACGCGTTCCCCACCAGCCCGACAACCGACGACAATCATTGGTGACACAGGTGGTGAGATAGCCATCGGGGTCCTGTGCCAAGGCAATGATGTTGATAACAGAGTCGAGGTAATGGTCGAGCTGTGCATCGTAATGAACGGCGAGCGAATAGCTGGCTCCCTCGATGACCTTGTAGGGGTCGGTATCGTCAAACGAGAAGTCACCACGGTGTTCCGTCACATCATAGTGGGCATGTTGTAGACGGGTAGCCGCCAAGGCAAAGTTGTCGAAACGACCGCTCTTTTCGCACTCGCGAAAAGCCGAAGGAATAGACACCGTTCGGTTTATTTCGATACGGGGCAACCAAAAGTCGTCGCTCAGATGGACTTGGGTAAAAGGTACTTCCTGGATAGCCATATGGCTGCTACCTTTCAATGTTTTTCCTGCCTCAACATTCAAGGTAGGAAAAACAGCCAAAAACAGAAGGATAGCAAACTTCTTCATATACGAACTCTCTTATTTTTTGCAAAATAACGAAAAAAGAACAAGAAACACAAGAAAAGACAGTTAATTTTGTATCTTTGTACAACAAAAACAAAACAAGAAAAATTTCATGAAGAAAAATCTGACATTGCTCCTGACCACCCTGTTTGTTTTTCCTTCAATGGCAGACAAGAAACAGCAGTCAGAAACGGGCTACCCTATCAATCCAGTTCCTTTTACCGCAGTAAAAGTCATGCCCGGCACGTTTTGGGGACAACGCTTGGAAGCCAGCCGGAATGTGACCATCCCACTAGCATTTTCAAAATGCGAGGAGTCAGGACGTTACACCAATTTCTCAAATGCAGCCGAACACCTGAAAGATGCATCGAAAACATTCAAGGTGAATGGCTACAGCTTTGACGACACAGACCCCTACAAGACTATCGAAGGGGCCAGCTATCTACTGCAAACCTATCCCGACAAGAAGCTGATACAATATATTGATTCGGTAATCGATGTGATTGCTTCAGCACAAGAGCCCGACGGCTATCTCTACACCGCACGCACACAGAATCCCGAAAAGCCCCACGAATGGGCCGGTGACAAACGTTGGGTGAAAGAGGAAGACCTGAGCCATGAACTTTACAACCTGGGGCACATGGTCGAAAGTGCTATCGCCCACTATCAGGCCACGGGTTCGCGTAAGTTCCTCGACATTGCCATCCGCTATGCCGACTGCGTATGCCGCGAGGTAGGCCCCGACAAAGGACAGGCCTGCGTGGTGCCCGGTCACCAGATTGCCGAGATGGCACTGGCCAAGCTTTATCTCGTAACAGCCAACAGAAAATACTTAGAGGAGGCTAAGTTCCTGCTCGACTTCCGAGGCAAGACAACCATCAAACACGAGTACTCGCAGGCACACAGGCCCGTAGTGGAACAAGATGAGGCCGTGGGCCACGCCGTCCGCGCCGCCTATATGTATGCCGGCATGGCCGATGTAGCTGCATTGACGGGCGATTCAGCCTATATCCGTGCCATTGACCGAATTTGGGAGAATATTGTTGGGAAGAAACTATACATCACGGGCGGAATCGGAGCCACCTCAAACGGTGAGGCCTTTGGCAAGGATTATGAACTGCCCAACATGACGGCCTATTGCGAGACATGTGCCGCCATCGGTAATGTCTACATGAACCACCGCCTGTTCCTGCTCCATGGACAGTCAAAATACTATGACGTGCTGGAACGAACGCTTTACAACGGACTTATCTCGGGCATGTCGCTTGATGGTGGTGCTTTCTTCTACCCTAACCCACTGGCTTCCGACGGTAAGCACAAGCGCCAGCCGTGGTTCGGTTGCGCCTGCTGTCCCTCGAACCTCTGCCGTTTCATCCCCTCACTACCTGGTTATGTCTATGCAGTAAGAGATGAGGCACATGCTCCTGTTGGAGCTTTGGGACTTCCTGCCGTCTATGTGAATCTGTTCTTGTCGAACACATCGACACTTACCGTCGGTACCAAGAAACTGACACTGACCCAGGAGACCAACTATCCATGGGATGGCGACATCACTATTCGTATTGACAAAGCCAATGTCGGTCTGTTCACGATGAAGGTACGTATTCCTGGCTGGCTGAGCGACCACCCTATACCCTCCGACCTTTACCGCTATACCGACGGCCAACAGCTCTCCGCTTCCTGTTCTGTAAATGGACAAATGATTACCTTTAACTCTACTTTCGACGGTTACCTCAACCTCAGTCGTCACTGGAAAAAAGGTGATGTTGTGAAACTGCATTTCGATATGAAGCCACGCACAGTACGGGCGAATGACGAAGTGGCTGCCGACCACGGTCGCGTGTGCATCGAACGAGGCCCACTGGTCTATTGTGCCGAGCGTATCGACAACGACCTCGATTTCCACCACCTCCTGCTCAACCAGCAGCCACAGTTCCAATTACAGCCTGACCAGCCCTTCAACGTACAGACCGACGACGGCATCCATTCTTACAAACTGACGACAATCACCACTGATGCCCAATCGTTGTACTATGACAACCAAGGACGGCTGGCAACCACAGACATCCAGCTAAAGCTCATTCCTTACTACGCCTGGTGCCATCGCGGCTCAACACAAATGAGGGTGTGGTTAAAACAGGAACTGTTCCAATAATGCTTTGTGATGACCAGGAACAATGATATGATGATTACCTATCGGATTGGTTAGGAAATAAGAGGTCTGACTCTTGTCGGCCAGCTGAATCACTTGCTGTGTCCGGCAAAGGTCAGACTTCGACTGATTCCGCAAAAGCTGCCCCTCTGCAATAAAGCTACGGCCCAAGTCTCCAGAAACCTTGAAGATGGTGACCGGTCCCTCTTTCATATAACCACGGATACCCACCCCGATACCCGACTCGTAATGGGTGTCCAGTTCGTATCGTTCCACCATATTCAGCGGAATAGTACAATGGGCAAAGAGCATATCGCCTGTCTCCGGATTAATCATTGAGGGATTAGCCTGAAATCCGGAGATGCCCAAAAACGACTGAACAATCTTCATGCTGAGCATAGCAGGCACATCGCCTTCGCAACCGGCAACAATGCCTTCGGCATTCAACTTCGCCAAAGCCAGGCAGCCTGTGTTCCTGACGGTCGTCAATAGGTCAAAACAACGCAAGGTGAATCCCTGGAGGCCGTATTTCCCCACCAACGTTTTCAAGGCTACATAGATTCTCTGTGCATCAGGAAGTGCCTTACGGATAACTTCCGAAGGAGATGTTTCATCAACAGCACCTTCTGGTGTAGATGCTATTGTCTGAAGCAATTCATCCATAGGTATGCTCACCAACTCCACGCCCAGTCTGTCTTTCACTACCGAAGCATCGGCACCACTTGAAATAAGCCAATCGGAAGGTTCACCGATTACCCCCAGCCGGCAACCTACAAGTGATTTCTTGGCTTCGCTCACCGTTTTCAGCAGGCGGAGACGATTTGAAATATAGGCAGGACTACCATGAAGTATCTCACCTACTACACCTCGCTGCCTTAGATAAGACAGTATCTCCATAGAGGCAGCGAGCGAATTGCTCTTTCCCGATGTCAACAGATAGAACGGTTCTGGACAACGGCTTTGCAACATTGGCAGTATCTGCCTGAAAAGACCTTCTGTACCTCCCGTACGGACATAGATTACGTTCAGCGTATTGTCACCATAGTCACCATAGTCTTGTCCCTTAAGTACATAGTCGATGCCAAGACTTCCAAGAAACTCGTTTGTCACATTTGCTACAGCCTCTTCATTATGAAGTGCCGATGTCAATGTATAGATTGCGATGCTCATAGGGAGTCGTAAAACTATTTGTTCGTCGGCTTAAGAATCTTGGCAGTCTTATAGAACTCGTCCAGTTCTTTCTGCGTACCAATAGGCTCTTCCAGCTTCAGCTCGCGCTTCTCCTTGGGGAAGTACTTCAGCTCGGCCTGTGTACCATCCTTGTAGAGATAGGCAAAGGGCTGAATCTCTACACGCGGGTTATAGACGTTGGTACGCAAATCTATGCCCACGGTGTAGGTATTGAACTTGTCCTCCTTGATTTGCAGTCGCTGGTTGATGACGCATTTGTTCTTGCTGTTATAGACCTTGACCAGCAGTCCGAACTTCTTGATGTACGACCATCCTTGCACAGTAGGATAGGCAGCAATGACATAGTGGTAGGGATACTTCTCGCTGTATTCATGGTCACGCTCGCCAAAGACCTGATAGCAGTTGGAATCCTGACCGGGAACATCATTCAAATAAACGTAAGGCGAAACGGAGTTGAAGTAGAGCGACTCATGCGGATACTCGTAGACAGCACCCGCCCAGTTGATGCACGGCACGAGCCGGTAGAGTTTGTCGTCCTCGAGTTCCTCAAGGTGATAGTGGTAGAGGGCATCGTTGTCATTCCTCACCACATAGCCCGACATGCCTTGCGCCTCCTCGGGATAGATATCATTGCCCACTTGGTTCTTCGTGCGTCCCTCATAGACGCGGACGAAAGGCATGACGAGGTTGTCGTTGCCGAACATCGAGACATAGATGCCCACATGTTTGAACTTCTGGGTATACCAGAAGTACTCGACCGCTCGTTGGAACTCGCCATCTTCAACAAACTGTTCCTCGTCCTCGGCTAGTTTTACCTTACTCTCCTCTTCGTCAATCTGCGGGAAGAAGGTGTACTTCTCGTTAAAGAGGTCGTGAGGTTCGAAGGGGAACTTCTCGTCCAAAGCGGTGAAGAAGAAAGCTTTCACCTTAACACCAATATAGAAGCCCCAGTTGGAGTAGAGGCGCACATAGTTATCGTGTGTCACCTGCTGCTCGCCATAGTTTCCCTCCTCGGCAAAATTCTTATAGGCCTTGATCTCAAATCCGCCGGTGATTGTCGCTCCGAAGGTAACATCGAGTGAGATTCCTTTACCCACACGGAGTCCTACGCCGGCCGAGAGCGACATTTCGAGCTTCGCTGTACCGGAAATGCTTGCTTCTTTCAGGCCGTTGGTTTTCTTCGTCTCGTCATCATTAATATTTGTGACGTTACCCTTGTATGCCCTTGTGCCAGTGACCTTGCGTGTAGTGCGGATGAAACGCACCTTACCACAAGCCTCAACTTTGAATTCGACAGTAAAGCCCGTATTTACTACCAAGCCCAGCGGTCCCCACAAAGGTACAACGATTTCCGGTCCCTCAACCTCATACTCTAACAGTATGTCTGGCTTGTTCTTCAGGAACGTCTTCTTAGCCAGCCATTCGCCTGGCTGGTAAGTTTTACTATTGATACCCGGTCCTGCAGATACGCCTACCTCAAGACCTCCTTCCCAAGTAGTTTCATCAATGGTTTTGAACTCAACAAGGTCGTTGTCGGTATCAACGATAGCATGTACATATTGCGTATTCTTTCTTGAGAGGTCAGCAACTACATACCATTGCACTTCGCCATCCTCACCTGCCATCTTGAGAAAAGCCGGCGAGAACTTGAATTTCTTCGCCTTTTTGCCCAACTTGTCAAGTTTATCCTTAAAGAACTTAGGGATTTTCGGCAGGTTGAAGAGGTCCAATGCGTCTATTGCGGCATCGCGATCACCTACAATGTCAAGATAGCGGGTATCGATTGTAATGCCCCATTCCGATGTCTCGTCGGTGTCTTTATTGCCTTTCTCAATCTCTTCCTCATCATCATCGTCGGCATTCTCGTCGCCGGCAGCACGAGTGGTAGACCAAGGCGTATTCATCCAGTCCTCGCCATAATCATTTCGACGCACCTTGTTATAGTAGGCACGAGCCTGCGGCGTACTCAGCTCGTCTTCACTCTGATAGTAGGTAAGCGTAGAGTCTTTGGCTGCCGGCTGATTGGGATCAACATATCCCTTGTTGATATCGACATACTTGTCGACGTTGAGCACCAGTCGGCTGAACACGGCACCGATGTCGGCCTGCTGGGTCACCACCTTTATCATGCCGTTTTCGCGCGTGACGGAGAGCACGGTGCTGCAGAGACCGTAGGGCAGTTTTTCAGTACAGTCGGAGAACACCCCACCCCCGGTCTGTGGCAGGTCGCTGTCGGGCGTGTAGTCGCTGAAGTAGAGGATAGAATCGGCCTCGACCACAGCGAGATAGCTGTCCTGTATGCGCTTCGAGAGCACCTTCACGTTGTCACGGAACTGGTAGGTCACGTCCACTGAGTCGTTCACCTCATGGTAGGCTTCGTCAAAACCGCGCCGCTCCTCAGGTATCTCTTCGGGTTCGTCGAGATAGAGCGAGCATCCCGTCAGAACGGCCACTAACGGCAATAATAGGTATTTCAGTCGGTACATATATTCTAAGTTAAGAGTTAGGTGTTAGGATTACTCTATGGTTAGTTTCAACAGGTTGGAGAGTGTGCCGTGGGTTCTGCCGTCGAAATAGAGGACGGTGGGGAAGTCGTAGAAGCGGGCGGCACTGCGGTCATAGCAACGGAAAGTCACCTCATCGTAGGTCTCGTCGTCCTCGGCGGCCTGGTCGTCCTCGTCTACCTCTTCTTCGTCATCGTCGGTGGCCTCGGGTTCCGACGGCTGATAGTCGTAGGGGGCATCCTCGCCGAAGGCATTGGCATTATAGATACGTATCTGCACATACTGCCGCCCGTAGGCCTCCTTCCGTTCGCCTATGCCACGCAGTTCGCCGTCGGTGAAAGCTGCGATGATAAGATTGTCGCTGGCCTTCTTCCCCTTCACAGTGACATCGGCATAGACCACCATGTCGCGGGCAAAGAGATGGGGCGACACACTGGCCATGAGCCATCGCTCCTCCACGGTGACGCTGATGCTGTCGGTAAGCTGGCCTTTCACCGATGTCACCTTCACCTTGGCAGTACCTGCCTTGACGGCACGTACGGTATCGCCACTGAAGCGTACCACCGTGGTGTCGAGACTCTGCCAGAAGAAGCCACCGAGCAGCGAGTCGGCCACCTCGGTCTTGACACCCATCACAAACTGCTCGCCCTCCATGAGGGTTAGGTCACGGCGCTCTATCTTGATAGACCCGAGGTTCACCTCCGGTGCCTGCTCTTCCATCTCATAGAAGTCGCCGCAGCTAACCGCTGTTGCCAGCAGGAGGAGAACCATGATGTGCTTGAATATCTTCATATCGCTCATTCTTTTATTACTTCTTCAACTTCTCTAACTTCTCCTATTCCTTAGGAGCCGTAACGGAAACGACATTCGAGGGTCGGCTACGCCGTCCATCCTCATACTGCACGGTAACGTAATATTCGGCCTTCTGTCCCTTACGCAACAGGAAGTCGCTATAGGAAGGGTCATCGTTCTTGGTAGAGAGCATGAACTGGAAGTCCTTGTCGTCGGGCCCCTTCCGGTAGACGCAATAGTACCATTCGCAGCGGTAGTCGGGCACCTTCCCCGTCTCCCAGGCCAGTTTGGACTCGTGCTTCTCGGCATCGTAGCCCGACGAGAGCTTCAGCGAGATGTCGATAATGCGCGGTCCGCGGAAAAGGAAGGTCTGCACCTGGCTGAGACCCGAGGTGACACCCGTGAGGTTATAGGTCTCCATAGCGTAGACGTAGCGTTGGCGCATGTTGGGAACGGGTGCATCCTTGATGCGGATGATGTCACCGCCATAGTTGCGCACAGAGTCAGCCTTGTATATACCAACAAGTGTCCACAACTCCTCGTTCTCGAGTTTGCGGAACAGGCGGTGGTAGTCGAGGTCGACTTCGCCCGACTGCACCCACCAGATGTTTATATCGTCGTCGGTCATCCACACGGAATCGGCGCGGCAGACGGAAGGCGGTATGTTGTTGGGGCGTGCCACCTGTAGCATTTTCGAGTCGGGCGAAGAGTTGCCTGCATAGTCTACTGCTCGCACCTTATAATAGATAAAGGCCTGGTTCAGTCCGAGTGACAGCGAGTCGATGAACACAGTGTCGGTCTGCTCGTCGCTGGTCATGTTCATGAACACGTGAGTAGAGTCGTTGGCAAACCACACCTCGTAGTAAGCCACGTCGGGCTCGGGCGAGGGTGTCCAGCGCAGCTCCAGATAGCCGTCGGGGAACACGTTTGCACGCAAATTAGTAGGTGCCGAGGGCGGCATGAAGTCATCGAGAAGAATCATCTGCGGCAGGGAGGCACCCTGATTGCCGGCATTGTCGTAGGCAGCAATGGAAAGCTGACCCGTGGGCAGGCCTGACACGTCGACGCGCATCACCGTATCGCCCGGAGCCGTGAAGTCCATCGTCAGCGGATACCACTCACCGTTCTTGATGCGCCCATGACGGTAAAGGGGCAGATAGCCCTTCACATCGGCCTCGACGGTATCCACATGGAAATAGATAGTGGCGTATGCATGTTCCTTGTCGGGATGGTCAACCACGATGTTCTTTAACGAGGGAGGCATGGGGGGGATAAGGTCGGGCATCGTCACCTGATGAGGGGCTGACGGCAAGGTCTTGTCGCCAAACGAGTCGTATCCAGTGATACGATAGCTGTAGGTTCCGATTCCGACATTAGGATCTTGGAACATGTTCAATCCGCCATAGTTGGGCTGATCCTTACCTTCGGCTACAAGCATCACGTAGGGACGCTCGTTCAGTTTCTTCCATTCGCCACCTTCCTTGTCCTGTCGCTCAATGTCGTAGGCAGAATAAGGTCCCGGTGTCCAGTATACCATAACGGTAGAAGGAGGCATGAGTGAGTCAATCATTGTCACGTCGAGCGCTTCAGGTTTCCACTGGCCCAGCTTGACACCCAGAATAGCAGCACTTTCTATAGAAAGCACACTGTCAGGCAGATTCGGACGGATTATATAAGTATAAGTCATGTCTTTCTCTGCTGTGCGGTCTACAAACTTTAAGCCCATTGCTTCGGCAAGGTCAGGACGCAGTTCAGACACCATAACGGCCATACCCACGACACTCTGCTGCTCGTCGTAAATCTCCATGATGGCTTCATCATCTGTGGTTGCTGCTGTCTGTCCGAAGCGTCCCTGAGCACCTCCATAGACTAACTGCACGGCAACACCGGCGAGTGAGTCCTCTTTAGCAAAAGTCTGCTTGAATTTCTCCATGGGCCAGGGTTTGACAATAGCCAACGTATCTTCCGACAACTTTTTATCGCCATAGCCGAAGCGGAGAATCTGATAGCCTGCAGAGTTCAGTACATGCCAAGGTACATACTCGTTGGGAGCCCAGCGCAAGACCACCCTGTCGTCATAGGCACGCAACAAGGCATTGATATAATAGGGTGTCACCACCGAATCCTGATTAACGGAATCGGGCTTCATGGCCTCTAATATCATCTTTGCCATCGTAGCCGAGTCGATAGGCTCATCAATGTCTTTGTCGTATGGCGAATTGACCAACTTATCGGGGTCGACATCATCGGCCGAATTGCCAACCACTTGTGCATAACCCGGTGCAACCGCCATAAACAATGCGACCAGCACCAAGGTAATATTGATAAACTTCTTCATATACATCATCTTATACATGTTGCGTCCTTTTCTAGGGGAATTACATCGTTATTTGGGTGAACGAGTGATTGTTACGTTCTTGAATGGATCGTCAATACGCCAAGGATTGTTGTTCCTGTGAAGAGTACGATAGACATCATACTTACCTGTCTTCATGTTATAGGCATCGGGTATATATTTCACGAACGAGATACTCTTAATCTTATCCTTGAAGTAAAATGCACCATAGACATCTTTCATCATCGTGTACCAACACTCCACCTCATGTTCATAGCGATGCTTATGGTTAGACGAACTATAGTCCTTGACAGGATCGCCACCCCATTTCCAACCCCAGTAACTACCCAGTATTTCGGACAGGGAGAGGTTGAGGAAGATTTGGCGATAGGGGAACGAATAGCTTCCCTCATAGATATCGTAATCGCCACCCGTCACCTTGTAGGTGTACTTGCTGGAGTTTCTCACATTACTGTTAATCAGACTGTTGTGATAAATTTTGATGCGTCTTGAGAATTCTTCGGCATAGTATTTATCCTTTTTTGCCTTCATATTATACACCGTTGTGAAGATACTCAAAATCTGATTATACACCTCGTTAGTTGCATCACTCAGGTCATGGGTGAAATGGTCCATCATGATCATATCGCTTAACAACTGACCACCAACGGTTGCACGCCATGCTCTGTTATCCAACATGCTGGCGCTCTTATCGTATGGCGACGTGCGATTGGAATAATGATAACCATTAACCACAAATTCCTTCACAACACCATTATAGCCGGCAGCATTGCTTCCTGTGATGTAATAGTTGTTAATGCCATTGACAAAAGAGCCGTCACGTCGGGGCAGTGGTGTGTACTTCCAGAATTCCGACTCGAAGAGCGACGATGTCTTCGTCACAGAGAGCAAACCATCTACATTCCGGTTAGCACGCAGATTACCTGCCGGGAAAGTGAACGACATACTGGGGAACGAGTTCACATCATAGTCATAGAACATATATGCCTTAACTGTCTTACCACCCATGCTGATATACTTGCTATAGAACGTCAACAATGTGTAGAGATTGGTCAACTTGGCAGACCAGTTTTTGAAATAGCCTTTGTCGTTTCGACTCAATCTCCCCAGATAGGTGCTACTCTCATCTTTATAGTAATAGCCGTCCTTGCCGGGATAGTCGTCGAACTTGATACCATGAATTGCCCAGTTTGAGAACATACCGTCACTGTACTCCCTGGAAACACCAACCTCATTTGCGAACTCTGAGTTGACAATATTCCATCCATAGCTCATGGTATAGAGAACCAGACGACCGTCTTGCTTGGCACCTTCCTTGGTCAGCTCCTGCGACTTCTCTTCTATACTACTCTTGTTGGTCTGCTCTTCTTTCTCCTGCTCGGCAAAGAACTTGTTCATACGGTGCGAGACATTGCTCGAGGCATTGTAGGAAGGCTGTCCCGTGGCGCTCTTCACCTTAGACGAGTGTGTGCCTGTAGTCTGTTTCGTCGATGTATTCGTCTTGGTCTTCGCCTTCGAAATCTTTGTCATATTATAGACACTGTTGTCCAGTCTAACCAAACGTACAAACCATCCGCCATCGGTAGATTTACCAGCCTTCATGATATGTTTGAAGTTATAGTAAGGAGCCCAGATCTCATACCTGTCATTACTAACCCATACCGAATTATCGCAAGTATAGAGATGACGGTCAGCCTTCCATACCTCCCAAACGATCTTATACTTCGAACTGTTTGACAGGTCGGGCCGGTTGTGTTTCAGCGAAATGGTTGGCCAGACAGCATCTTCATAGCGCACTGCCCCCTGAGCATACGTTGAAGGAACAGCAACACCAATGTCGTTTTCAAGCGTCGGTTCCATAGGACCGGTCATAAAGTAATAAGTGGTCTCATCTTTCTTCTCCTTACGCTTGCCGTCAATCTCGGGCAAATCCCACTTTGCCGTCTTCTTGTTCCACTCCTGAGCATAGCCTGAAAGCGTCATAGAATACTTGCAGTTAGGCTTTAACGATCCGGCGTAGACCCTGAAGTCTGTGTCGTTGTAGCTACTTGTTTCACACCACTTTGTTTCACCCTCGGTCTTATTTACCAGTTTAACTTCGTTCAACTGGAAACGATAGCTGCGCTCGGCATTGGCACGTGCTTCAGACTCAGGTACGCCCTTATCGCTCTGACTATGAGCAATGTTTTCATCGACCAGACGGATTTCCTTATTGATGACGTAGTTGGTCACGAACTTGGGCTCGGCGAATACCGACACTTTATTGGAAGCATCCCATCCCTTCTTACTGTCATTCTCATAGCCTGGCGTGGCTGAAGCGAACATTCTCAATTCGTCAAGCGGGTTGCCATAGTCTGGTACACAGACATCGCCGGCCTTGAACTCGATAGCATGGTTGAACTTGAACAGGCCGCCAAGAAGTGAACAGCGGGCACGCACTTTACCATAGACCCATGTCGGGTTGGGCAAACCGGCCTGCAGCATGGCTCCGAGGCCGACATTGATGAGCGACACCTTTTTGTCGATGAACCACAGCTTCACGCGCACGCCGAGGTCGCCCTTCAGCATGGCGTAGGCCTGACCCATGGCATACCAGCCCTTATAACCCATGCTCTTACCGCCCTGACACTTGGCATCGCTACCGAATTTCTCAAGCACGAGGTCGAATCCGAAGCAGAATGCTCCGCTGGCATAGACGATACCCGCATTGACACCGAAGTCACCCTCGGCACAGGCACCGAGCATCACACCGCCGGAGACGGTTCCAGCCGCAATGAGGTTCTTAATCTGGTTAAGGGTATTGTTCTTGGCATTCTTGGCCTCAGCGCCTTTCGCCTGCTTATTGCCGTTGACATCAGTTCCGTTGAGGAACGACATGACCTGTTCAGGTGGGTCGGGGAGCATGCCGTTGTTGGGCAGCTCATTACCGATGCAGAAGTACATCGTGGCTCCTAAGTAAGCCCATGCGGCAAAGTAATCACTCTTCTTACCCAGCTGGAAGTCAATAAGTGTTAGCTTACAGCGTTTCTCGTATTGGGGTTCGCCAATATATACATGCCATTTAGCCTTCTTCCCAGCTCCGCTTGCCATCGTCACCTTGAAGTTCAGACTCACCTGGAAGCCACAGCTTGCCTTGAGATTGCCACCACTCTTGTTCTTGTCTGCTTCAGTGGTCTTGTTCGATGTTTCGTCCTTGGTCAGATCACTTAATCCCTGCTTCACGTCCTTCGGTAGTTTCACGTCGGCCCCAGTCAGAGCCTTCAGTTTCTCCTTCATTGTATTATCAAGGGAGGCACCGCCAGAGGCCGTGATATTCAGCTCAATGTATTTTTCGGTATCGTTGACGTAGGCCAGCTGGCACTCAGCATTGACCAGACCTTTGTCGGTGGGTGATGCCTTGAAGGCATCGAGCTTTCCGTCCATGATGATAGACGAGAGTTTCTTACGACTACTGTCATAGCACACCTGAAGCGTCATGTCGGCAGAAAGCAGGTTGTCGCCTCCCGACGTAGCCAGGCCTACACCGAGCACACCGCCAATGACACCTTCCTTAGCATCACTGGAAGTTGGGGTATTACCAATCACTTTTGGTGCCTTACAGTTGAAATAGAAACCACCCGTCAGTTTAGTTATGACAATCGGGTCGAACCGCAGGCCTACACTCGACTGCGCAGTGGCAATGAAATAACCCCATGTGAATTGTTCCGAATTGGTGTTTCGCTTGAAATAGCCGCCACTGGCTTTGAGGGCGAGGAATCCACCCGGCAAGGCAATCTCCACATTACCCTTATAGCCATCGTCATCACCCGTTGTTGCCTCAAGATCGCCTTTTAGGGTGACACCGCCGAAACTGCTGTCGAAAGCAGCCTTCTTGAACTTGACTGTGTTGAACTTGAAGCTATACTTGTCTAAATCGACATCGGCCACAATGTCCAAGCCACAATCAGCCGACAACTGTCCGTTCATGATAGACACGCCACCCGTAATGGACAGTGTAGCCTGTTTGTTGGAATAATTGAACCCGAAGTCCTTCAGGTTGAAGTCGAAACAGCCAAGGCTCTTTTTGGCTGAGGCGAGTGACCAACGGCCAAGGGAGAAGTAGAACTTGCCCGTAGCGATGTTGTTCTCGGTCTTCCACCCGAAGAACTCGTTCAGGTCGTTCTTTCCCTTCCCCTGCGGAGCTTCGTACTGGTTCTGCGTATAATTTGACTTCCAGCGCTCACAGTTGGCAATACGCATGCCGTCAATATGGATACCGGGAATCTTCGAGTCGACGAAGGCTCCCACTTTACCCATGCTCTTCAGCTTGGCGCGCCCCACGGTGATGTTCATCTCACCGCCCATACACAGCTCAACGCGCGTTTCGCCCTCGCTCTTGTTCTTGAACTTCTCGTGCTCTACGAGGAAGTAGGTCTGCTCCTTCTTGAAGGTCATGTCGCCGAGCCAGAAGTCGAACTTCAGGCCATCGACCTGCTGGGTCTTGAAGATATAAGCAGAGCGGTTGGGGTCGGTGAGTCCCTTGGCATCCTTGCCCTGTGCGTAGATGTCGCAGCGATAGCCTATCTTGCCTTCAAGCGGGGTCTGTATCTTTCCGTTGAAGTAGGCCATCATGAAGGTGTTCTGCTTGACATCGATTTTGATCTCGTCCATCGAGATGCCCCAACCTCCGACTTTAGCTGTGTTGAAATTGAACACATTGTTCAGGCCAAACTTGAACGTAGCACCGGAAGCATCGAAGAACATATCCTCGGCATCGAGCTTCAGACGACCCTCGAAGTTCTTTTTCTGGTCGCTGATGGAGAGCATCTTGGGGAACACCACGCCCATGTGCTTGATGTAAAGTCCCTGCCACTCGTTTTCACTGGCAGCAGCCGACGAGAAGCCGGCCTTCACCTTGTCATAGCCTTGGGGCAGTTTGCCCATGCCAGGGGCGTTACGATACTTGGAGTGGTCGTAGACGATGGTCTCGCCCACCATGAAGGTCCAGTCCTTGAGGTCTTTGGCCTCAAAGTTATCCATGCTGGCCTCGGCAAACCAGTCGTCCCACGAGCCGATGGAGGCGTGGAAGTTCAGGATGGGGTTTTCGGTGGTGCGGTTACCCTTGGCATCGACTTTCACCAGTCCGGGAACCTTCATGTCGACATCGACGTCGAACAGTTCCAGCTCATCGGCGTGCCAACTGATAAAACAGCCGTTCTTAGGCTCAAGCAGGTCCTTCGGAGCCTTGAAGGTAAACTCGAAGGTAGACTCCGGGTCGACGATGGTGAAGTCGCCAAGCAGTGCCAGCGTTCCGCTCTCGGGGAGCACGCGGTTTGGACTGATGCAAAGGCGGGGAGCACCAATCATGAGAATGTCGTTCTTCAGGTAGTTGCTGCTGGGCAGGGTAAACTCGCCCAGCACGTCCATCGTGGCGTAATTGTGGGCGAACTTCATCGACACAATCTGGATGTCGACGGGTGTCTTATTGATGCTCTTGGGCAACTGCAGGGGCAGGTGCAGGTCGCTGATCTCGCCTTTGAGGAACTGGTCGGCAACAGCTTGTCCCTTCTTGATATAGTTGTAGTATTTCGAGAGGTCGACTTTCTGCGCCAGGTTCTTCACCTCGTCAGTGGTCTTCTGCTGAATCTTTTCAGCGTAGGGTATCTGGGTGTCGCCAATAAGATTGTCGATGCCCCAGTCAGAGAACAGCTTGTCGACGACCTCGCTGTTGGAGAGCGCTTTCTGGCTATCGTCCTGATAGCTCACGGCCATGCCGCCGTAGACCTGATCCTCAGTGTTGATGAGGAGTTTGTCGAACTTCACGGCAACCATGACCTTGATGCCCATAGGCCGCCACTCTACGTGTCCCTTGCCCTGGAAGTAGTCCTGACCCTTCACGCGCTTAATCTCGTCGATGGTCAGGTTATACTCACCGATGCTGACGGTCTTGCCCTTCAGGTCGGAGTCCTTCTTCTTGGTGCAATCAGTATTGCTGATAGTGGTGGTCGACGAGCACTGGAAGTAGCTCTTGTAGAGGTGATCGATGAGGGCAAAGTCGATGACGTTGCATTCCTCCTCGTCCCAGCTGATGCTCTTCTCGTTCTCACAGTCGACGAGCACGCGCAGCACGAAGTAGTCGCCCGCGCTGACCTGGTCCTTGAGCTTCTCCCAGCGTATGGTGTCCTTCAGTTCCTTGGTCTTAAGGGTATAGATGGGGTCGCCCTTGAGGGTCTCTTCCTTGTTGCCGTCCTTTCCCTTGAAGAGCTGCAGGGTGTACTCGAACTCGAGTTTTTCCTGATTCTGGCCTTCGCCACCGAGGAACCAAGCCTTACGCCAGCTCACACCAATATCATCACCGATGAATATCTTGCGGGCCGTGTCGTCGAAGAATACAGGACTCTCGATGCGTGGCAGACGGAAGTTGTAGAGCGAGTCCTTGCCCGTGCCGGTGTCTCCCGACGAGAGCAGGCCGCCATCTTCATCGTCATCTTCTTCATCGTCCTTGGTATCCTCTTTCTTATCTTCCTTTTTGTCTTCCTTATCATCGTCTGTCACCTGCTTCTCCGGCTCAGGGTCGACGACCTGGAACAGGCGGAATGGACTCTTGCCGCTGTTCTCGATCATCACATAGCCAATCATGTTGGCACCAACGTTCGAAGGGGTGGCAGTGACCTGAGCCACGTAGGTCTTGCCAGCGGTCATGCGGTCGAGCGATGACTTGGGGATGACGGCCATCGGCACGGCCAGGTTACGCTGCTGATAGATGGTGGGGTTGAGGAGCGCTTCGTCGGGCTGCTGATTGGGCAGCACCTCACAGATGCGGAGCTCGTAGGTGAACTGCTGGCCCGAAGGGTTGCAGCTGACGATAGGCTGACGCCACGTGAACTGCGGGTTGGCACGCTGTAGCTTGGCCACACTCATGTCGAGGAGATCGAGACTCGTTGACATAGGAGTGATGAACTGCGGAGCCTGCGCCTTGTAGCATACGGTGAACGTGCAGGACCCCGTCAGCGGGTTGCTCAGGGCCTGTGGCTTCTGCAGCATCGGGTCCCACTTGTAGGCCGTGACCTGTACCTTATACTGGCCCTCTGGCAGCATGCCGAAGGAGCCGCTGGTGTAGCTGTCGAAGAGTCCTGGCGATGTACGTACCTCGTTCTTGGGTATATGGTTGAAAAGGTTCTTCATGTCGACCAGCGAGAGCTGGTAGGCACCTCCCTTAGGCACGGTGAGGGGTGTACGCGGCAGACGGTTGTTGGGCATGTTGATAGACACACCGCCGGAGGGGAACGTCTGTTCGAGATCCAAGGTGAGGTAGACGCTCTGTACAGTCTGACTGTTGTTGATGAGCGTAATATTGAAATACTTACCCGGGTCGCTGACATAGAGCAGCACCTGGGGCGGCAGGATGCGCTGCACAGGCGACACACTGACAGAGATGTCCTGTGCCGCTACTCGGATGGAAGACAGAATGAACAAGGTCAAGGACAGCAACGCTATCATTGTCCGACTTATGGCGGTCCGTCCGGTTATCTTTTTCATACCATGCGTCATATCGTGCATCATTAAGTAATTCATATTGCGGGTCATATAGATTGTCAATAAAATGTGTCTTTGCGGCTGTTGTGAGCAGAATGAGAGCCTAATCAGCGCTCAGCTGCTGCCTTAGCGGCTTTTTTCCTTATTTCGAGCAGGGTGAAGGTGTAGGTGTAGTTCAGGCTGGCAGTAATGTCAAGGGCATCGAGTGAGGAGCGACGGCGGGTCTGGTTGACATCACCGTATTTGCTCATACCGGCAGCTAACGAGAAGGAGTGTACTTTCTTGAGCATATAGCTGGCCGAGAGGTCGGCACCAAGTGAGAGGCTCTTCGACTGCTTCTCTACTTCGTTATAGCAGAGCGAGAAGTTCAGGCCAATGTTCAGCTCCTTTTCCTTGAGGAACGAGCGCGAAACGCCCAAGGTGGCCACGCTGCTCTTGTAACGGGTCTTGTAGCCGTCGCTGACCTGATAGTTCAGGTTGCCTGAGAAGTCGGTCTCCCAACTCTTCACACCCATGCTGTAGGCCAGTCCGATGGCCTTCGACGTGACATCGCTCTCGCCGGTGGCAAAAGGATTGCGGTCCTTGTTGTCGGTGATGCTACCCGTAAGCGAGATGCTGTGGCTCAGTGCCGCACCATCGAAAGTGGCTGAGGGGGTGAGGTAGAAGCTCTGCATGATACGGTCGACACGTGTGGTATCGTTAACCTTCGCCGTACCGTCGCTCTGCACCTGGGTGTAGCCGTTGTAGCCGGCACTGATGTTCAGGAAGTCATTGATGCGCGAGCTGGCCATGAGCGAGTAGATATAGCCCTTGGTGGTGTAGAGCTGCTTGTTAGTGAGGTTGTCCGACTGGAACGAGAAGGTTCCGGTAAGCGAGAGATTGGTGATGGGTGTCGACGAAGCTGTCATGCCGAAGCTGTGATAGTTGTTCGACATATAGTAGGCACCGAGCGACGTGTAGTCGGGCTGTACCAGACGATAGACAATGCTTGTAGAGAGCAGGTTGCCTGCGGTGAACGTGGCAGCAACGTCGCCGGCGAAACGGGCCATCGACGAATAGCGGGTATCGAAGACGCTACTCCACTTATCGGCCTCGGGACTCTCCACCTTTTCAACACGTGTATCGGTAGAGAACATCGAGGCAGCGAGGTTGCCCGACAGACTGAACCATTTCAGGGGGCGCACGCCTCCCTTCAGGCCGATGGCAATGTTCTCCATAGGCGATACTCGCTGCTGCCAGTAGTCATCGAGCGACTTCAGCCGGTCGAGGGCACGCAGCACATAGAGGTCGACATAGTTGTTGCCCGAAGTGTAGCCCACCTTGAAGCCCCAGCCCACACGTTTGTATTCCGGCGTACGGGCATAGGGGTCGTTGGGATCGTCGTTGACGGCCTTGCGCAGCACACCATAGAAGGCACCGAAGCGCCAGTGCTTCTCGTCGTTATACTCCACGCCCACACCGTTGAACGACATGCCGAGCACATAGGAACTATACTCCATCGACGACTGTCCGATGTAGCCCGTCCAGTGTTTGTACTTGGGATTAAGGTTGAAGGAGAACTGCGGATGGCTGAACTGAGTATTATCGTTGCTATAGTAGAACGAGAACGGCATACTGATGCCATAAAGACTGATGTTCAGGTTGGCATAGAACACGTTGCTCATCGGCGAACGGTAGCCGTTGCCCATGTTGGAATGGTAATAGGTGTTGTTGGTACCTATCACGCCGGTGATAATCAAAGGATCACTATTGGCTATCTGGACAATATCCTGAGCCAGAGCCGGAGTGGAGGTGAAGCCATGGACAAATAATGACAGTCCTGTCACCTTTATGGCCGCAGACAACTTACGTAACATACTCTTTCTCATTTGCTGATGACTTTACGTGTTACCCGATGGCCACCGACAGTGACTGACTTCACATAAATCCCCTTACGGAAAGAGGATGCATTAGAGACAGGGCTGAGCAAACGGCCCTGAAGATCGTAGACAGCAGCCTGACTGCCACCACCATCAACTGTCACCTCACTGACGGAGGTGATATCGGCACGGAGCACAAGCGGCTTCTCGTGACTGCCCTTACGGCCCGTAAAGGAGATACCAGTACCCTCGATGTCATGGTAGGTTTGGTTAGACTTGTCATAGAGACGGAAGCTGACGCACTCGCCACGCTCACCGCTGACGGCGATATACATCAGTCCGTTGCGGGCTGCCTCGCCCTTGCCACGGCACTCGCCATCTACAAAGGCACCGATAGAGAAGTTCTCCGGATCGGCAATACCGTCGAGACGAGCCACGACAGCCATGCAGTCGGAATAGGCGTAGGGGTCGTAGGTCCAGGGAGTGACCTCTGCCGACGCACGCGAAGCGACAGCCTCACCGCTCTCTTCGTCGCAGTCGGCCATCCGGGCAGCTGCTTCGCTCTTCAGAGTGATGGGACCCCAGTCGAGAGCGTGCTGTGTGTCACTGGCAGAATAGTAGATGTAGCCTTGTCCGGCCTCAAAGCGGAAGGCATCGGGGGCTATCCATTCCTCGCCGTCGTATTCGGCAAAGAGATCGCGGCCAATGATGAGGTCGCCCTTCGCTGCGCGTTTGGCCAGATAGGCACCGATGGTGGCCAGACTGTGGTCTTTCTCATGTGGATAGGTTACCCAGGTGTAGCCTTTCTTTACTTGCGGCAGCTGCAGGCTGTGAGCATAGACAAGGTTCTGATAGCCGGCGGGGAGCACCATGCGATTGGTAAAATTGTCGGCATAGATGCAGTAGACCTTGTACATACCATCGACAGCCGAGAGCCGCTCAATGTCACCGAAGAAGCCGTACTGCGGGTCGTTGTAGAGCAGTGCCGTCTGCGAGCGTATCTCCTCGACCTTGTTATTGGCATCAATCTGCATCGTAATCCACTTATCGCCGTTCTTCAGCGGGATGGCACCGCCGGGGGCAGCATAAATCGACATCCAGCCCCACCCTTTCTCCAGGATATACTCAGCAGGGATGTTGACGGTACAGACGGGCTGCAGTTCCTCGCCGTTATACTTTATCTTCACCGTGTGGCTGCCCACATACTGTCCGCTGACAGTCCATTTCAGTCCGCTGTCGTCGGCTTTGACGGCAGTGGCGGCAGGATCGCCGTTGGTAGCCTTGCTGAACACCAGCTCCACCTTCTCGGGACGGAACACGGCATCGCCGCTGCGGTTGAGCGTCAGCGTGACGTCGCGCAGCTTCGAGGCATTGAGGGTCTGGTCAGCAAACGAGAGGATGACCTGCGGCAGTGCTTTCACAGTTATCTGATAGGTAAGCTTAGCCTGGGCATTGTCGTTCGACGTGATGACGAGGGTTACGCTACCTGGTTTTTTCGCAACGATAGTGACAGGTGACGTTTCGGTCTCCTGTTTGATGTCAAGGATGTCGTAGTTGTTAGTGAACGATACTGTTCTGTCGTCGGCATCCTCGGGAAGCACGGTGAAGTCGAGCTGCAACTGCTCGCCCTCAAGCAGTTCAATGTTGGTCGAGCTCATGTTGTTGCGTATCTCCGTAACATGGATATAGACTTTGGCTTCAACCTTCACCGTGGCCTCGGCAGTAAAGTTGCCGGGAGTGGTCTTTACGGTGAGCTTGCCCTGACCCGTAGCCCCAGCCGTGATGATGCCTCCCTCGCTGACGCTGAATACAGCTACGGAGGAACTGGTGTAGGCATAGGTTATGGTGGTGAGCAGCTCAGAGTGGTTGGCAGGGAGGAGCGAGGGAGTGACCTCATGGGTCTCGCCCTGCTTCAGGGTTACCTCCGTGAAACCGAGACTGATGCCCGTCACGGGGGTCATAGTGAGCGAAAGGGGTGCCGATGGCGAACCGTAGGTACCCTCCTGCTCCTTGGAAAAGGCTTCAGTGCCTATCTTATATTCCAGTCCGGCCTGGTCGCGCAGGCGGAAGGTGACAGTGGCTGCATCGTCCTTTCCGCCCCATACGCGGATGACGAAGACACCCTGTCCGGCAGCATTGCCAGTAGCGGCCCATACGCTGCTGCCACGCAGCTCGTCGCCGACGAAGGCCCCGATGGCCCCGTCGACGGCAGCATAGCGGCTGTTGATGTTCTCGCCGGAAGCATCTTTCAGGGTGACATAGTAGACGGAGGAGGCGTGATAGCCGTCACCGCCTGCTGTACTATATTGATACCCCTGTGCCCTCAGTGCCGTAGGGAGCACTGAGAGGCAGGTGAGTATCGTCAAGAAAATTATTTTGAATCGTCTTGTCATAGCGATTGCTTTTGGCGAGTTACTTCTTTTGTTAATTCGTTATAACGTTTTATCGTTATTTCGGGATATCGTTGTCAAGATAACGCTGTTACTTCACGACCTTGCGTCCGCTCTGCACGTAGATGCCTTTGCACAGCTGTGCATTGCCGGTATTGGCATTGACTCTACGGCCCTGCAGGTCATAGACCTCGCTGCTCAGAGCACTCTCGTTCTGGATAGCCTCGATGGTCGTGGTTCCGTCAGCATAGAGGGGAACGGGTGCTGCATAGGTACCGCTGTTGGCGGCGAATGCACGCGAGCCGCTGAGCTCATAGATTTCTCCGGTCAGGTTGTTGACGGCACGGAAGGTGTAGCGCTCGCCCTTCTCACCGTGAACGGTGATGAACTGGCGGTCGCCCACGGCCACGCCACGGCCACGGCACTCATTGCCACGGAAGGCGTAGAGCGTGATGTTCTCCACATCGTCGAGTCCACCCACATGGGCAATCATCGACATGTTGTCGGCAAAGCGGCTGTGGTCGGCAATGGTCCAGGGACTGTTGTCGTTCATGCTACGTGCAGCGTTAGGCACGCTGGTCTGCTGGCTGAGGTTGAACTCACGCTCAAAGTCTATCTGACCGGCATTGGCCACATAGAACAGGTAGCCCTGACCCGGGGTGAGATGAGTGAGCGCACCTGCCCATGCACCGTTGGTGTACTGGGCAAAGGCCTCCTTGCTGCGAATCTCGTCGCCTTCGCTGAACTGGGTGTTGCCGAAGATGTCGGTGAGCTTCTGGTAGTACTGGTAGGGGTTGCCAATCCAGTTCCATCCCTTACGGGTCAGGATGCTCAGCGGACCGGCGGGGCCTGCGGTGGGACTGCCATCGGCATTGTTGAGGAAGTAGGTGCTGATGTCTGCACTCTCCAATATATTATAAGAGGTGTCGGCACCAAGGTTCTTCATGCATATCTTGTAGGTCTGCAAGGTGTCGAGGTAGTTAATGCCGCCGAAATAGCTGTAGACAGGATCGTTATAGACATTAGCGCTGCTGCTGCGTATCTCGCTGAGATTTTCGCCGAAATATATCTTCATGGAGTCCTTGCCAAGAATCTGTCCCTGGTAGAGAGAGATCCACTGCCATCCGTTGCTGAGCGAGAGCTGCTGGTCTACGTTCATGCTGACGGTGCCCATGAGCTCCTGATCGGCACCCTTCTGGTAGTAGATGTTGATGAGGGCATTGCCCACGCTGTTGGTGTTTATCGTCCATTGTAGTCCGGGTTTGTCGCCTTCCTTCTTGGTCACAGTAGCAAAAGTCCAGCCGTCGGGCATTTCGATAGCGGGTTCGATGGTCACCGAAATCTTGTCGGGGTCGTAGTCCACGCCTTCGGGCTGCGGAGTGAGCGTCAGCTCCACTTCTTCTCCGGTAGTGGTACGGACGGCATCGGCGGTAAACTCGGTCAGTCCCTCTTGGATGTGAACATCGAACGATTCCGTCAGGGTCTTCATATTGATGCTGACGACACCCTTCTCCATTATCACATCATTGACATTCTTAACGTCTATCGAAGCCGTTATGGTAACGTCGCCACTGCCATTCAGCAAGTATTTTCCATCAGACTGGGAGATGATGCTCTCGTTGTTCGATTGCAAAATAATCTGCTTGCGGAAGTCGTCGATATTGGTCTCTTCGGGCAGAAGCTTCAAGTTGTTAAAGAGCTCGTCGGTAATGTCGGCTGGCAACTGTTCGGGGGTCACCATATAGATGGACTTGGTCTTATCGAATTGTTCAGGCTGCTTGGGAATGATGACCACCTTGAGGGTCTCAGAAGCCATGAAGCCGTCATTGGCCGTGATGGTGATATACTGTTCTATACTGTTTATCTTAATCTGTGAGCCGTCGCTGTTCGCCTTCTTGGCAATGAGCTCATCGCCTATCAGGTCAAAATATTCGTCGCTACTGCCCGTTGCGGTGAAGCTGGGGTCGGTGGCTTCGAGCGGGAAGGCAGTCACCTTTTGCTTCAGTCGCGTGTTGATGTTTTCGCCTACCTCTGCCACTAGCACAATGTCGGAAAGCCAAGCATCATCAAACAAGAAGCCCCAGACGGGCTGCACCACTTCAACGGTAAGTTGGGGTGTGATGCCACTGTCGTCATCAGGCGTACCTGTGATCACGGCCGTACCTACCGACCCCTGCAGTGTCGGTAAGCCATCTGTCTCGGAAATAGCCACAACATCCTGGTTATCCTTGTTGTACGAAGTCCAAGTAAAGGTGGTAGTGACTCCATCGTTTGGAGCAGCCGGGTCACCAGTCATTATGTAGGCGGGGGTGTCAAAAATGGTGAGAAGGGCAAAGGGGTCATTCACATCGACGGTAACCTTAGCTTTGGTGGGATCGGTTGGATCCGGTGTGACGTATTTTTCATCCCAGACGAAGCTGTGTGCAGGATTTCTGACAACAACTTCGGTCATGGCGTTCAGATTGCCGGCTGTAAGCGTCACAGGAGCCGAAGTGGTTACACCGACGGCATCGAGCACATTATCGCCGATGGTCACATAGCTATCGGGATAAGACCAAACCAGCGGATAAGGAAGGAGCGAGCCCTCTGGACTGACGGTGATGTGCTGCATCATGTCGACCTGATCACCTATGTTGACGAAAATCTGCCCAGGCAAGCTGATACCCGTGGCAGGGACAAACTTCATTATGTGGGGGTCGGATGGTTCGCCTGTTGTAAAGTCTTTCTGGAACAATACGCTGACGGTCTCAGGAAAGCGGTATTCAACATAATCAGCGCTTACATAGCTCTGCTGGCACAGACGGAAAGTAATTTTCTTGTTCGTGTCCTTCGAACTGTTGCCCTCCACTCTCAGTGCAAAGAGGTTGCCGGTTTGAAGCGACTCCTGATACTCGTTATAGAACTGTACTTCAGCCTCGCCACGGCACTCACCGTCAATGAAGGCACCCAGATAGTAGGTACCCTCTGTGAGACCATTGTTCTGCGTCATGAAATCATCCTTGGCATCGGTCAGCGACACGTAGATGATGTGCTGGTCGGGACCATTTTCATACTGGTAATGAATACCGTCGGCCCAAGCTGCTGACAGTGATGCACAAAGCATGGTCAGTGCTGTCAATAATCTTGTTTTCATAGGTCACATTGTTTTATTTAAATGAATAATATTTGTCTTTTTTAGGTTTTTTAGACTTAAAATTTGGTTAATGCCTTTAGGTAAGGGACAATTCGGATGCAATTTAGGACAATTATTTAGTAAAAACAAATAATTGCGTTAATATTTAGCATTTTTTGAATATTTTTTATAATTGTAAATCAACAAAAAAAATGTATAATAAAATTCCTCAAAACTCACGCCAAGCGCTTCTGAGTCTGCTTAAATTTGCACACAACGATTTGCCAACTTTTTTATTTCAAACGTCAAATGTCTGATATTCACCCACTTATGGTGACGGATTTTCAGAAATCAACAGACATTTTCTCTAACTGAGCAGTTGCGATCTTTAACTGGGCAGTTGCAATCTCTAACAGGCCTGTTTGAGGCTCTAACTGCCCAGTTGCTTTCTAATAACTGCTGACATCCTGAGGGAACAATTTTGAAAACAATGCCCATTTTTTGAAAAAGACAGGCCCCTTCCCAAAAGCTGTCACCGTAAGCGGCTGACTGACAGACGTTTGGCATAACGAACTGAACAAACGTCTTCGCAGTATATTACATAATATAACTGTGATTTGAAGACCCCTCCCGACCTCCCCTGAAGGGGAGGAGCATAAAGTCTCGGAAGACTTTACTGGTGAGCCTAATTTTCTTCTATTTTCTTTCCTATCTGAACCTTTGTCTTGCCGGTAACCTCAGCCGCATTACCACCGCCATAGACATTGCCACGGATGTTGGCACCCTTAACAGTATGTGTGCGGTTGGCATCAGACTCTGAGGTTGGGGTGGTGAAAATCACCGACTCACCTGTGGTAGTGCCGATGTTGACGTAGGTGTTGCCAATGACTTTTGCCGCATTGCCGCCGCCATAGACGTTGTTGATGGCACCGATACCGCTGGTGTAAGGCGGCAGATAAAGGTCGATGGTCTTGTAGTCGATGACGCGGTTGTTATATTCATCGTAAACGAAGCCACCGTCATCGGTACGGCGGAACTCGGCAAACGAGATGGTCTTGTTGCCGGTAAAGGTGTTGGTGCGTGCCGTTTCCGTAGCTTGGTCGATGCCGAAGTCCTTGCCATCGCAGACGTTGATGTTGACATAGGTATCACCCTCTACAATGGCCGTCTTACCATAGCCGCCACCATAGACCTCGCCGATGCTGGAGAAGGAGCGCACGTTGAGCGTGGGACCTTGGCGCTCAGTGTAGGACCCTGTCTTCAGCGGGCCGGTATAGCGTGCCTGGTTGCCGCCGCCATAGAGTTGTCCAATGGTGATGTGGTGACAGCCCGTCTCCTCGATGTTCACGGTAATGGTGCCGTTGATGGTGCCGCTGACATTGTTGCCGCCAAAGACGCGGTTGAAGTTACCATTGGTGATGTTGAGCGTGACATCATTGTTGATATTGGCATTCTCAGCACCGCCATAGGCATTCTTCAAACCAGGAATGCAGGCCATCTCCAGCTTCGACTGTCCGTCCATATTGGCACTCTTGCCACCGCCATAGGCCTCGTCGACGATGAAGTCGCAGCCGCCCGTCTCTTCGAGCATCGTCACAGCTATCTGACGCACGTTGCCCTTGGTGTTAGAGCCACCATAGACGCGATGGATGCGCCCGCCGTGTATGTTGACATTAGCTGTGCCAGAGCCGTAGACATAGTTGGTGATGAAATCAGATGTCTGTCGCTCCTCCTTCGTGTCGTATGCTGCCAGGTCGCACTCGTTTTCATAGTCCCAGTAATCCTTGAAACCCACGTTGGCACCAGGATTCTTGATGTAAGTAGTGCCACCATCGAGCGAGATGTCGTCCTTGCCGTTGCCGCCGCCGAAGACCTCTTCTATCTCGTAAGTGCCATAGATATCAATCTGTGTGGCAGGTGTGGATGCTGCGTTGCCACCGCCATAGACCTGACGGATGCTGGTATCGCCGCAACCATAGATATTCACTTGGGTATGCTTATTGGCGGGGACGTCGGGCTCGTATGCAGCGAGGTTTCCTCCACCATAGACGGCTTTCAGCTCATAAGTGTGTTGAGCATCGTCGATATGCTCAAGAGCCGCCTGTCTGTCTGCTGCTGTTTCCGCATTATACCCTGTTCGCCAATGTCCCGCATAGCCCTGTGTGCGATAGATGTTCACCGTCACGTTTCCCTTAGGCGTACCGTTCAGGTTGTTGCAGCCGAAGATATCGCCTTTGACCACACAGCCAGTAGCATTGGCAGCAAGATCCTTATTGAGATTAACGGTAGTAGAGCCGACGGTAGCCGCTACGGCAGGAAGGTCATTGCCTTTGTCATCCTTTGTCCCTGACAGACGACCTTGTCCTCCACCATAGACATCGCCTGTAATTGTGCCACCTATCAGATTGACTGTCGTATTACCGTCGGCATCCATGCTTGCCAATGCACCACCGCCATAGACACATTCGCCTACAGTAGTGGTTCCTTTGATTGTGAGGTTGGTGTTTTTAACTTCACCAAGGTTGTTTAGTGGAGTGTTTGTGTATAATATGTGTTTTTCTAAATCGCTACCAGCATTCCCATTGGATAAGGTTACACCCGCTGCTGCAGCATTCTCCCAGGTAAATGTGGTCGTGCCGGAAAGCGTGGGAGGTTCAAACATTCCTGATGCAGAGTTGTAATTGGGCTTCTCTATAAAACCTGCGTCTCTCACTTCGACGGTAGGAAGTGATGCAGAGTATCCAGCACCATAAACACTACCATTTACAGTACAGTCTTCAAGCACTGAGGTCGCTGTTCCTACCACTTTACCTAAGTTGCCGCCACCATAGAAGTCGGTCTCGACGGTACATTTCTTCAAAGTCGATGACACATCATTGCACTGCGCCAATGAGAAAGCGGCAAACTTGACAAAGAAACGACCACCCGTAGCACCGGAACTCCATACGAAGAACTCGTAGTCTAAATCGGTAGCGACACCAACACCTTTTTTTCCGTAATCTGCCTTTCCTGGAGCAGAAGTGGTCTTACCATCAAAATATTTACCACGATCTGTGACGTATTTTCCTGCCCAAGTGTCCCAGTCCGTTGTGGTGAGATCATAATACTTCTTTCTTGACAAGGAAGTACCTCCATATCCGGCACCAAAGTATTTTCCGAAGGTGCAGCCCTCAGCTCGAGTGGTGACTTTGTTGGTTCCCTGCATATTGCCAAACTTAGGACCACCACAGAAAAGTTTTACGTGGCTGTTGATGATGTCCGTGGTGATATTACCCTTGATGGGCTTGGCATCATTGATACCACCGCCGAAGAACTCGTCTATGTCGGCATTGTAGATTTGCCAGCGTACACTGCCATTAATTTGCTCTAGTGACGCTCCTGCCACCTCTGTAAAGTGGCCTCCGCTGATGTAACATTCGGCACTGTCTGTTTGTACTGTCGCATTGGCATTGTAGGTTCCAGTAAGGTAAAATCCCTCATACTCGCCACCTGTTACCGATACTGGCACATGAGGAGTAGATTTATTACCATCACTATGGGTACCTAATCCGAATGAATTAATCCATACGTTGCTGCCCACATGGATATAGATAGTATGACCATCTACATTATCTTGCTGAGTGGAAACGAACTGGTCGATAACGCCACCAAGAAGAATCAGCGGGGCATCGCTCTTGGTAATGCCAGCCTGGTTCTCGTACTCTATCTGTGAGGTGTAGAAGGACGAAGTATTCGTGACTTCAAACCAACCTTTGGGCTTGAAGATGGTGAAATTACAAATGAGGCTCGCACCGTTGGGTTTCTGGGCCTGCGCCGTGCCGGGAATATTCAAGAAGTCGAAACGGATGGGCGCTATCGTGGTACGATTTTTGTGGTGATAGATCAGGCTGTAGTCGGGTTCATGGTCTTGATCCATGTCCACGGACATCATCGTGAAGGGCTTGTTGCCTCCCGAGGGCACATTGTCCAGATGGAAGTTACCCACTAAGACGACAGCATTGTCATAGACCGTTGTTCCAGAACCAAGACCGGTGATGCTGGTTTTTACTGTTTGACCATTGAATTGGGTACTGCTGCCAACCTGGGTGCCGGTCTTGCTTACACCTTTTTTCCCGGTATAATCATCTTTGTACACGGCATCATAAAACTGATCAGCCACATATATGGCATTACCCCAGTAGGGCTCAATGGTAATGCTGGTCACACCGTAAGGTACGTCGAAATAGGCCCCTTGAGAGAACACACGGCCACTTACTGAATAAAGGTCCTTGTTGGAACTCTTTCGGTCGGCAAAATTATAGTTGGGATAATCGAAATAGGCTTTGTTATCAGCATACGTCTTGGTGTAGTCATAGTTGGCAGCTTTATAAGGGTCACCATCAATGGCCGTGATGGCGGTAATCTTCCAACCCGTCACGACTTTGTTGCCTGTATAGTTGCCAGTTCCCACCTCATCATAATAAGGTAATTGCACCTTGTCGTAGTTGTAGTTGAAACGGTCGAAGTCCTTGTCGGTACGTTGGAGCGTTAAGGAAGATGTAGTAATGCTTGCACCTGTGGGCCAAGACTGTCCACCATCTGTCTTTGTGCCACTTATCGTAACAGACAACGTCTTTCCCAATTTGCCACCTTTATTGCGTCCTACTGATGCACTATCAGGAGCATTCTCAAAGTCTGGATTGATGATGGAAGGATAGTAGCCCTGAGGTTTCAGAACGGGATAGGGTTTGGGATTGGCGATGGTTCTATCAGCCGTTTCCAACACCCATTTCGCCATCTCATTAGCTTTCTCAGGAGAACCCGTAGCATAGAAGGCAGCCAGTTTCTTGTTGCTGTTGAGCAACAGACGATAGTACTCGAAACGGGTCAAATACTTTTCTTCAACGGCCAGGGCGCAGTTGTACTTGCCTTCGGTGATTGCCTTCGACTTCAGTTTGTCATAGGCATAGTAGTTGAAAGTGTTCAGACCGCTGGTTCCATCGGTTTTTCCATTATTCAGGTTGTTGATATTGTTACCACCATAAACGGGTGAAACATTATCACCAGCAGTGATGTCACCATAGAACATGCAGTTCATTACCATCGTTTTGACACTACCCTCCGTGGTTGTTTCATTGTTGAAGCCTACAATGCCACCAACGTCGCTTCCTCCGCTAACAGTGGCATAACTATAGCAGTTGATAACACGGGAGTTGTCAGAAATCTTACCAACGATGCTGCCTACACAACCGGAGCCGCTGACGCTTCCGTCAAGAATGCCACAATTATAGATGCGACTCGCACCGCTGGCTTCATTGCAGATGGCTCCTGCATGGCCATCACTGTTTCCTGATGTTATAGTGACGCTACTTACAATGATGTTCTTGATCGTAGCGCCATCAACCTTATCGAAGAGCGGACTGGTGAGACTGATGCTGTGATACTGGCCGTCTATCATCCCCGTGAAAGGTGCTGTAGGTTTTGTTCCTGACTGGGTGAAGTCGGAAGCCAGCACATAGACACCGGCAACATCTGTGATGTCGTCATAAGAATGTGCCGTAACAGCAGCTGAGAAGTCAAAGGACGCTGTTGTCACCGCAGCTGAATAGGTCGTCCCGGATACGATGTTGTAGGCAATGGCCTTGATGGTATAACTCCCGGCATCAAGTTCGATGGGGCCGGTATATACAGTTCCTGTCGTTGATGTGGGATTGTCGCCGTTTATCGTATAACGGAAAGACACCGTCTGTCCATTGCCGATGGTAACCAAATACTTTCCCTTTGTCGCATCATAGCTATAGGTTATTTGTGCTTTGGCAACATTAACCTTATACTTGGCACTTATCTCTCCCGACAGATGTTCGCCCCCTTCCTTGTCTTTATAATAGCTGAATGCTCTTATCTGATATTGGGGACCGTAATCGAAATGGAAAGGATTAGAGTATTTGTTGGAATTCTCTACCTGTGGGGCTGTGTTATTAGGATTAATGGCTATGGTATAGTAAACGTCTCCAAGCCCTGCGCCCAGCGTGACCATAATATCATTTTGCGAACTCCAAGGCTTGGCTGGAATATCCACAAGTTTCCACTTGGATTCGTCGGCAGTGCTTACATCCAGTTTTACATTCTTAGTACCGTTATAATACAAATAGTTTTTATCGCCATCATTATTTGCATTCTTGGGCTTGATGAGAATATAGTCACCGGCCTGTGTGATTTTAAACAGGGCATTGTCGCTTGCTTCATCAGCCAAACTGGCAGAATTCGTTAAGGATGTGGGATTAGCAGTCAGATACTTATCATCACCGTAGTGAATAATCTGATAATATGCCCCACTTCTCACCAGCTGCCATACCGCTGACAAATTTTGGGTTGTATTTGTGACGGCTTCATTCTTTGAATTAATGTTCAGGTAATTCTTGGTACTCTTCTTGCTTTGTATGTAGTACAGACCTGACAGATCTGGAGCACCAACTATATTGGTAGCAGGATTAGAGGTGTAGGTCGTTTCATCGACATCGTTAACAGCAATAGCTGTGATGGTCGTTGTCTCACCTTCAACGATAGGTATTTCAAAGGGTGCAGAATAAAGTGTTCCGTTGGTTTTCGAAGGCGGTGTGCCATCTGTGGTATAGTAAACAGCAGAAGCCCCTGTCGGAGTGGTTATCGTTACCGTAGCCGTGTGGTTCACTTCATCCTCAACGACGCTAATCTCAGGTTCTGAGAGGCTCATGTCGATTTCCTGCGTGGCCACTGCCGAGCTCTCACCATCGAGTACGGCAATTGCCAGTACGGTATAGACTGGTCCATACGCAAGTGTTGGCTTGTCTGAGGGATCATACGGCGTGGAGGAACTGGTAGGCGTTGTCCCGTTTAAAGTATAATAGATGGAAGCGCCTGGTGCTGCAGAAATAGTTATGGTACCATCCAGGTTTTTGGTGATGGTTGGAGAGGGAAGGGTGGCCTCTTCGAAATACCAGACTCCATTCTTGTCTCCTTTATCACTATACAAACCAACTAAACCATTATAATACGTTGCAGTACCAGAAGTAGGGCCACTACTATAATAAGCAATAGTATTTGATGATGCAACATTAAAGTAGCAATGACCGGAAGCCACATTCTTTGGTCGTATGGCGAAGCCGTTGCCTTTTGATGATGTAACGATTTCGAACTTCGCATTATCACCAGGTGTGTTAGGTGTATTGATCTCCTTTAAGTGCATACTCTTGCGTCTTGAATCACCACCCGAGAAAACGGGCTCATAGATGACATACCGACCTGTTTCAAGATGGATGATATAATAGAAGCCAGCTTCTCCAGAAACCTCCTTTATTCTCCATATAGAGTTAGCATTTTTGTTGGTCCTTGCAGTAGCCAGAAAAGGCTGGTCAGGGTCACCATTATCAGTAGCGTAGTTAGCAGAATAATAGGCATCACAGTTGTTCGGTTGCTGTGGATCAGCAGCAGGCACAAGATAATAGTTAGTAGTAGGAGTTCCTACATTATAATTATTATTGTTATAATTCGGTATATAATAAAGGCCATCGGTTGGCAGTCCCCATGCCGCCGAAGTGATAAGCAGCATGAAGAGAAGCGAAATAGATTTTGCTATGTCTTTTATCTTATTCATCTTACAATTACCTTTTTCTTGTTAACAATGTAAACGCCAGTATTGACCCGTCGTTCTATCGTCTCGCCTGGCTCTATGGTGAAGTTGGCGATGGTCTGACCAGCTGCATTCACCATGACTATAGGCATAGCGTCAGATAAGGTGGACGACACGATGATGTGCTTGTTCCTTACGTTGATGAGGAGTTGGCCAGGCTGTTCAATATCGTCGTCCGGTTCCTCTTCACCATACATCTCCGACAACTCCATTGAGAACACAATGGCGCGACGGGCATTTGCGCTGCTTGCCTTATGGAAGTACGGACGGAAGGCCGACACCTCAACGGGCGCTGCGCTCACGCTGCTGAACTGGCTGCCGTCGGCCGCCATCGCATAGTACTCTTCATCTGTCGTCAGTTCCATGTTCAGATAGCTGGGTCGGAAGGTGTACTTATTGTTTCCATGTGTCTGCGCTGAACCTGTCATCTCACTATCGCTCACCCCTATCGTGGCCCCTTCAGCCGAAGCAAATGTGATGTATTGCTTGTTGAGCTTTTCTGGAGCCGGCAGTGCGGTAGTCGTTGGCAGGAACGTGCCGCTGAGGTCAAACTCGTTGTACAGAACACCCGGGAAGCCAATGATGTATGGCGTTCCGCTCTTTAACCGAGGATAGTGTTCGTAAGTTCGGGGCTGATTATAGAACGTCTGATAGACATCGTTGTTCAAATCCAGATGGTTGTGACCTGCCACCGCCTCATAATAATAATCCCACAGGAACGTGTTCTCTACAGTCTTGGAAGGATCGCTGTCGCTTACAGCAGGGAAGGTGAAGGCCGCAACAACGGGATCGGTAGTGGTGTCGATGCCGCCGAATTCGCGCAACCAATACTCATGTCCCTTGATACTGCTCTGATTGAAGTGGGTAATTTCACCCTTCTGCTGTGTGGTAACCAACTCAGCAGTAAACGGCAGACTGATACCTTCCCAGCCTTTTACTTGGTCAGCATACAATTCCGGCGTACGCTGATACCACATCCGCTTGTCATCGGCAAACGTATAGCTGATGGGGGCATTGAAGTCCTGCATATCGACCAGAGACTGGTCGAGAGGTGCGATAAAGTCACTTCCCGTTTTCTTCACCCAGTGACCGTGAACACGCAGGTTGTCCTGCAGACCCACGGTGCGATAGGTGGCATGAGTCTCTGTATAAGCTTCCTCTTGCAGGTAGTTGCCTACTACGGTGGCTGTCTGACCCTCGTCGGCAGTATATACCAGCAGGTTCTTGGTCAGGTCAACATTCACCAGCCCCGTCAGCCCACAATCATCGAGCAATGGCGGATAGAAGGCACCCTGACTCAGGTTGTTATACGGTGCAGTCATGATATCACCGCGTTGATAGCCACTGGCCACATCCTGATGGCTTCCAGTGAAGTCGATGGCGGTCATACCCTTATAGGCCTCAATGGCGGGCTCGTCCTTCTTGCTCTGGGCAAAGACAGCGTATGGGTTGAAGTAGGCGGCCTTCATGGTGCTGTTGCGATAGTAAGCCGGAGCACGGAGCACACGGTTGCCTCCTGCTGATGTCTGTACCAGATTACCGTCCTTGATGATTCGCGACGGCAGTTGCTGGTAGGTCAGGTCCTCAATATGGTTATAGTTCAAAGCCTGACCGAAGAACAGATAGTCGTCGGGCCAGATCGGCGTGTATGTTTCGCTATCCACAGAATAGCGCACGTCGATGTCGTCAGGCATCGTTCCGTTGGCATAGACGAAGTCACCATCGCTGAAACGGCTCATCACATACGTGTCCTCAATCTCGGCGGCAGCACCGTTGAGCACACGGGCGCGGTCATAACGGTCTTTCAAATAGAAGCCGTTGAGGTTGTAGGTTACCTCACCGTTGTAGAACGACTTGTCGGGCAGCTGCTTGGGCTTGCCGTGACTGAGGGCCGCTCCTGTCGGTACGGTATAGGCATTGCTCACGGGGTAGTAGCAGTTCTCCACCTGCACCAGGTTTTCACCAGTACGCGACGGATTGCCAAACAAAGCGTAATGACCTACACCTGTCACTGGCGTTCCCGTGGTCTTTATCCAACAGTTCTCCATGTAGCCGGACCCCGTCTCGGCAATACCGGCTCCAGTGAACGAGCCCGTGACACCCAGGTTATAGACATCACCGCAGAGATGATTGAACAGCGAATTGTTAAGGCCGCTGATGGTATAGCCGTCGCCGTGCAGCGTAGCGCTGAAGCATTCGCCTGCGTTATTGGCTATAGGCGTCCAGCTGCTACCGCTATGGTCGATGTTGGTATGCAGGAAGATTTCCAGGTTCTCGCAGTCCTTCACAAATTCATTCAGCGGTTCATGACCAGTCAGCGTTGTGCCATGACTCAGCTTGAAGAGATCAGAAAGCAGATCCAGACCATTTGCGTCTTCATCACTATAGTCGTTGATGTAAATCTTCGGATCACGCTTCACGTCTTCGCGGTCTATGTAATAGTGATGTTCCTTGTCGTCCATCACGTTCTTCAGGTCGTGGTAGTTAGCCACGCTGAACTGTACGGAGTTCGAGTACGACTTGCCGATATAGCTCTTGGCATAGTAGGCCACATAATAACCGTCCTGATACCAGTACATGGGCGTCTCGTTGTTGCGGTAAGCCACACCATTACGATGGAATTCAGCATCGTTGGGGTTGTCGTAGATTTCCCAGCCGCCACCAATCAACTCGTAAGCACCCGGTGTCACCTTGGGCTGATTCATGCCGACGGTGGTTCCCGGCAGCACGGTCGATGGGGGCAGCAGCTGGTCGATGATAGGTGCACCGCTCTCAAACTTCAGGTGAATATTCACAACATGGAGCTCGTTCATCAAGCTGACATTCTCGCCCGATTCGTCACCCTCGTTGTAGGTATACTGATAGATGACAGTGATAATCTTATCTTTCGACAAATCAAAAATGTTACTCTCACGACTCACGTATAGCGTGGTCCGTTCCGTGGGCTCGTAACCTTTGATGAGGAAGCCGCGCTGATGGTTAATCAGGTTGGAATAGTCGTCTGCATTGATAACCCAACCTTCTTCGACAAAACTGCTGGTCTCGCCAGTGAAACTGTCGAGCACTACGCCGTCGTTATGGCGGTTGGTGACGGAGGTAGAGCCTGTGTAATCCTCACGACAATAGTAGTAGGTCTTGTCGTCGGCACTCACATTGGTGAAGTGGATAACGGTTACCCAGTCGTTACGTTCTTGTACTGACAGTGCACGGTAGGTTCCCGCGTTGATGAGCTGTCCCTTGGCATAGGCCATGTTTCCGCGTGAGAAAGCCGTCTTGGCAATATAGTAGTCGTCACCGTCGGCTGCCGTCTTTGACACCACAATAGGAGTATAGTGGTTCTTCTCGTTCGTCAGCGCTTCGTATTGCTGGCGCGTGAGCGACTGGTCTTTGGTGATGGTGCCATATATCGTTCCCGTCAGCGGAGTGTTACTGTTATACACAGCGGTATATTCCACAGACTGTGCTCGGTCGTAAGGATGACCATATACAGACGGCTCTCCTTGATAAAGTGGGTCAGAGAGGATGTCGAAACCGTCGCCATTGAAATGGAATGTGTTCTTCGCACGGTCGACAGAAGTCAGCGCTGCCCATCCCTCGAGGGCACTGTAGTTGGTTCCTGTATAGTATCTGGTTCCGCCATACAGACCAGAAGTCTCGCAAATGTATGCATCTGTCAGCGCATTGTTGATGGTGGCAACAGGAATGTCGGGGAATGCAGTACGGAGTTCTGTGATCAGGTCTTCATTCAACAGGTCACCATAGACGATATAGTTCTCGTCGTTGAGCTGCAGGGTACCAACACACATCTTGGCAGCCTTGAACTTCGCGTATGCAGCGGGAGCCTCTGTCTCCAGGGCAGCATATTCCGTAGCAGAGATGGCAGTTCCCGGATTCACGGTCTTGAGTTGACCGTTGTAGGTGTATGAAACAGGTTCGGCAGAGATATAGGCGCGTGACACCTTAGCCTGGTCGTTGGTGTCAGGATTGGTATAGGCTTCAACGGTGGCATTTGGAATGATCTCGCCCTCGTCGTAGTGACGCTGACCATAGACTCCCTCCACGGTGGTATGATAGGTGGGGCCAAACTTATATTCAGCCTTTTCTGCTGTTGTCAGTTCTTCATATTCCAAGGTACTGATCTTGGTGGGTTCGCCAGTATTGGGTGTGTACCAGTCGTTCCAGTCCGGCGGTGTGTCCATCTTGAAGTTGACCACATAGCCCGTGCCGTGGCTGACATTGTTCGAGGGGTGGAAGATATCGTCCACGTCAACATCCACGTTCTTCTTCACGTTGTGGACATAATGGACACTCTTACCGTCAATCACCTTCGTCGGGAGCGATGCCTTGAAGGTAGCATAATCGTCAGGCAGCATCACCGTACCTTCCGCCCTGTGCTCAACGTTTCCTTCGTCGAGATAAGTGCACTCTGCCACGCTGACCATCGTCTCTGGTACGAAGAGTTTCTTCTCTACTTCGTTCAGCTGACTCCAGTCCCAATAGCTGATCACATCGTTGAGCTGATAGGTGGTACTGTTGCTACCCACCTTGATGCCCTCCTCGCCGATAACGGTCTTTGCATCGAAATCATCATAGTAGGCATAGAGGCTGGACTTCACGTCGATGAGCTTCAGCTTACCGTTAGAGTTGGCTGTGATGGTCAATGGAATGTGCTGCTCACGGGTATAGGCCGTAGGCGAACCGGTATAGGCCGAAATCACCTGGTCATAGATATAGATAGTACCCTTTACGAACCAGTAGTGGGCCTCTGAGTATTTCTCCGTACCTGGCGTATATTCCAAGTTGTGCGGATAACAGTCGTCGATGATAATCTTCTTGCTATCGTGGATGAAGTTGCCCGATGTCTGAATCTGCTGCAGGTCCGATGCTGACTCATGACGGTATCTGTACATCTTATACGAACGGGCATCATCGTTATAGTCGGATAGCGTTACCATTTGATAATTCACTTCTTCACGGGTGCCGTGCTCGTTCTTCGCATACACGTAGCCACCACCAATTTCGTCGGCCTTGGCGTTCATCAGGTCTAGTTCAATAACACCTGTGATATAACCAAAATCCTTATGCTCTGGGGTGCTGTTCTCGGTGGTTAGTTCCAGGAACACACCCGATGCCAGTGCCACTTCGTTATGACAGGTGGCGGTGTTGCGCTTACGGCTGTTGGGGTTCGCGGCCTTCCATTGGTAATAAGTCGTGGTTTCGTCGACATCGCTGGTGTTCGAAGTACGTACGTCGTCCATCCTCACATCGCTGGTGAGGTTGCCCAGGTAGTTCACAATACTGTAGATACCGAAATAGTTGCCGTGACTCTTGTTGGTATCGTCGGTTTCTTGGGCTGGCGAATCGACCTTCATCAGCGTCAGCTCGCCCACGCGGTTGATGGTATAGCGGTTGTAGTCCAGTACCGAGGTGACACGGTCGCGGGCACCTTGGAGCACCATACGACTACCGAAGACACCCACAAAGTCAGCGCGCTGGATGGTATTCAGCAGACGTCCGGCATAGATGGAGCAGAAACCGTCCTGATACCAGTAGGCACCGTCATCTACTCCCATTTCTCCAACACTCTTGTATTTGTCGGGCAGGTCGTTGTATTCGTCCTCGTAGATCTGTTCGCCTACATTATGTCCAGCATAGGGAATTCCATCTTTATCCTTACCGCCCTCAAAGTCTATCTTGCAGGTAAAGCGCAGGCGGAAGTAGGCACGCTCGCGGTCTGTCAGCGAGTTGTACTCATCCATGGTGACGCTCTGCTCCAAGCTGTAATAGTCGGTACCGTAGTTGGAGATGTGGAGCTCTCGGTAGCCATCGACGAGTGAGAGGTTGCCACCGCCATAGAGGCCACCGATATGTTCGGTGCCAATGGTGATGAGGTCACGGCGATAGACATCGCGCAGTGAAGCCGTAACGTTGCCGAATACCGTGACGGTGTTGGCATATACCTTATCACTACCCACGGCTATATTACCGCCGGCAAACACAGCGTTGTGGATAATGATACCGCGGTCGTCCAGTGCCTCCCATTTCGACCCGTCGAGTTCGTCTTTCTTGCCTTTCAGCTTATTCAGTTCGTCCGTAGGCACATAGTCATACTGATTGTAGGGCGTGCCTTTAATGGTAACCCCGTCAGGCGAAAGCACTTGGGCGTAAGGTTCTACTACCACCTTGCAGTCCTCAGTCCAGGCGGCATTGTTCGATCCGTCTGTCGTGTAGTAATAGTGTCCGGGCGATTCCGTACTCAGGGTTGATTTCTGTCCGATGCCATAGACATACCCAATGTCACCGCCACCGAATACGTTGCCATAGCCGTCCTCATAGTTCTCCGTCGTACCAATCTCGCCACCACGGATAAACACTTCCGTTTGTCCGAACACATAACCATCGGTATAGAGCGAGCCAATCTCACCCAGGTTGTTATAACCCTTACCACCGCCATAGACATCGCGCATCACATGACCATGATAGATCTCGATGTGTGTCTTACCATATTTATAGATGCCGTCGAGTGTACGTTCACTGTTCTCATAGCCAGAGGCCGTCACCGTACCGCGTCCGATGGCAGCAATCTCACCACCGCCAAAGACGCTGTTACGCACATAGCCGCCATACATCTTGACACTCGTATTGTCCACACTACTATTGTCGATGTAACCACCGCCAAAGGCGTTGCCGCTACCCACCAGACGGTTCAGGCCCACGTGGTCGGTCCATGTTTCGTCGTGCAGTTTCTCTTCGTACTGCTCGTTCCATTCCGTTGCCGGATCATCCTGCCATTCAGGATGATAGACATAGCCGATATATCCGTTGTTGATGGTGAGGTTGGCCGTGCCGAATACGGCACCACCCTCGCCACCGCTATAGACATTACGCTCGATAGTGGGCAAGCCGCAATAGAAGCCGAAGTCGGCATAGTTGGAAGCCCGTTCTTTTTTGATGCCTACCACCACATGGGTTTCACCCTCTATATCTGTGCTGGGGTCGGCAGAGATGTCGCCCACGTGTTTTCCCACGCTGCCTTTCCACCCGCCACCATATACGTTACGTGCGCTGCCACCCAGTATATAGGCATTGGTCGATGCCTTAAAGGTAGTGGAGCCCTTGGTCTCGTAAGCGTTCATCACGGCACCGCTCGTACCACCGGCATAAAGGTCCTTGACGACCTTGCCGCCAAGCAGGCCGATGAAGGTGGTGCCGCTCACCGTAGCCGTCTCGCCCAAGCCGCCTCCATAGCAATAGCCGGCGACAGTAGCACCGCGACGGATGTTGACGTTGGTATTGGTCCTGCTGCCTAAGGAGTTAGCTGTCACCAAACTGCTGTTCAGCCCTATGTCAGTATAACCCTCTGGCAGACTTGTGTATAGCGTATTGTCACTGGCTTTCCATGCATCGACAGAGGCTTTGTTGAGTACCTTACCGGCATCGCCGCCGCCATATGCCTCATAGACTACCGCACCCTCGTTTAGGTTGACCTCGGTATATTGCGACCAGGTATTTTCACCATAGCCAGCACCATAGACGGTGGCCTGATAGCCTTTCTCCTTGTTGGAAAAGACCGTATCGTTGATGTTGACAAAGCTATAGAATGTGCGACGGGCGTGGTTATTGCCGCCATAGATGGCATTCGTCACCAGTGCTTCCCTACTGTTCCAGTTGACACGAGCCTCGTAGGCATCGCAGGGCTTGTCGTTGCTCAGACCATAGGCACCTCCGAAGATGTTGTTTAGTTTGATGGTTGAGCCGGAAGGGATGTTGACGATTGCACGACGCGTGACACCCTCGTTGAAGCTGGCACCGTAGACGGCATCAATCTGACCGTGTAGCAGGTCAATGACTGCCGTTGCCTTGTCGGCTGTGGCAGGATTGTCGGCTACGGCCTTGTCTATGCCCATACCCAGACCGTCGTAAGAGCCGGCACCGAACACTTGCAGACGCTTGAAGCGCTCCAGCTCATCGGGAATGTCAATCAGGATATAGCTGCGATTCTGCATCTTGTCGCCGGCGCGTTCTCCATCATATCCCTGTCCTGCTCCGAAGACGTAGCTCTTAATCTCATTGTCAGCGTGGTTGCGTGGGGCGATATTCACGAAAGCATTGTCGAGGAATGGCTTCTTCACGGTTCTGTAGTAGGCATCGCCACTATAGTCATAGTTACCGTAGCAGCCGCCGAAGATATTGACGATACGTCCCTGGAAATAACCTACGTAGGCGGAAGCCTCCAGCACGTCAGCGCTGTGAATCATGCTGCGTGAAGCCGGCAATACATAGTCTTCGAAGTTGGCTTTACCAAGGATATGACCGCCCAGGTCGTTACCACCATATATATTATCGCGCACGTAAGGGAAGCCAAGGATGGGGTTGCTGTCGGCATCCAAACCACCGCGACCGATATGGGTCTCAGTATGTCCCAGGATATCAGCGATACAGGCTCCGCCAAACGACTGGAACACGCGGCAGTTGCCCAAGTTCACCTGCGTATCGCCACAGACGAGGCCCTCGAGACCGCCACCATAGACATACTCACACTCTACGAGGTCGTCGAAGTGACCTATCTGTCCCTGACGCTCACCTTGCAAATTGATGGTAGTACTGTAGGCTGGGTTATAGACATAGTTGCCTACGTTGTTTTTCTTACCCACAACACCCTTCTCACCGCCGCCGTAAAGCTGGAAGGCATAGCCCTCGTTCAGGTTGATGGTGGTAGAGCCCCATATCTCTGAGTTCTCACCATAGCCGCCACCGAATACGTTACAAGCCACACCGCGCTCATCCCCACCCTGCTCGTGGTTGATGACACCTGAGCGGCGTGCCGTGATATTGTACTTACCGTTTGCGTCCACAATGGGCTCGCCATTGGCATCCAGTTCCACAGAGTCGAACACGCCGAAAGTGCCGTCGACATCAACGAGGGTACCATTCAGATTGATGATCACATTACCCTCCACATGGCCGCTCTCGTAACAGCCGCCATAGACGCAGGCTCCCTGCAAGCGGCGGCTCAGGTCGCTGTCCGAGCAGGTTCCCAAAGCCAGATTTGCCACATCGGTAATGTCTTTATCGTTACCCAGGAAGATATTCCACTCCAGCCCCAGATATTTGTTGTCATCGTCTTTCCAACGCAGGGGTTGCAGCTTCAGACCCGAGAGGTTGAACTGCAGTTTGTTGCCATTCTCGTCGGGATCGCCCAGCAGACCACCGTTATAGGCAGCATTATACTGGGATGCCGGCACGTTGGCATTATTACTGCCACCCACCAGCTTCTCGAAGATGATGACCTTATGGTTAAAAGTGATATTATTCAGCCCTTCAGTACGTACACTACCCACATTACCGCCACAATAGAACGAGCCGAAATAGGTGGTGTAGTCTTCATAGCTGGCAGGGTCGTTTCGTTCGGTATTGTCAAACACTACATCGGGCTTCACGTCCATCTCGCAGCCTTTCATGTATTCCTCGAACTGGTCCTTATCCGTCAGGTCCATCTGACTGAAGTCATAGGCTGTTTCTTCTACCGTGACAGTTCCCTGCAGTTGCTGCAATACTACGGGCGTGATCATGTTGGCACCGTTACTGCCCAGGAATACATCTTCCACATAGACGTATGAACCGATTTTGAGCTCTGCCGTGGCCTCACGGTCTAGCGAACGCAGCGATGCACTGTTTCCGCCACAATAGAGTGATCCCTCTACAATAACAGGATCATTTTCCTCTCCCGAAATACGGATAGCCACTGCTTCGGCATGCGGACGGAACTCTGTCAGGGCCATTGCCGACTTCATCCCCTCATCCGACGGAGGCGTAATGCCGGCATCCGCCAACACCTCGTCAGGGTTATAATAGTAGTCACCGTAAAGGGTGACATGTTCCTGATCGGCGTTCTCATTCGTCCTATGGAAGAGCGCATTGTCGGTATAGGGATACGAGCCGTTACCGCCACCGTACACATCGCCGTGGATATCGCAGTGGATACCTACGGCATTACCGCCATAGACCGTTCCCGAGATATCATTACCACCATAGACGTTCATGATGTTGCCAGCGGTGATATACAGACGGGCAGCATAGCGGGCAGGATAATAGACACCGTCGATCGTCTCTGCATGGATGACATTACGGGCCGGATTCACATCGGCCATACGGCAGCCGCCATAGACGTTCTTCACTTCCACATTCTCGCTCTGGATATTGAGCAGGATGCCGTTCTCATGGGTCATTGCACCCTGGTTACCACCCGAGAAGAGGTTACGTATCTGACCGCGTTTCAGGTGCCACGTAGGACGGATGGCCATCGGTGCCTTGTTGTTGCCGCCAAAGACACGCGAGAACTGATAGTCGGGACTGTTGGCCACATTCTCGCCGGCACCGCCTAACTGATAGACACCCATTGCCTTCAGGCGTTCATCGGTCAGCAGGGGTTTCGTCTGATCTTCATCACCGTTCGCATCGCGCTCATAGATCTGATCAGTAATGGCGCTGGAGTTGTCGATACAGATATTGGTGGCCTCAGTCACGGTGACGTTGTTACCACCGCCATAGAGCAGCACGCACGAGCCGCCAAGAATCTCCAGATAGGTCTTGGCCAGTTCGGGACGTGTCATGCCCTTGTAGGGACTGTCGTCTGAGGTATAGTCGTAGTCACCGTTGCCACCTCCGAAGAGCTGGCCCAGATATATCTTATAGGGCTGCGTAGTGACGGCACCGGGGCCTTCGCCTGTAGTAACCGTACGTTCCGGTGTTGAAAGTATAAAAGCGTTATAGGTATTGTCAATACCGTTTTCTGTTGTCTGCAGCAGGTCGTCGGGCAGGTCATCGGCAGTACCGATGGTACCTGCGATGTCGTTTCCGCCATACACACAGTTAATGAGGATATCGCCGCTCATGTGCTCACCGTCGATATTGACGAACGCAGAGCCGCCCACATTTGCCTGACGGGCACCGCCAAACACGTTGCCCTGAATATCACCGGCACAGACCACCACCTCAGTGGTGCCTGTCAGGTCGCCCTTATTGCCGCCGCCATAGACGTTGCCGCCAATAGTAATCTGAGCCTGGAGCGTATTCACCGTCCAAAGCGCCAATATGCTGATTATGATTCCTTTCGTCTTCAAATCTTCAACTCTTAACTTTCAACTCTACTATTCTATCTCCATCGTTGGTTTGTTCAGGTCATAGCCCGACAGCACGTAATAGTATGTAGGTTGCACCGTGAAAGTGATGGAGAACATGTGACCTCGCTCAATCGTCGACATCCCAAAGATGTCGCGCAAGGATATGGTGTTTTCGGCCGTGCTGCCTTCGCGCAGCAGGTTGCCTTGTTTATCGTAAACGTCGTAGGTGGTACGCACCTTGAAATAGGCCGCGCTCCCAGGGATAAAGCTGCCCATGAAATTGACGGGCGTGCTGGTGCCGAGCGTCACCTCACCTTCGTAGAGAGGTTCCATTTCGGCATCGGCGCTGCTGTCGTCGGGGGTGAACACCACGCTTCCCACGATGGGTGATTCGCCCATGTCATTGCTCTGCAGGGTGATCACAGCGTTCTGCTTGGCCTTGATGGGTGTGCCGTCATTGTCGGGCAATGCTTTCAGCTCCAGCTTGCGCAGCTTCACCGTGCGTAGTGCATTATAGCTGTCATCGATGGTATATCGCAGTCGCATAGCGGCATAGAGGTGGTCGAACAGCAGGAAGATATAGTTGCTGTTGGAACCGTTTGTTTCTTTGGCGTTGACCACAAACTGACCTGTCGTCAGCCCACTGTCATCATCATTGGTAGCACCGTCTTTGGCTCCCACAATAAAGCAGATGTCGGAAGGCGTAACGGTACTCAGTCCATTGAGCGTCATCACGGCACCGTTGCTATAGCTGCTGTTAGCCACAATGCTGGCCGAAGCGGCCTCGTCCTTGGGCAGGAAGCCGTAGATATTGTAGTTGCCGGTCTGCTTGATGTCCATCGTCAGCTTCCATCTGCTGCTCCGTTGGTCGTAGAAGAAGGTGCCTTGTTGGGGAGCTTGGCCATCTTTGGTGAAGAAAGTCTCGATGGAGGTGTTCTCCATGCTCTTGTGACCTTCAAACTGGTTGTTGATTTCTTCGTAGGAGTAATAGCCTGTTGGCGGTGCCCACGAGCGCGTACTGACATGCTGTGCCTGGGAGAACCAAGGGGCGCTGGCCTGCACTTCGAACGAAGCACGCACACCCCTGACCTCTTCCGAATCCCTGGAACAGGCTGTCAGCAACACGGCTGCTATGATTATCGCGATGGCTTTTCTCATACTCTTTCTTCTCTGCTCGACTCAGCCGAGAACTTTACCAGTTATACACCTTGCATTGCCGCTCGTACAGCGTCCAGCCGGTGAAGGCCGACTGTACATTGTCGATGACGACACCTCCGCTCGCGCGCACCTTAAATATATATGTATATTCGTAGCCAGGCAGCCAGTCCATGTACGCCTCTGGCACTACCAGGCTCTTGGGTTCACCGTTGACGCTCACCCTCAGGGTATAAGTACCCTGACTGGTGGCAGGCAACACGGTATAGTATGTGCAGGCATTGTCATCGGCTGGCGTGACGTAATAGTCCTGTGTGAAGGCGGTGATGCCGTCGAGACCTGCTTCGCTCACGGTGACCGTCTCCTTGATGCCAGTGCCTGTAATGGGGTAAGAGACAATAATGTCTCCTTTCTGTGCTATCAGTCCACCATCGGTGGGCTTGAAGCTCTTACCTGACAGCGTCGTGGTGGCGACATCGTCAGGATCTTCGTAAGTGAACATAAAGCGCACGTAGGATATGGGCTTTATGAACCGCATGCGTACTGTTTGCTTGAACTGCTTGTCGGGGTAGTCGACAGGACTGCCGGTACTGAACCACAGTTCGGAGAAATAGGGTACATCGGCCTCATCGGTTGCGTCGACAGGCATCCTGATGGTGAGGCTCTTGTCTGCATCGCCAGTGATGCTGGCGCTATGCAGCGTTGTTGCCGGGGCAATGGCCATGAAGCGATAGGCATTGGCCGAGACATCCCAGTATTTGATGGATTGCGTGTTATCCACGTATTCCCAATAATTGAGGTTGCTGACGCTCAGCGTGGGTTCCCACCACACGCGGTAGCTGTCCATAACTGTCTGATAGCTGATGAAGCTGTTTCCGCTCATCCCGTCGTTCTTATAAGCCCACACACGGAACGAGCCGATGCCGACATCGTTCAGCGAGGTTTCGCCTGAACGTGTCGTCACCTGCTCAGTTTCCTGTGCGCCACAGCCGAACACAATCACGTCAGTGGGTGTGTCAGCCGGCGTGGGCTCGTCGTCTGAAGAACAGGCGACGAGCACCAAGAGGGCTGTTAAACTGATAAGTGGTGCAAACTTCATCACTTATGATTCCTTACTCTTTATTCTACTACGTGGATCACTTTGTAGACGTAAGAAACAGGTGATACGGAGTTGATGTACTCAACAGCGTAGTAGCCAGTAGAAGCGGCTTGGAACTGCATATACTTACCAGTAGGAATGGTCTTGCTATGCAATGTCCAGTCTGTAGCAGGAATATAGGTGGTAGGATCGCTCAAGCTGGCAGTAGGACGAGTTACCTGCAGGTCAGACTCCATGCTCTCGCCATCGAGCTTATAGACCTTAATCATGCCTACAGCAGGATCTGCATCATTAAGTGCTGAGAGAGTCTTGAGGGCACCATTTTCATTGTCCTGTACAGTAACATAGATGGGCTGGTCCTTCTTATACTTGATACCAGTAGCCGTCACTACGTCATCCTCAACTGTGGTGAAGGGCGACTGTGACTGATAGCTGGTGATAGAAGGCACGCTGACGGTGGTGATGAAACCGTCACGGTTGTCGCTGCCGTCTACTACGACTGCATCAAACACGATAGGAGCGAGCACACCAGTCTCACTGGCGGTCTTATCGGTAATCTTGAACAGGTAGGTGTAAGCGTGGTTCTTCTCCCAGTATGCGAAGGCAGCGGGGATAGCGGCGGTAGCACCCTTTACGATGATGGTTTCGCCAGAGCCGTCGGTAGAAGTCAGCGTGTAGTCACACTTGATCACCAGAGCCGTCGGGGTCTTGGCAGAAGCCGTAGGCAGTACGGGGAAGTAAGCCGTTGCAGGGTTGATGTCCTTATCGGTACCATACAGGTTCGTGTAAGTGGTCGTTGTAGAAACCTTAGCGGGAACGCCAGCATTGAAGGCACCACCATACCAGCTACGCGAGGTTGTACCTGCTGCTGCGGTGTAGGAGAATGTGTAGTTAGGCACAGCCCAGTTGTAGTTCAGGTTTGCCGTCATGTTAGCACCGCCAGCAAAGTAAGCTGCATCGGTCAACGAGTTCAGCACGATATTGCGGCCAGGAGTGGTAGCCCAACCTGAACCATCGGACTTGTAGGCATAGAAGTTGATCGTGGTTACGTCGTAGCCGGGGATGGTCTCATAGACACCCACACGTACCAGAGCCTGCTGACCAGTGAAAGAGAATACCACGGGCTCACCATAGTTGGCAGGCAGCACAATCTTCGGGTCGGCCACATAGACAGCATTATGGCTAAGGGCTGTGCCATCACCATCAATAGGATTGGCATTGATGTGGGCATCGATACCTGTCACCGTCACACTTGTGATGTTGTTAGTTACAGAATTCACAACATAGCTGAAAGAATTAACAGGCGAACCGGCCACAAAGCGGTAGTCGGCAGCAGCAGCATCCCAGTACTTGATAGTCTGATCCTGAACCAGGCTGATACTACCAATGCCAAGTCCAGAGCTTCCATTAGCACCCACATACTCCCAACCTTCTGAGTTGGTGGTGTTGGGGGTACCGTCAGAATGCTTGTTCCACAGACGGTAGTTGGTGAACACCTTCTGGAAGTCAGAACCGGCAGTTTCACCTGACTTGATACCATAGATCACGAACTGGCCATTCAGCTTGGCGAGATCGTCGGCCGTTGAACGCGTCATCGTCTCTCTGTCGCCAGAGAAGGTGATGGCATTGTTTTTCTGAGAGAGGGCTGTAGGACTGTTGTCACCCACGAGCTCATCACTCGTACAGCTGGCAAGTGCTCCGACTGCCAAAGCTGCGAAGAAGAAATACTTTGTCTTCATACTCTTTGAGTTTAAATTAATAAAAAAAGTTAATAAAAAAAATGATTCGTTTAATTCGTTGTTTCTTTTGCTATTCATTCATTTGGTTATTGTTTATTCATTTGGTTGTTGTTATTTTAAAAGTTACATCTCAAATTCCCAGGTTCCTCCGTCCTCAATGGGTTTTACAACGGCATCGAAGCCGGAGCCTCCGCCTCGGGAGGGTATCGGGACGGTGTCCATATCGAGTTCTATGGTAATCACCCCACCCTTGTAGCGCTTTCTCACCTGACTGGAGACGTCGAAGATAAGCGTCGAGTCCATACCGTTGTTAAACTGCATGTTGACATCCATATAGTGCGAGTAGGGATCGGGGACCTCTTCAGACCGGGTAATCCTGTTGGCATTCAGGTTGCAGATGCCGAAGGTGAGCAGTCGTCCACCGATGATATCCACCTTCTCGCCGTCTTTGTCGCAGTCGTTTTTCATGCGTACACGATAGTCCACGGTGATGGCATCGCTGCCGGCGCGACCTGTGTTCAGTGTGGTAGAACGGGCCATTCCCGAGAGACTGGCCGAACCATCGATTGAAGTCACGCGGCCTCGGTTGTTGTGCAGGATAACCTGCGTCAGGTAGATATAGGTGATGGGCTCCAGGATCATGTCGAGCTTCTTCACATAGACATTGCGCTCCGCATCGTATTCAAAACCCTCAAGCGACTCGTTGATCTCGATGGCTCGGTCGTAGGCTGCAAACAGCGGTTCGGGTGCATGGAAGGCGTAGGCATAGCGAGGTGCATTATAGCGCGAGGAGCGCATGGTCTGGTTGGTATGGGCCGTCACGCTGTCCAGCGAGCTCTTCTCATCGAAGATAATACTCTGAATACCATCGATGGTGCTGATCTGGTTCCAGCACAGGATATCCCAGAAGCCCCAGTCGTAGCGACCCTGGAAGTGTGTGCCGCTGACCTGTGTCGCCAAGACATCCGTATGTCCGCCGTAGGCCTCGCTACCCGTATAGTAACGGCGTAATTCAAACAGCGAGGGCGTGGTATAGCCAATGTCGCCCCACCGCTTGATGTCGTCATCGTCCCAGCCGTAGTACCATTCTGCCTTCCAGTCGTAGTTGATGCCAAAGGCCATCTCGTAGTCCCAGTATACCTGGAGGTCAAGATCCACCAACGGCACGTCCATGGTCACCTCCTCGGCATCGTAGAGGTAGAGCGGCGGCTCGGGGTTACATCCTATAACAAGACCCATTTGTCCCATAAGCCCTGTCAGTACCAGCAGTTTCCACATCATCCGCTTCATGGCTCCACCCTCCTTTCTTTGCTCTTCAGGCCCACGCCCTTGGTCTGTATCTTGCGATACAGCAGGTCGTAGGTCAGGGTGATACCTATGCGGGTGGGTCCCAGCCAGTTCCAGCGATACTGACGTTTCTTGAAGTACTCAGGCTTTTGGGTCCACTTATAATAGTAGCGGTTGTCGTGGTAGGCCGGATTCACCAGGTTCTCATACTGGTAAGGGTCGTACTTGCAGCGGAAATAACCCACCTGCACACCCATCTCCAGTCGCCAGCGGCCGGTTTCCGTGATCGGCACCACATAGCCGGCTCCGATGCCGGCACCGGCCCCCTCGCCTACCCAACCGCGGTTTGCGTCGAAGCAGATGCCGAAGACACCGCCGTGGGCATAGCCCTGCAGGTAGAAGCCGGTATAGGCTTTCTTGTATTCCCCCTCTGGCACATTGAAACCATAAGATTCATTAGCCCCCTTCAAGTAATATCGCGCCTCTACCTGATAATTGCGTAGCTGGAAATACTTATGGGCATCGAAGTCCTGCCACCAAGGCATGTCGAACGAGGCACCAAAGGTGAAGTGACCCTTCAGAGGATAGTATTCTATGGCGACATTGGGAATGGGACACCAGCGGTTGTAGCCTGGCATGTAGGTTCCCCAGAAAAGCAGGTTGGTCTTCACGGACAACACCTCGCGACGACGCAACAGCTCTGGCTCCGGTTCCATCACGATCTGCGTCGGTGGGACGACCATAGTGTCGGTTTCCGAGTCGAGGATTGTCTTTTTGACCTCTGGCGGCGGCGGTGGCAACTGCCTGACGAACAGTACCAGACGGGCGGCACGCAACTGCGGATAATAAGTCCTTAACAGCCGGCGCCACAGTCTGCCATGCTGGGCCGTGCGTAGCCGCTGCTTCAGCTGGCCGTACTGATGACGGCGCAGATGATCGTCACACAGGGCTTTCACGTAATTATAGCTGGGGTCGCCGGCACGCTTCATCATCACGCAGAGCAGCGGATAGTCCTCCGTCTCTACCAGCGTCACGGAACTGCTGTCTACGCTGATGGCCGACATCTGATTCTTCACATAGTCATAGAGAGCCTGTGCACGATGCTCACCCAGGAATTTGTTCCAACGGTAAGGACCCTCAGGCGAGGCAGCACCACGGAACAGGATGCGTATCAGCTGCAGACTGTCGCGGTTCAGCTGTGGCAGCACCTTCTCGCGCAGCTCGGTGAGTATGCTGTCCTGCTTGGGAAGGTCGTATTTATTGACAGGGAAGATCACCTTGGCGGCAATATCGAGAAATTCCTCATCGGTGATAGAGTCCGTTCCAAGACTGTCTGTCACAAAACGCACATAGCTGTAATTACGATAGAAGGTGGTGTCGGCAGCAAGCGGTGAGGGCATAGCAGTAGCTTTGCAGGGTATAAGCCATACCCACAAGACAAGAGCAATCCATGCGATACTCCCTACCTGCTTATTTGTTCCAAAATGAAACATCTAAACGCAAAGTTATAAAAATTTTTACATTATTACATATTATATTAATGAGTATAGGTCTGTAATTAACACATTTTTGCTTTTTTTGATACAGCTTATAACAGGTTTTAACACAAAATAAGCTATTCCTTTTTTCTAAAAAAGTGATAAAAGAAAGAAATACACAACAAAAAAATCTTGTGTTGCGGTTGTTGCAGCGTTGCAGTTCTCAATTAGGTTATACGAAAGGAAAAAATCAAATCTATATTTATATATAATATATATTTATATATTATATATAAATATAGAAGTGTTTTGGGGTATGGGAATAGCTTTTGGAGAACTGCAACACCGCAACACCGCAACGGCACTGATGTAGGGGTAATGTTGACTCTTTTCCTAAGAACGTTGACTTCGTTGAGAGAGTGACGCAATCACGCATAGAGAGTGACGCAATCACGCATAGAGAGTGACGCAATCGTAAAAGACCCCTCCCCGCTCGGCCGAAGGACGCTTGCAGCAGAAGCGGTACTCACCACCATCTTCCGTCAGGATGCCGGCAAGGATGTTTTTCCGATAGATCTCAGCTTGTCTCATTTCTTGGTTGCTGTCAGTTCGTAATTAAACAGATCAAGTAGCTGGTTGACCTTATCCATTCTTAAGGTTGATTTCCCCTGTTCCAGATTGCGTACAAAACAAAGACCTACTCCCGACTTCATAGCCAGGTCTTCCTGTGTAAGGCCATATTTTTTACTACTATGTCACTAGTTTCAGTCGTATATTATTGGGCCTACAAAAAATCTTATGCAGCCTCGTAGATGTAGTTTCGGAACAAGCTAACCTTGCTCTGTTCTGTGGCAGCAATATCGATGCTCTGCAAAGGAGAGACGGCAATTAGGTTGTTGGAATAGCGTGTGAGGTAGTTGATACTGTCAACGGTGCTGATACTGCCATCAGTGGGCATTGAGCAGACAACCTGCGAGAGGAACTCATATTCCTTTGGAGAGAACAACCCTCGTATGGCCTCTAGCTTTTGCTGTGAGTATCGCACGTCCACCTTATCGCCATCCACGAAAATCAATCCGAGACTGATACGCTCAGAAATCTCAGGGCGGATAACCGCATAAATGATGCTGTATTTCATATTATCCAATGTTTTCGTTAAGACATTCCATAAAGTTATTCCAGACAGCAACTGTCCATTGTTTATCAAGCAACTGGTGCAACTTTTCGCTGACTTTTTCCGTGGGAACATTCCATTCTCGTGGAATTTCGGCAATAATCTCTGCCACAATATTGGTGGCAGCCAGCAACCATTGAATCGTTCTCATATAGTGCGTTTATTATCTTACGACAAACTTCATACCGTTCTTGCCTTGCAAGCGTCCTTCGCTCGTGGTCTTGATATAGAGGCCGCGCTGAGTGGGCTTGGCACCCATGCGACGACCGTCCAGCGTGTACCACACATCATTTATCATTTTTACTTTATCATTTAGCGTAGCGCTTATGCCCGTTGCCTGCTGGATATAGTCCAGTCCCTTCTTGGCATTGATCTTGCCGTAGCCCCAGCGGGCAGGATTCTTTGCGGTGAACTCGTCATTGTCGCACGAATTGGCCAGAATATCCTTCACGTCGGCCAGGGTGAGCTTCGGATTAGCCTGCAGCCACAGGGCGATGATGCCCGACACAGTGGGACAGGCCATCGACGTGCCATCCAAGCATGCGTAGGCGTAGCCCTGCCATGTCATCGCGTCGATGTAAGTCGTAAGATCGGGAAACATGTAGGCATTGTAATACTTGTTCCACGCTGCCGCCACATTGACGCCAGGGGCGCAGACGATTGGCTGTGTGACGCCGTTGAACATCGTGCCATAACTGCTGAACGTAGCGATGTCACCCCGTGTTTCCTTTTCCGATTCGACATCCTCCATACCTTGCATATAGGCGCGTGTCGTGGCGTTGGCACACCATGCTCCCACGCTGATCACATCGGGCGTGCTGGTCCAGTCGCTACCCGAAATGACATCATCACCGATGATGTAGCCATCGCCCTTGTACTGGACGAAGCGATAGAGGTTCTGCCACAGGTCAACGGCGGTGCCGGGAGAACCTGTCACGGTGAGAGTAAGACCGTAGTGCGCCACTCCTTTGGCCTCCTTGCAACGAGCCATTGGCATGACCGTCAGTTCCAACTGGCCATTCTCCAGTGTGCGGATTCCGATATAGACTTTGCCTTTGAAATAGTTCTCGACTCCAGGGTAGTCGGCCGAGTTGATGGTCACTATCTGGTCGGGGCCGCCCGAACTGGCTGTGAAGACCGGCGACGACCATGTATATTCCACGATTTCCAGTTTGTCTTTGTGCCCCACTACGTTGAGGCTGAGCCCTATCTGACCAGACTGTCCTACACGTGTGTAGCCTCTAACTTTATCCGTGTAACTCCACATAAAAGGATTCTCGGGATCATCGTCATCAGACGGTTCTGCAAGAAATCCGGCGAGACCGACACTGAATGATGGCTTGTCGTCAGCAAACTGATAGTAAACGTGAAAAGAGTTTTCTCCCTCGTTACCACTGGCAAACACGGGAATGGCATACTGGGAGAGGGCCGAGATGGCTTCGGGCACGGTGCCTGTGCCGTCGTGAGGTCCCATGTGGCTGCCAATGCTGGCACTTACCACTACGGGCTGTTCGCTCTGCTGGGCGTAGGCATTGGCAAAGGCAAGATATTGTTCTACAGCCTGATTGGTTTCATCAATATCGTTGGGGTTGGGGTCACTTTGGCTGCTGCCCGCGGCACTACTGCCTGTATCGGAATCCACTTCATCTTCAGTGACGAGCGTCATCATGGCCAGATAGACAATGTCGGCATCGGGAGCCATGCCGCCAAAGCCCTGTGGCGACAGAGAGCCGGCAGCGGTGCTTGTAGTGTGACCACCGTGGGGCGATAATTTGGTGTCATAGGCAAGCTTGGCGATGAGCTCGGGCGTATCGAACACGCTACCCGGAAATTCTATAGGGCCTGCCACGGGGTCGTCGAACACGAACTTGCGACCTTTATCGGACTGGGCATTATAGACGCATTTGATACGTGAACGGCCCTGGGCATCCTTGAAGGCTGGGTGGTTGAAGTCAATGCCCATGTCCATCACGCACACCGTCACGCCTTTGCCTGTGAAGGGCGAGGATACTGTGGGGTTACTGCCGTTGACGAGGTTGACACTTGTCACCTCACGTGACACATCGGTCTTCAGTTCTCCCTTGTGCCCTACGTCCACGCGGAGTACGCCGTCCACCTGAGCGATGGCCTCTACCTTGTCGAGTGGTACCTGCACGATAGCCTGCTGTCCGATGCGCCCTCTGATGGTCACGCCCTGCTCTCTCAGACGGGCGTAGGTGTCGGCAGCGTTCTCGTCGGCTACTTTGACGACGAGTGTCAGCGCCTCCTGCTGTGCCGGTGCCATTCTCTTCCCGTTCTGCGCTTTGCGCTCCAGCTTGGCTTTCTGCTCTGCTATGCGAATCATCGCGTCGGTGGTGAGCACGCCTTGTGCCCAGGCTCCCTGTGCCATCAGCAGCAGGGTTGCCACCACCCATAGAGTTATTCTTTTCATGTTACGAATGATGTGATGTTTTTTACTTAATCAATTCCTTTTCCCTATAAAATTCGGTGGCATCAAACCAGCTGATGGGTGAGGAATGTTCCTCGCCGCCGCCACGGTAGATAGTCTGTGCGCCGATCTTAGTCCAGGTGAGCACCTCGTCGAAGGCTTTGTGTATCTCTACGTGGTTGCCTTCAGGGGCAAATTCAAAGTTTGTGCGGAATCTGTAGGGGATTTCCACCATGTCGGTATTCAGTTCCTCCTGTTCGTCTGCCCGGAATACCAATTCGTGCTGCTGGCCGTCCTTCTCATACCATAGCTTGTAGCTCAGCTTCTCGCTGAGCAGGTCAGCACCGTTGACACCAATGAGGGATATCTTCAGGTTCACGGTGAAAAATTTCCTCAGCTCGTTGTATTCCAAATCAACCTCGGGAGCCGCAGGTGTTGCAGCCACCTCCTTTTTCTTCGTGAACCGTGCATTCCCGAAGACGCTCCCCGTGAAGCACTTAACCAGACGATAGGAACTGCTGATGCCCGCCAGCTGACTGCAACTGATGATGCCATCTTCGGCGTTGTAGTCCAGCACGAGATCGACGGGCACGAAATTGCATTGGCCTATATCGGTAAACGCCGTCAGATAGTAGTCCTCGTGAACATCTGTTCCTTGCCATGTGCCGATATACTGGAGGAAAGGGAAGGTGACGGTGCGTCCGTCGGAGCCGATCTTGCCTTTTGCCCAGCCGCTGGCATTGATTGTGAACAGCTTCATATAGAAATCGCTGCCGTCTATAGCGACGAAGACTTCATCGACGGCATCTTCATCTTTCACCAACTTATTGTTATCAACGATTAAACTCTCGAAATCAAAGCGGTACGGCTCGTAGGTCACACCGGTAGGCGGAATGATTGGGTCGGGAACAACATAGCGTTGCCTGGTGATGTAAACTTGGTCTAAATAGTCCGTAACGCTTTTCTTGTCAATGTCAATCATGCAGATACAGTCGTCGCTCAACATGATGCCCTTCTCGGCATCGTAGTTCAGTTTCAGGTCGGTTAGACTTGTTTCGCCAGAAACCGCGAGAAGCATCTCTTGCCATTCCTTGTAATACCCCAGGAACTGTCCTTTCTTAAAGGTGATGATGCCATCCTCCAGACGGCCTCGCAGCCAGGTTTGCGGAAACTGATTGAACAGTCCCAGCACATAGACGTCATTTCCGTCGAAGGCGATCGTTATGCCGTAGTTCAGACAATAGCTTTTGTCGCTGGAACCCGTAAAATACCACTGTTGGGTGGTCAGTCCTTCCGGCGGCGTCACGACGGATGGCTCCTTGAACGAGCCCGGCATCACGGTGACGTTCTGAAGGATGTTTGTCACTTGGGTATGGCTGGGCGCATCAGACTCTGCAATAGCGAATTTCGCATCCTCAGGAATGGTGAGGATGTGCATCTCTGGATCGTATGTACACTCGATGTCGGTCAGCTGATTCGCCTTGTCGCCTGTGCCCATGATGCCGACGACATACTTCTCGCCCGTCTTGTCCTCGCCGACATACTGTCCGCTCTCGAACCGACAGGTACCGGCACTGGTCAGCGTGCCTTTCACAAAACTCTCGGGGAACGATGAGGAGAAGCCGGAGACATAGACATCCTGTCCGTCGAAGGCCGCCTGTACGTTCTTCTTTTCATAGACCGTCTGCGCTCCGTCTATCGTATTCACGGTTCTGACCGTTTGCATGGTGTAGCCCTTGCTCACCACGCCCTGTGGGAGCGTCACTAACTTTCCCTGTGTGGCTGCGGGCGTATCTGAATCATCATCCTTGCTGCATGCTGTGAAGACAGTCAGACCGCATACGAGGGTGGCAGCCACCACCCATTGAATCATTCTTTTCATGGCGTATCCTTATTTCATTCTTGGTTTCTTTCGGGGTTCGTTGGCATTATAGTTTTCGGTGAAGACGCTCATCGTGGCAGGGCGCTGCTTGTTGGCTTTGATCCAACGGCTCCAGCCTGTAGCCTTGTCGAAAGCCGTCTGCTCGTAGGTGTCGGCGAAGGTGCTGGCCCAACGTGTCTCTTCAACTACTTCTGTTTCTGCTTCATCTTTATAAATATAAACTATACCGTCGGGTTTGAAGACGGCACTCTCCACGTATTGCCAGCTGTCCTTGTCGTACTGCCAGTTAATCTCTTCGTACTGGCCTTCCCATCCGAGCAGTACCGAGCCAAGGATGCCCTGTGCTTTCAGGTAGGCACAGGTCTGGTGGGCAACGATACATTCTTTGTCGTAACATTCCTTCATCTGGAAATAGGGCGCCTCCAGTTCCGGCACCTTGGCTGCCAGCATAAGGTTGTAGATGAAGAGGTCGTAAAATGGCTCATTTCTGAATACCTTCAAAGCGTTTGCCGTGATGTAGTCAATATTCTTTTGCACCTCCTCTCCGCTCTGATAGGCCTGCAGCAGTTTGTCGGTGAACGCGCGAACCTTCTGTCCGAAAGCATCGAGGCCACGGGTTCGGATGACGGTCATGTCGAAGAACGACTCCACGGTCTCGTCGCCATAGTTCTTGTCCCATTGTTCTACACAGGCCTTGTTGTAGGCTTTCAGCGCACTCTCCGTGTTTTCGTTGCAGTTGGCCAGCTCGTTGGTCAGCACCGTATAGTCGCCGCCCCATCCGGGCACCAGGAACGACGAGGCTATGATATAGTCGGTCTGCTCCTTCAGTTCAAACAGGTTCTCGAAACAGTTCATCAGACAGGCGTCGAAATAGACCACCTGCGGCTTGATGCTGGCATTGGCAAGGACATATCTCAGCGCGTTGATGGTGAGCCGTTCGCTCTTATTGTTGTCGATCAGGAATGACCGCGTCGTGTTTGTAGGGCTATAGGGAAGGTCTTCATGGGGCATGTAGCCTGCGCCATGATCGCTCAGCAACAGCACATAGTGCTTGGCAGGACAAGCCTTGGCCGCCCAGTCGATGAAGGCAAGTAGCGAGTCGGCATTGGCGATATGGTCGTTGTTGCAGCCGTGAACGTTGTCGGGAACCATCTGCTGTTCCACCGTTTTCTTCGGATCGACGGTGAAACGGAAGGTGAAACGGCTTCGGTTCTGCCATTTCGCAATCCAGGTCTTCATCTCCTCCAGGTATGCCACGACTTCGGCCTTGTCCTTCGGATCGTCAAAGTCATCTGGATCCCAATTCAACTGCTCCTCGAATTCTTCCTGACTGCTGAACTTATACTGCACAGCAATCTTCACCTTGTCGTAGCTGGCGGAATCGGCAGCATAGAACTGCTTGATGTTGTTGAGAATGTCGTAATCAAGATTACCGCCTCCGTAGCCATAGAACAGGATGGCGTAGTCGGCCTTCTCTGTCTCGTCGGTTGGGGTGGGGACGTTGGACGTTTCTGGGTCGTCGTCACTACTGCTACACGCCGTGAACAGCATGTTCAAACCGCAAACGAGGGTGGCAGCCAGCACCCATTTCATCATTTTCTTCATACCTTTATTTTTTATATTTCACAAATTCCGGCTGATAGATGCCGCCTGTGCCAGTCGGTGGTACTGAGGCATCGAACGTTGTCCAGTCGATAGTGAAGATGCGGTGCAACTGGTCACAGTAATACGACAGTTTGATGGGGGCTGCACCGTTGCTGAACACAATCAAGGAAATCAGCCAGTCGCCTTCATCCTGACGGGGAACAGCCACGCCCCTGACTTCGTCGTCGATCTTTGCACAGAGCATATCGTTCTGCGACATGTAAGGCTGCAATTGATCCTGTAGCATCAGGTAGACGTTCATGTTCTGTTCGAAGGCATTGGCGCTGGGCGCCACCCAGTCGGGACGCGCATCCGTTCCAGGTTCAATGACGGTTGTCTCCTCTGGGTTCGGAGGCGTCGGTGTAGGTGTTGCTGATTCAACGTCGTCCGAGGAGCAGCCCCACGCCAACAGGGCGAGGGCTGCTAATGCTAATATATTCTTTTTCATCATTTCTTTAATTACGAATTATGAATTATGCATTATGAATTATTTCACCACCACTGCTTTGCCTTTATAGATATAGACACCGCGCTGCGTCGGCTTCTTGCCCATCTTGATGCCTGCGATGGTGTACCACGAGCCGTCGTTCAGGCTCTCCACATTGATGAAGTCAATGACGGTGGGCTGTTCAGGCGTACCAAACACCTTGTCGGCTTCATAGCGCATCAGCTTGGGGCAGACGGACAGCAGTTCGCCGTCGCGTTCGATGCAGAACAGCAACTGGTCGACTTGCGTCTCTGCACCGCCGATGTTCAGATAGAAGTTCTCATCGGCATCGGCTACAGCTTCGCTGCAACGCTCAGCACCGCGGAAGACTACTATACGGTCGCTGGCTTCCAGCTCAACACCGTTGACGGTGGCCACAATGTTCATCGAGGTAGCATAGCTGTTGTGAATGGCTGGGGCAGCCTCTGAACCATTATAGCGGGAACCGTCGAACAGGAACGGGTAACGGAAGTCTATCGCATCGCTACCAATGTGCTTCAACATATAACCCTTGCCGGTCTCTAAATAGCGGAGCGAGCCCTTCCAGATGAGGTCGCCGTTGGTATTGTGACTCAAGATAGCAAAGGCATCCTGCGACTTCAGCACATCGCCCTCCTTGGCACCATTGTTGATGTAGTTGCTCATGGCCTGCGTGATAGGCAAGTTGAGAGATGTGGTATAGCCAAGACGGTTCCAACCGGGTTGTACCGTTATGTCTGTACCGGCTTCCCTACCCTTGATATAGGCCATCTTGTCGCTGCCGCTATAGACGCGGTACATCATCTTAGGATTGATGTCGAACACCTTATCGTCGTCGGTCCAGCGATAGCCACGTGTCGTGTCGGCTTCGCGGCATAGCAGCGAGATGCTCTTGTTGCCGCTGATGCCCTCGATGACGTCGTTAGGCTCCCAGGCGGCTGCGCCATATAGCAGTTCTCCCACGGTAGTGCCCTCCTGGGGACGCACGTTGAACGATACCCAGTTCCAGCCCTTCTTCAGGTAAAGTGTCTGGGCCATAGTATTATCGCTCCATGACGAATAATTGACGAGTACCAGCGGATTGGTAGCTGTGCCCTTGGTCTTGCCTTCCTCGAAGACGGTGGTTCCACCGTCGGCCTGGTGCAGGATATAGATCTTGCCCGTAGAGGCCTGGAAGAACTTAAACTCAAGTGTCGGCATCTGTAGTGTGATAGGATCCTTGTAGCCGTAGACGGTGACGTAGACCAGTGCCTGTCCGGCATTGTTCTGGTTGTCCACATCGATATGTGCTACGCCGAGCACCTGTCCGTTGGTGTCGAACACGCCTAAGATGTCCTCTCCCGAGTTGGATATGATGGCATCAATCTTTACCTGAGCGACCATTTGCATGGTAAGGTTCAGCTTCTTCAGGTTGTCGCTGACGGCCCAGTCGGGTTCTTCGCCGCGTACCTTCATCTTGATAGGCAATGGTTCCGCCATCTTGTTGTCGCACAGCAGCGTCACCTGTTCGTTATACGTACCTATATTAATATAAGGCTCTACGGTAAACGTGATGGTCTCCTCGTCGAGGGCGGCGATGATACCGGTGGTCTTCGAGACGCTCATCCAGTAAGGCAGGTCCATCAGCTCGAAGGTCTGCGTCTGACCGCTCACATTGCTGATGGTGGCCTCGAAGGTCAGTCCCTCGCCGAACTTCACGTCGCGGGTGATGCGTTTCACATTCCAGCGCAACGGATTGCGATAAACGTAGAGGTTCAGCGTCACGGGCGATGCCATCAGGTTACCGTTCAGGTCGGCCACCTCCTTCACGGTCACGTAGACGTTGGTCTTCTCTATCAGGAAGTCGGGCTCATCAATCTGTACCAGCAGCTCGTTGTCCTTGGCCACGAAACTGTAGTTTAGGTTATCGAGGTTCGAGTTGCTGTGCATCGGTGCATAGAATTCCTTGTCGGCTATCTGGTCGCTCACTGCTACCAGCGTATCGCGACGTATCGACTCGTTGCCCTGATTGTCGATATAGCGCTTCAGGCTCTCGCCTGTCGGAACCAGTTGCATCTGGTTGTAGTAGTCGCGCTCGGAAACCTCGAAGGGCAGATAAGCTATCAGGGCCGACTCACGACCCGACGGCGTGTTGTAGGCATAGGTCTCAATGAGGTTCAGAGGCAATACGCTTGAGAACATGGCCACCTCATCGATGTTACCACTCATCACGTCGGCTTCGGTATTCTTGTCGACATAGGTAGCACCCAGGCAGATTTCGTCGCCTGTGATGCCCGACAGACTGTCGGCAGCCACCGAAGCAACGAGCTTGCAGTCCAGATAGATGTTGGCCACGTTGCGCGAGCGCGATACTGTCATGGCGTAATGGTGCCAGTCAGAAAAGTCTGACAGCGCATTGTTGGCAGCCACCTCATAGCCCGACGAGCGGAAATAGAGGGCATTGTCCTTGTAGCCGATGTTGAACTTACCCGTAATGTCATGGTTGTAGGCCTCGCCGTTCGACATGAAGGTCGAGTTCTTATTCTCGCTCTTGAACCAGAACATCAGCGTGTAGTCGTGCTCCTTGCTGCGCTCAAATGGTGTGGCTTTCATGTGGATGCCTTTCTGGCCATCCACTCTCAGCGAGATACCCTTAGGCCGTTTCCATGAGGCTAAGAAGCAGTGCAGGTCGTTGCCGCTCAGGGCACGGTCGTAGCTGTAGTCGCCCTCACCTTCGTTCAGTAAGTAGTAGCTCAACAGTCCTATCTCGTAGCCCGTCAGCGTCTTGTTCTTATAGACGCTCAACTCGCTGGCGGTCAGCGCTCGGTTCCAGATGCGGAAGTCGAGCATGTCACCCCTGAAGCCTGTGCCCGAACCGAGCAGACTCAGCAGGTCGTAGCCTAAGTAGACATTGCCAGTCTCTTGATAGACACCAGGAATGGTACCTTGACCGACGTGCTTGTCACCGTCGTAGAAATGAACGGTCAGATCGTTCTTGCCTTGCTCTACCACATAGGCAATGCGATGCAGCACGTTATTGAAGTCAACAGCACTCGTCGATGTCACGGTCGTACCGTTGATGACGGCCACCATGTGGCGGTCGGCAGTCAGTCCGAAGGCAGCAGAGCCGTGACCGATCACCAGCATGTTCTTCTCAGTCTTCATCGGGTTCACCATGATGTCGAAGGTAAAGCTCTTGCCTGTCAAGTTCATTTCTTCGGTCAAACACGAAGAGTATTCGTCAAAGGCCAGACTGGTAGAGGTCGACAGGCTGTTGGAGGCGGGCTGTCCCAGCACCTCAAAGTTGTTGATGCTGCGCAGATAATTGCCAGCAATAGGCTCCGAGAAGGCAATCTTGATGTCGTCGCCAATGCCTAAAATACCATTCACAGGCTCAGGCGTGCCGAACGTACGTGGCGGACGGGTGTCCTTGATACCAGTGAGTATCTCCGACGAGCGTGTCAGGAAGCCACCGGCATAGCGGCAGTAGTTGACGGCACGGATGTCGTAGTATTGCTCGATAGGATCCATCTCGCCGTAGAACGGCGCCACGATGATACCGCTGGACGGTATCGAGTCCGTCACACCGCTGGCCTTGGCACGCAGTGCCTCGTCAGCATAGTATGAGCAGACGTTCACCCAGTCCTTGTCGCCCTGAGTCGATAGCTTGTATTGCAGTTCGATATGATCGAAGTTGGGGAAGTTCACGTCGAAGCCCTCAATGCGCACCGGCATATACCATGCCTGGCGCTTGCTGTCATACGGACTCTCGGTATTGATGACCCATTTGTCGCCCGGCACGCTTATCTTCACTTTGCCAGCCGACGGAATGAAATGGGCAGAGATATTGGTGGAGTAAATGCGTACGAAATCATCGGGATCGTAGAGACTGATGTTCAGGTTCTCATAGTCGTAGGCCGTGCTGGGATAGACGGCAATCTCCTTCGTAATCACATTGTGCTTGCCAGTGGCTGGGTTGATGATGGGATCGGTCCATACGGTCTCTTCCGTTGCGTTGATGACCTTGCCATCGATACAAACCGTAGCGCCCTTCGGATTGCTGCCCGAGTCCAGGAAATACTTGAACGACACCGTAGCCTGATTCGGGTAGTCGCTCTCGTTGGCCATGTGCAACACGAAGCGGGCAGGCTCATCGAAGGGCACATTGCTCTTCACGGGCTCTTCCACCCAGATACGCAGTTTGTCCATTGAAATGGTCGCGGGGTCAAGAATGGTGCCCGGCTGATACCACTTCGTCTTGCGCTCATCCTCGTAAGGCTTACAGGTCACACCTCCACGGGTACGGAACACGAAACTGGAATAGACGTCCATGTCGTAGTCGGGATGGTAGGGCTGACCGTATCGCAGCTCGTCGAGTACGTCTTTGGTCATCACCAGCATCGGGTCAGGGGTATTCTCATCGATGCCGAACTGTCCGTTTCGGGTACGATAGACGTCGACGTTCATGCTGGCTTTGTTGGCTATGTCGAGTGTAAAGCCCACCGTCTTGGTATTGGCAGTGCTCTCGCCGCTAACGTCGTTGAAACTGAAGCCGAGAATGGGTGTAAACTTGATTTTCACACCCGACGTGGCCGTAGCAGATACGACCTCTGAGGCTTTATCAGGTTCCGTCAGATAAGTCTTGTTAGCATCTGCATCCTGTCCCTTCGACAGGTCTTCAATGGCTCCTAAGGCATAACTAGGGAACATGTTGGCGATATTGCTGAGGTTGCTGAGTCCAGGCCATTTAATGTATCCGCTTTTGTTACGTGAGGCGCTGAAGTTCTCGCTGTAATTGACGGCTGTGCCGCCGTCGAAGTCGTAGTTCTTGACTAGGTTGCCAGGTTGGACGGTAAGTTTTTCCATCTCATTTTCGGCGAGCATGGTTATCCAGTAGCCCATCTGCTTGTTGTAGTCCATGACTTCGTTAACGGCCATGGAGTCTTTTTCGGCGTGATACCATTCTACATTATCGGTAGCACCGAAGAAGGGGTCGTTGACATCGACTTTACTGACATATACGCTCTTGCCAGTCTGGTTGGCGAATGCCTGCGGCTCAGCGATTGCACCGATAGGATGGATGAGGCTGTTGCGCAACTTGGCAAGATTCGGTAGAAGTTCGTCTTCGATATAGCGTTGTGAATGGATGAAGGTGGAGTTTACCTTGTTGGTGACACCCATCACCTCGTCACGTATGAGGTATACGGGCTTACCCTTGGTGTCGGTGCCCTTGGCGACCACCTTCATGGCACCCACCTTGACGTTGACGTTTGCGGTGTTGCCAAGGGAGTCGGTGACCGTGAATGTGCCGCCTTCGTTGTTCTTCATCAGCAGGTATTGATTCTCTGGGACAGCACGTACGGCAATGGCATCCTGAATGATCATGCTCTCATTGGTACCCATGAAGAGGTCGGCCTTCGGTCCTACCCATAACTGACCGGTCTTGGTTTGGATGCGTTCGTTGACGTTAAGGGTGTAGCTGGTGCTCCAGCTGCCGTTGTAGGTTGTTGCCAGCGAGAAGGAGAAGGTATTGTCGGAATTAGCCTCTGAGACGGTGCCGTTGGTAGAGCCTGTTCCGGTCTGTGGATTGATGGCGACGGCTCCTTTGTAAAGTGTTGTGTAGGTTCCGTTCTTGACCGACATTGACACGCCCAGCGTTCCCTCGAAACTTGGCGAATAGGAATAGCTCAACTTCGAACCGGCATCGATATAGGAACTACTGCCGCCGCCGGGTGGGTCGCGTAGCACGTCAACCAGCACGGGATAGTTGGCTGCTACGGTATAGGCTCCCTCCTTCTTGGGGGTAGTAGCCATCACGAAGCCTCGCATGAGCTGTCCATCCAATGGCTTGATGTCGTAGTAATTGCCGTCGTAGTTCAGCGTGATATCCACATTGCGTAGTGCCATCTCGTCCTCCAGTACATAGGTTGTGCTGGCAGGGGTGAATACATACGAGGCATAACCAGTGTCGTCCAAGTCGAGGGTGGTAGCCAGCTGGGACTCGTCGTTGCTTACCATATAGTTCTTGATGAGTACCGAGCCGCCATTCAGCTTAACGATATCCACCTTCTCCGTCGGTTTGTTATTCCAGTAATATTTCTCACAGGCCTGCAGCATCCAGCCGTAGGGCGAGTTAGCCATGAAAACGGGATAGCCGAACGAGTAATACGGAATGCTGTCCTTATCGTTGATGTGTTTGTAGCCCCACAGCTCCACTTCGGCTACGTTGCCGATGTTGTCGCTGGCAGTGGTCTTCTTGGTTCCGTAGAAGGGTTCGTATCTGGGATTGTACTGTGTGACCTCCAGGTCGGGCACGGCATGATAGATGCGGTTATACACGCAGGTGTCGCCCGTCACGTTGAAGGCGAGGTCGAGTGTCTCACCCACCTTGCCGGCTTGGAACAGCGTGGCATAGCCCTGAGCAGACACCTCGATAATCTTATACTTGGCAGGGTGCACCATCAGCTGGTATTCGCCTGTCTTGTTGTCGGGACGGATGGTCATGGTATGGCGGGTAATTTCGACGCGTGTAGTATCCAGGTCGGCAGCACCGAATGCGTAGGTCTCGCTGCGTGACTTGACGGTGGCGTCCATCTGATCACGTACCATCCATGAGGCGTTGTCGCCTTCCAGCTGCATCACAATCTTGATGGAGTCACCCAGATTGTTCATCGACAGTGAATTGCCCAAAGGCTTGTCGCCCTCGATGGCACCACCCACCACGCGACCGCGCAGCAGCACGGTGGTGGAGTCCCAGAAAACGTACTGCGACACGTTCTTGTTGAAGTTGTATTTGTAGATGTGGTCAGTATCGATAGCATTGCTGTTCACCAGGAATCCGTTTTCGAGGAAGACATGACCGTCTTTCACGGCCTGGACTTTGTGTTCGCCGGCAGGAATGCTCAGCGTGAAGGCACCCTGGGTGTCGGTGGTAATCACCCTCTGACTGGCATCGTGCATGACGTTGCCGTCGAGTTTGAACGATACACCCTGTACAGGCATTGACGTGCCGTCATAATAGACGTTGCCTGAGAATACATAGTAGGTGTCCATCCAGAAATTGAAGTCCTGTGCCCAGTTGGAATTCTGGTCAAAGGTCACCGTTCCTTCCGCATTAGGACCAGTATAGGAACCGCCATCGCCCGTACCTTCGATATGGACCTTATAATGGCCGTCGGTCTTCCCATTGCTATTGATATGGAAGGGCAGGGCCTTGAACTCGAAGTAGCCAGTATCGTCGGTAAAGGTAATATATTCGGCACTGGCACCAGGTATGATGGAGTCTGGCACGCAAATCACTTTGGCACCTCCCATAGCGGTACCATCGCTCATGCGCACATAACCATTGATCATACCCGTCACAGCACAGGCACCTGTGCAGGTCTTGCCGTCGACGGTGGTACCCTCGCACTGATAGACGCTCTCCACCTTGTAGTCGTAGGTCTGCTGTACGAGCACGGTCTTGTCCTCGTAGAACAGCTGGTTCAGGTTGGTGGCAATGGTGTCGGTCCATGCTGCATTGTCATCGCTGGTATGCGGACGGCGCAACACACGGAAGTAGTCGTAGTCGCCAGTTGACATCTCCCAGAACAGCGCTACGCTGCTCTGGCGGGTCTCTGCTGTCAGCGCCTTCATGTGACCGTTGTTCACAAAGCGATAGTCCTGCAGCGCAGCCTCGTCAATCTTGACAATAGGCACCACGGTGCTGTCGGCTTCTATACCGATAATAGGCAGGACGGACTTGTCGCGTTTCACGATGAAATCGAAGGAATAGTCTACGCACTTGCGGGTCAGCTCCTGCGTGAACTTATGGTTCTTGATGGCATCCTCGTTGTCGGAGAGGTTGATGATGCTCGACTCTACGCCGTTCTCGCCATGCATGTTGACACGCAACTGCAATTTGGCGCGCTGGTCCCAGACGAGGTTACCGTAGATGTCGCCTTCGGGATGGGTGAAGATAGGCTGTGCCGACCGTCCGACCAGATGCCAGCCTTTGCCCAGCTTCGCAGCTATTTCCGCAGCGGTGAGGTCGTCGGCCACCTGTCCCTGTCCGCCCAGGACGGGTACGGCCATGCCGTCTACCAGGTGCCACGACTCAGGCACCTCAGCGTTCATCAGGTCGACCACTTCCTGCTGGTCGGTCTTATTGTAGTAGTTCACGTTGTCCCAGCCATTCCAGGTCACGGTGTTGCTGCTCAGGGTATTGCTGCCCCAGCTGTTCCATTCGCCGGTGCCAGTATTGATGCTGAAGAATCGCCAATAGCACCAGGTAAAGCTGCTGTGGTCATAGACACGGTGGAAGTGCCAGTTGCCCTCGCCGCCCCATCCGATGATGGCACCTGCATACGAGTTCTCTGCACCATAGCTGTCCGAGGTGGCTGTCAGCGTACCGTCGAAACGAGTATCACTGATATACACATTGGCAGCACCGACATGTCCGATGATACCGGCGAGATAGCGATGCGCCGTGGAGACATTAGCCGACACCCACACTTTCTCCACATGGATTTCGGGTGCTCCACTTCTGGCACCGATGAGTCCTGATGCGTGCTCCTTGCCGGCAACGACAATACCGGTCACGTGCAGGTTCTTGATGGTCACATTGCCCACGACACGGAAGGGAGCCAACCCCCAATTATCAGCATCCCACAGATAGACATCGAGCGTATGGCCGTTACCGTCGAAGATACCGCAATAGGGCGAACTCTCCGAGCCTACAGGGTCGGTGACAGAGATGTCGGCCATCATGATGGCATTAATTTCCTTCTTGCCACCGGCAGCAGCCACCAACTCGCGGAATTTGTTCCAGTCGTTGACGTTGTTAATCATCAGGAACTCCTTGCCGTCGATGTTTATCGTATCGTTGTAGTATTCGGTAAAGTAGCTGTTGACCGTTGTTATCGCATGGCCACGGGCAAAGGGCACACAGTCTTTCCGCAGCGTGGCGAGGGTGGTAGGCGCAAACAGACAGCCGTCAATCTTCATGGTGGTCTTGGTGTAGCCCACGAAACCACCGTTGCCGAAACACTTCTCGCCTAACAGCTGGCCGTCGAAACGGCAATTGCGAACCACTAAGCGTGTGCTTTCGTTCAGGCCGACGAAACCGCCCATGCAGGCTTTGGTGTCTGACCCCATGCTGTTTTCCAGAATAGCCGATACGCGGCACTGCTCGATGAACGTACTGTCGCCACCCTCCTTCACGCAGCCTACAAGACCCGCCGTATACTGGCTGCCCGAGCGGATGGTACCGTCAATCGCCAGATTCTTGATGGCAGCGCCCTGGATATAGCTAAAGGGGGCTACCCATTGCTGGTTGGAGTCGAGGCTGACTTTCAGCGTAAAGCCGTTGCCGTTGAAGTCGCCGCTATAGGGGTGCTCGGAGGTGCCCACCATGACTTGCGAGCGGTTGATATCTACATCGCCGCCCAGCACGGCCTTCAGGTCGGTCTGTCCGCCGTTCACCAGCTGGGCAAAGGTCTCCCAGTCCTGCTGGTCGCGGATAATCATACGGCCCTCAGCGTCGCGCGACGGACCATTGAAGCGGAAGGCGAAGTTCACCTGGTGGCCGTCGTCGTTCCACTGGCTGCCGCGGTGCACCGTTGGATCGACGATCCACGGCAGCATCAGGCGCGAAGCCAACTGATAGGCATCGTAGCCCGAATTGTCGGCCCACTGCCACATACCCGTATAGCCGCGGCGGATGCGGTAGGCAACACCCTTGCCCGTATAGTACGTCGGCAGCGACTCGTCGGTAAACGAATAGTTGCTCGTGCCCTGCCTGTACATGATGGCAGCCGAGATGGTGGTCCAGTTGGCATCGTCAGGCGCCACCGAACCCGACAGGTTGCGCTGGATTTCAAAGAAGTCGCCTTCGACGGCATCTGCCGAGTCGGCATACTCCACATGCCAAGTCAGATAGGCTTCGCCCGTCGGCAACAGCATGGCCTTCAGGTTGTCGGGGTAGTGCATCATGTACGTGGACTGCCGCGACGACTGGATGGGCTCTGTCACCTTGTTGCCCTCGGCATCGACGAGCTTCGCCTCGATATAGATGTCGCAGTAAGGACGGTCGGCAGGTATATAGGCGATGTCGGCCATCTTCTTGTTGTCCAGCTCCTTCGAATAGGTGCGGCCCGACAGCGCGTCGGTGTAGTGCAGGCGAATCCATTCTATCGATTTGGCCTGTACGCTATAGGTGAACATCTGTAGGTTCACGTGCTCCTTGTCGAACGCCAGCATCGGCTCACCAATGTTCACCGACACCTCGGGGGCCGACGGACAGTTCCAGTCGCCCAGGTGGTGGAACGCAGTCTTGTTGCTATTACCTGAAGGAATATACCAGTTCTGGTGTACATCCTCGATATGGGCCCACGTATAGAAGCTCAGCTTGTGACCGCGCATCGAGCGGGGCACCGTCCACTCGATGACCGAGCTGAAATGGTCGTCATTGTCATCGTTAGGAGCCACCGTGTAGTAGATGTAAGTGCCATTGGTAAACGTCTTATAGCCACCAAGCACCTTGCCCACAACCTTGAACGTACCGTCCTGAAAGGCTTTGATGTACACGGGACCGCTCTCGTCGTTCGACGTCAAGTCGCTGTAGCTCACGCAGTGCCAGTCGAACAGATTCAGTTTCGGACCGCCATCGACCGTCACATAAACATGACCCTCGGAGATACCTTCGTTGGCATTGCCGTCATACTGCGTCGCCAGCGTGAACTGAATTTTGTCAATGCCCATAACCATCGACGTGTAGTTGCTTGTCGTCTGCATGAAACTGTCGGCAAACGTCTGTTGGGGCAAGACCATTCCCAACAGCATCACAGATAGTAATAATAGTTTTTGTTTCATGATGTTATTGTCTTTATATCTTGTCTTTGTTACTTGTTTCTCAACGGGGCTCTTCAGTACCGTCATACTCGGCACCATATCGGTTCTTTGTAACTTGCATCAAAGGTACTAATCCTTGCTATACGACCCATATTACTTGAAAATTAAATGATCAGAAAAGAAAGTTTCTGCAAAGATACAAATTATTGATCATTTTATTTCCATTTTAAGGCTAAAAATGCCTTTTTGGATCGGTTTATTTGGCTTTAAAAGACCGAAAAAAGCAACATGGAAAATCTTGTCGATTTAACCATGTTGCTTATTTTTAATTAGTTACGTTTTTCTTAAGCCTAATTAAATAATCAGTACTCATCCTCGTTGAAGAAGATGTATAATCAGAGTTCATAAAATATCTCTGTCATATTATGCACTTCATGGCATAACTACATGCCATTCCATATATAATTCAAAAGGCCCCGGCTTGCATCTGCAGGTCGGGGCTTTGATTAATGTTTTGACATCTCAGCTTATGAAACCTCAATGGCCTTGGTAACCTTCTGCTTCGGCTCCATCTTCGGCATGGTGACGGTCAGGATGCCGTCCTCAACCTTGGCAGAGATCTGGTCTTTCACGACATCATCAGGCAGCGTGTAGTTCTGCTCGTAGTTCGAATAGCTGAACTCGCGGCGCAGATAGTGATGATGCTTGTCCTCATGCTTGTGTTCGGCCTTGTTCTCGATGGCGATGGTCAGGTTGCCCTCGTCGTTGATGCTGACTCGGCAATATTCTTTCTTAATGCCTGGAGCTGCAAGTTCCATCGTGTAGGCCTTCTCACTCTCCTTGACATTGACTGCGGGTGCTGTAGTGTTGGCACGAGGCATAAAATCAGTGTTCAGGAAATCGTCAAATACTGTTGGGAACCAACTGTTTTTAAACATCACTGGTAACATAATCAATACCTCCTAATTATACTTTTAGTTTAACGTATGTTGTGATCGCCTCGGCCTTTGTAGCTTCGGCTTTCACCAGACACAGTACAACTTTCGTGCCGATTGTCAAAATGGCACTCGAAATTAGTCAGAATGGCACGGAATTTAAACTCAGTTAAACTTAACCGACGATCCTTTAAACTCAGTTAAACAATGGAGATATTTAGAATCTTCTAGTATGACGGCAATAGGCATCATACTCGTTACCAAAGTCCCGATGTAAGCGCCGCTCTTCGCTGAGTACCTGGATAAACATGATGGCAAAGAAGAGGAGCCAGACGTTGACAGCCTGCCAAGTGAATAGCCACAGGGCGAAGCCAATGAGGTAAATGAGCGTTCCCGTCAGCATGGGATTACGATTCAAATGGTAAGGGCCGTCCGTCATCAGGTGCTGAGTACGTGGTGCAACTTCATGCCCAAAGGCATCCATAGGATTGCCTTTACCACGAAGTTTCATATAGACGATAGTCCAGATGCTCAGTAGCAGACCACAGAGCATCAGGCCCCAAGCGACCACATCCTTAGCAGCCACTTCCGACCAGAACGCTGGTCTTCCTGATGCCAGCCACATCAATGTGGGCATCAGCCCCACAAAGAGCACCAAGCCTAAAAGATAGCCAATTATATCTCTTAACAGTTTCATAATTGCCTTAAATACTCTGAATTTCAAGGAATCGTTATTCATATCATCTCACAGAGTTTATCTTCCCTGATAATCTTTGGAGCAGCCTTTCCTGCCAACACTAGCACCTTCTTACCATTGCGATAAATATGAAGTTGGCGTGAGCGAACCACAGCAGTCAGTTCTGGGTCATCCTGCATAGCAAGCCAAAGAGGATGATAAATGCCATCTTCTTCAAACAACTTTCGCTGCAGGTGTGAGCACATATTTGTAGTATCAATTGTCATTGTATCTTCAATTTGTTTATGTCCAAAACTCCGTTTCCAGGACATTACTTTATTTGCTTCTTAAATATCGCAGGATTGCCAGCTACCAGAGAACGAGGTGGTACATCCGTTGTTACCACAGAGCCGGCTGCAATAACGGCACCATCGCCAATCGTAACACCAGGAAGAATCGTAGAATGTCCTCCAATCCACACATCGTTTCCTATAGTGATGGAGAGCCCATAAACATCCTCCGTGCGGCCCTCTGGCTCTAATCGATGCCCTGCCGTGTAAATACCCACATCGGGGCCAATCAAGCAATTGTTTCCAATGCGGATTTCTGCAAGGTCGAGCAACGTACAATTGTAGTCTGCATGGAAATTGTCACCCACATGGATATTCTTGCCGAAGTCACAATGGAAGTTGTCACCCACAAAAGGATTGGTGCCAACGGAGCCGAACAACTCATTGATGATTTCCTGTTTCTTTGACTGATCAGCGAAAGTCAGCCCATTCAGTTGCTTGGTAAGCATTGAAACCCTTGCCATCAGCAACAGTACGTCCTCACTGATATTTGTCCTAGAGTGATATATCTTTTCCATATCATTCATATTTTTGTCTTTAGCCCTTCCTTGACCTTCTCCAAATCGCTACACGATAGTATCGGCATGAGGTTTTCTATCTCCTCAATGCTCTTGTCCCACCATCGGAGCTTGAGCAAAATTTCTATCAATTCATCGTCGAAACGTTTCCTAACTACACGACAGGGATTCCCAACGGCGATAGCATACGGAGGAATATCTTTAGCGACAACCGAATTTGTTCCAATGATGGCTCCGTCGCCGATATGTACGCCTGGCATGATTGTAACATTCTGACCAATCCAAACATCGTTGCCAATAATGGTATCGCCTTTCAATGGAAGTTCTTCCTTCACAGGTGCAATAGCACTTCCCCAGTCACCTCCCATGATGTAGAACGGATAGGTGGTTGCGCAATCCATCCTATGATTGGCCCCGTTCATCACAAACTCCACACCTTTGGCAATGGCACAGAACTTCCCGATTATCAACTTGTCACCAATGAAGTCGTAGAAGTGTGTGACGTGCTTCTCAAACTGGTCTGCACCGTCTATGTCATCGTAATAGGTATAGTCACCGATGATGATTCGCGGGTTCTTTACCACGTTTTTGATGTAACAGAGGCTTGGAATGTTCGGATTCGGGAAAGCCTTGTTGGGGTTTGGCCTGTTTTCGCCTTTATTGGTTACAATCTGGTCTATCATATTTCTCTAATTATTTGGTTTCCACATAAACAATCCCTCAGAGACAGCTTGTTCAGATACTCTTCTATCGTCATATACATATTATATGGTTAGAGTGCATGTCCGCCAGATATCTTTATAACTTGTCCCGTGATCATCTTAGCCTGCTCACTTGCCAAAAACAGGATGGTCTCCGCAATATCCTGCGGTTGGATTAGTTTACCCATCGGGATAATCGGTATGACTTCTTTTGCGAAATCATCGTCAATCCATCCTGTCTGAGTCGGGCCAGGAGCCACAGCGTTCACGGTAATGCCATATTTCGCTACTTCAATGGCGATGCTACGTGTGAGTGCTTCCAAAGTCGCCTTGCTTGCTCCGTAAGTAATCTGACCGGCAAAGACCTGTGCTGCATCGGTGGAAAGATTGATAATCCTGCCATAATCGCCACGATGGTTAATGAATTCATGTGTCATCAGAATGCTTCCACGGACATTGACAGCAAAGGTATCGTCGATGATATTCTGAGTGATTTTCTCGATGGTATCAAGTCCATCCATATCACCGTCTGCCGCATTGTTGACGAGAATATCAATTCTTCCGTATCGTTCCATAATAGCCGCGTAGATATCCTTTACGGCATCCTCATTGGAGATATCGCTCTCGATGATCAGGTAGTCAGCACCCATTTCCTGAAGCTTGCTTTCTACGACATCGGCATTTCCTGCATTGGCCTGGAAGTATCTGTCAGCTCCATTCCTGTCAGTCTTTGTCTTGTCAAAGGGCCTTGGGATTCTCTTATAGACCAAAACAACCTTTGCCCCTTCACGGGCGAATGCAAACGCTGTGGTTGCTCCAATGCCCTGCGGGTTGTTCGCTCCCGTGATCAGGGCCACTCTGTCCTTTAATCCGTAATCAACCATGCCTCTTATTTGTTTATGAAATATATAAGGTCAATCTGAGTTATCAGTTCCTCACGACAGAAATCGTCAGAATGTCCGAAACGTCCTGTGTATGCCATATCACTTAACGATTTCATCAATAGCCTTACGGCTCTTGGGCTTCATCTTGTCTGCAGCATAACCCAAAGGAATTATTACGGTAGGCTCCTCATTATCAGACAAACTAAACAGTTCTTTGCAGAGGTTAGCGTCAAAGTTGCATACCCAACAGGTAGCCAAACCTTGCTCCGTTGCTGCCAGACAAAGATGCTCCACGGCAATAGCAATGTCAATATTGCCATGATGTTTATCGTCAGATCTTACCCACTCCTCATCATGCAGGACAGAGGCTATAATATACATCGGAGCCGTCTTGAACCAGTCGCGATTATAGCACTGTGTAACTTGGCCTTTTCCTCCTCTTCGCTGACAATGTGGAATAGCCAAGGCTGTTTGTTCACTGCTGAAGGTGCAAAACGAACACACTCCAGAATATAGTCTAACTTCTCTTTCTCTACATTGAGGGACTTATAAGCCCTACAACTGTATCTGTTTTTTGTAAGTTCTAAAAAGTTCATATATTACTCACCTATGATTGTTACGACCAGTTTTCTTGCCCCACCGTAATTTCTATACTCACAGAAGTAGATGCCCTGCCAGGTCCCCATGTTCAAACGCCCGTTAGTAATGGGAATCGTCAGGCTAACACCACTCAACGTTGACTTGGCATGAGCTGGCATATCGTCTGCACCCTCCAAAGTATGCTCATACTCTGGTCGGTTCTCTGGCACTAAGCGGTTGAAGATAGTTTCCATATCTACACGTACATCTGGATCAGCATTCTCATTGATGCTCAATCCACAACTCGTATGTTTACAGAAAATGTTGATGATACCAGTCTTAGGTAATTTTGGCAACTGACTCATTATCTCACTGGTCACCAAATGAAAACCACGAGACTTCGGTTTTAGAGTTATTTCTATTTGCAGAATCATAACAACTTCATAAACAATCCTAATTTTTGATGCAAATATAGAAATTTTCCAGCATTTTTCCTTATTTTTGTGCTCATAATTTAAGTGTATTTAGATATTAGACCCAACACAAAAACGATTCGAGCTTATGAAAATGAAGAAAGTATTTAAAAAAGTGTTCCTGACTATGATGGCACTCATTGCATGCGTAGTGATTATCTGCTTAGGCTTCTGGCTCATTGATGGCCGCTCGCCCCAGGCTTACTTCGTCGCCCATGCATTACCACAAACGACAATGGAAGACTACGAAAAAGGTAAGGGCGACACAACTGACAAGAGCATCGTGGAGATACCTGACGGTGTTGAGTTTCCTCGTGAAGTGAAGCAATACAAAGTGGATGGCATGCAAGTGTTTGAATCCGCTGCAGAAGACGACTCCAAGCCCATCGTGCTCTATATCCACGGTGGAGCCTATGTGAACAACTTCTCGCCGGCGCATTGGTCGGCGATGGCCGAATGGGCAGAGACGACCGGTTGCGGCATCGTGACGCCTAACTATCCCCTACTCTTCCGCTATACCGCCAAGGATGCCCACCCACTAATGCTTCAGCTTTATCGACAACTGCTGGAGCGCTTCCCTGCCAAGCGCATCATCATCATGGGCGATTCTGCCGGAGGCGGTTTTAGCCTTGCCTTGACACAGAAAATGAAGGCAGACTCACTCGACCTGCCTGGTCGGATGATTCTCATATCGCCCTGGGTGGACGTCGATGGAGGTGACGATGCACTACAGGAGTACGACACCTTCCTTAATTTGAAAGTGCTGCGCCTCGTTGGAACCGACTGGGCTGGCGATATAGATGTCCATGACCCCATGATTTCACCATTCTACGGCGACATGCAGGGATTGCCACCCACCGACCTCTTTACTGGGACATGGGAAACGTTCTATACGGATATCGTCAAGACTTACGACAAGATGAAGACCGCAGGCGTAGATGTCCGTCTGCATGTGAAAGAGAAGATGGGGCACGTCTATCCCCTCTGGCCCTGTCCTGAAGGAAAGGAAGCCCGCAAGGAGATTGCAGAAATCATCAAAAACTAACATAAAAACTTTTTTTTAGTTTATCTTATGAGCAATCCACTATTCAACATCCAGTATGGCCTGTTTGTCATCACAACGAACGACTCAGGCCGAGAGAACGGCTGCATCAGTAACACCGTAGCACAGGTAACGGCACAGCCCAACCGCATCTCCGTGGCCCTGAACAAGGGCAATCTGACCACCGAGCTTATCCAGCGCTCAGGCCGGTTCACAGCCTCCATCCTCAGCGAGGCTGCCGACTTCGAACTGTTCAAGCACTTCGGTTTCCAGAGCGGACGCACTGTCGATAAGTTTGCAGACTTCACTGACTGCCGCCGCGTCGCCAACGGCACGCTGGTCATCACGCGTGGCACCAACGCCTTCATCTCCGTTGATGTGGAGCAGGCCATCGATTTAGGAACACACATGCTCTTCATTGGTCTCGTCACCGAGATGGAGGTGCTCGCCGATGTTCCCTCGGCCACTTATAACTACTATCAGCAGCACATCAAGCCGAAACCCCAGCCCGTCGGCCAGACAGCAGAAGGCAAGACCATCTGGCGATGCAGCATCTGCGGATATGAATATGTGGGGGAGGAACTGCCCGAAGACTTCACCTGCCCCATCTGCAAGCATCCCGCATCAGACTTCGTGAAGGTCACCGCCGAGGCAGATGCACCCACCTCTGGCAACAAGTATACTGGCACACGGACTGAGAAAAATCTCGAAACTGCCTTCGCCGGCGAGTCGATGGCCCGTAACAAGTACACCTACTACGCCTCCGTGGCCAAGAAGAACGGCTATGAGCAGATTGCCGCCCTCTTCCTGAAGACTGCCGAAAACGAGAAGGAGCACGCCAAGCTGTGGTTTAAGCACTTGGGGGGGCTGGGCCAGACGGTCGAGAATCTGCTACACGCGGCCGAGGGCGAGAACTACGAGTGGACCGACATGTACGCCACCTTTGCCCGCGAGGCCGACGAGGAGGGCTTCCACGAGCTGGCCGAGCAGTTCCGGGGCGTGGCAGCCATCGAGAAGCATCACGAAGAACGCTACCGTGCCCTATTGCGCAACGTCGAGGCTGCCGAGGTCTTCCGCAAGAGCGGCGTTAGCATCTGGGAGTGCAGAAACTGCGGCCACATTGTCCTCGGCACCGAAGCCCCCGATGTTTGTCCTGTCTGCTTCCACCCGCAATCGTATTTCGAGATAAACGCGGAGAACTATTGAAGTTTATTCGATACGTAGATGTCCCGGCTTGTAGTTTTTGCAAGTCGGGGCATTACTTTTTAGTTTTTCTTTCTAATGCTCAAAAATGCACATAAAAACGAGGTGTGAAAGTAATTAATATTTTCACACCTCGCTGATTTTTAATTAGTTACAAAGATGATATTATCCTAATATTCATCCTCGTTGAAATGTAGCGACGTTGTTGAAAACCAAGCAGTTGTACTAACCACTTCATTTATTGATCGTTTTATTTGGACTAAATAGTCTGTAAAAGGCAATTCCATATTCATACGAGGTTACTTATTTTTTATGCCGCAAAGGTACATATTATCTATCAAATCTCCAAAAAACTTATCAAAATATACTTCCTCATCATAGAAGAAGAGTATCAGAGATTGAATGCAAATTTCGATCCTTTTGTGCCGATGCCGTCGTAGTCGGCAGTAATGGGAAACTGGCAGCAGAGATTGCTGATGGCATCATCATCAAGCGTGACAGTCAGTTCCAGTTCAATGGCCATGCGTCGCTCACTGTAACTGAGATTCCAGATGCACTCTCCCAGAACAGCATTCACAACCGTTCTGATTTCATCCTGTGTGCGCCATATGGAATCGAAGTCAGTCATAGTATTCTATTTGAAGTTCCTGGCTGACATCAAACTCGCGGTCATCATCATAGAAGTACACCAGTCGAAGGCCACGATACACTGATGGAACCTTCAGCGTTTCCAGCAGATGCCATTTGGGACGGCCAAAGTCGTATGATTCCCTGTCAAGGAGGATGCGGTTGGAAACAAAGTCAAAGTGGTAGTACCCACCGCCGATACACTGGTCACCAGCCTTCAGCAGATGCTTATGCTGGTTGACCATGCCAAGGAGAAAGTAACCTTCCATTGTTATGATGAACTTAGGGAGAGTCATTGAGCGAGTAGTTCTATGTAGCGGTTAATATTGTATTTCAATTCTTCCAAGTCGATGAACTGAGAGGCGCGATAGACTTCCTTACCATCCATCAGCAGCAGGACTGTTGGCCCTGAATAGACCAGGAAATGACTGGCAATCAAAGGTTCTTCCACAATGTCTGTGTAGAAGGAGCAAAGTGAAGAAAAGCCATCTGCAACTTTTTCAACCTTGTTGAGCATGACATTGCAGACTCCGCAGTCAGGAGCCTTAATGTAGAATAGGCATAAGCGATTGTCCGCTATAGCCTGCTCGATATCCTTTATATTTGTCAGATGATGCATGTTATCTGATTATCTTTGCTTTATGAAGGTTGTCGAAGTCATCCCAGAAGGCAGACTTGTCTGAATCGCTGAATCCGTCTGAGGATAGTTCGTGGAGAATCGCATCCAAAAGCTGGACTTTCGAGATATTCAAGTCTGGTTCAACATCGATGGGATAAGTAATGATGTCACCCAAAGAGCCGACATGGACATTGGTAATGGCAACTTCACCATTCACCAACTTAACCTGAATATGCCTATTTGAGCCGTATTCGGGTTTTGTTTTGCGCAACTTTTGAAATAGCGGAGAATCGCTGTACTGCTCAGAATCTACAGAATTGATTAATTCTCGTAGTGTCATTGTCTTTGTTTTACTAACTCAATAGCTTCCTTACCAGTCAGGTGCTCAATGTCAAAGCGTATCATCAGCATACGAGAGAAGCCACTCTCAATCTCCTTTTGCAGACTCTCATCGTCGTTTGGATTGTAGCGGTTGCCAAGCATACGAGCTGTTTCCAACTTCTCCTGTTCATCCTCTATGATGTGGATTCTGCCGAATGCAATCACGCTGCGAAAGAAAGTGGTATACTTCTGCGGCTGCACATCATCTTGCTCAATGACACAGAAAGATGCCTTATCACACTTGCGGATAGCATCCACCTTATGGCCTGCCAACGCACTGTGGAAGTATAATTTCCCTTCATGATACACATAGCTGATGGGAACGGCATACGGATAATCACCGTCACCAAGCAATGCCAGTGTACCTGCCGTTGCTTTCTCCAGTATTGCGATGCTCTCTTCCTCAGAAAGCTGCTGGCGCTTGCGCCTCATTTCACGAAACTCATTCATCGCTTTTATCTTAATCTGTCACCACATCGCTGAAATGCTCCTTGCCCCAGGCGATAAGGGCGGTGAGGGTTGGCATGAGCGACTTGCCGATGTCGGTCAGGGAATACTCTACGCGGGGAGGAACTTCAGGATAGACCTTGCGATGGACAAGGTGGCTTTGCTCCAGGTTCTTCAGCGTCTGCGAAAGCATCTTTTGCGAACAGTCCGTCATCAGGCGACGCATCTCATTGAAACGAAGGATGCCAGTCTTGCTAACGTGGAGCTGATAAAGCACCAACATTGACCACTTGTCGCCAAAGCGACTTATCACATTGCGTATCGGACAAGCCAGATACTCTGCCTGTATATCTGCCATAACTCTAGAATTTTCGGCAAAGGTAGCAAAAAGTTACCAACTAACGACATTATACTATGTTAATCTGAGTTAAAGTGCATTTTGCGCGAGTGCGATAACATCCCAATTCCTACTTTTTGGTAACTATCCCACCAAAAAGTGCCTTCTTGTGGGAATAAAAAATTCGCCGTACCTTTGCACAAGCAAAACGAAAATCAGTATTAATTAATAAAAGGTAAAGACAATGAAAAAGATTATTTTCGCAATGATGGCAGCAGCCATGATGGTAAGCTGCGCTAACAAGACTCAGCAGACGGCTCAGACAGAGGCCGAGGTACAGGATTCACTCGTAGGTGCATTCACCAGCTACGATCTGGATGGATTCAAGCTGCATGTGTACAACTCTAACGACGTGATGGGCGATGCCAGCTATATCATCGAGGGCAGCGACTCGCTGGTAGTGATGGAGTATCCACTCTTCAAGGTGAATGCTGCAGAGTTTACAGCGTACATCGAGAAATTGGGCAAGCCCATTGCCATCGACGTGACCGACTATCATCTGGGTGGCTCTGATCAGTTACCTCTGACAATGCCTGAGGGTATGCCTGCATTCATCGAGGGTCCTATCTATGGCGGTATGATGAAGCAGTTTGCCGAGCAGTTTGGTGAGACCATGGTGGCTCTGCCCACGGAGAAGGCTGCTGAGGTTCCCTTCGATGCAACGCAGAAGTGGGCTGGTGTTGACTTCAAGTTCGAGCATGGTGCTACAAGCGACTTCCCAGGCGCAAGCATTATCATCGGTGGTCAGGTGTATTATACTCACTGGACTCCTGCCGAGGCACACGTTTCTCCCCTTCAGGTTGGCAGTGTTGCAGCTATTGATGCTGAGCTGGCTGAAGCCAAAGAAGCTCTGACATCAGGTGCAAAGTACTTCATCGGTGGTCACGGCGGTCTGGCAGAGAAGGCTCAGGTTGAGTTTAAGATTGCCTATCTGACAAAGGTGAAGGAACTGCGTGAGGCAAATGCTGATGCCGCAAAATTCACTGAGGCTCTGAAGGCTGCCTATCCAGAACTTCCTGGCGATGTGGATGCATTGGCAGCTGCACTCTATAAGGCTGAGTAAACTATGGAAAGGCTTGAGAATCTGAAAACAATCATACAGTATCTGATGGCTGACGCACATGTCAGCCATCGGATTCCTGCTACGCTTGAAGAACGGCAGCGGATGATGCGGGCGCTATCCAATATATGGGAGCCTCGCGACATCAGCCCAGAATTTCTGGCGATGCAAGATGCTGAATTGCAGTTGCAACGCGAGGAGAAAGGCGTGGTCGGCATCGACGGCGAAGGTCTGCAACTCTGGCAGGGCGACATCACCCGTCTGAAGGTGGATGCCATCGTGAATGCAGCGAATGCTCAGGCCTTAGGCTGTTGGTCGCCGCTGCACAACTGCATCGACAACTGCATACATTCTGCAGCCGGCATCCAACTTCGCAAGGAGTGTGCCGATATCATGCAGGGACGGTTGCTGAAGACGGGCGACGCCTTTATCACACAGGGATATAACCTGCCTGCCCGTCACGTCATCCACACCGTCGGGCCGATTATCGAGACGGGTATTCCCACCAAGGAGCAGGAGGAAGAACTGGCACAATGCTACCGCTCATGTCTCGACATTGCCGAGGAGAACGGCCTTGAGAGCATTGCCTTCTGCTGCATATCAACTGGCGTGTTCCATTTTCCGAATGAACTGGCTGCGCAGATAGCCGTCGAAACCGTCAAGGCTTATCCACGCAAGCATGTTAAAACTGTCGTGTTCAACGTATTTTTAGACAAGGATTATGACATCTACAGAAAACTACTCTGAGCGCATCGCGGCTCTGAAAAAGCAGATAGCCGAGGCCGACTACATCATCATTGGTGCTGGCTCCGGCCTGTCGTCAGCCGCTGGCATCGACTATGCAGGGACCGACTTCCACCGCGAGTTCAAGGACTGGATTGCCCACTACGGCATCACCGACCTCTACACCTCGTCGTTCTATCCTTTCAAGACTGAGGAAGAACGCTGGGCTTGCTGGGCCAAGCACATCTGGTTTGCCCGCTATCAGCCGGAGGCCAAGTCACTTTACAAACAATTGTTGGATTTGGTGAAGGATAAGGATTACTTTGTCATCACTACCAATGTCGATGGACAGTTCGAAAAGGCAGGTTTCGATACAGAAAAAATCTTCGCTACCCAGGGCGACTACGCTCTCTTCCAGCCTGCCAGCGGCTATCCCCAAGAAACCTACGACAACAGGGAATGGGTGATGAAAGCCCTCCCTGCCATCAAAGACTGCCGCATTCCCACAGAACTGATTCCCACGACACCCGACGGCCAGCCCGTAGCAATGAACCTGCGTTGCGACGACACCTTCGTAGAGGACGAAAACTGGCACCGTCAGGCCTTGCGCTACAGCGATTTCGTGCGTCGCGCTGCCGATAAGCGCCTTTTGCTGTTGGAGTTCGGCGTAGGATTCAACACCCCCGTCATCATCCGTTTCCCTTTCGAACAGATGGCCGCAAGACTGCCAAAAGCCAACATCATCCGCTTCAACCGCGACTATCCCCAATCCTCTTTGCAGCTACCCAGCGACCACTTCGTTGCCTTTACCGAAGACCTGCATCAGATTATGAGTCATCTTACAAACAACGAAACACAAGATGTTACAGACCGCATTAGAATTCCTGCGTAAGCACAACGAAATTACGTTTGCAACCACCGATGGTACCTCGCCCCGTCTCCGCATCTTCCAGATTATGCGTCAGGAGGGCACCACGCTCTATTTTGCCACATCATCCAAGAAAGCCGTATGGCACGAACTGCATGCCAATCCCAACGTGGAGTTGTTGGCCTTTGCCGACAAGGTCTCAGTCCGCTGTTCAGGAATGGTCAGTTTCGATGTCAGCGACGATGTAAAGCGATGGATATATGACAACAATCCGGTTCTTCCACGTTTGTATACAAGCTACGACAAGTTGGAATACTTCTGCTTGCCCATCGCCGAACTCGACTACTTCGACCTATCACCAACACCTCCCATCAATCAGCATTTTGATCTCATGGCAGGCGAAGTGGCTAATGGTTTCGTGGGCGAAAGATTCAGTAAATAATTAATTCTACGAGGAATCTCAATATGGGTTCCTCGTTTTGTTAATGTAACCTTAAAAGTTCCAGAATCCCGTGCCAGTCTCAGGATCAAACTTCCTGCTGATAGCACCGCCAACAGTAGGACGCAGTTCTATCTCGGCTGTATAGAGAACCGTTGTAGCTTTCAGATGTCCCCCTGCCATACCATGCTGATCTTGCTTTTTGAATGAAAATAGAGCATGGGTATGGTGGAATAGTTGACCATTATCGTCTCTAACAACATTACCATTGAGTGATACAAGTTCAAGCATACCTTCTAAATGCTCTGTCTCAAAGCTGCCAGTCTCAGGGATGAACACTTGGAGCTCCGCGCTCTGACAGCCACCAATACCAGAGAAAACCGCAGATGGTATGGATTCCTTTTCACAGATTTCGAGAAGGGTGCTGATTATTTCGTCCCCGCGATCCATACGGACATAGTAGTTATCGCCAATCTTTCTGTATTCCATAATCACCCAAGTTTTGACATAAACCGCTCCCTGTCAACTATAAATCTCAGATGTGTACCTTCTCCAAGCAATGTTTCACCAGAATAAGCAGCCACCTTAAACTCTATCTTCTTGCCGTCAACTTTGCTTACTTCGGCTGTAGCAGCCACCTTGTCACCAATCTTAGAAGGTCTGAGGTGTGAAGATTCTATATGACCACCAACAGTCGTACATCCTTCTGGCAGTTCATCAGCAACAGCAAGCATAGCTGCGTTCTCCATCAATGCCATCATAGCAGGGGTAGCAAGTACAGGCATATCTCCGGACCCCATCTGAATAGCGGTCAACCCTTCACTTACTGTCAGTTCGCTTGTATGTTTCAGTCCTATTTCCAGCATATCACTCAATAACAGTCATTCTCATTTCAATGTCATCCACAGGTCTGTCACCTCGCCCAGTGGCTGTGCCCTGAATCAGCTCTACAACATCGAGGCCCTCTTCAACTTCACCAAATACAGTGTACTGACCGTCAAGATGCGGAGTACCGCCAATGGTGGAATAAATCGTGAGTTGCTCTTCTGTCAGACCCTCACCTGTTACTTGTGCTTCTGCCTCGGCAGCGAGTTTGTCCTGAAGTTCCTGCAGTCCTGCACGGTTCCGCTCACGGCGCATCTGCATAATCTCATCACGATGCTGTGAAGCCAACTGGTTGAAGGCCGACTGAATCTTCTGCATTTTCAGCTGCTTGGAAAACTGACGAAGCTGACCTTCGTTATACTCCTGCCCCCAGACGATATAGAACTGTGAACCGCTACTTCTGCGCTCTGGGTTCACCTCGTCACCCTGACGTGCGGCAGCCAAGGCACCACGCTTATGGAACAATCCATCCTTGATTTCTGCTTCCAGCGTATAGTCAGGGCCACCGACACCCAGCATCTTGCCTGCAGGAGCGCCCTTCGAGTCAGGATCACCGCCCTGAATCATGAAGTCCTTAATCACACGATGGAACAGCGTTCCGTCATAGTAGCCATCCTTCACCAGCTTTACAAAGTTGTCACGATGGATGGGCGTCTCGTCATACAGGCGAACCACGATATCGCCCAACATGGTCTGTATCTTTACTTTCATGTTTTTATTCGTTTATATAGTTCTTTGTTGACATATCGTAGTATAATGCTCCGAGTTCCTGGAGGGTCAGGTTCTCCACGGAATGTTCAATCTTCCGTATCAGTTCCTCACGACGGAAATCGACCCATATTACTTGAAAATTAAATGATCAGAAAAGAAAGTTTCTGCAAAGATACAAATTATTGATCATTTTATTTCCGTTTTAAGGCTAAAAATGCCTTTTTTGATCGGTTTATTTGGCCTTAAAAGTCCGAAAAAAGCAACATGGACAATCTTGACGATTTATCCATGCTGCTTATTTTCAATTAGTTACGCTTTTCTAAGCCGAATTAAATGATCAATACTCATCCTCGTTGAAGTGAGTTAACGCCATTGGATACTAGGCAGTTATACAAACCACCATCGTTATTGATCGTTTTATTTGGACTAAAAAGTCCATAAAAGGCTAGGTAATACCATTATCACAGCCAAAGTGGTTGCTGTCTCCAGTCTCTTGGAAAGCCCATCTACTTTAGACTTACACTTGGATAAGCATCGATAAGTCTCAACAACTTCTCTTTGATTTGACTATTGGGTGTGATGCTTTGCTCCAAATATAATAGCGTACATAGTTGGGCATATAGTTTCATTGGACGGACATACTGCACATCTACCCAATTAAGGGGAAGTCTTTGCGGCATTTGTGGCATTGCAGGGTAACGGCGATTCCATGTACGAGCATGATGAGCACAACAGTTTCTAAGTACGGTGATACTACGCATCCAACTTTCCATATAACGGTATTGGGGAAGTCCGAAACTCTTGGCAACCATCTTCTTTACCTCCACATCCTTCATGTTACCATACAACTAAGAGAGCGTACCAAACGATACAACTTCCAAAGTTTTCCATACTGGTGGCATAGACGGAGTGTCGTATTTGATAAAATGCTCTTGCAGGAACTCTTCTTTTGAGCGATCCAATTCTACCTGAATGTTGTCAAGACAAGTCTGATAGATACTATAGTTATTAAACTTAGTTGCATCCATAAACCAGAATGCCCCATGAGCCAAAGAAAAAAGTGTATAATTCTTGTCCGAAGTGCGACTTCTATATCTTGTATGGCTGTAAAAATGATGGAACGAAGTTCTTTGTCAAATGCATATAACGAAATTACATCTTCGAGTTGAGTACCAGAAATGAGTCGGTGTGTAACATCATCAGTTTCAAAAACTTTCCAATAGTTTGCCAAACGGAAATAGCTGATAGACTCTAATTGTCTAAGAGCGGCATTCTCGTTATTGACAATCATCCCACGCTGCTTCAGTAAAGCCAACTGGTCTGGTATGTCTATGGGCTGTTTGCTGTATCTCATAACTATAAAAATGACGAAGTCCCGCCGTGGTACGCATTGTTAAGAGGCGTGGCGGGAACTGTTGCTGCAAAGGTAGACATTTATTTCCAATTATCCAAACTTTTATAGTTAAAAGTACATTTCGAACATTAAAATCAACATTATCAAGAGTATCAAGACCTATAACAGAAGTAATAGTTCATTCAATAGATACAACGGAATCTGGGAAGAGACGAGTTAGTTTTAGGTTAGAAAAGTGGCACATGTGCCACTTTTCTAACCCAGAAAGACAAAAACAAATTCGACCAAGCATGATGTCCTGTTGTTATCGTAATAGCAAATAGGTCTTTTGCCGTTTGCCGTTTTCGTTTCTGAAGAGGTTATTTGAAGAAACTCTCGATATAATGTGTGTCCCATATTCGCTCAAAATTAAATGATCAGAAAAGAAAATTTCTGCAAAGATACAAATTATTGATCATTTTATTTCCGTTTTAAGGCTAAAAACGGCTTTTTTGATCGGCTTATTTGGCCTTAAAAGTCCGAAAAAAGCAACATGGAAAATTTTTACAATTTACCCATGCTGCTTATTTTTAATTAGTTACGTTTTTCTTAAGCCCGATTAAATGATCAATACTCATCCTCGTTGAAGTTTAAAGCACATACTGAGTACCAACGAGTTACAACACTCTGTGCCATTATTGTGCCACTAATTTTAGACATAGAATTAAAGTTTATGCCAAGAGTTTCTTCACGATCTCAGAGATGACGCGGCCATCAGCCTTTCCAGCCAACTGCTTGCTGGCTTTTCCAGTTTAGTTGATCATTTAAAAATATTGCATTAAAGAGCCATCACACTGAAATCTCTATATTAATGAAATCATTCCTAAAGCAAATTCTCATGGCATGGTAGCAGTTAAGAAAGTTGCGTTACCAAAAATATAAAGGATATTCTCACTGGCAGGCACGAGGATGGTCTCTCCCTGACGGATGTCGATGCCGTTGATGTTGGCATTGCCCCATAGACAGACGACGATGACGAAGGAGTCGCAATGAAAGTCAATCTGCTGAGCAACCTGCACCACCACGCGGTGAACTACGAAATAGGGGCAGTTGATGAGCTGTGAAGTGGGCTTGGTGCTGTCATAGGACGTGCGATAAGCAGGCCATACCTGATAGTCGACGGCATCCTTGGCCTGCTCGATGTGCAGTTCACGAGGGTTGCCATGCTCGTCCTTTCGGCCGAAGTCATAGACGCGGTAGGTGATGTCGCTCGTTTGCTGTATCTCGGCCAGGAAGTTGCCCGCGCCAATGGCATGCAACCGTCCGGCAGGCAGGAAGTAGAGGTCGCCCTCGTGGGCCTCGTGGGTGGCAATGACGTCCTGCATGGGAGACCGCCCGTCGTGCGGCTCTGCCGTGGCCAGCCGCTCGTAGTCGTCGGGGGTGATGCTCCGCGAGAGTCCGGCATATATCTTCGCCCCCACATCGCTCTTGATGACGTACCACATCTCGGTCTTCCCGGCACACCCGTGGCGCTCCTGGGCCAGCCGGTCATCGGGGTGCACCTGAACACTGAGGTCCTGACGTGAGTCGATGAATTTTACCAAGAGTGGAAACTGGTTGCCGTACTTTTTATAGACCTTTTGGCCTACAAGCAGGCCTTTGTATTTATCAATCAGTTCGACAAGCGTCAGACCTTCGTCTACATCATCAATAAGTCCACGGTTGATAGCCACACTCTCATGGCCTGGCACACCGCTGATTTCCCAACTTTCGCCTACATTGGGCTGGGCGTTGAAGATGCCTTTGAAAGGTGCAATCTGATAGCCGCCCCAGATGGTTGTCTTCAGATAAGGTTGAAATTTGTAGGGCTTCATTTTGAATTGAAGATTGAAAATTGAAAATTGAAGATTGAAAACTAAAATCGTTCAAGTATTTCCAAGCACATACGACTGTTGTGGTAGGGACATTTCCAGAATCCTGCCTTGTCGTCAATGGTATTGAGTGACCCGTCGCGATGGCGGCTCCAATACCACTCCCCGAATTTGTAATCTACCAGGTTGTCCTTGATATACTCCCACAGACGGAGGGCTTTGTCAAATGCCGATTCGTTATGGAAATGCTCGTAAATGTTGACGAAGCCTACCACCGCTTCGGCTTGCACCCACCAGTGGAGATCGTCATCTATGGTACCTGTCGTAAGATTGGCCTCATGAATCATGGCACCATTGGCCAGTAAACCTTTCTCTGATGCTGATGCTACCATTTTCACAATCGGTTCCACTTTGCTTAGTACTTCTCTGTCGCCTAATACCAGTGCTGCCTCATGCATCAGCCACGAACATTCGATGTCATGCCCATAGCTTTCCAACTGCCCTGCGCCGCGTGTCCAGTCCATGTCGAAGAACAAATCGAGGTGATGTGTTTCGGGGTTGAGAATCTTGTCTGTAAAGATGTCAATGATGTTACGTAGCGACTTTTCCAGTTCTGCCGAAGGCCACACACGATACAGGTTGGCGTATGGCTCTATAATGTGCAGATGCGTGTTCTGCGACTTGGGATAGTTGGCGTCATGCTCCGACAGACGCATGTCAGCGATGGGTTGCCAGTCGCGGGTCATGGCCTCAATATAGCCATTGTGTTCATGGTCGAGGGCATGTTCCTCAATGCAATGATACAATCTAATGGCCTGCATTAGTGCTTCCTTGTTGCCAGTGGCGCGGGCGTATTCCGACAAGCCGTAGATGGCAAAGCCGATGGCATAGAATTGCTTCTTCGTGTCCTTTGGCTGTCCTTTATAGTTCAGGCTCCAATACACACCACCATATTCCGGGTCGATGAAATGGTCGATGAAATACCGTTTGGCACGATTGGCCATTATCAAATATTTAGGATTACGCAACACCCGATAGGCCGCCGAGAAAGCCCATAGGATGCGGGCATTGAGTATGGCACCTTTGTCGGCATCTGCATGGAGTACGTTTTTATTGTCAATGCGTCCATAGAATCCGCCATGCTCTTCGTCCTGCATGCGGTCAATCCAAAACCGCAAGATGTTAAATTCCAAAACCTCGTGTACTTCCTGTTTTAATCTTTCCATCATTTTTTTATTGGATAAATATAAATGAGACCAATCATTAAGATGGCAATAACAGCCGGGAAAATGGAGAATAACGCCCAAATCATGTTGTTGACCGAATCGGCATCGGTAATGGTGATAATGGTCTGTCCTGTGGCATCCGTTCCCGACACGAAACCGGCAATACCTAATAGCAATGCCACCAGCGACCCGGATATGGCTGTACCGAACTTCTGCGACATAGTGCCGCTGCTGAAGATGAGTCCCGTCGACGAGGTCCCGTTCTTCTCTGTGGCATAGTCTGCCACGTCGGCATACATCGACCACAACAACGGTGAATAGAGCCCTATGCCTATCGAGGCGATGATGACCATTGCTACCATCAGCCAGATATAGTCTGCATCCATGGGGATGAAGAAGAAGGCGATTGAGGCTACCACACAGATGAGGGCAGCCCACATAAATGCCATGCGCTTGGAGCCTATCCACTTAGTGAACACAGGCGACACACCGCCGAAGACCATGCAGGTCAATTCACCGAAGGTCATAAACACGGTGTAGTTGATGATGAGTCCGCTAACGGTCACATCGCCATGCAGACAATACTCAAACATATAGCCTGCCACGGCATAGCGGAAGCCGTTGAAGAAGTTCATGCAGATGCCTATCAGCGTCAAGTAGACCCACGGCTTGTTATGGAACAAGTCGGCAAAGGGCTTCAACGAGAATTTCTCAGCCCGCACGGGCTTCAGACGCTCCCTCGTCATCAGCCCGCAGGCCAAGGTGCCTGTCGTCGCCAATGCGCCCAGTATCATGCCTGCTACGGCATACTGGTGCTGGTCGCTGCCACCCACCATTTTCTGAAGATAGGGGAACGACAGCAGGGTGATGAATCCCATGGCGTAAGCGCCCACCATGCGGAATGATGAGAACTGGTTTTTCTCGTTGTCATCGCTGGTCATCACACCTAAAAGCGAACCGTAGGGCACGTTCACTGCCGTATAAGTGGCCATCATCAACAGATAGAGCGAATAGGCCCAGATACGCTTGCCCACAGGGCCGAACTCGGGCGTATAGAGCAACAGGGCAAAGATAACTCCCAGTGGCACGGCACCGAAGATAATCCAGGGGCGGTAGGTGCCCCAGCGGCTTTGTGTGCGGTCAGCCAATGACCCCATCAGTGGGTCGGTCACCACGTCGAACATACGGGCGATGAGCATTAATGTTGCTGTATCTGCTACGGTCAGGCCGAACACATTGGTAAAGAACAACGGAAAGGCTATCGACATCACCTTCCACGTAATGCCACCTGCGGCAGCATCGCCCAGAGCGTAGCCTATCTTCTCGCTCACACTCGCCATATTATTAATATTTCATTTTTTCATTTTCCCTGTTCTTCGCAATCAGCTGCTTGATAGTCTCCACACTGGCCGAGGTGGTCAACCCATCCTCGGGCGTGTTCATGCAGTAATCGATGAGACGGTCAACAGAGGACACGGCCACATGCAAACGGGTATCAGCTGAAGCGTAGTATATCAGCACACGACCGTCATCGTCCATAATCCAGCCATTCGAGAAGGCCACGTTCATTACATCGCCGATATACTCGTCGCATTCGGGCACAAGGAAGTAGCCGCCCGGCTTTGCAATGATGTGCGTGGGGTCATCGAGTGCCGTCATATACATATATAATACGTAGCGCAGGCCGTCGGCAGTCATGCGCACACCATGGGCCAAGTGCAGCCATCCCTTTGCGGTCTTCAAAGGGTGCGGTCCTTCGCCGTTCTTCACCTCGGTAATGGTATGGTACTTACGTTCATAGATAATCTTCTCTTCCTTCACCTCAGCGTGGGTAATATCGTCACACAGTCCCCAGCCGATACCGCCACCACTCCCAGTATCGATAAAACCATCTTGCGGGCGGGTATAGAAAGCATATTGTCCGCCTACAAACTGAGGGTGGAGCACCACATTACGTTGCTGGCTGCGGGACTTCAGGTCGGGCAAACGCTCCCACGTTTTCAAATCCTTTGTGCGGGCTATCGATGCTGTGGCCGTAGCTGCCGAGAGGTTACCCGCCTGCGAGTCATCGTGGCGCTCGGCACAGAATACACCGTATATCCACCCGTCCTCGTGCTGTGTCAGTCGCATGTCATAGACGTTGGTAGCAGGAATCAGCGTGTCGGGCATGGTGACAGGCTCTTCCCAGAAATGCCACTGGTCTATACCGTTAGCCGATTCCGCTACGGCAAAGAAGCTCTTGCGGTCGGCACCTTCCACACGACACACCAGCAGGTACTTGCCGTCCAACTTGATAGCCCCTGCATTGAGCACAGCATTCATCATGATGCGTTGCATCAAGTAGGGGTTGTCCTTCTCCGAGAAGTCATAGCGCCACTCCAACGGCGTATGTTCGGCGGTCAGTATGGGGTACTGGTATTTCTCGTAGATACCGTTTCCATTCTCTACAGGGCTGTTCTTGCGTGCGAGTAGTGCTGCATGGCGCTCGCGCAGTAGTTTTACTTTTTCTTGATAATTCATTTTTATATGGTCTTTATTGGGCGATGTCTTTTAAAGTATGCACATTTTTTCTGCTTACCATTTTATTAAAGTCGTCAGCCCACGGCTGTCCGGGAACAGGGCCGAAGAATTCTTCGCGGGAGTTGCGCCAAAACAGGAAATAACTGATGGGGTAGCGGTCCATGACGGGTTGCAGCACACGGGTGTACCACGTTGAGTCGGGCATGTTTTTCAGACCACACTCGGTCAGTGCCAACAGTTTGCCATGATTCTTGGCAAAGGCACTAAGGAAGTCAAGGTCGGCAGTCACCTGACTGACGAAATCCTCTTCCGTTCCCCACTGATAGGCATCCTCGCCTATCAACGTCACCCTGTCATCGCCCGGATAGCGCTGCATGAAGCGTGCTTCTGTCCATTGCCCGTCGAGATTCGGCGAGTAGCTCCACAGTAGGTTGTCGAAGCCGCGCTGTCGGAAGTCATCTTGCAACAGATTCCACAATTGCTTATATTCCTCTGTCGTACATAACTTCTCGCCCCACCAAAACCACGAACCATTGTTCTCGTGCCAAGGACGGAAGATGATGGGCACAGGCTGCCCCTTGCTGTCGCTTAGCGTACTGATGAAGTTGGCTACACGTTCCATCCACTGCTGGAACTTCTCATGCTGACTGCCGCTGGGCAGAATGCTGCGCACCACTGTGGAATCACTGACATCCCAGGCCGTGCCACCCGTCAGTGGGTTACGGGGATGCCATGACAGGGTAACGATGCCGCCCCGCTCATGATGAGCTACCAACTCGTCATGGATACGAGTGAAGGGAACGCTGTCGAGGTTCTTTGCGTCGCCCATCTCTATGCCACCCAGGTCAAAGCCCATCACGGCGGGATAGTCGCCACAGGTCTCTTTCGTGTCGCTACGCCCAAGTTCCGGCTTCGCGGGGTCTACTATACCAGACCAGTTGACACCATAGAAAGGATCGTCCTGATGCCCCATCATATAGCCTTGCGTCTGCAATTGTTGCAGCCGCTGTTCCAGCTGTTCACTAATAGTCATTTCCTTGACAGGTTTTGACCCACAAGCTGTCATGAACACAGCAATTAACGGCAAAAATACATACTGTTTCATAACATCTATTATTTCAATTCAAAAACATGGCTGGCGTAATCCTCCCATAGTGGAACTTCGATGCCGACATTCATGAGGAAACGGCCTGTGAACTGCTTACCGCTGAGGGCACAAGGTTTCTGGTTGACACGCACATTCTTCTCGTTGAGGGTGTAGGTCTTATTGGGATTGAGACCTGCCAAGCGAATGCGGGGGATAGGCTGACCATAGTAATTATCGATCTTATAAACAAATAAGGTGGCTTGGTTCTTCGTGTCGGTTACATACATCAGCGCAGCCACACCTTTTCTGTCGTATGGAGAAATGAGGCGGTAGAGGTCGCCAGTCTGAACAATCGTGCGTATCTCCTTGTAGTCCTTGAAGCATGTCTCCACCTGACTACGCTCTTCCTGAGTCATGTCTTTGGGCTGTAGTTCAATACCGAGGCGACCGCTCATAGCCACATCGCAGCGGAACTTCACAGGGATCACACGACCGCCCGTGTTCCAGTAGGGACAGTGGTTGATGTGGCAAGCCATCGCGTTGGCGGGGAAGAACAGGCTGGTGCCCCACTGTATATAGACACGCTGCAGCGCATCGGTATTGTCGGAGGTCCAGAACTCGTCGAAGTAGGGCAGCAGTCCGTAGTTGGCCCTACCGCCACCCGAGGCACAGTCTTGTATCACCACATTGGGGTACTTTTCGCGGATGCGCTGCAATACCTTCAAGAGTCCAAGATGATAGTCCACGTAGAGGTTTGTCTGTTTCGCCATGGGCAGACAGAGTGAACCGACGTTTTGTATCGAGGCGTTGGCATCCCATTTGATATATGCAATCTCAGGGTATTGTGTCAGCAAGTCATCTACAATCTTAAAGGCAAAGTCCTGTACTTGCGGGTTGGTCATGTCGAGCACCAGCTGTGTGCCGCCGCGTCCCAGTTTCAGTTCGCGTCCTTTGGTCTGCAAGGCCCACTCTGGATGCTTCTCGAAGAGTTCGCTCTTCGTGTTCACGGCCTCTGGCTCAATCCAGATGCCGAACTTGATGCCTTTCTCGCGGGCGGCATCGACCAGAGTCTTTAGTCCGCCAGGCAGTTTCTTTTTGTCCACCACCCAATCGCCAAGCGTCGATGAGTCGTTGTTGCGCTGATACTTGTCGCCAAACCAGCCGTCGTCCATCACGAATAGTTCGCCGCCCAGCGTCGAGATGTCATCCATCATCTGAACCATACGTTCCTCGTTGATGTCGAAGTATAGACCCTCCCATGAGTTCAACAGTATGTCGCCCACGTTCATGCCACGATGCAGCATACCGCAAGTCCGCGCCCAGCGGTGGAAGTTACGGCTCACACCACCCATGCCCTCTTCGCTGTAGGTAAGGGCTAGATGAGGAGTCTGAAAGACCTGTTTAGGCTCTAAGATATACTCCGATGCCTGCGGGTCGATGCCAGCATAGAAATGGTGGTAGTTCTTGTCGGTGGTGTTGATGCGCAATTCGAAGTTGCCGCTCCAGCATAGGGCTGCGCCAATAGTCCGGCCATACTGCTCATTAGGCTGTCCGTCTAATGAAAACATCACCTCTGGCGCATCCAAATGGGCATTGCGTGCACCGTCTGAGTTACGGATCACCTGCAGGCCTCGTGTCAGTGGTTCCTGTGTCACGTCGGTTTCCGAAGCCCAGTCGCCATGCAGATGCGTCAGCCACACGTCGCCCCGGCGCAGCGTCAGATGGCCGGAGTCGTAGCGCTTCAGCGTGATGGCCTTCTTCTCCTGGTGTTCTATCTCCGTCCATGTCTCGATGATATCAACATTCTTGTACGCCTTATAGAAGAGTCGCACGGTGACAGGCAGTAGCTTGTCTTTCATGGTGACTGTATGCACCTTCGCACTGGCTTCGTCTCTCGACTCTAAACTCTCAACTCTCAACTCCAAATTTTGGTCGCCATTGGCGTGCTGCACCTGTATGGCTGGCAGATGAATCATATCAACCGTACCGAAAGCTGGCAGCGCAGAGAAGTTCACATCATCACCAGCATCGCGCACTTCCTGCAAGGTGGTCATCCTCGTTCCAAAATACGCCAAGTGCAAGTCCTGTCCCTCCTGTGCCGTCAGCAGCATCAGCATGTTTGGCGTTTCCACCTTCACTTCCCCTTGCCAAGCCATCGAGGGAACTGCGCTAAGGAGCATTGTCCCAAGAAAAAGAATCGTTTTCTTCATCGAATGTATTTCTTTCCATTTTTGATAATCAGTCCACGCCAGGTTCTTACCTTCTGGCCAAAGAGATTGTATGTCACATCGGAATACTTATTAGTAATAATTCTATTGATGTCCGTTGTCCCCCCCTTCGTCACTGTAATCTTAGTGAGCGTATAGGCCTGACCACGGAAGATGAGGCCGCGGTCGGCAATCTCGGTAGCCATCTGAGCATCTGCAACGGTGAAGGTGATGATGCCGTTGTTTACACTGGTGTTGAGGTCGGTCCATTCCCACGAGTCACCTTTCTTATAGGTAATGACATATTGGGGTTCTTCATAAGTTGTGGTAATATAGGCACGGACCACATCATTGGCAGCAAGACCCACGAAGATTCCCTCAACGGTCTCATATTGGGTACCGGGGGCTACATCAGTATTCCAAGAAATAGGCTCCGAACCTTCCCATACGGTCTGCTCTCCCTCCACGGGTATGGATGCTTCGGCATCGATGGTAATCTTTGTGGCAGTCCATGCCTGACCGCGCAGGATAAGACCGCGGCCTGCAATCTCGGTGGCTGTCTGCTCATCGGCAATAGTATAACTGATGATACCATCGGCAAAAGTCGTCTCAAGGTCTGTCCATTCCCACAAGTCGCCCTTCTTGTAGGTTACCACATACTGTGGTTCCTCGTAGGTCGTAGTGGTGTAGATACGGATTGTATTGCCTACAGCCAAACCATTGAATGTTCCCTCTGGTGTTTCGAACTGTGTACCGGGGGCTACTTCGGTGTTCCAGGAGATGGCCTCTGAGCCTTCCCATACTGTTTTCTCTTCTGCCTGTGCAGCTGTCATAGCCAGCAGGCCAACGATTAGTGTAAGGATTTTCTTCATAATAGATAATTGTTTAATATGGTTTATTTATTTTTTTACTATTCTGATATTTGCCAGTCTGAAGTCGGCATCGTAGTCAGCGTGGGGCTGGAAGATAATGCGCAGCGTCTGCCATTTTCCAGGTTCAGAGATGCCTTTGGTTGCCATCGAAGCTAGGGGTAGCGTGACGGTCTGCCACTGTCCACGGGTGTTGATGCCAAGGCCATTCGCGGGATTCCAAGCATATGCGTCGCCCCAATTGAAGCAGAACTGAAGGCCTGTCTGTTCGGTGAGCGGGAAGTTGGCGTTGGTCAGCACTTCCATTTTCAGGACGTAGTCATCAGGATTTTCAACTACAACATCTATCATATTGCAGGAAAGATCAATCGTGTTCCATGCCCAGGCTCCATAATGACCCGTAAAGTGCATGTTCTTCTGGTTGAGCCAAGAGGATGCACCAATGCCGTCATCGGTCTCAATCGCCATTTGCACAGAGCCGTCTATGCTCACGCTCACGTCGCTGAAGTCTCTGAAGAGCATATATTGTGAGGGTCGGAAAGGAAATGCTGCTTCGTGGGAGATGCCATTGGTCTGCCAACTGAAATGGATGTCGGTGTTCTCAGGCGTTCCTTCTGGTATCAGCACCTTCATAGACTCGGTGGTAACAGAGCCTATGCCCAATGTCTGTGAGCCAATCTTGACGGTAGAGATACCTGCCTCAAAGTCGTAGAGATCGAAGTTCTTTCCATATACTGTCGCGGAATCACCGGCATTCGTGAACTCACAGGCCAGTCCGCTAATGATGAGTTCGGGGAAAGGAATGATGAAATCGTAGTTGCATGTACCCTGTGGCGTGGTGTACTCAATCTTGTGTACCTGCTCGGTTGAGAGTTTCGATGGAATCCGAACGATGGCACGGGTCGCCATCGTATAGACATTATTCATGTCGCAAGCTACGGTATTAAATGACACCGACTGAACCTGATTCAGATTCTGTCCCACCAGCACTACCGTCTGGCCAAGCGTTCCTTGAGTGATTGGTGTGGCAAAAGCGGTGTCAGCCACGTCATAGACAGCCTTGATAACAGGTGCACCAGCGTTAGCCTGCTGCTCTGCAGGGGTATAGTCGTCATTGTAGTTCACGATGTCGTCGCAACTTGTGAGACAGAAGAACGAAAAAAGACATAATAACAAAAGAACAAATATACTTTTCATAATTCGTGTAATTTGTTTAATTTGCGGTTATAAAATATCAGTTCCACCCAGGGTTATTCTCGGTGATGGTCTTGTTAGTATTCAGTTCTGGCTGTGGGATGGGGAATAGCAGGTTGCGTTCCTGACGGGTCTTCAGCACGCCGGCATCATCGCTGCCGCCAATGGCATTCATGGCTTGCAGGTAGATGCCCCAGCGGATGAGATCCCAACGGCGGTCGGCCTCGCAGGCGAACTCCTTGGCACGTTCTTCAATGATGGCAGAGCGGCGCTTGACCTGAGTGTCAAGGGCTGCCGAACCAGTTGCTGATGCTGCTGTGGCATTGGAGCGGGTGCGGATTTTATTCAGATAATCGATAGCCTCGCTGCTGTTACCTAATTCATTCTGTGCCTCGGCATAGACGAGCATCACGTCGGCATAGCGCAGGAAGGGAAAGTTGGCATCGGCGTTGTTGATGGCATTGTTGGTTACATCCATATATTTTGTGGTAAAGGCCAGACACTGCGCATCCTGTGAGTAGTAATACGACACACCGTCAGCATAGATGCCCGTGGGGGCGCCAAAATAATTGCCTGAGAGGTCGTAGCCGGTGGCGGCTATAGTGTACTCATTGTTCTGTGGATAGTAGAATCCACTATTACTCTCGCGCTGTGTCTTGGCACGCCAGCGGTGCTTCACTCCTTTTACAATACGCAGATCCTGACTATCGAAGAGGTCGTACCAATGACGGGTGCAGCCCACCCAGCCGCCTTCCTGAATGAAGTCGCTGCCCTGCTCAGTCATATAGCCTTCGTACTGTGAGTGAACCGACACCTTATAGGTGGCATCACCACTGACCGTGCAGAGTGAGAACATGAACTCAGAAGCATTGCAGTTGGCCTTCTTCCATAGTTGGTCGTAGGCCAGCAGCTCATAACTGCCATACTTGCCATCAATAACCATCTTCGCCCAGTCGGCGGCCTTCTGATAGAGTGCCATGGCATCCATCCCTTCATAGCCACTGACGGCATTCTTCTGCATGGTGACAGAGCGCAACGGAGCGTAGGTGCGGGCACTGCCTGTGCCGTCGTAGGCAGGACCTGTCCTGACGGTAATCTCTGTTCCGGCGGGCATGGCGGCAGAGGCTTGTGTGGCATAGACCTTAGCCAGCAATCCGGCGGCTGCACCGGCAGAGGCATGGCCAACCTGGTATGCCTTGTCAGTGTTCTTATACATGAGCGTAGAGGCCTCTTCTAAGTTCCTGACGATATAAGCGTAGACATCAGATACAGATTGGCGAGGCTGGGTATACTCGGTGGTTGCCTCTTCCGGCTGAATGGGCAGCGGACCGTAAGCACGAACCATCAGGAAGTAGGCAAAGGCGCGCAGGAACTTCATCTCACCGATGGCGTTGTTTTTAGCCTTAGTGGAGATGTTCGACATGACGTTGATATGTCGCTCAGCGTTGTTGGCACGGGCGATGAGTCCGTAGCACCCTTTCCAGAGTGCATCGGTCACGTCGCTCTCGCCTTGGAAATTGCCGGCACCAAAAGTTCCGAAGAGCCAGTCGGGACCACTGATATAGTCGGCATCAAACTCCAGGACACGGGGGAAATAACCCCAGCAGAACATATCGTAGATGAGTTTCGAATAGGTACCCGTTACCCAGGCGGCAGCAGCCTCTTCGCTGTCGCCCACACGCTCGTCAGTCACGAGACCTTCAGGATCTTCCTCAATCCAACTCTTGCATGAAGAGAGCGTGAAGGACAAGGCAATGCCACAGCATACGAAACAGACGATGATGGTATTTTTTATGTTTTTGGTAATCATAATTTTCAATGTTCAATTTTCAATCTTCAATCAAAACACAAAGTTCATGCCAAAGGTAAATGAGCGTGCCGAAGGATAAGAGTAACTGTCTACACCCGGGCAGGCTGCATTCTGTCCACCGGCATTCACATCAGGGTCGAACCATGAGTAGTCAGTGATGGTGAAGAGATTGTTGGCCGTCAGCGAGAAGCCTATCTTCTCGATGCCTTTCAATGGCTTCAGCCAGTCGTAGCCAAGCGTCACATATTTGCAACGCAGATAGGAACCGTTCTCCACATAGCGGTTGGAGACAAGCCATGTGCGTGTGTAGCCTGCCGTGGCTTTGGGCCATTTAGCCGAGACAGCAGTCTCTGGTGTCCAGCGTCCTTCGTAAGCCGAGACGGGTATGTTGCCGATATTCGACATGGTGACATCGGTCAGGTTGTAGTTCAGGATGTCGTTGCCCTGCGTTCCTTGCAGCATGAAACTCAGGTTGAAGTTCTTGTACGAAAGGTTGTTGGTCAGCGAGTAGGTGAAGTCGGGATTGGTGTTGCCAATGATGGTACGGTCATCCTGCGTAATCTGCCCATCGCCGTTCAAGTCGCGATACTTGATTTCGCCCACATAGCGCAGGGCCTCGGCATCGCTCAGTCCTGCGTAGGCCTTGTTTGAGCGTACTTCGGAGATATTGTCATAATAGCCGTCCTCCACGTAGCCGTATAGCGTACCGATGGGATAACCGTTGCGCTGCAAAAAGACTTGGTCGGCCTTCGACCACAGGGCCGTGGCATACTGGTCGCCGTCCAGTCCGCTGATGCGGTTGCGGTTGAACGACAGGTTGCCGGAGAAGTTCCATTTCCAGTTGCCCTTACGCAGCACGTCATAACTCAGCGTGAACTCCAGGCCCTCGTTGGTCACGTTGCCACTGTTGACAAGTTGCTGTGAGAAACCCGACGATGAGGGGATGGTGACCATCTGCAGCAGGTCGCGCGTTTTCTTGTAATAGTAGTCAACGGTCAGTTGCAGGCGATTGTCCAACCAGCCGAGATCGATACCCGCGTTCACCTGTGCCGTTGTTTCCCATTTCAGGTCGGGATTCTGCGGCCCGCGCCAGTCAATCATCGAGAAGCCATTAGACAGTGTGCCGTTGTAGGGATAGTTGGCGGCCTGCAGCACAGCCAGTGTGCGGTAGGCACCGATGCCCTGATTGCCCGTCTCACCATACGACACACGGAACTTCAGGTTCGAGAAGAAGTTCATGTCCTGGATAAAAGTCTCGTCGATGGCACGCCACGCAAAGGCGCCACTGAGGAACGTGGCCCACTTCTTGTTCTCCTGGAAGGCCGACGAACCGTCGGTACGCACCGAAGCGGTGAAGAGATACTTGTCTAATAGGGTATAGTTCACACGGGCAAGGAACGATTCAAGATTCATCTTCGTCTCAGGGTCGCTCTTCACGGTGGCACGGTCAAGGGCCATTGAGATGTCGGCACCCTTTGTCAGGTCGTTGGGGAAGTTGGTGGCAGTCATGCTCTGGCTCTCACCGCGTCCGCTCTCAAAGGTGATGCCTGCCACAGCGTTCAGTTTGTGGATGCCGAAAGTCTTGTCGAGGGTGAGCAGACTCTCGCTGGTAAAACTCTTCCATGTGTTCGTGGCTTTGCCCGCCTTACCGTTGATGGGACTCTTGCCCTCCTGACAGAGACGGCTGTAGTAGGTATTACGATGCCCGTCGTTGTAGCCCAGACCGAGGTTCTGCCGGAATTTCAGCCACGGTGTGATTTGCGCCTCGGCGTACGATGACGAGAACCACGAAATCTGTTTCAGTTGGTCGGTGGCACCGTTCACGTAGTTTGCCGGGTTGGCGGCCAGCCAGTCGGTGGCGTCAGTCTCTTCTTTCACCGTGGGCGGGAAGATGAGTGCCGAGCGTATGATACCTGTATTTTCGGAGTTTGTGCGTTGGAAGTCTGTTGTAGCATTGGTGAAATGGCTGCTCGTGCCTATCTCAAGCCAGTTGGTGATGTGACGAGCGATGTTGATGCTCAGTCCGTAGCGCTCATAGCCCGTGTTCTTGATGATACCGTCCTGCTTGGTGTAACTGCCCGAGAAGGCATACCAGCCCTTGTCGCTGCCGCCACTCACACTGGCATTGTATTCCTGCTGCCAGCCCGTACGGTAGATCTCATCCTGCCAGTCGGCACCCTCCACCACATCCACATTGCCATATTCATCCGTGCGCTGGCCAGGGTTGAGAAAATCCTCGGGCGAGGGATTGTACTTGCCTTGCGTATAAATGAACGAGCCGCCCGTGTAGGGATACGTCCACTCGCCACGATAGGGATTGCGTTGTGTGCTGTTCTCGTAGTATCGGCTGTTTTCGTTGGCCTCGTTCTGGTAGAGGGCGTAGGTATAGGGATCGAGCGTCTTAACTTTCTTGCCGATGTGCTGTGTGGTCCATTTCATCGAGGCCTCCACCTTAGGCTTGCCCGACTGCCCCTTACGGGTGGTGATGATGACCACGCCGTTGGCACCACGACTGCCGTAGATGGCCGTAGCCGAGGCATCCTTCAGTACCTCAATCTTCTCGATGTCGTTGGGATTGAGCATTTGTAGTGGGGAGGTCTGCTGGTTGTTACCGCTGTTGGCATCGCTCGTTGGCGTACCGTTGGGGTCGGTACCGAAGGGTATGCCGTCCACGATGTAGAGCGGTTGGCTCGACGTGGTGAATGAGTTGGCACCGCGCACGGTGATGCTCACACCGGCTCCCGGCGAACCGTCGCTCTGCTGCACCTGCACACCGGCTATCTTTCCCTGCAGGCCATGGGCCACGTCGGTGGCTCCGCCAGCACGCAGGTCGTCGCCCTTGATCTGAGAGACGGTTCCCGTGAGGTCGCGTTTCTTCATCGTGCCGTAGCCCACCACGACCACCTCTTCCATCATCCCTGCATCTTCCTGCAGCGTCACATCGATGGTGGTCTTGCCTTTCACGTTCACTACCTGGGTCTTGTAGCCAATCATCGACACCTGAATGATGAACTTGCCGTCAGGCAATTCAAACTGGAAATTGCCGTCGAGGTCGCTGATGGTGCCTGCACTGGTGCCTGGCACCTTCACGCTGGCACCGATGAGCGTCTCGCCAGGATTTGCTCCGTCAAGCACTCGTCCAGTGATTTTCGTCTGAGCCTCCACTCCCATGTTGCACGCGAGCAAGAGACAGAATAAAATCCATTTTTGCATATTCATAGTTTATGATAGTTATTGTGCAGATATTAATTCAATTCTCGTAAGGGTGAAGCCGAGGCCGGTTATGACAAGGCCGGAAGTCTTCAAGTGGTCAAGTAATTGCGGATTGTCGAAGGTGAGCACCACGTCGTTGCCGTCGAGCCTGTACCAGATGGGTTCTTTGGCTCCAGTTATGTCATACCATTTTCCTTTGTTTTCACGGAACGACATTTGTGGTGTCTCACCGTCTTTCAACAATTCATAATGCAAAATGAGCACATCGCTTTCCGTACACTCCTGAAAAGGTTCTGCAGTGAGGCGCAGATTGCCACTCCAGTCGTTGGGGAAGAGTTTTTCGCCATGAAACAGTTCGCCGGGTTGCAACTTGTATTCCTTCGGGGCACGCTGCACATCGGTCAGGTCTTCACTGCGCTGGCCGATGAATGAGACGATACCTACCTTGTCGAGCCGGTATCCCTTGCCGCCGATGCGTAGGGCCGCAGGGTTGTCCTTGCCAGCCAACTGGAGTTTCAGCAGCGGGGCATCATCATTAATATAATAGGTACAACCCGTAGGACCAACGGGGATGCCATCGGTTGCCTTCTCAAGCACATTCCATGTGAAGTCCATGATTTTGGCTGCTGCACCATCTTCGACTCTGCTTGCATGGAGCACCAGACCGTCGCCCACTTTCAATGTCTTGAAGCAGGCAGCAGGCAGTTCGGCACTGACGCTCCAGTCGCTTTTCATTTGCTTGGCAGGACCGCGCCATACAATTTTCTCCACGAACTCCTCGCCGGGAGTCAGCGTGACGCGCAAGATGCGGTAGTCGTGACCGCCGATGTAGCAGCCGCGCTCACGCAACTTGGCCAGTGTCTCGTCGGAGAGCGTCATACGGAACGGACCGCCCACGTTGAAACAGCCATATTCAGGAGCCACACCTTGCCAGTCCTTCGGGTCCTGGAAGGCGGCCTGTGCCGTACGCTTGGCGTTGTCATTATATACTGTTATAATGTCGCCAGCCTTCGCTTTCTCGAAATGGCGTGCCTCCAGCAGAATATTGTCTTTCCACCCAGGGCCTATGGTCTTCGGGCCAAGAAGAATGGTACGCTCATCGGCAAAGAGTCTCAGGGCACTGATGAAACAGATGACACAGATTAGCAGTTTCTTCATAGCGGTAGCAATTTTTTCACTTTTCACTCTTCACTTTTTTCCAAGCCTCCCTATCCATTACCGTACCGCTGTCGAAGGCATCCGTCCACCATTCAGGGCCGGCAAACTGGTGCTCGTCGCTGTTGCCCTCATTATAGGCATGATCGTACCAGGTCATAAACCATGACCAGCGTGAGCCCTGTGCCCAAATCTTTGACCATAGCGACATCTTTACCTCATCGCCATTGCCACACTCGGCCAGCGTAATCATCTTCGTGGGGTACTGCTCCGTCAAGGCATTGAACTCCTTCATCAGTGGGTACATCAGGGCGGCATAGTTGTCACGCCCCACGATATCGACCACATCATCGCCAGGATACCATGTCTCGTCACCCGTCTGCGAGGTCCATACCCAGATAAGGTTGTTCAGTTTGTGATGGTTCACCAGCCGGTCGTACATCCAACGCCACAGTTTCTTATACACATCGGGGCCTTTTGCTCCCCACCAGAACCAAGCACCGCCACCCTCAAACTCGTAGGTGTTGCCCGCCGCCTCATGGAACGGACGCCAAATGACGGGGATGCCCTTGGCCTGCATCTTCTTCAAGTAGCCGGCCACCTGATCCACATCGTGCAGAGCCTGCTTGTTCTCTGCCGAACCATCGACATAGACCTGCGAAGGATCGAAACTTGTCTCACCGGGTTTCTCTCCTGGCGAGCATGTCAGATTCGTGCCGTTGTTGGCCTTCACCTGCCAGTGCCACATAGCCCCGACAATGCCCCCCAACTGGTGCCACTGGTCCACATGCGTCATGTCCGAATAGTCGAGCCATCCTTGCGGGTTCACATCCTTTGAGGCATGGATGTTGATGAAATCGAAGACATTGATGACAGGCCATTTGCCCGTCCACTTGTGTACGTTCTCCGCCTCACGGATGTTCCAGTCAATATCGGCCACCACGCCGCTTAGTGCTATTGTGCCATAAACGGAGAGAAGGCGAGTGTACAGAGCCTGTGCTTCTGCCGTGGCGTTCGGATTTACCAGTGTTTTGCTAATAGTTAACACTGCCTCTTCCCCCGTTTCTTGCGTGACGGGAGCCTGTGGCTCTGCTTCTGCGTCCTTACTGCAGGCACAGAACAGGAGCAGCATGGCCATGATAATACTGTTCTTCATTTCTTCTGTTTTAATAATCCGATGCAAAAATACGACAAAAGGCTCAGACTGCCTAACACTTTCTTAACCACAACCGACACTTTGCGCTCCTACATTGAAACTAAGGTGATTTATGCAACCTTTTGTCAATAAAGCAGCCGGACGGTGCAACTCCATGCACCATCCGGCCCGCGACAAAATACTAACTAAACTTTTATTTACTAACTAAAACTACTCTTCGGTATAGTCTTCTTCGTCATCCCAGAGGTTTTGCTTGCGTGATAAAGACTCCATGCTCTCCGGGTCGAACTCATCGGCATACACTTCTGCCCCGATGACGCTTCCCGCCATCAATTCTTGCCCGTTGTTAAAATGATCGCAAACTACGTTGGGCTGGACATACTGTTTCTTGTTCATAGCACTATTATTGGATTACTTGACAATGTGTTTCTTTCCATTATGAATGTAGAGACCGCCCTGAAGCCTGTTGCCTGCAACCTTACGCCCCTGAAGGTCATAGAAGCCTCTGTTCGCTGCAGTACTAAGCACATGTTCGGTTCCAATGCCAGTGGTAGCGTCATCGTTAAATATTAGTACTATGCGTGCATCACCACTTGTGGGTGCCACATCGGTTGTTGTCTCCAGGTAGGCCTTATGTGCGGCCAGCGTATAGGCGTTGGTCAGTTTGAAGAAACCAATCTTTTCATCTTTCTTTGAAAAGATGTAGCGATACTCGCCGTCGGTCGATGCCGTGAGATCTGCAGCATAGTCGGAGGTTGCCTTAAGATAATTGGTAGAGGGATATTCTGCCTCTTCTGTCACAGGAATGTCGTAGGTTCCCTCGTCGCCCTTCACCACATAGCCCTGATAGCCCCAGATGGTGGCGGTTGATGTAAGCGTGATGAGACCAGTCTCGGCGTCTGATGCGTAGTAGGCCTTAACGCCCGTTCCCGTGAGGTCAAGTTTCTTGCTGGTACTATAGGTGGCAATGCCGTCGCTGCCAATGGTGATAGAAGCAGCGTCATAGCGACCTACGGCCTTCACCAGTTCCACCTTGGTAATCTCGATGTTCTTTCCAGCCACAATGATGCCCGTAAGCTGCACATCCTCAAGGATGGCTGCTTTGGCAATGGCATATTCAAAGGTCTGTGCCTCAGCCGAGTAGTCCACATCCTTTCCTGCCTCGTCGCTGAACTTAGCCCAGCCCTTTGCAGGATTGCTCAGTTGAATCTGAGCCCCCTCATCAGTGGTGGTGAAGGTGATGCGGATGACATCGGTCATCAGTGCATCAGCACACTTGGCGCGATCGTTGTAACTCAGGTTCACATAGTCGGCCCAGTTGCCGGTGGCCTGCGTGCCTTCCCATATCACTTCCGCATCCTCAGATGCAGCGGGGGCATAACTGTCAAAGAAGGTCATATAGGTGGTGTACCAGTCGTTATTCACCTGGTGCTGCAACTCGGCGTTAAAGACAATCTGCTTGTCAGCCTCTGCGGTTGTCACATTATTGTATAGTGCCAGGTTAGTGTGGGCGGGGCAGACGTTGTCCTGCAAGCCAACGGAGGTGATGGTGGGGCAAGAGATACGTGTTGCCAGGTTCTTCGTGTCGAAGTAGGAGAGGAAGGCAAACATCTCATCATTGGTCATCGAGCCCTGATTCTCGCGGGCCACCGATGCCGGCCAGTTGGTAATGTCGAAATAATCGGGGAAGTCGCCCATGAAGGTGATGGCGGGAGCAATGGCCTTAAATGTGCGTCCGCTCAGGGCTGCTGCCGCCACGGTGAAGGCACCGCCCTGACTTTGTCCCTCGGCATAGAGCTGATTCATGTCGCTGGTCTCACGTGAAGCCATGAAGTCGATGGCGCGCACGCAGTCCATATAGGCACCACGATAGTAATAACTGTCCTTGTCGCCGAAATTGAATGCGAACCAGTCGCCGTAGGTATTTTCGAAGTCACGGTCTATGCCGTCGGCACGGTCGGCAGCCGGACGGTTGTTGATGCTCTGACCACGGCATGAGAGGTAGAACTCGGCATAGTCGGGCTCGGCATCACCACTGGGACAATAAGGCATGGCATCCTGTCCGCCTGGTCGGTAGCCTGAGTCGTAGCCCAAGTAGTGCATGATGACAGGGTGCTTCTTGCCGTCCTGAGGCTCACAGTAGTAGCCGCGGATAATTACGGGATCGCCACTGGTGCCGTCGGGTACAGACTGCATCTCAACCAGGTAGACCTTGCGTGCTGCTGTCGACTTCGAGGGAATCTCAGTCAGCGTGGCATTGATGTCAATAGCGTCGAGTTGGCTCTTGGCTGTGTTCCAGAAGGTATCGAAATCTGCCTGCTTATCGGGGACGGAGACGATGCTTGTGGGATCGATGGCGAAGAAGAACTCACGAGCCAGTGTGCCGTTCACGGTGCAGGTGGCCTTGTAGATGCCAGCACTAAGGTCATCGGCTGTGGTCAGCACGATGTCGCCGTTACTGTTTGCAGCCACTGTTTCGCTCTTCTTTATGGTGGTGACGGCAGCCTGCTTGTCGGTGACAATGGTCACTACGGCATTGCAGGTGGCTTCCTCGTCATTGCCGTTTTCCACATGGATGGTTATCGAAGGCTTGCCGCTGAACACCCAGTTCTGAGTCACAGGAACAGAGAGTGTCAGGGGAAGCAGCGTGTTTTTGTCGTCAACGTATGTGTAGAGAGCCGACACGCACAGATATTGGGCTATCACATTGATGGTGCGGGTCTGCAATGTCGTCACCTGCTCAGCAGTCAGTTCATAGAGCATTGTCTTGGCCTCATTGGTGCTGGCGGCAATCATGTTGTCGGCATAGTCCACACGCAGTGCCATTTGATGCCACGACGCACCGTCATTGATGGCCGTCACATCGATGCCAAGCACAGAACCCTCCTCCAGTCCGGCAAACAGTCCGTTAGCCAAGGCATCGCTCTGTCCCCAGCCCGCGTTGTCGTCTACGGTGCCTTCCCACAGCGTCTTCTTGTAGAGTAGTTCCACCTTGTCAAAGGTGTATTTCTCGCCCGTCACGATGAGGCCGCCCTCACGGAGTTTGGTGGCCATCGCTTCTGTCAGGGCAAAATAGTGTTTGCCTACGGCACAGTTGTACTCGTCGACCATACCCTGCCATTCGATGTCCTGCAGCGTGATGCGTGCGCCGTCTTCCACTGCTGTCAGCGTGACGGCAATCACATCGCCTGCACTGGCCTTGGCCAAAACAGCATAATCTCCTACAGGCAATTGCTTGGCATTCCAGCTTGCCACATTGTGTTCTCCACTGAACACCACCTCGGCACGAAGGTCGATGGCTAAAAGTGCTGCCAGCGTCATTATAAACATTGTAATCTTCTTCATAATAACAAATATTTATGGGTTAGTAAACTGTTTATTCATCGTCATCACCCCAGGATGAGCCACCACGACGTGCATTGAAAGTTCCATCATATTCCGTTTCGCTTATACTCACATTTCTCGTGTCGCCACTGGCCGCAATCATGTGGACGGTCTCTATAACGACAATACTGGTGGAAGGCTTGATGTATGTTTTCATAACTCTGTTTTGTTTTGGTTTTATTTCACAATGATTTTCTTGCTATCTTTTATATAAAGACCCTTTGAGGGCATGGTGATGCGCTGGCCGCTCAAACTGTAGAAGTCGCCGTTATTGGTTATTGTTTCACGGTTATTGTCATTAATGCCTGTGGTCTCATCCTCATCAAGAATGATGGATAGACGAGCTGCTTGGATGGAACCCTCGAAATAGGCACTAAACGCATTGAGTTTAGAACCGGAAGCACCCTTGTAGAAGCCCCACACCCATCTGGGTTCAGCACTTTCGCCCATATCCTTGCAGGCCACGCCATACTTTCCCGTCATGTCAAAACTGGGTGTATAGTTGCCCTTGAAAGTCAGACCTCCACTTTCAGCGGAGTTGGTCAGTGTGGTGTTTAGGGTCACGTCCTCAAAAGTCTTGGTCATGGTCTTGGCACTCTCTTCAACACCCGTCATGTCGAAAGTCATCAGATAGGGCTTGCCAGCCTCGATGTGCTCACGCTCGGTAAACATCAGGCCGCTGTTGTACTCCTTGAACTCGTATGCTTTAGCCGTGGGGCCGAAAGCTGTAGTGACACTGGCTAGATCGAAGGGTACACAGAGCGTGGTGTTCCAGTCGTACTTGCGGTAGAGGTCAATGTTGACGGCATACTGAGTGGGAATGTTTGCCAGTGCAACGTTGTCGTCGAAGGCCGAGAGACGGTAGTAGAGGCTGGTGGTCTCAAGTATAATAGAGGTGACATCATAGTTGCAGCCGCCAATGCGGATGTCGCCACTGGTGATGCGGCTGTAGTTGTCGGCCGTGACTGGGAACGTGATGGACGTCTTGGTGCCGGCGGGGAAATCGAAGAGCGTCACCCAATTGTTGTTGTCTGTGGCATCGGAGATCTGCACGCGGGCATCCCATTCGCTTGTTGCCGTTGTGGTGTAGTTCACGGTGATGCGGTCGCCTATTCTGGCATCTGACAACTGTCCGCTGGTGTTCAGCGTCTGGCTGGCCCATGTGTCCTTGTCAGACGATATGGTGAAGCCCTCGGTTGACCAAGCGTTGCTGCTGCTGTCCCAGTGCTGCACGGCGGTGGTGGCAAAGGTGCTGCCGAAGGCAACGGCCTTCACATAGACGCAGTGGCCGGCGAATGCCAGACCGTCTGCCTTTATCGAACTCACTTGGCCCTCAGTGAGCGTTGTCGACCAATAGGGCACATTGGCCATGTCGGCACTGTTCACAATATCCGTCCATGAGCCGCTTGTGGGGATGCTGACACTCAGTTGATACCAGGCGTGGTCGGTAGCCGTCCCGTCGTTATTGTCATCATAACCGATGGACGTCTCGTCCTTGGCGGCCAGCACCCACAGCACGTCACCCGTCTGCAGGTCGGCAAAGAGCGACTTGTCAAGTGTGAAACTATTCTGCCAATGACTTGTCTGAAATTGGTTTTGGTACACCACCGTTTGCCTGTCAGTGGCATTGGCTGCTACGGCCATTAATGCCGTCATTAATAATAGGGTAATTTTCCTCATTAGTTTTTGGTTTTGGGTTTTTAATGTTTTCGTTTCATTTTTCGGGGGCAAAGGTACAGCGTATTGGCGAAAGGAATGTTTCGTTTCTTGCCAATTACTGACACTTTGCCAATTGAAGCGATAAAGATGTCAATCTCAAACGACAAGCTTTCCAACATGAAAAGCAAGGGGAGCCAACCTCTTGACTTAAGTCGAGCGATCTCCCGACTACAGTCAAGAGATAGGATAGAAAGGCTTTAAGACCCGACAAAAGGCACGATTCACATTGATAACAGTGGCTTTTGGCAGAGGAAAGAACTACAAATGGCATCCTAACGAATGCCATTTGTATGAAAGGTGATTGAGCAAAGAGCGGTTCAGACGACAATCTTTGTCTTCTGATACTTCTCGCGGAATTCCGTGGGATTGCAGCCTTTACGCTTGCGGAACAGGCGGTTGAAGTTGGAAAGGGTGTTGAAGCCTGTGGTCCAGCATATCTCCGAGACACTATCCGTGGTGTCTACCAGCCTACGGGCGGCATGGCCAAGGCGAATGTCAACGATGTATTCTGAGAGGTTCTTGCCCGTGCGCTGTTTGAAGTAACGACTGAAAGCGGTTGGTGTCATGCCCACAAGGTTGGCCAGTTGCTCCAGGCTCATCTCGTCCTTATAGTGCTCGTCTATATAGTTCTTCACCTTTAATATGCGCTTCGAGTCACTTTCCACCTCAACCTTGGCAAAGGCCGAGGAAGCCAATTCGCGGACATTGTCAAACTTCGATAGTTCATAGAGGATAGAGAGCAGTTCTTGAACTGCAAGGAACCCCTCTTCAATAGACGAAAGACGAACGATTCTATGATAAACCATCATGATGGCCTCGTTGGGAAACGCCAATCCCCGTTTGGCCCTGGTGAGCATTTTATGGATGGATTTATAGGGATTGGTCTTAAAGGGTGATGTTGGTGATTCAAAATCAAGATGAAACTGTACTGTTACCTCGTGGATGTCATCGCTCTTGCACTCATGCTGCTCCCAAACATGCTCCAGGTTTGGACTGGTAATGAGCACCAAGTCCAGGTCGCCAATCACCTCGCTCGAATCGCCCACCACACGGCGGCACCCCGAAGCCCCCGCTATAAAGTTCAGTTCGAATATCTCATGCTGGTGAATGGGGAAGTCGAACTCCTTTTTATGACGGTCGGCGACATACATGAAATCATCTTCGCCCAGCGGCGTAATTTCGCGCAATACTCTTGTTTCCATTATAATTCATTTTCTTGTTTTGAAAAAGAAATCCACAAATATTTAAAATTGAATTAGTAAAACAGGGCATCCATTATTACCACCCGCTGGAAAACGCCACTATACTCATTATATTTCAGTCCGTATGTGGTGACTAAGACTGGATGGACTTTCTCTCGCTTGGCAATCTGTTCCGTAAGTAGTTTCTCACGGGTGTTTAGCTTTTGGTAATAGGCTTTATCGACAGAGAAATCCTCACCATAGAACTTCATCTCGCACATATTCACAATATGGTCGGCACGTTCTATGATCAAGTCAATCTGTGTTCCCTCTTTCTCATCATCTCCCCGAAGTGCCCATGATGACTGCTTTGTATTGACACCTTGAATCCCCAAAGCCTGCTTAATCTGAGTGATATGTTTGAGGCAAATCTCCTCGAATGCAAATCCGCGCCAGCTGACTATACTTTGCGAAGTATGGCTTTCCTGCCAGAAACTGGTGGTATAGCTGCTATTGTCGGGCACATAGCGAAGATAGAAGATGCAAAACGGGTCTGACAGTTTGTAATGCTCCTCCCGTTTGCTGTGCCCGAACGGTACGTATTTCAGGACAAAGTCACTGCCAATAAGAGCCTTCAGCATGTTTGTCAAAGAGCCTCCTTGTGTAATGCCAGTCTTCTTGGCTATCTCCTCACGAGTGAATCCAGAACGTCTTGTGCTAAGGAATTTGACGATTCGTTTCATTTCTTCGGGCCGCGAAAACACTGATGCGAACAGACGGTCATACTCGTCGTATAACTTTGCGCCCTTTACAAAGAAAAGATTGTCGATGTTCTGAGGAAGGCTAAGACCCCGTTGGAAATAATCGAGATAATAAGGGATTCCACCAAGAGCCATATAGCCTTGCACTATATCATATCGTGACAACTTGATGTCTTTATTCTCGAAGAAATCCTCGCACTCTTTTAATGTAAATGGCGAAAGTTTCATTTCACAGGTGAGTCTCCCGTAGAGTCCTCCATAATTGTTAATCAGATTATCAAGCATCCAAGAAGTTGCCGATCCACAAACAACCAGCATGAAATTATGGCGATGACACCCCCAGCCATTCCAAAATGATTCCAGCCCAGTGATGAATCCGGAACGTGGAGTATCCATCCACGGCAGTTCGTCAAGAAAAACCACCTGACGGGAACCGTCATCTATACTCTGCAAGTGCATCTCCAGCATAAAGAAAGCCTCTAACCACGATGTAGGACATTTACTCTTCTTCATGCCATGACTTAGCAGTGAATAATAGAAGCTCTTCAGTTGCTCCTTCATCTGGTTTTTCTTTTGTTTGTTATCGACAGGGGAAAGTCCTGCATGACGGAACGTGATTTGTCCAGCAAAAGCTTGATCAATCAAGAATGTCTTACCGACTCTTCTTCTCCCATATATAGCAACAAACTGAGCCCTGTCGCTTAAGTATCGCTCTTGCAATTCCCTTATTTCTGCCTCTCTACCTACAATACCTTTCATAAATAAACAATGTTTTATTCAGCCGCGAAATTAATAATTTTATATTTCATGGCCAAACAAAAAGCATTATTTGTGATAAAACTTAACTTTACATAACACTTGGACGGCCAAACAAAGTCATTTCCCCCAAGACATATGGCCCGTATTTCGGTGCAAGAAGAAACGAGAAGCTGGCTTTGCCCCTCGTTTCTTTACAGAGGATTTAGATGCAGACTGAACTATTTGCAAAGGTACCTATTATTGTGAAAATAATCCATTTTCCTCCCCTAAATAAGCCTAATTCTGACCGTTTGTGCCATTATTGTGCCACTAAAAACGGCCAAAAATGGCACAATAATAAAGTGTGCAAATAATCAATATTTGCACACTTTGCTGATAATCAACGAATTACTTCGTTTATAGGCGTTTAATACTCATCCTCGTTGAAAAGGAAGTCCTCTTTAGTGGGATAATCGGGCCAGATATCCTCAATGCTTTCGTAAACATCGCCCTCATCTTCTATCTCCTGCAGGTTCTCCAGCACCTCAAGCGGTGCACCCGACCGGATGGCATAATCTATGAGTTCTTCCTTGGTTGCTGGCCAGGGAGCATCTTCCAGTTTTGAAGCTAATTCAAGTGTCCAATACATAGTTTTTCAAGTTTATTAAAGTGTTTTCTATTTGAGACGCAAAAGTAATCATTTATTTCTTATCTACAAGCATTTTGCCATAATATTTCTTCGATGCTTTTGTTAAAGTTTATTTTCTTTGCCAAGACAAACAAATAGTCGCTCAACCGGTTCATGTATTGCACTATGGAATCATCAACGGCAGCCACTGCCGAGAGCGCAGTAATCTGCCGCTCCGCCCTCCGGCAAACCGTTCGGCAGACATGAGCCTGAGCAGCTGCCTGACAACCGCCAGGGAGGATGAAGCCTTTTGTCGCTGGCAACTCAGCAGTAATAGCGTCTATCAGCTGTTCCATCTGTTCCACTTCGCCCTCAGGAATACGCGAGGCGGCACTCAGAGCCGTTTTGCTTTGGTCGGTGGCCAGATGGCATCCCACATTGAACAGCATGTTCTGTATGCGACGGATATACTGGCGGTCTTCATCATTGTCGGCCATAGTAGCCAGCAGTCCCAAATGCGAACTCAGCTCATCGACCGTACCATAGGCTTCAAGACGTACGTCGGCCTTGCTGATACGCACGCCACCTATCAAATCTGTCATGCCCTGGTCTCCTCTGCGAGTATAAACTTTTGCCATGCGAAAAGAAATGTTTAGAAATTTACGATATAATGTTGTTTAATGCGCTTTGAATCAAAGATCACAATGCCACAATAGTAGAGATCGAACAACAAGGTGGCACGCTCATAGTCCAGTAGACAATTCCACATTTGCTTATGATCGTACAGACGGTCCACCACCAGCACTGAACCATCGACAAGCAACGGAAGCAACGACACCATTTCTTCCCTATTATCAACAATAGCCATCTGAGGCTTGTCGTCCGAAACAGTATCTACGACCTTGCACTTATTGCATCCTGCATGAAGGTATTCGCCATAATGACGGGAAAAAACGATACTGGGCTGCAGCCAGTTTGCGATACGGAAATATAAGCGGCCTAACCGTCGGGTCATCCAGTCGTCCGATTGCCCCACCTCACTATATTTATAGTAAGGAGCATGCTCATTGATAACATCACGAACAAACTGGAAGTCAGTAGGCGACTGAATTCCAAAGCCCAGACAACGATGCATCCTGCTAAGCCAGACGAAGAAATACCACAACTTGTCCATCACATATGCAAAGGTAACAATATTTTCTGATTTAATTGCTAATATATGTTTCAAAGGTAAGCTTTTTTAAAAAATGTCATCATTGCCAACGGCAAGCGCGAGAACATCTTAATCGACCTGATGGAGAGAGCCGCAGAAACTCCCCACACAATTTTTTGCAAAAATAATATCACTAATATCACTAAGCCCCTAACATTCTGACAATCAGACGGTTTGCTTAGTGATATTAATAGTGTATTAGTGATATTAACATGAAAAAAATTGATTTTTTCCCCCAAAAACGGGCAATTTTTCCAAAATCGTTCCTTCAGAATGTCAGCCGTTATTGGAAAGCAACAGGCCTGTTAGAGGCTCTAACAGGCTTGTTTGAAGGTCTAACTGCCCTGTTTGTGAGAAAGACAGGCTTCGTATATCACTAAAAACACCTATCATATCACCTTTTATTTCAACTTAATATCACTAAACACCCCTAATATCACTATTAATATCACTTCCGAAACGCCCTGCCACAGGGCGTTTCAGAAGATTAGTGATATTAGTGATATTATTTTTCGAAAAAAAATTTTTTTGTGCGACGGTCGGGCTGTTCAAGGTAACATCTGTAGTCTGCAGTCTAAAGTCTGCAGTCTAAAGTCTGTAGTCTAAAGTCTTTCTGTAGTCTAAAGTCTTTCTGTAGTCTAAAGTCTTTCTGCAGTCTATAGTCAAAAAAAGAGAGGCTACAGTCTGTTTGGACTATAGCCTCTCCACAGAAAAAGACGGCGGCCTCCTACTCTCCCGCATTGCATTGCAGTACCAT
>Ga0310786_10000058_pt1 | contig 178207 bp, 152 predicted proteins | sample AusTroGonzalo_MG_FD_203881 | JGI IMG/M metagenome (GOLD analysis project Ga0310786, IMG submission 203881) | Bovine rumen microbial communities from tropical cattle in Woodstock, Queensland, Australia - Gonzalo_03 (v2) (version 2) | ecosystem: Host-associated > Mammals > Digestive system >...
CCGTCGCCCAGCTTGCCGATGTACATACCGGGGCGGAGCCTAATGTGTTCGTACCAATCTAGAGTCTTGATGCTGTCCTTGTCGTACTTTACAGCCATTTCTTACCTATTCACTTGCTTTTGCAAAAACTAAAAAAGTGCCTTTTTTCGCCAATTTTAGGAAAATTTGACCGGCAAACTCGGACCACAAGCCGCAGTTCGCCCTTTTCTTCAAATATAACAAAAATTTTTGTCAGTGAGTGACAATTTGTGCAGTTATACCTAAAAAGGGGGAGGCATCCCCCTGGTTCGCACTCCGTTGCTCTCCACCCCCTCGCCTAGGGGCGAGCCCCTAAAACCCCCGACTGTCGTCACCCTGGAGCCGAAGGCGATAGGGTCCATACCCGATTGTCATGCTGACGCCCCCCGATTGTCATGCTGACGAAGGTCAGCATCAGATTCTCCTTACCAGAACCGCTTTCTATAAGTATGTTTGCTTCGAGGGGCATTTCGCACGCAAACACGATCACTTCGTTTAAGTGTTTGCTTAGCAAAACGCCCTCTCTCCGCAAAGAAACACAAGAGGAATACGGGTAATGGGATGTTTATCGCGGGAACGTTTCGATGCGGGTACTGCGAAAGCCTTGTGACTGTTAGTCCCTGCGGCTTTCGCGAACCGCGGGTATCGTATTAAACTGCGGGAAGATGTTTTTTAGGCAGCCTTCTCACCGATGGAGTCCGAAAGAATACTTATCTGTTCTGCATACGAGTCAAACTGCTGTATGTCAAGGTTCGATTCGAACACCGGGTCCAGCGGTTCAGCATCCATCACTACTAGTAAGGCGAGTGCCGCGACAGACTGCTTGCAGGCTGGCATGGCCGAGCCGCACGAGGAGGCGCTTGCGCCTCAGTCGCGGTTCAAGCGCTTCAATTTTGTAGTTGTTACGAGTGTTTTTCTTCTTGTTGACCTTTTTGGACATACGAACCCCAATGGGCTGTTCAAGACAGCCCTGTTTATTTGTTAAAAGTTTTGTTTAGATTAATCCAACTTTACACAGCGAATGGAAAATCCATTTGTTTTATACGTATCTTGAAAACTATTCGCCGTCGAGCTGTTTGTTTGATACCCAACAAAAGCAGCTATATTAACATCATTAGAGTGACCTTCTTCTGGATAATGCCAATAAGCTGATTCATTTAAATTTCTAAACTTATAACCCCAATTGTATCCAGCCCCAATCAAGCTGTATCCGTTGTAGTTGTGCCCGCCAAATCCCATGGCACGAACGCCTTTCACGCCAGCATCGTTTCCGTCGGCATGTACAACGATGTAGAAATCGTCGTAAGTCAGCAAACGCCAGCCTTCCGGGCAGATTCCCCGGTGGTTCGGCTTGATCTGGTCAGCGCAACTCATGGCGTTGCATTCGCTCGGCAGCTGCATAGCCTCCGCCCACTGGTAAAGGCCACCATATTGATAACAATTGAGCGTGTCATTATCGTAACAATATTTTTCAATTTTAGTTTCGTCGGTTTGGTCTTCTGCGCCTTGGACCATTATTCCAACATTCAGATTCTCTGCCATCACGGTTACAGAATCTCTTTCACCGTTCTTATTCTCTCCTCTAATAGTCAAATATTTATACACTCGATGATCTCTCGGGTCCTCTAATTCGCTATACGAATGGTTCGCGCTCGTGTAATCTTTTCTCAAGAAGCTGCTAGAGGATTTCGCAGAACTGCTCGAAACCGACGAAGAAGACTTCACAGAACTGCTGCTCGACACTGACGAAGAGCTCGATTTCGCAGTGCTGCTCGAGGCCACGCTAGAAGAGGACATCGCGGAACTGCTAGACGCGACGCTCGAGGAAGACTTCACACTGCTGCTGGACTTCGCGCTAGACGATGTGGGGGAGTCGCAGTCCTCGCAAACCGACGAAGATGAATCATCCGCTTCCGGCTTGACGAAACTCCCGCCATCGTCGTCCCCGCACGCCGCGAAAAACGCAAACACCGTTCCGACTGCCAACAACCTTGTAAACGTCATTTTCTTACCCCAAATCATTTCTCCCAAATATAATCAAAAAGGGGTTTTCCCACCGAAAAAGGTGTTTACAACTGCTGGCTTTTCCGTCCTTTGGTGCTTTCCTTCACCTTTGCGATGACTTCTTCCGGCGTCACGAAGTTCAAGATGCTGAAAGCCGTCATCTCGTTGCCCATGTCCTTGAATGATGCACCGAAGTGGTAGACGGTATCGTCAACGAGCAAGAATCGGTCATGGATCGTGCGCATGGTTTCAAGTTTCAACCCGGGATATTGTTTGTTGTGCAAATCCTTCGCTGCCTTGAATTCAGGGGTAATTCGGGGAGAATAGATGGTTGCCGTAACGCTTTTCGCGCGCATGGCGGCAAATTTTAGCACGTCAACAGTGGCGAACGGGTCTATGAACACGACTGAACGCTTCGCCGATTTCACAAGGTCGCCAATCAGTACGAAACCGTCGAAATGTGTCCCTGTTGCGAGAATTCCGCCCGTAGGTGTTTGGGCTGCCAGTACAAAGAAATCGATGCGCTGTTCTACTGCCGAAAGGCGGGAATCCTGTTCCGCTACTGTTTTTCTGACTTCTGCAATTTCTGCGCCTTGATTTTCAATCTGTTGCCGCTGCTCGTGTAGCCGGTCTGCTATTTGCAAATCGGTTGCAATTTTCCGCTGGTTCACCGCGTAGCCTTTGAGCATATAGTTTTTCAAAATTTGGTTCGCCCAACGACGGAATTGTATTCCACGTCGAGTGTTAACGCGGTATCCTACTGAAATAATCATGTCAAGATTATAAAGCGAAATACTCCTTTTTACAGATCTTTTGCCTTCCTTTTGAACTAGTTCCAAAGTGGAACTAGTTGCCGCTTCTTCTAATTCATGCGTTTCGAAGATATTCTTTATATGTTTGGTTATCGCTTGTCGTTGAACGTCAAACAGTTCCGCCATCTGCGCCTGCGTTAGCCATACCGTCTCGTTTTCGACACGTACTTCCAGCTTCACCGCCCCCTCGGGCTGGTAAAGTACGATTTCGCCTGTTTTTTCTTCGTTTTTGTCCATTTTCGCCTCGTTTTAAACAAAAAAAGACCGCATCCATTTAAACAATAAATAGAATGCGGTCGTTGACAGGTTTTGCCTGCCCACTATGTCTGTTTATCGATAATATACAAAAACGGGCTGAGAAAAACAAGTTTCTCGATGTGGGGGTGGGGGCGCTGGTACACGACCTTGTGGACCGTGGTTCTTTTTAAAAGCGTAAAAAAAAGCATATAAGTCATGCTTGCTTTATGTATATTTTGCGTCAAAAGTTTTAAGGAGGAAACGTGAAACGGCTTTTTTGCGCTCTGTTTGCATGTGCCGCGATGCTTGTGGGCTGCGGTGACGATGACAGCGACTTTGCTGCTCGCCCCGACGGGAAGGATTCATCTTCCAGCGTGAAACCGAATTCATCTAATTCTACGCCGAAATCTAGCGGCAGTTCAGAGGATTCTGAAGCACCCGTGGATCCCTGCAAGACGGAGGGAGTGGATGATTGCGTGTATGGCACGGTGACGGATGATCGCGACGGCCAGACCTACAAGACCGTAAAAATCGGTAACCAAACCTGGATGGCTGAAAACCTAAACTTTGAAACGGATGATAGTTATTGCTATAACGATTCTGCTGAATATTGCGGCAAGTATGGTCGCTTGTACCTGTGGAAGACCGCGATGGACAGTGTTGGCATTTGGTCTACAAACGGTAAGGGCTGCGGTTATAGTGCAGATTGCTCGCCGAAATATCCTGTGCGGGGCATATGCCCCAAGGGCTGGCATCTACCTACGAAGGACGAATTCGATACGTTGCTTGTTGCCGTCGGCGGACAATTTACTGCGAGTCCAATGCTCAGGTCTACTAGTGGCTGGATCGATGACGAGGGAACAAACTACAGTGGCTCGGATGCCTATGGGTTCTCGGCGTTGCCTGCTGGTCTCAAGGTGATTGACAGGTATGAGTCTGAGGGGTGCATCGCAGACTTCTGGGCTTCTAATGTGGGCTATGGCAATAATGTTTATATTTTGGGTATGGAATGCGGATATGACTTTGCTTCCGTGCGCGTAATTTACAATTGCATCGGCCTGTCTGTCCGTTGCTTAAAAGATTAGTCCCTAGTTTGGATGGTGTTTTTTCAAAAAAGCGTAGCAAAAATTGCTTAATTTATTTATTTTGTTAGTATGGCGTGCGAAAAAATGACATATGCGCTTACCGTGGCGGGCTTTGACGGCTCGGCCGGTGCGGGATTTATTTCCGACATCAAGACGATGGCGCATTTTGGCGTTTATGGTCAGGCGGTATGCACGGCTCTCACGCAGCAGAACGAAGACGAGTTTATGGCCCCGGGTTGGGTCATCTGGGACCGCATCGAGGCTCAGCTCGAAACGCTTTTCCGCAAGCATACCTTCAAGTTCGTGAAAATCGGGCTCGTGGAGAAGGCGCGTACCCTCAAACGCATTGTGGAATTCGTGCGCGAGAAAAGCCCGGATGCCTTTATTGTTTGGGACCCGATTGCGAGTGCGTCGGCGGGGTTCCACTTTATGCGCGATGCCGAGAAGTTTTTGCCGGTCATGAAGTCGATTGACCTGGTGACGCCGAACCAGGACGAGTTTGCGTACCTGGGCTTGGGTCTTGCGGAATCCCGCAACGAAATTCGCATGGGGCACGATTTTGCGGTGCTCTTGAAGGGCGGACACGCGAGAGGCAAGGAATCCGTCGATACCTTGTGGTACAAGGATGACCTGTATAAGTTCAGGAGCCCGCGGTTACCCGGCAAGGGGAAGCACGGAACGGGTTGCCACCTTTCTGCGGCAATTTTAGCGAATGTCGCGCTCGGCAAGGATGTGCCGGAGGCATGCCAGATAGCGAAGGAATACATGAACGAACTTCTCCAGAGTGGGGAAGGCCGTCTTGCGAAAGACTTCTAAAAAAATGATCGTTTATCTGTGAAAAGCAAAGCCCCGCGGTGTGCGGGGCTTTTTGAATTTCAAAGTGAGCTGTTGCTCGTTATTTACTAGTCGTCATCCTCAGCAGGACGCTTCGAGAGTTGCTTCCTCTTGATCGGGTCGAGCTCGTTCTTGCGGAGGCGCAGGACTTCCGGCGTGACTTCGATGCACTCATCTTCGTTGATGAAGGTAACGCATTCTTCCAAGGTCATGCGGCGGTACGGAGTCAGCTGGATCATGTCGTCAGCGGACTTGGATCGCATGTTGGTGAGGTGCTTGCCCTTCGTGACGTTCACGATGATATCGACGTCGCGGTTGTGTTCGCCCACGATCATGCCCGGATAAACTTCAGCACCCGGTCCAATGATGAGGTAGCCGCGGTCTTCCAGGTTGGAGAGCGCGTAGCTGGCTGCTTCGCCCGGTTCCTTCGCAATGAGCACGCCGTTGATGCGTGTCGGGATTTCGCCCTTGTACGGCTGGTATTCCTTGAAGAAGGACTGCGTGACGGCGTAACCCTTGGAGAGCGAGAGGAGGCGCGGACGGATACCGATGAGGCCACGGCTCGGCACGATGAACTCGAGCGTCACGCGGTCGTTGTCGTCGGTGACCATGTTCACCATTTCGCCCTTGCGCTGCTGGATTTCCTGAATGCAGGCGCCGCTGAACTCGTTCGGGACTTCGACCTTGAAGTCTTCGACCGGTTCGAGGAGCTTGCCGTTCTCGTCGTTGTGGAAAATCACTTGCGGAGAGCCGATGGTGAATTCGTAGAGTTCACGACGCATGTTCTCGACGAGAATCGTGAGGTGCAAAATGCCGCGGCCAGAGACCTTGAACGTGGAGGCGCCGTCGACCTTCTCGACGAGGAGGGCGGGGTCGGCCATGTGGGCGCGTTCCAGGCGTTCCTGGAGCTGGTTACCCGTCATGAACTTGCCACCGTACTTGCCGGCGAGGGGCGAGGTGTTCACGGTGAAAATCATGGAGATGGTCGGCGGGTCGATATGGATGCGCGGGAGGTGCTTCGGGTTGCTCGTTGCGCTGATGGTATCGCCGATGTCGAACGTGTCGAGGCCCGCGATTAGGATGATGTCGCCCGGACCGGCTTCGTCGACCGGCTTCGGGGTGAGGCCTTCGTAGCGCAGAATCTTCTGCGGGCGGATTGTCTTGACGGTGCCGTCGGTAAATGCCTGTGCGTAGGTCTGGTTCGGCTTGAACACGCCCTGCTGGACGCGGCCAACGGCCAGGCGGCCGAGGAACGTGGAGTATTCGAGGGAGGCAATCTGCAGGAGCGGTTCTGCAGCCGGATCGCCCTTCGGGGCCGGAATGCGCTCGATAATCTTGTCCATGAGGATGCTGAAGTCGCCGTCCGGGTCTTCCATCTCTGCCTTGCAGATGCCCTTGCGACCGCTGCCGTACACCTTGTCGAAGTCCAGCTGGTCTTCGTTGGCATCGAGTTCGCAGAACAGGTCGAACACCTTGTCGAGGGCGAGGTGCGGGTTGCAGCCGTCGCGGTCGATCTTGTTCACCACCACGATAGGGATGAGCCCGAGTTCGAGAGCCTTCTGCGTCACGAAGCGGGTCTGGGCCATGGGGCCTTCAAAGGCGTCCACGACCAGAAGCACGCCGTCCACGGTACCGAGAACGCGTTCCACCTGGCCACCGAAGTCGGCGTGCCCCGGGGTATCGACGATGTTCACGCGGTAGCCCTTGTACATGACGCTCGTGTTCTTGCTGAGGATGGTAATGCCGCGTTCGCGTTCCAGGTTGTCAGAGTCCATCACACGTTCGTTGACTTCTTCGCCTTCGTGGAAGGTTCCGCATTGCTTGAGGAGCTGGTCGACGAGGGTGGTCTTGCCGTGGTCAACGTGGGCGATAATGGCGACGTTTCTGATTTTTGACTGGTCCATGGAAATAGCCTATGTTTAATTTTTTGCGCCGCAAATTTAGCAAAAAATAGGGGTTATGGCAAGTTCGTGCGAATTTTTACTATATTTGGGCTACTATGGCAAAAGATTTTGACGAATTCGAAAATGACGACGAGATGGACGAAGAAGCCAAGGCGTTCTTCCCCGAAGAATCTGCCGAGGATTCCGCTCCGGTAGTCCGTGACTACAGCGAACGCCGTATCCTGATCTGGGAAGATGACGATGCCCGCCGTAACGCCTGCCTGGAAGTGCTTTCCGACGTGCTGGTGGGGGCGACCCTGAAGGCCGTGAAGACTGAGGCCGAGGCTATGGAACAGATCGAGAACGAGGACTGGGACACTTTCGTCGTGGACTTCTACACCGAGGGCGTCTCGGCAAGTGATTTTGTGAAGTGCGCCAATAACTACCCGGGTTCGATTCTCGTTGCCATCAACATGGCGCCGCTCACGCTCCCCGACGAGCGCGACCCGGCCAAGACGGAACTCCTGCGTCGCCTTTTCGACATGGAGAAGCCGACGGTGCAGTTGCACGGCTAGTCCTGAAATTATTCGCAGAATGTAAAAGCGGGTAGGCAAGAAAGCCAACCCGTTTTTTTTTGCTCGCGAGAAAGGTCTCTGCGGCACCCCTCCCTGTTTTTTATTCGCAGAACGAGACAGTGCCGGCTACTCGCAGAACGAGACTGCGCCGGGGGTAGGTGCGCCCAGGCACCAGTTCTCGGGATTCCCGCGGTCGTCCCACGCCCCGATGTTGAGCTGCGAGCTCTTGCTTACGGCTGCAGACGTGCTGTTGAGCGGCACGGCGGCGAGGTGTAGGCTGTCCGTCTTCCCGTAGTAGAGCGAGTCGAGCACGTCGCCGTCGCAGTGTAACACAATGGCGGCAGCGGTCGAGCCGTTGCTCTTGAGGAACGCGGGCATCTTTTCCACGAGGCGGAATTCCTCGGGTGTACCTTCACTCGAGTCGCTCCCGATGGCAAGGGCGCTGCGGGGCGGCAGTTCCACCGGGCGGATTTCCGCGGACTCCTTGAGGGTGGAGTTCTTCCCAATATAGCAGCCCTCAATCGAGAGCGTGTCGTTGCTCCCGTTGTAAACCTCCACGAACTCGAATGCGGCGGAATCGTTTTTTGCGATATTCACCAGGAACTCGCTTATCACGAGGTCGCCTTCCTGAGCCTTCCTGCGCGTGGCCGGGAGCGCAAGCGGGATGTCGTATTCCACGTCGTCAGCAAGGTTCAGGCTGATTTTCGTTTTCGTGCGGAGGGAATTGATTTGCAGCTCGGGCACCGGCATGTTCTCGTCAAGGCGTATGGTGTCCTGCAGGCTGTAGATGTCGGTGCCCGAGGAATCCCGCAGGGAGAGCGAAATCGCGTAGTCGAGCCCCAGCGGGAGCATGCCGCTCACGAATACCGCGTTTGTACCCGCGATTTCCATCGGGTAGGTGAACGAGTCCTGCGCGGATGCGAGCGCGAGCGTGCCCGAGGCGATGCCCGCCGGGTTCCCGAACCCGAGGGGGATTTCCAGGTACACGAACCCGACGAGGGCGTGCATCGGGATGGAAACGTCCACGGTGGTTCCCGCCTCGAGCTTCAGTTCGACTTCGCCCTTCTGCATCAGGGCGCCGTTCGCGTAGAGCTTTGCCCTGAACTTCCAGTGGTCGTGCGGGAAAAGGTCGAGGTCGAAACGCGCCTCCTTCGTGCCTGCCTTGAGGTGGATGGAGTCGGCCCCGATGCAGTCCACCACGACGCTGTCCATGAGGGGCACGTCGATGTGCGAAAGGCGCAACGCCACGCTTGCGGTCCGCGAATCGGAGAGGCCGGTCGGGGTGCTTTCGGGGGTGTCGGAACTGCAGTTCCAGAACGGGACTGCGGAGAGTGTCATGGCGAGGGTGCACATGGCGGTTTTGATCATGTTGGTAGGACTCATAAAACCTCCTGTGTTGAGTGGTCCTACCTATAAAACGGTTTCGCGGCGAAAATGTGCCAAAACGATACTTTTTTTCCGTTGTAATTGAAAAATGACGCCCATTTCGGGCGTTTGATCACTGGTTAATCGCACTCATTAATCAGTCGGGTTTTACTACAGCTTTAGTCGTGTTTTCCCGCCGGCGATCCGCTGGCTCTGCAACTTCTCGGCGCAAGCCTTGTCTTGCCGGAGTATTTTCACGAGCGCGCTCGGGCTTATGCCGAATGCCTGTGCCGCCGCCTTGGTATCGCCGTTCTTGGTGGCCATGATGTCAAAGACGTGCGCCACGAACAGCGGGAACAGCGCGTTGCTCGTCTGGATATGCCCGTTGCTTCCGGGGAAGGGAATTTCCGTTGCCGGCGGCGTCTCCCGCACGTTCAGGGCCAATGCCATCTGCATGCGGTGCAGTGCATGGGTCTTATTTTCTTTCGCGCTCCTCGCTTCGCAGGATTTGATTTCTAAATTGTACTGCGGAAGGTTCAGCTGGACTCCGGTATTGGTCTTGTTGCGGTGTTGCCCGCCCGGGCCAGAACCCTGGAACCCTTTCTGGGTGCAGGCGGCGAGCAGCTGGTCCAAAGTCATTCTGAGGTAGGTATCGCGATGCATGACCTGAAAAATAAAATAGTTGCAGCGCTTGTGGCTTTGCTTGCGCTCTGTTTTGCGGCCTGCGCGGGCACGGCCGAAAATGCCGGCAGTAAAAATGTATCGACCGGCGAGGGAGAAATTTCTGCCCAGGAGAAGAACGCCCAGTACGAGGGCCAGCAGCAGGACAAGCAGGGAATGCTCGAAGACATGTTCCGCGGGTTCATTTCTGCGGTGCGCGAGGGCGCCTCTGCCGAAACGCTGTACGGCTACCTGACCGATACTTCGGAATACTGGCTCGATACGCTCGAGAACCATGCCCGAGTCTATAAGCCCGAAGACATCGATACCTGCCAGTTCTACGAGGCTTACACCATTATTCTGTACCGCCTTTACGAGCGCGAACACCTCTGGGAATCCGAAGACGACCGCATGCTGTTTATGATGCTCAGCAAGAGCGGCATGTTCGACCGCTTCACCAAACTGCCGCTTGGCCCCATGAAGGTGAAGAACGACCGCGGAAGCATTGGGCTCGAGAAGAGCCCCGAGGTGCCCATCATGATTTTCGAGTGGGACGACAAGGCCTGGAAACTCAACTTGCCCGAAACAATCCCGCTCATCACGAAGGGCATTGAATCCATCGCGGTCAAGAAGAACTGGACCGCCAAGAAGCTCGCGCTCTACTGGATAGAGAAGGAATACCGCATGACGTATTCCCGCCTTGACGAGAGCCTGCTCGAGCCTATCGGGTTCTAGATGCGTATAGTCTTTCTCTTATTGCTGGCCGTCATGTGCGTGCACGCCGCTCCGGCAAAACTGTACGGAGCGGTCGACTCGAAGTCCGATTTCAGCGGGGAGAGGCTTTTTGCTGTGCTCGATTCCGTAGGCGGTCCCGGAACCTGGATGGAGTGGGACGTGAACGGCATCCGCGACCCGTCGGTAATGGGCGTGCTGGACCCTCTGCTCAAGTCTAGCAACAAGCCCAAGATGGTGTGGGTGCTTTCGGAACGCAAGCTGCCGCTCCTGTGCGTGCTGCTCCCGAAGGGGAGTGGCGAGGTGCTGGTGTTCTACGAACTCAAGGCGCTTGATGCCAAGCCCGTTCCGCTCGAGATGAACCGCACGCTCAACCCGGATGTTGTGTTCCGCGACTACAGGCAGGTGAGCGGTTCGGAATTCGTGCATCTGGACAGGCCGAACCTGAAGGTCACGGCGACAGACAAGTCCATACGTTTCACCTATTCCAAACCCGATGCGACCCCGCTTCGCTTTGACAGCGATTTCGAGAAGAAGACTACTGTCGAAAAGCGTACCGAGATAAAGAACTATCGAGCCTTTTTTGATTACGAATACGCCCTGATGCTTAGGGCCTTCGTGCAGTCGACGCGTGGGCTGTTCAACTGGCAGGCGTGGCACTGGTACATGCCCGCGTTCAATGCGAAGGCAATGATTTCGGATGCCGAACTCACGGCGATTTTCAAGAAGGGCGTGCCCCCGCAGTCCTATACCATTTTCCGGATGAAGGCCGTGGGTGGTCAGTGGGTGGAATTCAAGACTGACGGCAACGGATTTTACGAAATGCTCGTCACGAACCCTTAGTTTTTCATGTACCTATTTTGTATTTTTAGAAAGTGAAGATTCGTTCGTCCATATTTGCGGTTCTGCTTTTTGCGGTAGCGTCTTTCGCTATCACGGTGGTGGAGGATTCCCGCTCGCGTTTCGTTGCCGAAGATGCAGTGCTCGACGCTTCGGTTTACGGCTGCATGGACGAGATGGGCGAGAAGGTGCCGGGCAGCCGGTTTATTCCCGAAAAATCCGCATTTGCCGATTCTAGCGACGTGCCCTACCGCGTTTACCGCGTGGCAATCCCTGCCGGTTCAAAACCGCGTGTTTCCGTTTCGGTCAAGAAGACTGTCCCGCTGGGGGCTTCTTACTGCGAGGGGGCGAACCTCAGGTTTTCTTCGGTAAAGGCGTCCGCGCCGTTCCTGAAGGACGGACTCTGGATGGTAGATGTCCGCGTGCCGCTCTACGAACGCTTTGGTTCTTCGGTTAAACTGCGCAAGAGTTTCCGCCTGGAGGTCGATTTCTCCACGACGGGTTCGGGCGTGAACCCGGGCAAGCGCGCCGTGTCGCGGGTAGTGAACCCGAATGGTGCCGCCCGCTTCGGCGTATCGCAGAATGCTCTGCGCAAGTCGCTCCGTAAGGCCGCAGGCGAAGACTTTTCCGACGTGCAGTTTCTCGCGCGTTTCCTTGTGGGCGATCGCAATGTGGACAATATTGCCTCGCATAGTGCCGATGGCCTCTATGCGGTACCTTTCAAGACAATCCTGAACGCCATGCCTTACACGCAGCAGGACAGCCTGAGCGGTATCCCGCTGGAAAAACTCCGGTTGTACGGCGCGTCTGCCGATACGCTTGTTGCGGAGGTTCCCGGTGTAGAGGGAATATCGCCTGCGCATCTCTTTGAAGTGCCTGTCGAAATTCGCGACCATTCCAAGAGAGGTAACGGACCTGCGAACGGCATCTTTGACGATGGCGATACGCTAATCTTTGTCGGGTATGGATCTTCGCTTTGGAAATTCGCCGACAGCGTTTATTACCATTCCGTTTCGCCGTATTCGTTCTACCAGTATTTCCAGCTGGGTAGGAGAGATTCGGGCACGCCGTTACGCTTGGGCGATGTGCTCCCCACGTACAAGGGCTCTGCGAAGGATGTCAACCTGATGCGCTACGTGCGTGCCGAGAAGGATGTGCGCCTGAGGGACACGTACTACGGCAAGGGCATCGAGTGGGATGAAACTTCGGGCAAGGAATGGTTCTGGCTCTGGCACTGCCGTTTCGATACTACGAGCAACGTGCCGCTTTCTGTTCCGCAGGTGGTGAACCTTCCGGGGCGTATCGACGGCGGAAAGAACCTGCTGGAGGTTACCTTCTTCCCGCACCGTTCCGTGTGGGATTCACATGCCGAGCGCGATAGGGACCAGGTTCCCGACGTGATGCTTTCGACGAAGGATATTGATGATCGCATGAATGAAATCCGGTTCTCCTTCGCGGTGAACGGGAAAGAGTATACCGATACGTATGCTCGCGTTCTTGTCGATGGTTCCATGCTGGTGGATGACGTGACGCTCAAGGATTCCGGCAACGAATATGCCTTGACGATGCGCCCCAATGCAAGGCAGTACGACCGCTTTGACGGCTTTACGATTGCCTACCAGTGGAATCCCAAGGTCGACAGCGCCGAATGGTACTTGCCGGGCAAGGTTTCGGGCCTAATCAGGCTACCGGTTCCAAACGGGGTGAGCCTGCTCAAGTTCCAGAACTTGAGGCCCGTGGGAGTACTTGCAAGCAGCGATGGCTATGCGGTCGATAGCGTGGATGGAAATTCGGATGTCCGTTACCTGGCCTACAGGAACGGTGTCTACCGCACGTCGATAACTGTAGAAGGCCTGACCGAAACTTCTCGCGATGTGCTGCGCGATATTTCGAGAATCAATTCCAAGACGGAATACCTGATAATTTCGGCGCCCGAGTTTATTGAGGGCTCCGTGGCGCTGGGCCGGTTCCGCTCGGAAGGCAGGGCTGTGGCTTCGTATGCGACGACTGTCGTGAATGTCGAAGATATCTACCGCCAGTACACGGGTGGTTCCATGTCGCCGGTTGCCATAAGGAACTACATCGCCTATGCGCATACCGTTTGCCCCGACCTCAGGTACGTGTTGCTGGTGGGCTCGGGCAATTACGACTACCGCGGGATTATCGCCAAGTTGGGCAAGAACTACATGCCTCCCTTCGAGATGGAAGACAACGTGACGGAGGATTTCTTTGCCGTGCTGGATTCGGGCGAGATGGTGCGCAATGGCTTCTACGACCTGGATGTCGCGGTAGGCCGCCTGCCGATAAGCACTCCCTACGAGTTTTCCGCTTATCTCGAGAAGGCGAAGGATTACGATATGGTGGACCGGTTCGACCATTCCGAATGGCGCAACACGCTGCTTTTGACGGCGGACGATGCGAAGAACGGTACGGGCGTCGACAGGACTGGCCATACGACCCTGCAGGAGACGCTCTCGCGTTCCATAGATTCGCTCGCAAGTGAACTCAACTACCACTGGAACCAGAAGAAGGTCTATCTGCTCGATTACGAGGAGGATGCTGCCGGCCAGAAGAAAACAGCGACGGAAGACCTGCTGAGTATCTTGAACCAGGGTGCGCTCATCACGGCGTATTTTGGGCACGGTTCCAAGACGGACTGGGCCGCGGAAGGCCTGCTCAAGCCGAGTTACCTCCCGAGAATTTCCAACACGGGCCGCTACACGATTCTCAACTCATTCTCCTGCATCGTTGGCCGTTTTGACCAGGGCGAGAAACGCTCCCTTTCCGAGGAATTCGTCATGGCGCAGTCGAAGGGCTCGATAGCCTCGATCGGAGCGGCACGCGAGACGTTTGCGACAAACAACGAACGCTTTGGCAGGAATTTCCTGTTCAACCTGCTTGGTGAAAATGGCATTACCATGGGCGAGGCCTTTATGCGGGCGAAGAATGCCGATGCGCAGGCCATGACATCTTTCAGCAATACGAGCGGATACAGGCAGCGGTTCAATAACGAGCATTATGTGCTTATCGGCGAGCCCGTGGTGCAGATGTTGCGCAACGATTTCAAGGTGACGCTCGACAAGAAAATCGATACGCTGAAGGCCTTGGACAAGGTGAAGATTTCGGGCGATGTCCAGGGAATGGAAAACGGCCTGATTGAAATCTCGATGCGCGAAAGCCGCAAGAACAAGAAGCTTTCGCTGGGTGACCCGGATAGGCCGGAGGATTCGCTCGATGTGGTTTACGACGGTACGCTTGTGTATTCCGAAAAAATCCCGGTTGTGGGAGGCCGCTACGAGACGGAGTTCGTTACCCCGCGGAAGATTTCGTTCGGCGATACTGCGGTGGAGTTTACCGCATGGGCGTATTCCGAACGGGAACGCGCCATCGGGCGTTACAGGGCAGGCGGGATAACCATCTCGGGCTTCTCTGCATACGCGGATTCCATACAGGATACTGTCCCGCCGACTATTTCCATCCAGAACTGCTACGGGAAGGGTTCCGAGAATTCCTATGCCGACGGGCAGACGGTTCGCATGCAGGCACCCGCTTGCCTGCAGATAATCATCGAGGATTCTACGGCGCTCGATTACCGCGAGTATGCCGACGAGGGAATTTCGTTCGAGGTCGAGGGTGTGGAATATCCCTATCATCCGTACCCGTATCTGGAGCAGTCTTCTAAGCGGGCCGTGGTGCGCAAGTCGTTTGTCGCGGAATCGTACCCGGAAGGGAAGTACGTATTCAGGGTGCATGCTCTAGACGTGCTGGGAAATTCCTCCGTAAAGACTCTCAATATCGAAATTACGGACGATATGAAGGAAGGCCTTGCCGACGTGTTCAACGTGCCTAATCCGGTAGGCAAGAAGGGGACCACGTTCTACTTCAAGAACCTCGCGCTGGGCCGCGAATCTACGGTGAATATCTTCATCTACAACCAGCACGGCCATCTGGTGAAGGTCATCAAGGATGCCGTTTCGGGTGTCACGCACTGGGATGGCCGCGACAACCACGGGCGCCTGCTGGCCAACGGACTGTATCATTATGTTGTTCGTAGCGAGGTTTCCGCAATGGATTCTTTCAAGGCGAAGACTTGGACCAAGAAACAGAAACTTTTAATTTCGAGGTAATTATGGATTTGCGTGAAAAGCCGGGAAAGGTGCAGAATTTTTTGGAACTGATGCTGCGCACCCGCCTGATAGCGGTAGTCGTCATGGTTGTCGTGACGGTGACTGTGATTGCTAAGGCCTGGAACGGCGTTGTCGGGCTTCCGATTGCCGCATCAGAGGGCTTGGGCATGTGGCTTGCCGGAATCGAGAATGTCCAGAGTATATGGACTTCTTCGCAGTACCTTGCGGTTGCGGCGCTTGCCTGCCTGGTGATGTTCTTTGTGTTTGGCGGTGTGCGTGCCGGTGTAGCCTCGCTTGTTTCTACGGCTCTCCTTGGGGGTGCACTCCTCGTGATGGGCGGGAGTGAAGATCTTGCTCTTCCCATGTATGGGATTCTTGCCCTGGTTTCGCTCCTGATGCTCTTGTTTGCTAAGTTGTCCGTGTCGTGCGTACTGTTCCCGTTTGCGCTTGCATGGCTGTTCCTGAGTGCGGCGTTGTCCGCAATCCCGTGGCCGGCGGAAGAACCCATGAATCTGGTATGGGGCGTTTATTCAGCGTTCGGTTTTGCCTGCTCGATGGCGTTTGCACTTGTTGCGGGTAAGCATCTCGGTATGGGCGCTCCGCAGAATGGAGCTATTGTGAAGGCCGCAAGGCAGATGTTTGCGCCGGTTGTTATCGGAGCCCTCTTGCTTGAAGCGGCGGTGACGGTCGATATGCTCGGGAAGGCAAACATTATTTACGGTATCCTCAGGTACCTGGTGTTTGTCGCCTGGTTCTTCGTGTTCGTTATACCGGTATCTTCATTCGCTCCGTGGGGACGCCTGCGTTCCGGCAGCCGCCGTGTCCAGATGAAGGACAAGAAAAAGAAGAAATAATTACGCGATGTGGCGCTACTTCGTAGCGCACCTCGCTCGGCTCGGTCATAGAGGCAAACTTGTTTGCCTCTGCGACGCTCGCCTTATGCGATGTTGAGACTCTGCTCGCGGATGCACTCGATTTCGTTCTTGAGCTCGATGGCAAGCGCCGCAATCTCTGCGCTCTGGCACTTGGTCCCGAGGGTATTTGCCTCGCGTCCCATTTCCTGAAGGATAAACCCGAGATTCTTGCCTTGTGCACCGCCCTTTTTGAGGGCGTCGAGGAACAGCTTGTTGTGGCTGTGGAAACGTGTAATCTCTTCGTGGATGTCGAGCTTGTCGGCCATGATGCAGGCCTCTTGCAACAGGCGCACGTCGTCAATTTCGCTGTCCTTCATCAGGGCATCCACACGTTCCTTGAACTTGACCTTCCAGGTTTCGATTCTCTGCGGGTCCAGAACCTCGACCTTCGCGAGAACATCTTCGAGGTGGGCTACGCGCTTTTCCAGATCGGCAGCTAGGTTCGCACCTTCTTTCTCGCGCATGGCGATGACACCGTCAAGCGCCTTGGAAAGTTCTGCCTTCAGGTGCTGTGCCCAGGCTTCGTTGTCAGCGCCAGCATCGGTAAACAGCAACACTTCGGGAATCGTGAGGATATGGTCGAGCGTTATTTCGCCTTTGATGCCGAACTTGGCTTGCATGGCCTTCGTGATGTCCACGAATTTCGCGATGGCCGCCTCGTTGTAGCACACGGGAATATTCCCGACGTTGCCTTCGCCGAGCGTGATGGAGAGGTTCACCGAACCGCGGGCCAGCTTGTCCTTGATGAGGGCCTTCAGGTCGTTCTCGAGGTAGGCGAAGTTTTTCGGGATCTTGCTGGAAATTTCAAGGAAACGGCTGTTCACGCTGCGGACTTCGATAACGCAGCTGACGCCATTAAAGTTGGATTCGCTCTTGCCGAACCCGGTCATTGAAATGATAGACATACCTAAATCTTAGAAATTGTTGCGATGACGTGTTCCGAACCGAAGTTCTTGAGCCCGAGCGCAGTGAGGATTTTGCTCAGCGTGTGGTCGCTCTGGAAGTTGATGTTCTCGATTTTGAACCCTTCCTTCTTGCAGAGCGTGTAGAAGTCCTTCACCGTGAGCACGCGGATGTTCGGCGTGTCGTACCACTCGTAGGGCAGTTCTTTGGACTTGGGCATGCGTCCGTGTACCATGAGGCTTCCGCGGGTTGTCCAATGCCCGAAGTTGGGGAAGGTGACAATCGCCTTCTTCGCGACGCGCAAAAGCTCGTTCAGGAGCGCCACCGGGTCGCGGATTTCTTGAATCGTGCGGTTGATGATGGCGTAGTCGAAACTTTCGTCCTTGATGTCGGCGATGCCGCTCTCGTCGAGGTCGCGCTGGATAACCTGCACGTCTTTTTCGAGGCAGTCCAGAATGCCGGTAATGCTCTTCTCGATGCCGAATCCCGTGACGTTCTTCTTCTGGATGAGGTAGTCGAGCAGGTCGCCACTGCCGCAGCCGAGGTCGAGCACATGGCTGCCTTCCTTCACGAGCGTGCCGAGCAACTTGAAGTCGCTCTCCTCGTGGAACACGGGCACGGCCTGCGTTCCCTGCTGCGGGATAATCTTGGAATCGAGGAAACGGCCCACGGCCTTGCCGAGTTCACCCACTTCGATGAGGAACCCGTCGTGCCCGAACTGCGTGTCGAGTTCGAGGCTTGTGACCGTCTTGCCCACGTTGAGGAGCGCGCTTGTGATGCGGCGGCTTTCGTGCGGCGGGAACAGCCAGTCGGTGGAGAGGTTCACGTTCAGCACTTCGGCGCCGATATCCTTGAACGCGTTTTCGATGCTACCGTATTCGGTTTCCAAATCGAATGCGTCGGTCGCGTGCGCGATGTGCAGGTAGCTGTTCGCATCGAATCGGTCCACGAACTTTTTGCCCTGGTAACGCAGGTAACTTTCGATGGGCAATTGCAAATCGAAAGGCGTAGAGTACGTGACGGCATGGTTCTTGTTCTCTTGCGCCTGTGCGCGCTTGAACTTCTGTTCCATGCCGATGGCCGAAAGGTAGGTGATATGGGCGAGCTTGCGGGCGTTCGCGAGGCCTATGTCGGGCTTTTCCGCCTTGTCGTAGTAGTCGCCACCGTTGAAGTTCGGGTCCTGCGTAATCACGTCCCGGGCCACGACTTCAAAACCGAGCGCTTGGCTCGAGAAGCGCGGCGAACTGGCGATAATCACGATGCGCTTGACCTGCGTGGGGTAGTAGATGGCCCACTTCATGGCCTGGAAACCGCCCATGGAGCCGCCCAGGACGCAGTAGAATTCCTTGATGCCGAGGCCGTCGGCGAGTTCTTTTTGTGCATGCACCATGTCGCCGATGGTGATGGTGGGGAAGGTGCTCCCGTAGGGCTTGCCCGTGCGCGGGTTGATGCTTGCCGGGCCCGTAGTGCCCTTGCATCCACCCAAAATGTTGCTGCAGACCACGAAGAATCGGTCCGTGTCTATTGCCTTGCCGGGGCCGATGAGTTCATCCCACCAGCCGGGCTTCTTGTCACTTTCGGTGTACCAGCCGGCGGCGTGCGCATCGGCGGTGAGCGGCGAGCAGATCCACACCGCATTGTCGGCGGCAACGTTGAGCTTGCCGTAAGTCTCGTAACGGATGTTGAGCGCGGGCAGCGTCTTTCCGTTTTCCAGCACAAAACCGGCCTCGCCATAGTCCTTGACGAAGTCCTTCGGCTCCACGGGGCCGATGCTGGATTTATGCAAATATTCACTCATATGCATAAATATAGTAAAAAAAACTGAATGGCCTGCTATAGATACCGGCTATGGTTGGTTATATGGCTTTTTTTATATTTGCTGTAAAAATGACGTTGAGGAGGAAGAATGCGTTTCTTGAAAAGCTTGTTTGTTCTGCTTGTGCCCGTGATGTTTGCCGCCTGCGGTGACGATGATTCCAACAATTTCATTAAGGGGGACGGTTCCACGGACATAGAGTCCTCCAGTTCGGCGAGGCTCTCCAGTTCGTCTAGAAAGGAGGTCCCGCCGGCGGTCCCCTGCAGGACGGACAGTACGGATGACTGTGTGTACGGCACCCTGGTTGATGAACGCGATGGGCAGGTATACAAGACCCTTGATATCGCCGGTTACACGTGGATGGCCGAGAACCTGAATTACGCATATCTGGAACTCTTTGATGATGGCGATACCGGTAGCGTGTGCTTTAATCATGATCCGGAATACTGCGAAAAGTACGGTCGCCTTTACAGGTGGGAGGCGGCTATGGCAAGTTGCCCCTCCGGTTGGCATGTGCCAGATACTTTGGAATGGAGAGACCTTGTAATATCAGCGGGAACTTCTCGGTCGGTCCCTAAACTTCGGTCATCATATGACTGGGCTCCGGATTACCATGGAACAAAGAATGGAACAGACGATTTCGGCTTCACGATCTTGCCTGCAGGCGCTTATAGGGATGAATACGGCGGGTTTGAAGATGTGAATAGTTGCGCTTATTATTGGACTTCTGTTAGGTATTTGGGCAATCCATTTGAACGTGACCAGGTCAATAATGTGGTCTTTGATTATCGGTCGGACCTCATTGTGGGTTATGGCCCTAGGACCATAAATATGCATTCGGTCCGCTGCGTGAAGGACTAGAATTCCTTGCGATAAATCAAATTCAGCATGGCCTTTGCGCCAAGCGATTCCTTGAACTTGAACAGGGGGAGGTTCAGGCTGCCCCCGGCCATGCCGTTGGAAGTACCCCACGAGAATTTCTGGAAGCCGTCGCTTGCGGCTTCGCGCATCACGTTTATGTACATGGCGGTGGTGGGCTGGAATTCGCGGATGTCCTCGTTTGGGGCTATATACTGCGCATGGCGGACATTAGTTTGTTTGAAATCAAACAACATCATCCCGGCGACAAAGACTTCTTTCCCTGCGTTATTCGGGTCGCGCATCCACAGGGCGCGGAACTTAGCCTCGTCGGCGATGCGGTTGTGGCGCAGGTCGAGCAGTTCCTCGAGCGAGTGGACGGGTTTTGTGCCGAACTTTGATTCCAGGTTGCACAGGTGCTTGTAGAACTCGGGCATTTCCGCGTCGGTCATGTCGCGGTACTCGAGGTTGAACGCAAGCGACTTGCGGAACACGGAACGGCAGGTCTTTTCGCAGTTCTCGAGCGGGTCTTTTCCGGGTTCGAGCGTGCAGACGGCGCTGAGCTCGGTCTGCCTGCTATAGCCGCGGTGTTCCATGACGTATTCCAGGAGCGCGGTCGATTCCAGCGAGAAAAGGCTGGAGGTCGGGCGCATCTTGACGCTCTTGCAGATGGTCTTCAGGTAGTTTTCCGCACATTCGACAATGTGCATGACGCGTTCTGCGGAGTAGTAGTTCTTCGAGATGACGGGCCCGCCGAAGGTGGATCCCTGGTGAGACACCCATTCGCCCGAATCGGTCAGGACTCCGGGGAACGCGGCGATGATGGTACCGCTCGATTCTAGCAGGAACGAGGCGTCGTTGAAACGGCCTTCGGGGTGGTAGTTCAGGAACCTGCGGGTCTGCAGGAACGTGCCGTTCACCGATTCGTTCATCACGAACCGGTCCCATCGCGCCTCCAGGTGCGAACCGTATGGCAAAACCTCGAACATGCGATAAAGATACAAATCTCCCGACTTTGAAACCCTAAAAATTGTATATTACTTTCGTATTATGCCGAATTTTGAAGAAAAAGTGCAGATTATCCAGTTGCCCAAGTTCCTCGACGATCGAGGGAACTTGAGCTTTTTGGAGTCCCAGAAGCACATTCCGTTCAAGATAAAGCGCTGTTACTGGATTTACGACGTGCCGGGCGGCTGCCTCCGCGGGAGCCATGCGTTCAAGACGGAGCAGGAATTTATCGTGGCCCTTTCGGGGAGCTTCGACGTGGTCATCCACGACGGTGTGGAAGAAAAGCGCTATTCGCTTTCCCGTTCGTACTACGGGCTGTATATCCCGCCGATGCATTACCGCACGCTCGATAACTTCTCGACGAACTCGCTGGCCCTGGTCGTATCTTCGGCGGAATTTTCCGAAGAGGACTACATCCGCGACTTTGACGATTTTATCCGCGAGGCAAAAAAATGAACGTGCAGGACCTGAAAAACGCCCGCATAGGCGATTGCTCGCTCATTACGCTCCCGAGGATCAGCGAACGCTCGGGAACTTTGACGCCTATCGAGAACTCGAAGGAAATCCCCTTCGATATCGAGCGGGTCTTCTACCTCTACGATATTCCCGGCGGCGAGACGCGCGGCGGGCATGCCCACAAGGAATGCCACCAGATGCTGGTTGCCGCGAGCGGGGCCTTCGACGTGAAGGTTTCCGATGGCGAAAACGAAAAGGTCTACCGCCTGGACCGCCCGTATTACGGGCTGCATATTCCGCCTGGAGTGTGGGCCGAGGAACTCGGGTTTTCTTCGGGTTCCATTTGCCTGGTGCTTACCTCGCACGCGTTTGACGAGGCCGACTACTGGCGCGACTACAACGAGTTCTTGAAGTTCAAGAAATCCGGCCCGGAAGAGGCTGGCGGGGAGGCTCGCTAATGGCAAAAATTCCCTTCCTCGACCTGAAGCAGGTGAACGCACCCTACATGGATGCGCTGAAAGATGCCGCGGCGGCAGTCGTGGAATCGGGCTGGTATATCCGCGGGTCGTATTGCGAACGCTTCGAGAAGGAATTTGCCGCCTATTGCGGTTACGCTTACGGCGTGGGTGTCGGGAACGGCCTCGATGCGCTCACGCTCATGCTGCGCGCCTCCATTGAACTTGGGCGCCTTGCCCCCGGTGACGAGATTCTTGTGCCTGCCAACACCTACATCGCGACCGTGCTGGCCGTGAATGCCGCGGGCCTTGTTCCCGTGCTGGTGGAGCCCGATGAAAAGACTTTCAATATCGATCCGACAAAGTTCGAGGCCGCCTGCTCCGCGAAAACGCGCGGTATCCTTTCGGTGAACCTGTACGGGCGCCTTGCCGACATGAAGGCGATTAGCGCGTTTGCCAAGGCCCGCGGGCTTCTCGTTTTTGAAGACTGCGCCCAGTCGCATGGAGCAGGAGGCGCACGACCCGAATCTCGCGGCGAAGGCCACGACGTGCGCGGGGTTGCCTGTGCCTACAGTTTCTACCCGACAAAGAACTTGGGTGCCTTGGGCGATGCGGGCATGGTCGTCACCGACGATGCTGAACTTGCTCGCGTGGTGCGCATGCTCGGCAACTACGGCTCCGAACAGAAGTACGTGAACCGCTACCGCGGCGTGAACTCCCGCTTGGACGAAATTCAGGCCGCCTTCCTGCTCGCGAAGCTCCCGCATCTCGAAGCCTGGAATGAGCGCCGCCGTGAAATTGCGGCTCGGTTCTGCCGTGAAATAAGCAACCCCCTGGTTCGCCTGCCCGAAATTCCGGCAGACCCGAAGGAGCACGTGTGGCACGTGTTTACCGTGCGCCTGCCCGATAGCAAGACCCGCGATGCGATGCAAAAGTATCTCGAGGCCCGCGGAATCGGGACCCTCATCTTTTACCCGATTCCTCCGCACCGGCAAGAGGCCTACGCGGCTGGACCCGAGGGCGGCGCATTAAACGGCGCATTAAAAGGCGCATTAAACGGCGCGGAAACGGCGCTGTTGCCCGCAGACCCGAAATTCCCGATTGCAGAATCTATGGCCGAAACCGTCATTAGCATTCCCGCATCGCAGGTGCTTACCGACGACGAAGTTACAGAAATCATTGGAGCGGTGAATGAATTTGTGTGCTAGAATTATCCGCAAGTTGACGCGCAAGTCGATGGTGCTGTTTTTCCGCAGTATCTCTACGGCGAAACCCGAAGGCAATTTCCGCTCCATCGCTCCCGTTCTTTGCGAAGGCAAGGGCCGTATCGTAGTGGGCGAGGGAACCTCGTTCGGCTTTATCGAAGATGCGGATTTCTGGACTTCGTACGAGTTCTTGAACCCGCGCAACGCCGACTCGGTAATTTCCATCGGCAAGAACTGCCAGATTTGCAACCACTTCACGGCCGTTTCCGAAGGCCCCGGCATCGAAATCGGCGACAACGTTCTTGTGGGCACGTCGGTGACCGTTCTGGATAGCGATTTCCACGAGATTGACCCGGCGAAGAGGCTTACGGGTAACCCGAAAACGGGCAAGGTCGTCATTGGCGACAACGTGTGGATCGGTGACCGCGTGATGATTTTGAAGGGCACGACCATCGGCAAGAATTCCGTCGTGGCCGCGGGTGCTGTCGTTTCGGGCGAGTTCCCGGCAAATGTCGTTATCGGCGGCGTGCCCGCACGAGTCATTCGCGAAATAAACGATGTGCAGTCATCTCGCGAAATAAACGGATAGGCGGGGCGCGGTGGAGCATTCCTCGAAAATTTGGAAACTGTTCTTCGGCTCGGGCTCGGTGACGCTCTTCAACACGCTCCGTGCCTTTGTCATCAATAAGCTGCTGGCTGTTTTCTTGCCGCCTGCCGCCTTCGCGTGCGTGGGACAGTTCATGAACTGGATGAGCATCGGGCAGGCCACGTCGAGCCTTGCGATGCAGAACGGCTGGGTGAGCCTTACCGCGCAGAACAAGGACAATGTCAAGAACCTTCACGGCGTGTGGCGCGGCGGCTTTCGCCTTACGACCTTCGCGACCATTTTTACCTGTGTCGCGGCAGTCATCTTCTGCTTTGTCGCCCCGCTCAATAAATTGTTGCCCGGTGTGTATCCGAGGTATGCGCAGGCAGCCATCTTGTTTGCGCTGCCGGGTATCCTTGCGACGAACATGGTCGCTATCTGCTCGGCGGTGATGAACGGTCTCGGACTCGTGAAACGTTGGGCGCTTATCCAGATAGTCGCATCGCTTTTCCAAATGCTCTGGGTGGCCTTTTTCCTTTATTCCGGGCGCCTTTCCGTGCTCTCCATCATTGCCACGCAGTCCGTGGTGGCCGGTATTTTTGCCGCCCGCGTGGCCGCCCGTGCAGGTTTCAACATCAAGACTTTCCGCGAATCAGTCCTGGATATTCGCGGGCCGTGGATGTCGTATGCGGTAATGGGACTCGTGCCGATGATTGTCGCCCCGCTCGTGCTCATGTTCGTGCGCTCCTTCATCGGGTCGGAACTCGGCTGGAACGCTGCCGGAATCTGGCAGGGCGTGTACAAGATTTCGGACTTCTTCGCTTCCATCTTCTCCGCGATTCTAGGGGTGCTCATTCTGCCGCGCATCAGTCGCGAAATGACCCGTGAAGGTTTTCGCAGGGAATTCTACCCGATATTCTTGCGCATGATGGGCTTTACGCTCGTGTTCTGCATCGCGCTTTACTTTGGGCGTAGCCTTGTTGTGTCGATACTCCTTTCAGGCACGTATGCGCCTGCCGCAAACTACATGCCCATACAACTCGTTGGCGACCTTTTCCGTTCGGGAGCCTGGTGCTTCGGCATGGTGCTGATTGCCCGCCGCGAAACGAAGCTGTTCCTCATTATTGAAGTCGGTGCGAACCTACTCTTTGCCGGCGCCACCATCGCTGGCGTCAAGTTGTACGAAATGCACGGGCCCATGCTTGGCTATGCGGTTGAGAACTTCGTGACATTCGTCGCGCTTGCCATATCTGTACGGAGGCTCAAGTGGAATACTCCATAACGAATATGTTCGCCGAAAAAATCGACGAGAATGTTTACGTGAAGGCCTTCGTGCAGGGTGCCGAAACGGAACAGCGTGAATTTGCCCCGGTTGTCTCGGTGCTCATGCCGAGCTACAACCACGAGAAGTATGTGGAGGCGTCGGTGCGTTCGGTGATGGCGCAGAAGGGCGTGCCCTTCGAGCTTATCGTCATCGACGACGGCAGTACGGATTCTTCGCCGGAGATTCTCGCGCGCTTGCACGAGGAACTGCATTTTACCTACATCCGCCGCGAAAACAAGGGACTCATGCCCACGATGCACGAGCTTTTGTCGCTCGCGCGGGGAAGGTACTTCTGCACGTTCGCTTCCGACGACATGATGCCTGCGGGAAGGCTTGAGGCGCAGTCGAGTTACCTGGAAAAGCACCCCGAAGACCCGATGTGCTTTGGGCAGATTATCCTCATGGATGCCGAGGGCCGTCACGGCGATACGCCCGACCCGCGATATACGCGCTCTATCCCGCGGCTCACCTTCGACGAGTTCTTCTTGGGCAAGAAAGAGGTTCACGGCTGCACCGAGATGATTCGCCTGGATGTCTTCCGCGAGATGGGCGGCTATGACCCGGAATACCCCTTCGAGGATTTCCCGCAGTGGCTCAAGTTCTTGCACAAGTACGGTTCGCTGCCCGTTTTACCTGCGGTATGCTGCTATTACCGCCAGCACGGCAACAACATGTCGCTCAATAACACGCTCATGTACGGCACGTTCCTGAAGGTCTTGGCCCGCTATAGCGATCACCCGCGCTACAAGGAGGCGGTCAATATCTGGAAATCGCACTGGTTCTCGATGCTTGCCTACCGCGACAAGAAGGACGCCCTCCGCAAGCTGCCGGAACTCTGGTCTTTCTCGCTCCCGTTCCTCAAACGGTTCCCCAAGCTGTTTATCCCGCGTTTCTTGCTAAAAAAATAATTCTTGTATCCCTAATTTTTTTGCACCGTCAGGTGCGCATGCTCTAACACGCTGATATGATGTTTAATAAGGGCACGGCGTGTTTGAGCGTGTTGGGAGGGTCTTAGGGAGGGGCCGTCGTACGAGCCCCTCCCTAGTCTCATTACTTAAAAATTTTCCTGATAGTTCCCGCTACCCCGAGCGTCGTGAGATTTGTCCATAGGGAAAGCGGCATTGCCAGCACTCTGGCAATCGGGTGCGGGAACGTCGCAAATAGCGCCTGCCTCCGGCGGATTCCTTTCCGCACGGATTCCGGTCTCCACGCGCTGTCGAAGTGGTGGATGCAATAGGTCTCTTCTGTCTTCCGGATTTTCCCGTCGATGAAACTCTTGGGCGAAAACGCGCTCTCGGGCATGATTGCAATCCCGTCAAATCCTTCAAATGCGTCGGCGAGAATCTTGGGGAGTACCATGTCATCGACCCCGTTCTCGCGGTATTCAAAATGTGCCTTCCGGTAAAAATCAAGCGCGGCGCCAACCGGTTCGCATCCTGCCTCGCATCCCATGACCGCCGCTTCTATGCGGTACGAGCCGTTCTCGTACCCGAAGGCATACGGGCGCTCCAACAGGCTGCTTAGCGGGCGCAGAACTTCCACGTCGGTATCCAGGTAAAAGCCGCCTTCCGTATGGAGTGCATAGAGGCGCACGGCGTCGGCGGCAAAGGCCCACTTTTTTTGCTCGAGGGCTTCGCTTACCCACGGGATTCCCGTCGCGCGCGCTTTTTCGCTGTCCCACAATATCCACTCGAAATCGGGCAGGATTTTTTTCCAGCTGTCAAGGCATCGCTGGACGTTTTCGGGGAACGCTTCGCCGGAAAACCAGCAGTAATGGAGCTTCTTGGGAATCATCCGAACCTCCGGAGCACCATGCCGAAAAACGTGCGCCCCCCGAGGGAACAGAGCGCCGCGACCTTGTTGCGCATCCGCGCGCGCGGCGAACGCACTGCCTTGCGAGTCGTAAGGATGTTTTTCCAGGCGCGGTCGCGATAGTCCGCAAATTCTTCCGTGTCGGGGGTGCGCATCAGTATGCTGCAACTCGCGCTGAACAGGTTGCAAGCCGCTGCCTGCTCGAGTTCTTTGCCCCTGCCTTTTACAACCGCACAGACTTTTTCGGCAATGTCCAGCAGTTCTGCCTTCTTGCGGCTGTAGGCGGTCGCGAGGATACTCGTTTTATGCCTGCGGTTCAGGTAGAGCGGTTCGGGAACGAACGCAACCTTCTTCGCTTCCAAAAGCGCCTGCGGGATGCAGTCCATGTCCTCGAAGTAAATCCCTGGCGTAAACCTGCGGGTCTTCCAGAATTTCGCATCGTAGAGCTTGCTCCACGCGGAGTAATCGGGCCCGCCCTTTTGGTAGAACGCGTAAGAGAGCGCTTCTTCTGGCGTCAGTGCGACGGTCGCGTAGCTTGTGCCCGCGCATCTTTTGCCCGCGGCTTGCAGAGCAATTTTTTCCGCAACATCAGTCCCGCTCCAGAAAAGCCTTTTCCCGCTGCAGGCGATGTCGGCGTGCGTATTCTTTGCCGCGTCTAGAAGCGCTTGCAAAAATTCCGGCGCGAGCATGTCGTCGCTGTCTACAAACGTAATCCATTGCCCGCGGGCAACATCGAGCCCGGCATTTCGCGCCTCGGAAAGTCCCTTGTTCTGTTGCTCGACGACGATGAACCTAGAGTCTCGGCCTGCAAAATCGCGTATAACCGCCGCACACCCATCCGTCGACCCGTCATCCACGACAATCGCCTCGAAGTCGGCAAACGTCTGGCCGGCAACACTGTCCAAACATTGCGTGAGGTATTGCTCGGTGTTGTAGACCGGAATTATGACACTGACTTCGGGCAATTCTCAACTCTCAATTATCAATTGTCAATTCCCTAGCCACTTCCCCCCAGCCGACCTGCACGAACGCGCCCGCGCGGACCAGGTCTGCCTGCTCCTTCTCGTACACCTTCAGGAGCTCGTTGTAGCTTTTAGAGTCGCGAACCAGTTTTGCCTCGTGGTGGATCTTCTTGTAGAGCAGGTCCTGCTTCCACTGCGCAATGTCGGCGAGCCCAATACAGCTCTTGTCGAGCGCCTCGAGGTAGGCGGGCACGGCATCCAGGAACGCCTTTTCGAACGGCTGGGCTTTTTCCTTGGCCACGACGACCAGGTTCTGCTGCGAGACGATGTTCTTGCGGATTTCGGCCATGAGGCGTACAATGCGTTCGAAGTCCACTTGGGGCCAGATGCGGTTGAACGGCCACATTTTTTTCCAGTGGAACTTGAAAATAGATTCGTGTGCCGCGTTTTTCGCTTTCAGGAACTCCCTGAGGTTCTCGAAAATTATCTGCGACGGCAGTTTTTTTGTTTCGTTGCTATCGTTCATTCTACGAAAAATATACAAAAAAGTACGTTCTTTGCCTTATTTGGGGTTTTCAGGGGCAATTTTTTCTATAAATTTGCTTGCTTTTTTCAAATTAAGTATTATTTTCAATGTAAACCATTCTCTTTCGAAGGAATTTATATGGATAAGAAAAAGTTCAAGATTTTGGCCATTGTCGATGGCGTGCTCATTGTGGCCCTAGTGGTCTTCATGTTCGCGCTCAAGGGCAAGTACAACGACCAGGCGCAGGCATCTGTCAAGGAACAAGTCGGTGCGTACAAGGCCACCGTGAATACCGCGCTGCAGGACCAGTGGAAGTCCATGGACCAGTACGGCATGGCTTGGAAACTTGTCTATGCGACTGTCACGGGAGCAAAGACCGAGGCTGCCTTCAATGCCAACGTCCAGAAGATTTTTGAAGACAAGGATGCGCGCTTCAAGCAGCTTTCCTACATGTACACGGCTGCAAGCATTCCGGCCCAGGTGCAAAACGATATCGCTGCTGTCGGCCTTGCCGAGCAGTTCCTCTTGAAGGATGAGGGCGGCGTGAAGGAAATCGCCTGCGGCAAGAACTGCGTTGCCAAGTTCACGTTCGTGAAGGGCAAACTCAAGGAGAGCGACTACAAGGCCCTCGTCGAATACAAGTTTGCAGAGAACTTCAGCATTGGTGCCCCTGCGGAATTCAAGTTTGAATAAGGAGAATTGAAAATGAATATCAAGAACATATCTATCGTATTGACCGTTCTCCTTGTTTTCATTGCTGCATTGGTCCTCATGCAGAAGGGCAACTACGTTGACCAGGCTACCGAGCACTACAAGAAGACAACAGATGCGTCTTTCAAGGGCGGCCAGAAGATTCTCGAGTACGTGAACAACTCTGTCGACGTGAACAAGCTCGTGTGGGCTATGTCTGTCGAAGCTCTCCAGACCGTGAAGACTTCGCAGGACATGGCTAAGCTCGAGGCCAAGTATTTCCCGACAACGAAGGGTTCCAACAGCATCGCGAACAAGACCCGTCGTTTTGAGGCTACTAGCGCCTACTTCATCGTGTCTAACTTCGACAAGGTCGATGAGGACAAGAAGAACAACCTGAAGACCCTTTCGGGCCTCAAGTCTATCGACGTGGGCGCCTTGATGGGCGAGGCTCCGGTTGCCCAAGAAGAGGAAATGCCCGAAGGCGAAGAAGAGGAAGTCGAAGAATAGTTCGCGGAAAAATACGCGGATTCTATAACTTCTTGACCCTCAACGATTTATAAAAATACCCCGTTTTTGTCATCCCCGCCTCCGGGCGGGGATCTCTTTTTTATTTCCCGCGAATTTCTAAATTGGCGCTCCTTCAGAGCGCATTTAACTCGGCTCGGCCATGTCAAAAAAAATTTTGCCGCGGCTCTCGCCTTTTGCTAAATTTACCGCGTAAATTTTAACGAGGTAAAAATGCTCATTCTTCGTGGTACGCCGGCTCTGTCGGACTTCCGTCTCCAAAAGCTCACTTCTGATTTCAAGGCTGCGGGCCTGCCCGTAGTTTCCGTGTATGCCGAATTCCTGCACGTGGTGGACCTGTCCGCCGACCTGAGTGCAGTCGAAAGGGAAACGCTCGAGAAGGTGCTCCACTACGGCCCGATGCGCGAAGTCAGGGCGCTCGAAGGCGAACTCTTCGTGGTCTGCCCGCGTCCGGGAACCATCAGCCCGTGGAGTTCCAAGGCGACCGACATTGCCCACATCTGCGGTCTCCCGTCCATCAAGCGCATCGAACGCGCTATCGCTTACTACGTGAAGTTTGATGGTGCCGCTCCCGCCGGTGCCCGCGAGAAGATTTCTGCGAAGATCCACGACCGAATGATTCAGGCCGTGTTTGCCGATACCGATTCGCTCGCCGTGCTGTTCAACAAGGAAGAGCCGCGCCCGCTGAATGTGATTCCGGTGCTCGACCAGGGCCGCGAGGCGCTTGTGAAGGCCGACAAGGAAATGGGTCTTGCGCTTTCTCCGGACGAAATCGATTATCTGGTGAAGAACTTCACCGAACTCAAGCGCAATCCGACCGACGTGGAACTCTACATGTTCGCGCAGGCCAACTCGGAACACTGCCGCCACAAGGTGTTCGGTGCTGAATGGACCATCGACGGTGTCAAACAGGACAAGTCCCTGTTCCAGATGATCAAGAACACCTACCAGTTGCACAACACCAACATCTTTAGCGCCTACAAGGACAACGCCGCCGTGATGAAGGGCGCTGTCGCAGGCCGCTACTACGCCGACCCGCGCACGAACAAGTACGACTACCACAACGAAGAGGTCGATATCTTGATGAAGGTCGAGACCCACAACCACCCGACGGCGATTTCTCCGTTCCCGGGTGCCGCGACCGGCAGTGGCGGTGAAATCCGCGACGAAGGTGCGACGGGTAAGGGCAGTAAGCCGAAGGCCGGCCTTACGGGCTTCAGCGTTTCGAACCTCAAGTTGCCGGGCGCCTTGCAGCCGTGGGAAAAGGACTTCGGAAGTCCGTCCCGCATTGCGTCTGCCCTCGATATCATGATTGATGGCCCGCTCGGTGGTGCCGCGTTCAACAACGAATACGGCCGTCCGAACATCCTCGGTTACTTCCGCACGTTCGAACAGGAAGTCGATGCCCAGAACGGCAAGGAAATCCGTGGTTACCACAAGCCGATTATGCTGGCTGGCGGTCTTGGCAACATCAAGCACCAACACATCGAGAAGGGCCATATCGACCCGGGTGACCACCTGATTGTGCTCGGCGGTCCGGCGATGCTCATCGGTCTCGGTGGCGGTGCCGCAAGTTCCGTGCAGAATGGTGCCGGTAACGAATCTCTGGACTTTGCCTCCGTGCAGCGCGAGAACGCCGAAATGGAACGCCGCTGCCAAGAAGTCATCGACCGCTGCTGGGCGATGGATGAAGAGAACCCGATTACGTTCATTCACGACGTGGGTGCGGGTGGACTTTCTAACGCCTTCCCGGAACTCGTGAACGATGGCGGCCTTGGCGGTAAGTTTGAACTCCGCAATGTGCCGAACGACGAACCGGGTATGAGCCCGTTCGAAATCTGGAGTAACGAATCTCAGGAACGCTACGTGATTGCCATCGCCGGCGACAAGCTCGACGTGTTCGACGCGCTCTGCAAGCGTGAACGCTGCCCGTACGCCGTGGTGGGCGAGGCCATCCCCGAAAAGCACCTGACTCTGACGGACAAGCACTTCGGTACGACTCCGATTGACATGCCGCTCGGCGTGTTGCTCGGCAAACCGCCCCGCATGATCCGTAACGAGAAGAGCCAGAAGCGTCCGCTCCATTCTGCAGTCATTCCGGCGGGCGAGGGCGTGAAGGAAGTCGCTCACCGCGTGCTTGCGAACCCGACCGTCGCCGACAAGACGTTCTTGATTTCTATTGGTGACCGCAGCGTGACGGGTATGATTTGCCGCGACCAGATGGTTGGCCCGTGGCAGGTGCCTGTTGCCGACTGCGGCGTGACGAGTGCTACGCTCGATACCTACGAAGGCGAAGCGATGAGTATGGGCGAACGCGCCCCGATCGCCTTGATTTCTCCGGCTGCTGCTGCCCGCATGACGGTGGCGGAATCGCTCACGAACATGGCCGCTGCCTATGTGCCCGATATGGGCCGCGTGAACTTGTCCGCAAACTGGATGGCGACTCCGAACTACGAAGGCGACGGTGCTGACCTGTACGAAGCCGTGAAGGCTATCGGTATGGAACTCTGCCCGGATTTGGGAATCACGATTCCGGTGGGCAAGGACTCCATGAGCATGAGCACGGTCTGGTCCGACGCTAAGGGCGACCATCGCGTGACCGCCCCGATTTCGCTCGTCATCAGCGCGTTTGCCCCGTGTGCCGACGTGCGCAAGACGCTCACCCCGCAGCTTTTGCAGAAGAAGGATTCTACGCTTGTTCTCGTGGATCTCGCTCGTGGCAAGAACCGTATGGGCGCATCTATCGCCGCGCAGGTTTACAACAACCTCGGTGACAAGGCTCCGGATGTGGATTCCGCGAAGGAACTCCGCGCCTTCTTCGATACCATCCAGAAGCTCAATGCCGACGGAAAGATTATGGCCTACCACGACAAGAGCGATGGCGGCCTCTACACGACGGTTGCCGAAATGGCATTTGCCGGCCACGTGGGCGTGACGCTCAATGCTGCCGCCCTCAAGGGAAACCTCATCGACGCCCTCTTCAACGAAGAACTCGGTGCCGTGCTGCAGGTCGCTAATGCTGACCTCGCCGCTGTGCGCGACGCCTTTGCCGCTGCCGGCCTAGGCGATACCGTTTCTGAAATCGGTACGCTCAACGATACTTACAACCTGGTCATCGGTGACTACGCCGAAGGCCTCTCGGATCTCCGCGCCATCTGGAGCGACACGACCCGCCGCATCGCGGCCCTCCGCGATAATCCGGATTGTGCCGAAAGCGAATACACGCTCAAGCTGGAACAGGACAATCCGGGTATCACGCCGAAGGTCACCTTCGACGTGGCGGCGGGTGCGAAGGTCGTGAAGGACTATGCCAGCCGCCCGAAGATGGCAATCCTGCGCGAGCAGGGAATCAACGGCGAACTCGAAATGGCCGCCGCCTTCCAGAACGCGGGCTTCGAGTCCATCGATGTTCACATGACCGACATTATCGAAGGCCGCATCTCCCTCAAGGACTTCAACGGTCTTGTGGCTTGTGGCGGCTTCAGCTACGGTGACGTTCTCGGTGCCGGCGAAGGCTGGGCCAAGAGCATCCTCTTCAACCCGAAGGCCCGCAGCGAATTCGAGGCTTACTTCAACCGCAAGGATACCTTCACGCTCGGTATCTGCAACGGCTGCCAGATGGTCTCGAACCTCAAGGACTTGATTCCGGGCGCCAAGCACTGGCCGCGCTTTGTGCAGAACCTCTCCGAACGCTTCGAGGCCCGCTTCTGCTCTCTGAAGGTGGAAGACACTCCGGCCGTGCTCCTGAAGGGCATGGCAGGCTCCGTGCTCCCGATTGCGGTCGCACACGGCGAAGGCCGCGCGGAATTCGCTAGCCGCGAAGCCGCCGAAGCTTGCCTGGGGACCGGCCTCGTGACGCTGCGTTACGTGGATGGCAAGCATGCATACACCGAACGCTACCCGCTGAACCCCAACGGCTCTCCGTTCGGCATCACCGGCCTCTGCTCCGAAGATGGCCGCGCGATGATCATGATGCCGCACCCCGAACGCGTGTTCCGCACCTGCCAGAACTCCTGGCACCCCGCGGACTGGGGCGAAGACGGCCCGTGGATGCAGCTGTTCCGCAACGGTCGCATCTTTGTCGGCTAAAAACGTTCTTTAGTCGGCAATTTGTAAAAAAATATTTCAATCCTCGTGCAGAATAACTATTTTATCTGCATGAGGATTTTTCTTTTAGCGCTTTTGTTCTTGTGCATGAATTCTTTTGCGGCGTTTGTTGCCGTTCTTGAGACTGTATCTATCGACAAGGCAATTACGCCGGCGGAATGCCGGTTCCTGACCGATGAACTTCGCGCACAGGCGGGTGCAGCCCTGCCGGCTTACATGAATTATACCATCATGACTCGCGAGAACATCAACGTGATGTTGCCTCCGGGAAAGTCCATCGAGGATTGCGAAGGCAGCTGCATTGCCGAGACTGGCCGTAACATCGCTGCCGATTACGTGGCGCAGGCCCGAGTGGGCAAGTTCGAGGATCGCCTTACGCTCACGGTGGAACTCTACGAGACGGGTACGGGCAACCTCATCGGAAGCTTTACCGCCATGCAGGAAACGGCTGTCGAGCTGTGGAACAGCATCAAGGAAGGTTCCAAGGACATGTTTGCCAAGGTGAAGAACGCCACGCGCCTTGTGAATGCGACGAACGAACTCCAGTCAAAAGCCGAACAGCAAAAAACCGAGACTGCCAAGAAACCCAAGCCGGTTGTGAAAAAGTACATCAAGGACAGTCGCGACGGGAGCATATACAAGGTTGTCGTTGTTGGCGGTAAGGCTTGGTTTGCCGAAAATCTGCGTTTCGATGCGGAGGGCAGCGAATGCTATAATGGCAAGGAAGATGCTTGCCTCATGTATGGACGCTACTATTCGTGGTCGACCGCGCTGGGAATCGACCCGAATTGCAATTCCCAGAAGTGCTCGTTGAGGAGGAGCGAAAAGATTAGGGGCGTATGCCCTGCCGGTTGGCATATTCCCTCGATTATCGAGTGGCAGGCGCTTGCGAAATACGTCAAGAACAAGGCGGGGAACAAAGCGAGTCAGGTGCTCAAGTCCGATTATGGCTGGTCAAAGAAGAACGGCACGAATGAATCCAAGTTCAACACCGTGCCGGCGGGGTACCGTTACACCAGCGGGAACTTTATGGATTTCGGAAAGACCGCGCGTTTCTGGTCTTCGACCGACCTTGGTGCAGTCGAAGCAGTAAGCTGGGAATTGTCCGAGAAGTCCGAGAACGGCTTCAGTTACCACGAAGATTTCAAGGCGAGCGAACTCAGCATCCGCTGCGTCTCCGACGACTAACCACATCGTCATCCTGAGGCCGTAGGCTGAAGGATCCAGACCCGATTTGTTTAATAAGGATATCCCTCTTTTAAACTTTCATCGTAATGTGCGCGTTCACCGCCGATAAACTTCGGGCGTGTGCGTGCTGCAATCAGGATTGCCTTGCCGACATGTGTCTGCTGCATGTGTACGGGGACAGCGACCTCTTTCAGGTGCATGCCGATGAGCGTGCCGCCAATGTCGAGCCCGGCATCGGCTTTTATATGCTCTATGGCGATAGGGTGTTCAAACGCGCTATAGCAGGCCGTGGCGAAAGACCCGCCCGCCTTGGGCTGCGGGACAACATTCACGATTTCTGCGTTAGGCACTGCCGCATGCTCAACGATGATGGCGCGGTTCAAGTGCTCGCAGCACTGCGCCGCAATATAGATGCCTAGGGGCTTGAATACGGACTGCAGTCCTTCGAGAATTGCCTTGCCGACTTCGGGCACGGAATGGCTGCCGATGTCGTTACCGAGCGTGGAGCTCGTGCTGCAACCGATTACCACGATTTTGCCTGCGGTAAGGCGCGCTTTTTCAACGAGTTCCTGGGCGGCGTTCTTCGCGTCGTTACGGATCTGTTCGACAACGTTCTTGTCGTCTATTTCGTACGTAATGCCTGCCATAATTCCTGCCTTTTTTACACTTAAAAGATAGATTTTTCTATATGGTCGGCAAGTACCTAATTATGTATTTTGTTGAAAGGATTGGATGTTTGGTAAGGCGCAAAATGTTCCCGATGATGAAATATTTCTTGTTTTTGCTTTTGTTTGTTTTGAATGTCGCTGCATTCGCTGCCGATAGCTGTATCACGATTGCACAAAACGTTCCCAGCAAATGGGATTCTGTCGCGCATGAATGGATAGCGGTGAACGGGGAAATGGTTGAACTTAGGGTGTTCAAGAATGTTCATGACTCAGATTATAATGGGATTCCGGTCGTAACGTTCATCAAAAGAGATGTAAAAGAAGGGAGTGATATCGTGATAGATTCTATAGTCTATCCGAATGGGGCATATATTGTGGAAGAGTCCAATTGGATATTGAATGTCATAAGGCATAGGGATATAGATGGCGTTCTTCAGTATACCATTTTTGAAGGACATGACATTGCGAAAATGTACGATATCGGCCAAAAGAAAGAAAATCTGTACGGACCTGATGGAAAATTGAATCCGATGTACACTGAAGTTCGGGGAGATACGGCTTTCAGGAATCTTGATTACCGAGCGCCAGGATGTGGCTTCGGTCTAATATTTGACGGCGATTAGTTAAGAAAAAAGCCGAGTGAGAAATCTCATTCGGCTTTTCTTGTAACTTTCGCTTTAATTTATTCCCACTCGATGGTTCCGGGCGGCTTGTGGGTCACGTCGTACCACAAACTTCCGGCGCCTTCGGCCTCGAACTTGCGCCAGAGTCCGGCGAGCATTCCCTGGTCGATTTCGGCGAAGTTTGCTGTCATGGCTTCGGTGGAGTTCACCGGGCGCATCACGATGCAGGGCTTGTTTGCCGTGCGGAGTGGAACGAGAACGACCGGCATCTGCCAAATCTTTTCGTACAGGTCGTTGGCCTGCAAGAATTCAGTACAGATGTTGTCGAACTTGCGGAGCGTATCGAAGTTTTCGCGGGTGGCGAACTGTTCAACGAGCTTCGGATCTTCGTCGGCCACGCTGCCAATTTGGTAGATGACGCGGTTGATGGCCTTGAAACGGTTGGCGAGTTCAGTGGAGAACTTTTCGCAGTCCTTCCAGGAAAGGCCCGGAGTGGTGATGAGGAACGGCTGTGCGTAAGTACGGCCGTCGCCCTGCACGCCCACGCTCTTGATCGGGAGCAAGCGGCCTGCGATGTTGTTTGCCTTCAGGTAGTCGGCGAGGGACTGGCCCGAAGTATCCTTCACGTCTTCGAACTTCACCATGTCATTGGCGAGCACGCCGTCGCTGCAGAGCAGGCGAACGCCGAGACCCGGACCCGGGAACGGATGACGCCACACGAGGTTGTGCGGAATGCCGAGTTCTTCGCCGAGTGCACGGACTTCGTCCTTGTACAAATCGGCGAGCGGTTCCAAGACGAGGCCCTTTTCCATGAGGTCCAAAACTTCTTGCACGCGGTTGTGGTGCGTCTTGATCTTGTCGGCGTTCTTGGTGCCGCCGCTTTCGATGGTGTCGGGGTAGATGGTGCCCTGAGCCATCATCCACTGGTTCGGATCGAGGTTGAGCTTTGCCATTTCCTCGTCCTTGACCGTCAGGAATTCCTTACCGATGATGCCGCGCTTGGTTTCCGGCGCAGTCACACCCTTGAGCTTGGCCAAGAAGTGCTCGCTCGCGTCGCGGATCTTGAGGTTGTTCATCCCCTCGGCCTTCAGGTAATCCATAATCTTCTGGGATTCGCCGAGGCGCATCATGCCGTTATCCACGTGCAGGCCGAGAACCTTTTCGGGGCCGAGTACGCGGTTCAGGAGCACGAATGCCACGGTGGAGTCTACGCCGCCAGACACGAGCAGGAACACCCTGCGGTCCTTCACCTGGTCCTTGATGCGCTGCGTGATGAGCGGCAGGTAGCTCTTCATGTTCCAGGTCTTCTTCGCGCCGGTGAAGTCGATGAAGTTTTCGAGCAACTTCATGCCGAACTTACTGTGCGTGACTTCGGGGTGGAACTGGATGCCGAAAATCTGGCGTTCGGGCTTGTCGCTGTCGAAGGCGACGGCCGCGATTTCGCAGTCCTTGGTGCTGGCTACGATCTTGTAGCCTTCGGGGAGCTTGGTAACCTGGTCTCCGTGGCTCATCCACATCGGGGAGGCCTTCGGGAGACCCTTCAAAATCGGGCATTTTTCGTCGCCCACGATGAGGTCGGCGATACCGTATTCCTTGACCTTGCCCGGCTCCACGTGACCGCCCAACTGCTGGGCGATAAGCTGGTGACCGTAGCAGATGCCGAGCTTCGGCACGGGGAGGTCCAAAATCTCGGGATTGTATTCCGGAGCGTCTGTGGCATACACGCTAGACGGACCGCCACTGTAAATGATGCCCTTCACGCCTTCCAGCTCAGAAACCGGGGCGGCAGGGGAGTGGATTTCGGTAAACACGCCCAGGCGGCGCACACGGTTTGCGATCAGGTGGGCGTACTGCCCGCCAAAGTCCAAAACGGCAATAGTATCAACGTTCTTCATACGCCCCAAAGATAGAAATTTACTGCCGAACCCGTCCTTCTTCGTCCGATTTGGAATAGAATTGGATTGGAGGGTATTGTCTTTAGTGTAAAAAAAAGTTATTTATAAGATTGCATGAGACATATATTTAAAATCTTTATGTTGACGCTGCTCCTGGCAGGGGCGTCCTTCGCGAAGTTTGTCGCGGTTCTCGAGACTGTTGCCGACAATAAGGACATCCTGACGATTACGGAGCGCCAGTACCTCACGAACATGCTCCGCGAGCAGGCGGTGCAGGAACTCCCTGCGGAACTCAACTTTACCATCATGACACGCGAGAACATCATGATGATGCTCCCTCCGGGCAAGTCCATCGAGGATTGCGAGGGCAGTTGCCTTGCGGAGACCGGCAAGAACATTGCGGCGGATTATGTGGCACAGGCAAGAGTGGGCAAGGTGGGCTCGAAATTTGCAATTAGTGCAGAACTTTACGAGACATCGGGCAACAAGCTGGTCGCCAGTTTCAATGGCCTCGGCCCCGACCTGGATGCCTTGATGGAAATAATCAAGACGAAGGCTCCGGAATTTTTCCGCAAGGCACGTGGCAGTGCGACGGGTATTGTGCGCACAGGCTTTGACGGCGTCAAGAACCAGTCGTTTGTCGTGAACGTTTCGACTAACCCGCAGGGAGCGGCGCTGAGTATTGACGGTCGCCCTGTGCCCCAGTGCGTCCAAACTCCGTGTGAGGTGCTTGTCGATGCGGGCGAGCACCGCTTTGTTGCCATCCTTGACCATCACGAAGATGGGGAGGGACTCTTCACGATTACGGGTGACGGCCAGGAGGTCACGCTTGACCTCGTCCCGCGCTACGGTACGCTTAAACTCGACCTTGCTTTCCCCTCGGGTGGTACTTACGAGGAACTCAAGATTAAGGTGGATAACAATCTTGTTCCCGCTTCGGACAAGGTGATAATGGACCCGGGGACACGCGAAGTTTCTATCTCGCACCGTTGCTATAATCCGGTAAATTTCAAGGTTGGCGTTGTCAGGGACAAGGAAGAAACCTTCAAGGAAACGTTGACGCCGCTGATAGGCGGGCTCTCGCTCAAGGCGCACTCTGCTACGGGTGAGGAACGCAGTTTGTCCGTAATCGTGAATGGCGAGAAGGTCGGCGTGACTCCTTTTTCTGGTAGGGTGCCGATATGCGCGAAGATTGCCGTCGCCGATGAGGCGGGTGAGCACCCTGTTGATGTGAAGATTGAGCAGGGCAAGGTGACTCCGTTTGATTACGTGGAACCCGTGAAAGAAGTTGATGTTGCGGTCCAGCCGGATGTAGCATCTACGCAGCCGGGCGATACGATTCCCTCGAACGTGGAGCAACCGCAAAAGAAGCGCCATACGGGTCTCATCGTTACGTTCAGTATCGCTTCCGTGCTCGGAATAGGCGCCGCCATTGCAGGCGAAATCGGTGCGAAGCATTTCCGGAACAAGGAACCCGATGGTGATACGGAATACAAGAACCGTCTGGAGACGATTGAAGGGTTCCAGCGTCAGCGTCTTGCGGGTATTATTCTCGGTGCAGTTGGACTTGCCGGGCTTGGCCTGAGCATTGCGTTTTAGGGGAGGGACTATGATTATGAATAATGTAATTGACAAACATAATCGTCGTTCTTCTTTAACGTCATCCTCGCTTAGGCGAGGATCCATACATCTCGTACCTGTACTTGTTCTATTGTTCCTCCTAGCAGGCTGTACGGACTATGCGCAGGAATTCAAGGATGAATACGGCTCTAGAGGAACAGCATCGTCCGAAGATATATCGGAATTTGATTATGACTGTTCCGTGACTGGCGGTGTGAGGGTCCTTTACCCGGAACGAGGTGGCGGTAGGAATTTTGCGTTCGGCGATACCATTACTGTTGTGTATGGTTCCGATGTACGGGGATCCGGCTATCATTTTGTTTTCAATGTTTACGGTGAGGATCGTGAAGTTGACCTGCTTGATGAATCTGCTGGCCCGACAACTCCGGATGGTAGGTCTTGCTATACGCAAAAGGTTGTCTTTGATAAAGACTTCTTTATAGAAGGAACGGGCGGATATATACGGGTTGTTCCCAATGAAGAACCATCCCTGGCAGGATCTTCCGGCGTGTTCAAGGTTTATTCGGGACGTTCGATGATAGAAAATGAGAATGAAAATGAATCTTCTCAAACAGGTGAAAATACTTCGTTCCCGTGTGGCGATTTGTGGTGTGGCTCCATTGACACGGAGGGCAAAGTTGAAACGGGGTCTTCCGATAATAGTGCTGGCTATTGGTATGATTTCAATGATGCCTTTGATGGAGGAAATTCAATAGTAAATTTTCCGTCAGATGTAGAAGAAAATGTTTATGGTAATTTTTTTGGTCCGCTTATTGAACAGTATGCGGGCATAAAGGGAAGCTTTGTTTTGGGTGATAGCTATGATTATCCATATGTAGGATTAGCTTTTGATGTTGTAAAACGATGCAAGGAGAACATGTTTAAAACGCAAAAGTATAAGTTTAGTTGCGTTCCCCAATATGACAGCTTTGGCAACCAGTCGAATAGGTGTCCTGATTCGTTGTCTCGTCAAGTTGGTTCTGAGGTTTTTGATTGCGAATTGGGTGGCGATATTACCTCGTGGGGAGGTCTCTGTTTGGTATATGAATCTACCAATGATTTTGGTTTAGAATTAGTGCCGGAAATGGAGAGTGTTGTGACAAAATTTGATAACCACAGGGTAACTGTTTCAAAGACGTCTTCAATTACAACGGTTAATTTTTTCTGGAGTGAATTCAAGCAGCGTAACTTTGGGGAAATAGTTGACTTGTCTTATATTCTCTCTCTAGTTGCTGCCATTAGGCTCAAATTCGAAGGCCCGGCAGGCACAACCGGCGATTTCTACATCCGTTCCATCGGGCGTCAAGGTACATGTAATTAAATAAAGGTTCTTGCGTTATGAAACGATTGACTCTTTTACTTTTGGCAGTTCTCCTTTTGACAGGCGCGTCCTTCGCGAAGTTTGTCGCCGTGCTCGAGACGGTTGCAGACAACAAGGATATCCTGACCCTTTCGGAACGCCAGTACCTCACGAACATGCTTCGTGAGCAGGCCGTGCAGGAACTCCCTGCGGAACTCAACTTTACCATCATGACGCGCGAGAACATCATGATGATGCTCCCTCCGGGCAAGTCCATCGAGGACTGCGAGGGCAGTTGCCTTGCCGAGACGGGTAAGAACATTGCTGCCGACTACGTGGCGCAGGCACGTATCGGTAAGGTGGGCTCGAACATCTCTATCAGCGTGGAACTGTACGAGACTGCGGGCAGCAAACTTGTGGCGAGTTTCAACGGCCTGGGTGCCGATGTGGATGCTCTCATGGCGGTCATCAAGGCGAAGGCTCCGGAATTCTTCCGCAAGGCGCGTGGCGGTGCTACAGGCATCGTGCGTACCGGTTTTGACGGTGCCGAGAACCAGTCGTTTGTCGTGAACGTTTCTACCAACCCGCAGGGCGCATCGCTAAGTATAGATGGCCGTCCGGTCAGGCAGTGCATGGCGACCCCGTGCCAGATTATGGTAGATGCGGGCGACCACCGCTTTGTCGCGGTGCTCGACCATCACGAAGATGCCGAAGGGCTCGTTACGGTCAGTGCAAACAATCAGGAAATTTCCCTTGACCTTGTTCCGCGATACGGTACATTGATTCTGGATCTCGCCTTCCCGACGGGAGGTTCGTACGAGGAACTCAAGATTAAGGTGGATGGCGAACTGGTGCCTGCCGCGAACAAGGTGCTGATGGACCCGGGAAATCATGCCGTTTCCATAAGCCACCGCTGTTACAGTCCCGTGTCGTTCAATATCGGTGTTGTCAAGGACAAGGAGGAGTTGTTCAAGGAATCGTTAAAGCCCCTGATGGGAGGGCTTTCGCTCAAGTCCCATTCTGCCTCGGGTGCCGAAACGAATTTGCCCGTGTTTGCGAACGGGGAGAAGGTCGGCACTACGCCCTACACCGGGAGCGTTCCGGTCTGCGCGAAAATCGCGGTGGGCGATGCGGATACTCCTGTCGATGTGAAACTCGCGCAGGGTCAGGTGACTTCGTTTGACTATGTGGAGAGTGTCCAGACGGCTGCTGACAAGTCGGATGTAACTTCTCCGCAGCCGGGCGATACGATCCCCGCGAACGTGGAACAGCCCAAGAGCGGCGTGCGTACCGGGCTCCGGATTACAAGCGGTGTCGTTTCTGTACTGGGCTTTACCGCTGCTATTCTCGGTAATGTCTGGGCAAAGCAGACTTCTGAAAAAGAACCGGAGGACGAGTCCGACTACAATCACCTTCTTGATAGTATCAATAGTTATGAGAAACTTCGCGGGATTGGCTTGATTGTTGGTGGTGTTGGACTTGTCGGCTTTGGCCTGACGTTCGTGTTCTAGGGGAGGGATATATGATGTTTGATAAAAGAAAAAATGTCATTGCGAGCGTAGCGACGATAGGATCCATTACCCTCCTCCTCACTGCCTGCACCAGTTATTACGATGAATTCGAGGATAGTTACGGGTACGGCAAGAGCAGCAAGGGCTATGAATTTACTGAAAACACGGTGACGGATTTGCGCGATAGACATGCATATTCTTTCGCTCAGGTTGGCAATCTCCGTTGGATGATGAATAACCTTGCCTTCAAGTTCTATCGCAACCATGATGAAAGTTCCAAGGCGGATTGCCCAAGACCAAGCGAAACTACGTGTAAAAATACGGGATTCCTTTATCCCGGTACAAAGCTGGATTACGTGTGTCCGACCGGCTGGCGCTTGCCTACTACGGATGAGTGGGAGACTTACTACAATTCATCGGCGTTTAAAAATGCCACGAACGAAAGAGAAGTCTTCAAGGGGTATCTCGACGGGAACCGCTCCTTGAATGAGGATGGCAACTGGGCCTATTTCTGGACCGGGGAAGAACCGGATGGCGCCGGTAATAGACCGTGTATCGCTTTTTCGCCGGATTACGGTACGTTCAGACCGGCAGGGCCTTGTAACGAACAGTGGAAACTCGCCGTGCGCTGCGTGCTGGAAGGGGGCGGTTCGGATGAGTCGCATTCCGGTTCGGAGCAAAGTGTTGAAGAAGCACTTGATTGTTCTGTGACGGATGGTGTTAAGGTTGTTTCTCCCAAAGAAGGCGAATCGTTCAAGGTAGGTGAGACAATCACCGTAATATACGGCTCCGACGTGCAGGGTTCGGGTTTCCGGTTCGTGTTCAAGACATCGGAAGACGATATGGGCGTCGACCTGTTCGATAAATCTGAGGGAGTGGAGAATCCGAATGGTCAGTGGTGCTATATGCAAGACGTTACGTTGTCGGCGGATATTGTCGGGGATGCTTCCACAGGCATCATTCGCGTTGTTCCTTATGAAAACTCGAGTAAGGGTGCAAATTCTGGAGCATTCAAAATATCTAATAATGGAAGTTCCTCACCCTCATCGGATTCTGAAAACGAGGGGCGCACGGTTAAGTTAGATGACTCCCGCGATGGACAAGAATACAAGGCTGTGATAATCGGCGGCAGGGCATGGATGGTGGAAAATCTGCGTTATGAAGCTGAAGGAAGTTACTGCTTCAAGGATGACGAATCTTGTGATGAGTACGGACATTTTTATACATGGGATGTCGCGATGCAGGCGTGCCCTAACGGTTGGCACCTGCCTTCCCAGAATGAATGGAGCGGCTTTTTCTCCACGGATTGGGGGAAGGATCTGGCTAAGGAAATGGAAGGCTGGTCTTGCGCTTTGTCCGATAAATATACGCCCGCAGCGAATATCATGGTATCGATAAAGCCGACTTCTTATCAAGAAGAAAGTTGCGGGACTCTAAAGGAATGCACACAACTGTTCGTCAGGGTCGTCAACAACGATGACGTTGATTACGAAAATGTGACGTTGCGTCTGTATCTGGGGGCCGAACCATACGGGGATGCTCCTGTTAGCAACATTATGCAGGTATTTAGCGCTTCTGGGGAGGTTTCGCCTATAAGCATATCCTTCGATACAGCAGTACAAGATGATAGCGGAGAATACTTCTTGCCGGTTATAATTCATGGAACGCTCCCGGCATCTGGGAAAATCTATTTCCAGGTCAAGTGGCGGACGTTGGACGCTTTCCGTGACGGCTGGTCGATTATTGCTCATCCTTACAGCGACTACATAGAACCGTTCGACGGTGTCGAGCTCGAACAGGCTCAATACTTCAAGGGTAGCGAGACGGTTGAGGTGGAAAAAAATTCGAAAGGGGAAGAAGTACAGTCCTATACGGAGGATCCTTATGTTCCGGTATATGTGAATGGCGAACTGGTCTCGGGCTTTGCGCCGGACGGCTCCACGGAAAGTCAACTGTTGGTGACTCAGTGTTCTGAGGTGAATACCGAAGCGTCTTCTTACTGGACTTCTGATGAGGACGGGCCGGAGATGGCTTATTTTATGGTTTGGACCAATCAAAAGTCCAATGAGGATTATTATTACGACACGAAGGGTGGGCGTGCGCTCTCCGTCCGCTGCGTTAAAGACTAGTTTATCTATATTTGTCGCATGTACATTATCGTAGGTCTCGGAAATCCTGGTACTCAGTATTCTAACACGCACCACAACGCGGGCTTCATGGCGGTCGAAAAGCTTGCCGACCCGAACAAGGACTGGAAAAGCGAGCACAAGGCGCTCACCATGAAGGTGAACATTGCGGGCGAGGAATGCCTGCTGGCCAAGCCGCAGACCTACATGAACCTCTCGGGCGAGGCGGTACAGGCCTTGATGACCTGGTACAAGGTGAAGACCGACCACCTGCTCGTTTTCAGCGACGATGTTAATTTGGATGTAGGCCGTATCCGTTGCCGCAAGGACGGCAGTCACGGCGGGCAGAACGGGCTTCGGAATATCATCGAGCATGTGGGCGACAAGTTCCCGCGCATCCGCTTTGGCGTGGGCAAGTGCCCGCCGAAATTCGATTTGAGTAACTGGGTGCTGGCGAAGTTCTCGCCCGAAGACCGCTCGGTCTTTGAAGAGGCTATCGCGAAAGTCCCTGCACTGGTGGAATGCTACTTCAAATTAGGCATCGAAAAGTGCATGGAACGTTACAACGGCAAGTGATTTTTTGCTATATTTACCTCGCAAAAAGAGGTCTACTATGAAACTTTTGCCTGAAGCGTTGACGTTTGACGACGTCCTTCTTGTTCCCGCTGAATCCTCCGTTTTGCCGGCCCAGACCGACGTGAGCACCCAGCTCGCTAGCAATATCAAGCTGAACATTCCTATCATCAGTGCCGCCATGGATACCGTGACGACGGCCCCTCTCGCCATCTCTTTGGCCTTGCAGGGCGGTCTCGGCATCATCCACAAGAACATGAGCGTCGAAGAACAGGCCGAAGAAGTCCGCAAGGTCAAGCGGTGGCAGTCCGGTATCGTGACGAACCCCGTTACGCTCGATGCTGACCAGCCGGTCTCTGCCGCATTTGAACTTCGCGCCCGTAACAAGGTGAGCGGTTTCCCGATTCTTTCCAAGGGCAAGCTTGTGGGTATGCTCACGAGCCGTGACCTCCGCACCGTTAGCGACATGAACGTGAAGATCAGCACCGTGATGACGAAGAACCCGGTGACGGCAAGCCCGAAGGTGAGCCTCGCAAAGGCGAAGGAAATCCTTGCCGAAAAGCGCATCGAGAAGCTCCCGCTGGTGGATGCCTCCGGTGCCCTGAAGGGCCTCATCACGATGACCGACATTTTGAAGCGCGAAAACAACCCGAACGCTAGCCTCGACAAGAACGGCCAGTTGCTTGTGGGTGCTGCGGTCAGCACTTCTGCAAATACTCTTGAACGCGTCGCTGCCCTCGTGGAAGCCGGCGTCGACCTGCTCATCATCGATACGGCCCACGGCCATCACATCGGTGTGCGCAACATGGTCAAGACCGTTCGTAAAAAGTACCCGAAGCTCACGATTTGCGCCGGCAACGTCTGCACTCCCGAAGCGGTTGCGGAACTTGCCAAGTGCGGTGCGAACATCGTCAAGGTGGGTATCGGTCCGGGTTCCATCTGCACCACGCGTATCGTTGCCGGTGTGGGTTACCCGCAGTTCTCTGCCGTCGTAGAATGCGGCAAGATGGCCCGCAAGGTCGGCGTGAAGATCATTGCCGACGGTGGCCTCAAGTTCTCTGGCGACATTGTGAAGGCTCTCGCCGCTGGCGGTCACGCTGTGATGGTGGGCTCCCTGTTTGCCGGTACCGAAGAAGCCCCGGGCGAAGTCATTCTCGCCGATGGCCGTAGCTACAAGAGCTACCGCGGTATGGGTTCCCTCGGCGCCATGAAGGCCGGTTCTGCCGACCGTTACTTCCAGGGTGGCGTGCAGGAACCGCGCAAGTTCGTTCCGGAAGGCATCGAAGGCCGCGTCCCGTACAAGGGCCCGCTCCGCGACACCGTTTACCAGCTGATTGGCGGTATCCACTCTGCCATGGGCTATGCCGGTGCTGCCAACCTCGATGAACTCTATAAGAAGGCCACTTTCGTGCGCATTACGGGCGCAGGCCTCCGCGAATCGCACCCGCACGACGTGACGATTACGAAGGAAGCCCCGAACTACCGTACCGGCGACTAAGCCTTCGTTGTTGCCCTAGACAACTCAATTTAAAATCCTCGGCTTGACCGGGGATTTTTTTGATATATATTTGTTTTCATAGAACTGAAAAGGAGGATGCCTCATGAAAAAATACAGGAATCTCGTGTGTGCGACTTTTGTAGGCGGCGCGCTTGCTTTTGGACTTTCCGCATGCGGTGATGACGACAGCAGTTTCTCTCCGAGGGATGACGACGAAAACCTGTCGTCTGAGATGGATGGCGGGGACGGCTCGAGTTCCTCCGTAAAAAAAGATCCGAACTCCAGCGATGACGGATCTTCCGGGGCCAATTCCAGCAGTTCTGCCGGTGGCGATGAAGGCGATTCCGGCGAAGAAGTTTGCGCGGTGTTTACTCCCGAAGCGGCTGATACCACCAAGAAGGAGCCCGGCGAACCCACTTACGACGTGACGGAGGTTTGCGAAGAGGTTGGCGCCTGCGATGCGATGGTCAAGGCCGACGTGAGTACCTGGCATTTTATCCGTAAAGACAATTTTGGGGATGATGCCGAATACATTTACAAGGCCGATGGCAAGGACTTGATTGTCACTATCAAGAACTTTGACGGTTCAACTGAAACCAAGACTTACTCCATGTACAACATGGAATCCGAAGCCGGCATAGAGATGGCGTTTAGTGCGGCAAAGTCGACTTGCAAGGATGGTGGTGGAAACGACCACAAGACTACATCTTGCACCAAGGATTCCGTGCTGGTCGAACCGGGGAAGACTGCTGTCGCATGGCCCCCTGCGGACGTGAATGCAGGCAGTAAGTACGATGCTGATGCCAATACGCTGACCGACCTTCGCGACAACAAGGTCTACAAGACGGTAAAGATTGGCGACCAGGTGTGGATGGCACAGAACCTGAACTACGCCTACCTGAATTCTACTTACGATGATGGTGAAGAATGGTTCAATTCCTCCATAGATTCCTCGAGCTTCTGCTACAATAATGCACCGAAGAACTGTGAAAAGATGGGACGACTCTACATGTGGAGTGCCGTTATGGATAGCGCAGAAGTCTTTAGCACGAATGGTGCCGGTTGTGGATTATACGACAATGCGGGTGTAGGATCGAGTGTAGAGAATACGTGTAACCCGCAGGGCAATGTCCGCGGTGTCTGCCCCAAGGGCTGGCATGTGCCCAGCAAAGAGGAATTCAATAAACTGTTGAGTGTCGTGGATCCGTCGGGTTCTGAAGGATACTTCCCGAAGGCATCCCTGAAACTGAGATCCAAATGCGGCTGGGACGAGACTGAGGGCGAAGATGCTTTCGGTTTCAACGCAACGCCTACAGGATACTGCTATTTAATGCTTGATTGCAATGGCGGTACAAAAGAAGCTGAATACTGGACATCCACGCAATCCACTAGCGAGGATACTTGGACCAATGCCCGGTCGTCAGCTACCCTTTTGCAGATGTCTTCAACTTCACCGAGTTCTTCGACCTTTGATGACGGCAAGACTACTGCACGTGCGGTACGCTGCGTGATGGACTGACGATAAATTAAAAGAACGCTATAGACAAACTATGGCGTTTTTTTTATTTTTTCTAAAAAAGGAGTTTATATGAAAATACGAATGTTTGCCTTGCTGGCTTTTGTTTCGCTGTTGCTTTCGGCTTGCGCCGCGCCGCGTTTCTATGTGGACCAGGAATGGAAGGGCCAGTCCCAGCCGGAATCGGTGAAGGTTATCTTTACGAAGCCTGTTGTGGGTAATCCGGACGACTTGAAGGATGACCTGCCGGAATTCGAGAACAACTTCGTGAAGTGGTTTGGCCCGCAGGCGAAGGAGTATTTCGTTGCAGAAGGCCGGAACAAGGTCAAGTTCTCTATGAAGCTTGTTCCTACCGAGGAAATCAAGCCCCAGAAGGTCAAGCTGGGTAACGACGATTTTGATGCGCCCGCCTTTGCCGCAAAGGATGTGGATGCGACCATCTATGTCGTGTTGTCCGATATTTGGTTGGGGCGCGAAAGCGAAACGTACATGACGGCGCAGGGTAATGCTGCCTCCATGGCTGGCGACCCGATGGGGACGGGCTACTCGACATCCAATTACTTCATGTCGAAATGCAAGTACGCGTTCTATGACACGAAAACGGGTAAGCTGCTCGGCTATGGCCATGCGGAAGGGAAGGCGCAGTACCAGTTTGCCGTGACCAAGGGTGACTGGGAATTTGCTTTGCGCGACATGGTGGGCAAGGTGCTTACCAATACCCCGGTCGTGAGCTGGTAGCCGTCAAAAAACGTAGCGATTTTGATTCTACGAAAACAGCCTGTCCACTCGGACAGGCTTTTTGTAAATGCGTAAAGGCTCGGGGAATTACATTTCCCAGCAGTCTTCGTAAAGCGGCGTGTGCAGGTTGCCCGCTTCTTCGGCCTTCTTGGCCTTCTCTTCGGCGACGGCCTTGTCCAGGTCGCACTTTCTGTGGTTCGGGTCGTCGCTTGTCTTGTAGCAGTAGGCAACCTTTTGGCATGCCTTGGCGGAAGAGTCACCGCCACAGCCGACGAGGGCGAAAGCGGCGGTGGCGATCAGGGCTAAAAGAATTTTGTTCATAAACATCCTCATTTTTCCTTAATTTACATTTTATTGTGACGTAGCGTACATGTTTGAGTGAAAAAAAATCTTTTTTTTGCTAAATTGTTCGTGATGAAACGATTTTTCTTGAGCCTGCTTCTGCTGGTTCCGCTCTGTATTTTTGCGGTATCGTGCTCCGACGAAGAGGAAGGGACCGAGTTCCTTTTTGACCGCGAGATAATGGAACTGAACGTGCTCGAGGGGTGCGCCGACGAGAACGATACTTCCGCCTGCTATCGGGTGGTGTTCCGCCTGCCCATAGACAGGGAAAATTTCGCCTATATTCGCGTGTGGCTCGATACGACCGTGGTTGACGACACCTCGAAGGCGGTTTCTTCGAAGCAGATAGACAAGGCGACCAAGACCATCGAGTATAGCGAGAAGGTTACCAAGACATACGATACGCTGGACTTGACCGAACTGGTGAAGGATTATATTGAGACTTACGACAGCCTGCAGGTGGCGCTCTACTGCGAGTACACCGAAGGCGACCCCGGTTCCGTACAGCGAGTGTTCCTGCATTTTCGCGATAACCTGCCTCCTTCGCGTGTGAACGTGATGGAGCCTACGACCTGGACTACGGGTGCGCTTATCGAATGGTTCCGCCCCACCGACCAGACGAACTTCTACAAGCCGTCGCAGCTTTCGGGCATGATTGTCGGTTACAACGTGGTCATCTGGTCTCCAGACGAAGACGAGGACATCCGTGACCTGAAGGTTACGCTCTTGGGCCCCGAAGGTGTAGATTCTACCGGCGGTACGTACTACCTGCGCCATTCCAGGGTGCGCGCGAACAACGATTCCGTGTGGTTCGATTCCGTATCGCATGCCGACAAGGAGAAAAACTACCTGCGCCTTGCGATTATCGACGGCAAGGGCTTTGATTTTGATGTCGATTCGCTGAACCGTTTCCGCTTGGAAATCGAGGGACTCAAGTCGCGCTCGTATTACACGGTGGGCATTACCGCCTGGGATTCCGTGGGTAATTCCTCGAACAGGGAAGGCCGCTCCGTTGTGGAGAGCAACAAGCGTTTCGATACAACTGATTCTGTCGCTCCCGTGATGCCGACGCGCCTCTACTACATGGAAGATACGCTTTTCCCGGGAATGGCGCGCCTCGACAGCAACAACAGGCTGCGCATATTCTGGAGCCAGAGCGTGGACCCCTACAAGGTGGACCATCCGATCAAGTCGGATACAGTAGTCCTTATTCCCGACACGTGCCTGTTTACCATCTGCTACGATACGGTCAAGACCTACATCATCGAGCGTTACGAAGCGCTCTCGAAGCAGTGGGTGGCCTACGATTACGCGGGCGGCGAGGGCCGCTACAACAAGCTTTACGCCGTTGATGGCGATACCATGGCGGTTTCCGCTACGGGAACGTTCGTGACCGATACCATCCGCTGGGTCGCTCCGGGCGATACTATTATATTCCGTATCCGTTCCCGCGACAAGTCGGGCTACTATTCTGCCGAACTTGTCGACACCATCGCCGTTTCGCCGGGAGCGCTTGCAAGTGAACTCACTTGTCCCGAGGGCTATGTGCCCGTAAAGTCGTCGGATACCACGAAGTTCTGCATGGAACGGTTCGAACATAGGAACGATTCGGGCGAGTTTGTCCACAACGTGTTGCACTCCGAGGCTGTCGCCGCGTGCGAGGCCGTTTCGGCGAGCGGCTTTACGGTGAGCCTCTGCAATGAACGCGACTGGGAACTTGTGTGCCTTTCGGGCGGTTCGCTTTCGTACGGCGTGTTGAACGAACTCTCCGTCGATGCTACGGAGTACCTGTTCAAGTACTGCAATGTGGGCACGAACGATTCCCTCTCGGCGGCGGATGTTTCCCTGCGCAATTCTCGCTGCATGAACCCGATGGGCGTGCGCGACATGCCCGGCCAGTACCAGGAATGGGTTATTGGCAAGTCCGAAGATACGGTTGCCGTGGCTAAGGGCTCGAGCTACAAGATCTATAGCGGGCTTGACCGTGAATCGCTCGCGCTGTGCACGAACCGCTCGTACCCGTACTACACACGGCCTGCCTACACGACGGATTCCGTGTACCTGTACCGCGAGGGGGCGAAGGTCGATACCGTGTTTGCCGCCGATACGAACCGCACGCTCTATAGGGTTCTTTCGCAGGCCGATTTCACGGATAGCCTGCAGTTCTTCGACGTGCAGGATTCTGCGGGCAATACCATCGGCGAGGACTACGCGCTGTACTCCGAATACAAGAAGGGCGGCGATGCCTGGCTCGATACGCTGGGTAACGGGCTTACCTATGTGCCTACCGAGGTCAAGGTCGTGTTCCTTACGGGCGAGAAGGTGCGGTACCGCACTGCGGCTGCCTTCTACAAGTCTCCAACTATCGGGTTCCGCTGCTGTGCGTATCCTGAGTGATGCGCCTACGGCGCAGTTCAAAGTTCCGAGTAACTAGTTACTAGAAATGCGAAATGCAATAAAACTTTTAAGCCAGAGTCTCTAGTAACTAATAACTAATACCAAAATGCTTGATACCAGAAAATATTTATCAGTAGCCGAGTCGCTTGCCAAGCAGGCGGGCACCCTTTGCCTTGAAATTCAGAACGACTTGGGCGAGGTCCACTACAAGTCCAAGAAAGATGTGGTAACCCGCGCCGATATCGCAAGCGAGAAACTGATTGTAGATGGGCTCCGCTCCGCATTCCCGACGCATTCCATCCGTACCGAGGAGGCGGGCGTCATAGAGGGTTCCGACCCGCGCTACCGCTGGATTATCGACCCGGTGGATGGCACCGTGAATTTTAGCCGTGGCATTCCCTTATGGGGAATTTCCATCGCGCTCCACTTTGAGGGCAAGCCTCTGGTGGCGGCGATAAACCTGCCCAAACTGGGCGAACTCTATACGGCATCGAAGGGCGGGGGAGCCTTCATGAACGGCAAACCCATCCGCGTGAGCCGCGAGAGCGATTCGATCCATGCGATTGTGAGCAATGGCGATTTCAATGTGGGTGATGCCGCTAAGATCAACGAGCAAAACTCGCGCAACTTTGCCCGCGAGGCGGTTGCCTTCGAGCGCGTCAAGTGCCTGGGATCTGCGGTGGTGGAGGGCTGTTTTACCGCCTGCGGACGCATAGACTGCTTTGTGATGACCATGAGCTACCCGTGGGATATTGCGGCGATTGCCCTGATGGTCGAGGAAGCGGGCGGGAAATCTACCCGTATCGACGGCGCACCCCTCGAATTCGTGGATTCCGAGCAGGCGGTTTTCAGCAATGGTCTACTTCACGAGACGCTCGTCACAACTTTGGCCGTGTAAACAATCTTTTAGTGTGATTTTACGCCAAAAAATCTTATATTGTAGCCCGGTGGATGTGGGGGTGTATTTTTGGAGAACACATGAAGTTTAAAAATTTGATTGTCTCGGCCCTCTCCCTGATGGCCGTTGTCCCCTCCGCCGGTTTTGCTGCCCTCAGTACAGATGACTATGTCGAAGCGGCCTGGATGACCACCCGCTTTTTCGGTGCGCAGCGTTCGGGCGAGGGTCCGAACTGGGTTCTTGACGGTACCAACTACACGACTAGCTTTACGAAGGATAAGTACAATGGCAAGGATGTTTCGGGTGGCTGGTTCGATTGCGGTGACCACGTGATGTACGGCCAGTCGCAGGGCTACGCCTCGTACATTCTCGCGCTCAGCTATGCGGAATTTACCAAGGGCTTTTACGACCTTTACACGGGCGACTACACCGACTACAAGTCGAGCAAGGATTACACCCGCAAGGGCGGCAAGCCCAACGAGATCCGCGACCTGCTCGAAGAACTCCGCTACGAGGCCGATTTCTGGGTGAAGGCCGCCATCAGCAGTTCCAATTTCGTGACGGTCAAGGGTGATGGCAACGCCGACCACATGAAGTGGGTGACGGCAGGCAAGATGAGTACGCTCGGTACGGGTGAAGGCGGCGAACCCCGCTCCATCAAGGGCGATGCGAATGATGCGTTTACCCCGGGCCTTGCTTCTGCAATGCTTGCCGTGATGGCCCGTGTCGATCCCGATTCTGCGAACAAGAAAAAGTACCTCGCTGCGGCAAAGACTGCCTATTCCTACTCCAAGTCCCACAAGGGCGTGACGAATTCCAGCGGGTTCTATGAATCCAGCTGGTGGGATGGCCGTTGGCAAGATGGCCCGTTCCTTGCTGCGCTGGAATTGTACCGCACCACGAAGGATTCCTCCTATATGAAGGAGGCCGATGAATGGTACTTTAACCTCGAATATAATCTGGGAAGCACGACTCGCCTCAACTATTCGAACGTCATCCCGCTTTCTGTGATAATGGCGGAAGCCGTGTTCAAGTGGGCTCCGCAGGGCGGCCAGATCTATGAGGCGGAAGGCTACTTGCAGAAGATCTATAACGAAAACAAGAAGGACGGCGTGTTCATGGGCGAAACCGGCGGTGGCGGCAAGTTCTCGGTGCGCACTCCTGCTGGTGGCGCGTTCCTCTATGCGCTGTATGCGAAGTTCAACGAGACCTCGGAATACGACAGCATGATCGAGAAGAACGTGGCCTACCTCCTGGGCGACAACAGCAACAAGAAGTCGTATGTTGTGGGCTTTACCAAGAACGGAGCGAGTGCCCCCAAGTCCCCGCACCATCGCGGGTACTACGCCAACGAAGATTATGGCCGCGAGGTCGATTCCGGCCTGCAGCCCCCCGAAAAGAACAAACTGCTAGGTGGCCTCATCGCGGGTGACTTCAACAGCGGGAGCCATAGCGGGACTGTTTCCAACTGGCAGGTGAACGAGGTTTGTGTCGACATGAACGCGCCTCTCGTGGGCGCCCTCGGGTACCTTTTGAGCAAGAAGGCTCCGGTCACGATGCCCGGTGAAGAGGAAGAGGAAAAGGATACCATCGAGGTTCTCCCTGCGGTGGTGAAGACTCCGGGATTTTCGTTTGTCCAGAACGGCTCCAACATCACGCTTTCGGGCCTCGATGCCGCCCCGTTCGACGTGCAGGTTTTCGACCTGAACGGCAAGATGGTGGAAGAGTTCCGCGGCCTGCAGGGTAGGGCTACCCTCGCGCTCAAGTCGAAGGGTATTTTGCAGGTTCGCATTGTCTCTGCCAAATACACCCGCGCCTTCAGGGTCAAGGCCCTGTAAGCGGCCCGCAATCCTAGTCGCTAGGAACCAGTAACTATTAACTTTTTATATATTTCCCTCAAAAGGTGGGCGGACTACGCCTGCCGGACTCTTTTTATTTAGAAAAGGACTAACATGAAACGTATCTCTATCGTCGCCATGGCAATTCTTGCCGCAAGTCTCGTCGCCTGCAACCAGGCCGCCGCCGGCGGTTCCTTCAACCAGCAGGCCCGCCTCGACTCCCTCGAGAAGGACTTTAACACCCTGAAGGAAGAATTCGAGGTCATCAAGTACGCCCTCGACAAGCGTGGTATCTCCCTGGAACAGGCCCGCGCCGAAATGGAAGCCGACAACAAGGTTTGGGACATCCCCGATGACAACAGCCCGGTTTTTGGCAATACCAAGGACCCGAAGCTCACGATTGTTGAATTTACCGAATTCCAGTGCCCGTACTGCTCTCGAATTGCTCCGACCATGCAGGAACTCAACAAGAAGTACCCGGACAAGATCAAGTTCGTGTACAAGCACTTCCCGCTCAGCTTCCACAGCAACGCCAAGGCCGCTGCCGCCGCCTCTATCGCTGCGCAGAACCAGGGCAAGTTCTGGGAATTCCGCTACGCTCTCGCTCCGCATAGCCGCGAACTCTCTGATTCCATCTACGTTGCCGTCGCTACCGAAATCGGCCTCGACATCGAAAAGTTCAAGAAGGAAATGGTTCTTGACTCCGCCATGGAAGCCCGCATTGACAAGGATTTCCAGCTGGGCGTGAAGGTCGGCGTGCAGGGCACCCCGAACTTCTACATCAACGGCAAGCGCCAGGACCGCTTCAGCCCGGACCTCGTGGAAAAGCTCCTCAAGGAAGCCAAGTAGTGTTTTCTGGTGTACACGCTTAAGTGCTAGGCGTGTGCCCGTTTTTTAATCGAAAAGTTTAAATTTAAAGCAAAACAAACAACAAACAAGGAACGACATATGATCAAGCAAACATTGAAAGTCGCGTCTGTCATCCTCCTGGGTGTTAGCGTGGCTGCAATGGCTCAGCCGAAGAAGCCGAAGACGGTCGTCTACAAGTTCTTCGACGAGCAGTATCGTCCGGGTGGTTTCGACTACTCTTACGGCGGCTCCAGCAAGGGCGTGACCATCACGAAGGATGGCGGTTACAAGTCCAAGGCCGCATTGAACATCAAGCTGGACCCGAAGGAATACTCCGGTGCATCCATCTGCTTGTACAACGAGTTCTTCGACCTGAACAAGTACATGCTTGATTCCAAGGTCGAATTCATGATCAAGGGCAAACACGGCGGCGAAGCCGTGAAGGTCGGCCTCCTCGACGAAGAAGTCAGCGATGGCAAGAAGACTCAGGTCGTGCTCCCGATGAACAAGTACATCGAGGGTGGTGCCGTTACGACGGATTGGAAGAAGGTTTCCATTCCTCTCGTCGACTTCCCGGACCGTGGTCTCTACTGGGACAACACCCGCAAGTCCGAATTCCCGTCCCGTATTGACTGGGACAAGATCGCTGAAATCCGCTTCTCTATCGACAAGAGCGGCGCCAGCGAATTCGAAGTCTGGGTGGATAACATCGAAATCGTGAAGGGCAACAAGAAGGCCGCCCCGAAGAAGCAGATTGTCTACTGGGACGAAAACAACGATGTCATCAACGGTCCCAAGAACCCCGAAAAGCTCGACGGCAAGGTCAAGCCGGTGGCTAACGGCGTGTTCTACTCCGACGGCCTCAAGGGCTTCAGCTACAGCTACGGTGGTCTTTCCGCCCAGCGTGAAGCCGATTCCAAGACCCCGGGCAACAAGAACGTGCTCGCCCTCTACATCGATAACAACGACTGGTCCGGCGTGACCTACTCGCTCGGTGAAGGCAAGTACATTGACCTCTCCAAGGTCCGCAACAAGGGCGGTCTCTACTTCTGGATCAAGGGTAAGCTCGGCGGCGAAAAGGTTTACGTGGGTATCCTCGACAACCAGGGCAACGACATCAAGAGCCAGACCAAGATCAGCCTCAACGACTGGATCGAGGGCGCCAAGGTCGGCACCGACTGGAAGCTCGTGAAGATTCCTCTCAAGAAGTTCGTCGACAAGGGTAAGGCTTGGGATGCTAACAAGCAGGCCGAAGTCGCCAAGGACGTGCAGTGGAACAAGATTCAGGAAGTCCGCTTCTCCGTGGGCAAGGGCGAAAACCAGGGTGAACCGGGCAAGCCCGCTCCTGTGACCATCTTCGTGGACCAGATTACATTCACCGAGACCATCGACTGGGTTGACCCGGATATCAAGTGGGACAACTGGAAGTCCAAGGCTCCGGACATGATTATTTCTGACTTCGAAGGCAAGTTTGCCAAGGACAAGTGGGAACCGTCTTTCGGTCCGAAGTCCAAGGCCGAAATCGAGATGCCGTACAAGACTTCCAAGCTCGACGGCAACTCTCTCTTCATCAAGCATTTCGAAATGTCTGACTGGGTGGACTTCGTTCTTGACTTCACCAAGAACACTGCCGCTCACGACGCTAAGCTCCGCGACTGGACCAACCACTGGGGCATTATGTTCGACGTCTACTCTGAACGTGCATGGCAGTCCATCACGGTCCAGGTCGGTGACGCCGGCAACGAACTCTTCGTGTCCAACACCGGTGTGCCTCGCGGCCGTACCACTGTGATTGTGCCGTTCCGCACCTTCAGCAAGTTCCCGTATTACCAGCCGCCTAACGCCAAGGAAAACGGCGTGTTCGACCTCAAGAACGTCGTGTCCATCGACTTCAAACCGGGTGGAGAAGGTTCTAACGGCTCCTTCGAAATCGACAACATCAAGCTTACCAACCAGCGCGAAGTCAAGGCCGCCGCTCGTCCGGCTGTCGTGAAGGTCGACGTGAAGGGTACCGGCGACGTGATCAACCCGAACATCTCGGGCGGCCTCTTCGGTATCAACGCTGCCCTCTGGGATGGCGACATGCTTGACAATCCGAAGTTCAAGGTTCAGACCCGCGACTTCGTGAAGCGCATCAACCACGGCATCATCCGTTACCCGGGTGGTCTCCGTGCCGATGACGACCACTGGAAGGAAATCCTTGACAACCATGACTGGATGGTCGATACCGACGAATTCCTCGAATGGCTGAAGAAGACTGGCTCCAACGCCATGTTCACCGTGAACTTCGGTTCCGGCACCGAACAGGAGGCCGCTGCTTGGGTGAAGCACACCAACATCGACAAGAAGGCCGGCATCAAGTACTGGGAAATCGGTAACGAAGTCTACGGTAACTGGCATCCGTACTACGAAAAGTACGGTAAGGATGGCGGTACCATCTATGGTAAGCGTGCCCGCAAGTTCATCGAAGCCATGAAGAAGGTTGACCCGACGATCAAGGTTGCGGTCCTCGGCGTGCTCGATGGCCAGTGGAACGACAACGTGCTCAAGGAAACCGGCGACATTGCCGACGGTATCATTGTGCACCACTACCCGCAGCACTTCGGTGAAGAAAACGACTTCGCCATGCTCTCTGCCCCGCAGGACCTCGTGCCTATCTACAGCCGCCTGCACAAGCTGGTGGACAAGTGGACCAAGCACTTCAACAAGGACAAGAAGTTCGAACTCTGGCTCACCGAATGGAACTCCGTGGACTTCAACCCGGGTCCGCAGACCATCGCCCTCGAAAACGGCCTGTTCGTTGCTGACTACCTCGCTATGCTCGCCACCGAGAACGTGGACAACGCACAGTACTGGGATATCCACAACGACATCACTCCGGAAGGCGGTGACTACGGTTACCTGACCCGTTCTGCAGAAGACTGCATGAACTGCCCGCGTCCGAGCTACTGGGCATTCCAGATGGCTTCTGACGCTCTCCGTGGCAAGCTCCTCAAGACCGTGATTACCGGCGACAAGGAATCGCTCATCACGACCTACTACACGGAAAACGGCAAGAAGAAGAGCCTCCTCGTGATCAACAAGAGCCCGTACAGCGATTACGAACTCAAGATTGACATTCCGGGCTTCAAGGGCAAGGCCACCGTCCAGACTCTCGACAAGAGCTCCGAAAAGCTCAAGGAAGGCTGGGCCAACGACCCGTCCAAGAAGGCCAAGAAGGGTGTTGACGTGAGCAAGCCGGTCAAGGTCGGCAAGCGCACCATCACGCTCATCACGATCGAATAAGCCTGTCATACAGACTTGAAGTGAACGCCTCGGCACAAGCCGGGGCGTTCTTTTTATGCCATCTTTATAAGTATATTTTCAAAAAAATGGAGATAAATGTGTTTCGTAATCTTTTTTTGATAGGATTCTCTTTTATATTGTGCTTTTTCTTTTTCTCCTGTGGAATCTCAACGGGAGGAGGTGATGGTGCTTCTGGCCCTTGTCAAAATGTTTTGAAAGTTCATCCCCAAAAAATGAATTTGTCCGTTGAATTAGATTGTCCATATGACAGTACATGTGATGCAAGGTTGTTGTTTAAGAATATGGAATATTCGGATTCATTGAATAGTTGTTATGGGGATTTTGAGTATTTGTTCGTTTCTGAAAAACAAAGGTTAAAAATCCATAGATTTGAAGAAATATCTGTAGCTTTAGATTCTGAAGAACATATCCGTTTTTCTTTGCTAGATGAGACTAATACTGAGAAATATTATGATGTTGACTTGTCTAAAATTATTCATTCTTTCGAAGTTGTAGGGGATTCTGTAAAAATTGATATGCTAAGTGCTGGTTTTTCTGAGATACGGATGGATTGTCCTTCTTCTTGGGAACGATGCCGTTTTGATTCGGACTATGAATATGTTATGGTTGGTATAGATTCAACATGGTCCAACAGTTTTACCTTTGATCAATATTTATCTGATCAAAGTTCAATGAAATCTGACAGTATACATGTTTATGGGAAAATAATTTTTAGATAAAAAACGGCAGCTTTAAGCTGCCGTTTTTAAGTATGAATTAAAGAACTTGTGATTTATCGTTCCAGGCGGAAGTACACGGCGCCGAGCGGCGGGAGCTGGATGTTCAGGCTCCACTGCCTGTTCTGCCACGGAATGTCCTGTGTCCAGACTTCGCCGAAGTTGCCGATGTTGCTTCCGCCGAACATGGCCGCATCCGTATTGAAGATTTCCTTCCAGGCTCCGCGGGCGGGGGCGCCCAGGCGGTAGTCGTGGCGAACGACCGGCGTGAAGTTGAACACGCACAGGATCTGGTTGCCGTGATCGTCCTTGCGCACGAAGCTTACGATGGAATTGTCTGCGTCATCGCACCAAATCCACTCGAAACCGGTATGGTAATGGTCGATTTCCCAGAATGGAGCGTTTTCCTTGTACAGGTGGTTGAGCGTCTTCATCATCTGCAACAGCTTTCCGTGGCTATCCCAGCTGACCAGGTGCCAGTCGAGCGACTGCTTCTCGTTCCATTCGCGCCACTGCCCGAACTCGTTGCCCATGAAGTTCAGGATCTTGCCCGGGTGCGCGTACTGGAACGCGTAGGTGAGTCGCAGGTTCGCGAACTGCTGCCAGTTGTCGCCCGGCATCTTGCGGAGCATGGAACCCTTGCCGTGAACCACTTCGTCGTGGCTGAATACCTGGATGAAGTTTTCGCTGTACGCGTACATCATGCTGAAGGTCAGCTGGTTGTGGTGGTACTTGCGGTGGATGGGTTCGTGTTCGATGTAGCTCAGGAAGTCGTTCATCCAGCCCATGTTCCACTTGTAGTGGAATCCGAGGCCGCCTTGCTCCGGCGGGCGTGTGATGCTGGGGAAACTCGTGGATTCTTCCGCGATGAGGATGGCGTGCGGCGTGAGTCGGCCCATGATGCTGTTCAGGTGCTTCAGGAACTCGAGCGTGTCGTAGTTGATGTTGCCGCCGTCCTTGTTCGGGACCCATTCACCCGGGCCCTTGCCGTAGTCAAGGTAGAGCATGGAGGCCACGGCGTCGACGCGCAGGCCGTCGCAGTGGAATTCCTTGAGCCAGTACATCGCGTTCGCAATGAGGAAGTTCTTGACTTCGTTACGGCCTAGGTTGAAAATGTATGTGCCCCAATGCGGGTGTTCGCCCTGGCGCGGGTCGGCGTGCTCGTAGCAGGCGGTACCGTCAAAACGGCCAAGCGCATGGGCATCCTTCGGGAAGTGTGCCGGCACCCAGTCGAGAATCACGCCGATTTCGTTCTGGTGGCAAAGGTCCACGAAGTGCCTGAACTGGTCGGGCGTGCCGTAGCGGCTCGTGGGAGAGTAGTACCCCGTCACCTGGTAGCCCCAGGATTCGTCGAGCGGGTGTTCCGCGAGCGGCAAAAATTCCACGTGGGTGTAGCCCATCTCCTTCAGGTAGGGGATAAGGCGTTCGGAAAGTTCGTCCCAGTTGAGGAAACGGTCCGGGTTCGCGGGGTCGCGCCTCCAGGAACCGGCGTGCACCTCGTAAATGTTCATGGGGCTGCCAAAGACCTTAGTGGCCCAGTGCGTTTTCATGTAGAGTTCGTCGCCCCATTCGTAACCGTCGAGGTGGGTCGTGATGGAGGCCGTGGCCGGGCGCACTTCTGCAAGTTTGGCGAGCGGGTCAATCTTTACGTGCAGGTTGCCGTCTGCGCCGTGGATTTCGAAGCGGTAGAGTTCCCCTTCGCCGAGGTTCGGGATGAATATTTCCCAGATGCCGGAGCTGCCGAGCATGCGCATCGGGTGGCGGCGGCCGTCCCAGCTGTTGAAGTTGCCGACGACAGCGACGGCGCGGGCGTTCGGGGCCCATACAGCAAACTGCACGCCCTTGAATCCCTGGTGCTCCACGAGGTTCGCGCCCAGCTTGCGGTAGAGTTCGTAATGCGTGCCGGTCGAAATCAGGTGGCGGTCAAATTCCGAGAGCACCGGCTGGAAGGCATACGGGTCGGTAAGCGTGTACTCGATGCCGTCCGCCTGCTTAATGATGAGGTTGTAGAAGAACGGCTCGTAGTCCATATCGAGGATGGCCTCGAAGAACCCGGTATCGCCAAGTTTCATGAAGTCGAATTCTACCTCGCCGTCACAGGATTCTCCACGGATGAACGATGCCTGCGGTTGGTACGTGCGGATGACCGTCTTGATTCCCTTGTCTGTCTCGAGCGGATGAATGCCCAAAATGGAGAACGGGTCCTTGGTCCTGAATTCCCAAATGTCCATCATGTCTTCGCCGGAAAGGCTGGTATATTCGTTCCAATCCATTCAAAACTCCTTTTGATGCCTGCGGAGACCCCGCGGAGGCACTTTTTAACGTTGTAAATATAATATAAACTTTTGGGCGTAAACAAATAAAAGAGACATTTCTAGATTTGATAATAAAGAAGAAGATTATGTTTGGGAGATTCTCTATGAAAACTCTGGAAAAATTCTCTTTTGCGGTGTGCCTGCTGATGTTTGTCGCAGGGACTAGCGTGTTTGTTGCCTGCGGTGACGATTCCAGTAGCGATTCCGGCAAGGAAACTGGTAGCAATGACGGCCCCAAGGAGGGCGACGAATGCTCCGAGGACCTGCAGGAGGCCCGCGTGTTCCTCAAGAAGACGCAGTCCTACTACGTGTGTATCGACGGAAAGCTCGTGCCGGTAGACGAGGACAAGGATTCTTCCGGCGGGGATTCGTCGAAATCTTCCTCGAGCGCAGGGGACAAGACCTCCTCTTCTGGCGAGGGGAGCGCAACATCCTCTTCCAGCACGGGGAATGCGACATCTTCTTCCGGCGAAAAGACCGCCGGTTCTTCCAGTTCCGTCCACGTTTCCCTTTCGGGCTGCGACGCGGACCAGGAAGGCTCCTACATTTACCTCGAAAATACCAATCAGTACTTTGTGTGCAAGGATTCCGAATGGAAGGAAACCGAGAAGGCGGGTGAGGACATTGACCTCGACAAGATCCGCTGCACGACTGCTGGCGGAGATTCCCTGACCTGCTTCGTGGAAACTGACCCTGTCGAATCGTCGTCGAGCCTCGGGAAGTACGACGTGGAATTTGGCTCTACCTTTACCGATGCTCGCGACGGCCAGGTGTACAGGCAGGTCGTGATAGGCGACCAGTTGTGGATGGCGCAGAACCTGAATTACAAGACGGCCTATAGCGTTTGCCCCGAAGATGCTGACGGTGTCTACTGTGACAAGTACGGGAGGCTGTATCCGTATTCGCTGATAAATCAGGATTCCAGGATTGTCCTTGACGATTCCCTGTGCCCCGCTGGGTGGGCACTGCCTACTTTGGAGCAGTGGGATGACTTGCTTTGGTATGTCGATGACCATAACGGTGATGAGGGCGTAGGCAAGAGTCTGAAGGCCAAGGAAGGCTGGATGGCCGCGGGCACGGTCGTGGAACCCCCGTACAGCGATGCAAGGATTGCCGTGGCCAGCGGCGAAGACAAGTTCGGCTTTTCTGCACTCCCTGCCGGGAGCCGCTGGGAAGACCAAATCTACACCCACGATGAAACCCGCTTCTGGGCGAAATCGAACAGGGATTTGTTTGAGAACTGGCGCATGGCCCCGTATTCTTTCATAGGGGTCAAGCTGGCGTACGATTCGGACGATGCTACACTGGATTCCAACAGCTACGGGTCGAATGGTTTCTCTGTCCGCTGCATCAGCGTGGATTACGCTGTGTTCAAGGGCGGCGACGGCTATTGCACCGAAAAACGTGATGGCGAAATGGTAAAGTACGGGTACGGTCACGCTGTTTGCGATAATGGCGTATGGAGGACCGCTACTATACGTGAAGATTCACTCGGCACATGTTCCGATTCGCTGCAGGGCCGTATAAAAACATATTATGATTCGACTTGCTACAGAAATCGTGAAGCTTGTACCGAATATTGGACTTGCGACAAGAAACACTGGAGGGAAGCTAACGAGCAGGAAGAGTTTGTTGGCCAGGCCGAGACGCATCTGGGTAAATGTTCCGGAAGTAATTATGGTAAAGCTGCCAATTTCATGTTCTATGAGAAAGAAACTTCTAGGATGACGCAGGTTTATGCAGCCTGTGACAAGGATGGCTGGCGTGAGGCTACGGGTATAGAGGCAAATGTTGGCGTCTGCACTGCCGAAAAAGAGGGCGAAATCGGCGAGTATGGCTATTATCCCAAGCAATATGCTGCATGTGAAAAGGGCTCTTGGCGTGAGTTGACTTACCAGGAAGAAATGACTTACCGCTTTGGCAAGTGTACTGCCGACATAAAGGATTCGGTGGCATTCCAGGGTGGCGTTAATCCATACGGCATCTGCGATGAAGACGGATGGAGGGTTGTCACGGTAGAAGAAAACGTGAAGGGCCTGCCCTGTGTCGAAGATGCCAAGTTGGTGAAGGGTAATATCTATGGCTACTACGTGTGCAAGGCCGATTCCCTGTGGAGTGCTAGCTATATCGAGCAACGTCTGGAAAAGGGCTGCACCGGTGTCACGGAAGGCGATTCGGTATTTGTGTCGCAAGATGGTGTCGCGACAGAGTTCTACAGGTGTCTGGACTACCGCTGGGAACTCCTTCATGCAGTCGATTCTTCCGTTTATGGTTCGTTTACGGATGAACGCGACGGAAAGACCTACCGTACGGTTCAAATCGGTGAACAGACCTGGCTTGGTGAGAACCTGAACTATGAAATGGAAGATAGTTACTGTTACAACGATTCCCTGAAATACTGCGAAACCTATGGCCGTCTTTATAAACTGAAGGCGTCGCGCACTGCTTGCCCCGAGGGGTGGCACTTGCCGAGCATGGAAGAATGGGAATCGTTGCCCATTACGGAGAATGTCAGGGGCAAACTTTGGGATTTGAGTGATTTCTCCTGGGGTGGAAATAAACTCGGATTCTCCGCATTGCCTGCCGGGTATGGGATAGGCTATGACAAGGTGACATACAAAGACATCAATGAATTGACGGAATGGTGGGCATCGGATTTGCTTAGCGAGAATGACTTCAATTATGGTTATGCGTTTGGCATGGCCAATGATCCCGGGGCCACCGAAAACGTATTCTTCTACAATTTTGCGCTCTCCGTCCGTTGTGTCAAGGATGCAACGCCGGTTGTGAATCCGGACCCCGATGAGGATTCTGACGAGGAGCCGTAATAGTTTAATTTATCTGTAGTTGAGGCTTTATGGCTATTGCAATGGAAGAAAACGTAGACCCGATGCAATTTACGCAGGTGTTCAGGGTGACACCCGAGATGATTGACGATAACCACCATTTTAACAACGTGTGGTCGGTGCAGTGGATACAGGACATCGCGATTGCACATTCCGAATCGGTGGGCGGGACAGCGCTCATGAAGAACCTCGGCGCGGGCTGGATGATTCACGTGCAGCATGTCGAGTACAAAAACCAAGCGTTTCTGGGCGATGAAATCCGCGGGACTACGTGGGTTGCCGCTTACGGCCGCGTGGCATGTTCGCGTAAGTGCCGTTTCGAACGCGTTTCCGACGGCAAGGTGATTTTCGAATCCGAGACGCAGTGGGTGCTTGTCGACCTGAACCGCGGCCGCCCCATGACCATCCCCGACGAGATGAAGAAACTCTACAGCGTGGGGTAAGCGCGCCACCGTCATCCTGAGGGTAGGGCCTTATTCGTCATCCTGAGGGGCTAAGCCCCGAAGGATCCAGACCAGCATTTAACGCGGGCATGAACATTCCCTGGATCCTTCGTCCTACGGACTCAGAATGATGCTCCCGCATAAGTCATGCCGGACTTGTTCCGGCATCGTCATGCCTTACCCGCGGAGGGCTTTTAGCAGGGCTATCGCGAGCCGCTGGAATTTGGCGCGGAGGCTCTTGTCGTCTGCCTTGTGGTAGGGCGGATAAAGGCCAGCCACGGTGTCGATGTTGCCCTGTAACATGATGTTCCTCTCGTGGCTGAACGTCTTGAACCCGTAAAACCCGTGGTAATTGCCGGTGCCGCTCATGCCCACACCCCCGAAGGGTACGGAGAGGTTTTCTATTTGCAATATGCAGTGGTTCACGCAGGTGGAACCCGAGGTGGTTTCGAACAGCACTCGGTCGATGTCGCGGCTCGACTTCCCGAAGATGTAAAGAGCGAGCGGTTTCGGGCGTGCCTGCACGAACTGGATTGCCTCATCGAGTGAATCGTAGGCGATAATCGGGAGGATGGGTCCGAAGATTTCGCCCTGCATGATATCCATGTCGGGAGTGACGTCGGTAAGTACGGTCGCGGGCGTGTATCGTGCATCTGCATCGCAGAATTCCGCCCCGCCGATGACGGCTGTCGCGCCGTGCGCGATGGCATCGAGCATCAAGGCCTTGTGGCGTTCGACGGCGTGCGGCTCCACGATACGCACGAAGTTCTCGCATTCCTTGCGGGCTTCTTCCGTGTTGCCGTACATCTTCTTTATGTTGTCTGCAACTGCGGTGGCAAGTGCAGTAACGAGGTTGCGCGGGCATAGCATGTAGTCCGGCGCAATGCAGGTCTGGCCCGCGTTCAGGCACTTTCCCCAGGCAATTTTCCTGGCGGCATCTGCAATCCTTGCATCTTCGAGGATAAAGACGGGAGATTTGCCGCCGAGTTCCAGCGTGATACCTGCGTGTATTTTGGCGGCGAGTTCCGCTACGTGGGCGCCGACTTTCGGGCTCCCGGTAAAGAAGACGTGGTCGAACGGGAGGGCGAGCAGTTTGTCGCCAAGTTCCGCTCCGGCGCCCTGCACGACGGCGACTTCGTCCTTCTCGAACACATCCGCGATAAGTGCTTCGAGGACGGCGCTCACGCGGGGAGTCTTGTGGCTCGGCTTCGCGATGACGACGTTACCTGCTGCGACAGCTGCGGCAATGGGTGAGAGAAACAGCAGGAAGGGGTAGTTCCAGGGCGCCATGATGAGCACGCGGCCCTTCGGTTCGAAATGGCTTATGCTCGTACTTGTCGGGAAAAGGAAGGAAAAATCTCCGGCCTTGTTGCTCATCCATTTGCGGAGGTGCTTGATGGCGTAGTCAATTTCTGAAATGGCGGGGTAGACTTCAGTAATCCAGGCTTCGGTCTTGGGCTTGTGGAAATCGGCCCACACGGCGTCGTAGAATTCCTGCTGGCGGGCTACAACAGCCTTGCGCAACCGCTGCAATTTGCGGATACGTTCCTTCGCGGTCGTGTTTGCGACCTGCCAGCGCTTTTTGCCCTGTGCTTCGAACAGACTATTTAATTCTTCGACGTTCATACTTGAAAGATACAATAATGGCGCGGTTCTTGCCCGCGCCTCCCTTTTACCCGACGCTGTGTTCCAGCTTCAGCGTGAGCAATTGCCTTGCTTCCGTGGCGAATTCGCCCGGCAGTTCCTTGAACACGTCCTTGCAGAATCCGCCTACCATAGCTTGTATGGCATCTTCGCGCTTGATGCCGCGGCTTTCGAAGTAGAACAACTGATCTTCGCTGATGCGGCTCGTGGTGGCTTCGTGTTCCGTGGTGGAACTGGCGTTTGCTACAGTGATGTAGGGGAAGGTGTGGGCTGCACTTTTGTCGCCTACGAGCATGCTGTCGCACTGCGTGTAGTTGCGTGCGCCCGTAGCAGACTTGCGGATGCTCACCTCACCGCGGTAGGCGTTGCTGGAATAGTCCGCGCTGATACCCTTGCTGATGATCGTGCTTTTGGTGTTCTTGCCGATATGGATCATCTTGGTGCCGGTATCGGCCTGCATGTGCCCGTTCGTGAGGGCCACGCTGTAAAATTCCCCGACGGAGTTGTCGCCGAGCAAAACGCAACTTGGATACTTCCAGGTAATCGCGGAACCCGTCTCGACCTGCGTCCAGCTGATGCGGCTGTTCTTGCCCGCGCATTTGCCGCGCTTCGTGACGAAGTTGTACACGCCGCCGGCTCCCGTCTCGCGGTCGCCCGCATACCAGTTCTGCACCGTCGAATACTTAATCGAGGCGTTGTCCTTCGCCACCAGTTCCACGATGGCGCTGTGCAGCTGCTTGCTCGAATATTCCGGCGCGGTGCAGCCTTCCAGGTAGCTCACGCTTGCTCCTTCGTCGGCAATAATCAGTGTGCGCTCGAACTGGCCCGCTTCCTTGTTGTTGATGCGGAAGTAGGTGGAAAGGTCCATCGGGCACTTGACTCCGGGCGGGATGTACACGAAACTCCCGTCACCGAAGACGGCGCTGTTCAGTGCCGCAAAATAGTTGTCGCCCGCAGGCACCACGCTTCCCAGGTATTCCTCGATGAGTTCTGGATATTCCTTGATGGCGTCGCTGATGGAACAGAACAGGATGCCCATCTCCATGAGCTTCTTCTTGTGGCTGGTATAAATGCTTACCGAGTCAAAAACCGCGTCTACCGCCACGTTGGCGAGGCGCTTCTGTTCGTCGAGCGGAATGCCGAGCTTTTCGAAGGTTGCGAGCAACTCAGGGTCCACGTCTTCGATTTTTTCGTGGCTTTTCTTGGTCTTCGGGGCGGAGTAGTAGACGATGTCTTGCAGGTCCACCGGTGCAAAATTCAGTTCGCCCCAGTTGGGCTGCTCCATCGTTTTCAGTTTTTCATAAGCCTTCAGGCGAAAATCGAGCATGAACTGCGGTTCGCCGCGGAGCTTGGAGGCTCTCCGGATGATATCTTCGTTCAGGCCCTTCTCGAAGGCCTCGTTCTCGATATCCGTTACGAATCCGTATTTGTAGTTGTCACTCATTTTTGCATTCCGCGCATCATTTGCGCCCCATTCGCGCCCAAATATAATATATTTACAATGGACATTTTAAGCCGGTTATGTTATTGCGAGGCCCCGCATGGGGCCGCGGCAATCTTAAGCCGTCATTTGGCAATCTCAAACCGGCACTCAAATAGGATCGCACTATGAAGACTAAGTTTTTGAAGTTCGCTCTTGGCGCCGCTGTTGCGTCTACCATGTTCCTTGCTGCCTGCGGTGGCGACGATAACGGCGGATTGCCCTCGGCACCTGCTACAAGCTCCGACAGCTCCGTTCCGGCTTCTTCCGACGTGACTCCTGCCTCTAGCGATGCTACCCCCATGTCTCAGGCAACCAACCCCTCGGAAGCGAACGACCCGCTGGCATCTTCGTCTTCTGATGCGGGCACGGTTCCTGAAAGCAGCGCTGTCGGTGGTGACGAACCGCAGGGCACGGGCTACACTCCCGGTACCCTCCAAGAAGAAATCGCGAAGGATGCACCGTTTGTCGAGGCTAGTTCCGCTAATGGCACGCTTATCCCGGTTGCAGAACTGCTGGCCTCTGTCCAGCCTACGGAACGTGTGCTTTTCGTTATTCGCCATGCCCGCCGTGGCAGCGGTACCGGCAAGGAGCAGAAACTCCATGCTACGGGCGTGAACCAGGCTCAGTCATTGGGCGCTGCGATAGCCGCAGTCAATGCGACCGATCCGATTTTCTATGCCCATTCCGACTACGTGCGTACAAGGGGTACCGCCTTGAACATCTTTGTCGGTCGCGGTGGCGATTCCACGCAGTTCCAGAGCACCATTGTAGGCAAGCTTGCCGGCGGTGGCTACGTGAAGGATAGCGACCTGCTCTCGCAACATGCCGACGAGGATTTCGAGAAGAACCAGCTCAAGGTTTTTGCCAGCTGGATGTACCAGGGGCTTTACACGGACACGTTCAACGACCTCACCGAAACGAGCGTCACGTTCCTGACCCAGCACATTCTGCCTGCGTTCCCGCCGGAATACCGTATTGGCATAATGGTTTCGCACGACATGACGGTCGCCCCGCTTTTGGCCTATTGTACCAAGCTTGCTGTGAACTTCAAGGCCTACGAGAACCTGGATTACTGGCTCGGTTATGTGCAGGGCCTTGCTATCGTGATTTCTGCTGACGGTAGCCGCAAGTATTACCCGGTGAACGGCCTCTATGGCGAATACGCTTATCTTGACGGGGCTATCAACAGGTCGTAACAGGTATGAACGACAATCGCGAGGCTTTCGGTTCTAGACTGGGTTTCATCCTGGTTTCGGCGGGATGTGCCATCGGGCTCGGTAACGTGTGGCGTTTCCCGTTTATCACGGGCCAGTACGGCGGTGCCGCGTTCGTGTTAATTTATCTGTTCTTCCTCGCAATTTTCGGGTTTCCGATTCTCGTGATGGAATTTGCGGTGGGGCGAGCCTCGCAGCGCGGGGTAGGCGCCTCCTTTGCGCGCCTCGAAAAGCCGGGCCACAAGTGGCATTACGCCGGCGTGCCGATGATTGTGGCGAACTACCTCTTGATGATGTTCTACACGACGGTCACCGGCTGGATGCTCTACTATTTCTACCGCATGGTGACTACCGGCGACTTGATGACGATGACGCCTGCAGAAGTGGGTGCGGAATTCGGCGTAATGCTTTCGAACGCGCCTCTCCTTTGCTTCTGGATGGTGGTCGCCGTCTCGCTGGGGCTATCCATTGTGTCGCTTGGCCTGCGGAAGGGCGTGGAAAGCGTCACGAAGGTCATGATGTCGGCCCTGCTCGTCATTATGTTCCTGCTCGCAATTCGCGCGGTGACGCTCCCGGGTGCGGGCGAGGGGCTTAAGTTCTACCTGATGCCGGACTTCGCGAAACTCGGCGAGGCGGGCATCGGCAAGGTGGTTTTCGCCGCTCTCGGCCAGTCGTTCTTTACGCTCAGCCTGGGCATCGGCTCCATGAGCATTTTCGGCAGCTACATCGACAAGCAGCATTCGCTCCCGAAGGAGGCGGCGAACATCTGCATTCTCGATACGGGCGTGGCGCTTGTGGCGGGCCTCATCATTATTCCTTCCTGCTTTGCGTTCGGCGTGAGCCCCAATGCGGGCCCGGGCCTGATTTTTGCCACGCTCCCGAACGTGTTTGCTCAGATGCCCGCGGGCCGTATCTGCGGTGCGGCGTTCTTCCTGTTTATGTCGTTTGCCGCGCTCTCCACGCTCGTTGCCGTGTTCGAAAATATCGTCGCCTATTGGATTGATGTGCGCAGTGTTCCGCGCGGCAAGGCGGTCAAGTGGAACTTTGTCGCCATTGTGCTCCTGTCGCTCCCGTGCGTTTTGGGTTTCAACGTGCTTTCGGGCTTCGAGCCCTTCGGGGCGGGCAGCTGCGTGCTCGATTTGGAAGACTTCCTCGTTTCCAACACGTTCTTGCCTCTGGGTGCGCTCGTGTTTGTGCTTTTCTGCAACCACAGGTTTGGCTGGAACCAGAAGAATTTCCTTACCGAGGCGAACTTCGGGAAGGGCTTCAATTTGCCCGTAAACCCGGCACTGAACTTCTATTTCAAGTGGGTACTGCCGGCGGTAATCTTCGTGATTCTCGTGTTCGGCTATATCGAAAAATTCGCGCCTGCTTTCTACGCGAAAATATTCGGCTAAAAGCACTTTTATCGCAAAAAATCGCACCTGAATGTGAAAAAAACATGTTCGGGCTACGTTATGGAGGCGTTTTTTGGAGCGGCGTACCTATAAATTAGCGCTTTTCTGCTTTTTATAGGTACAAAAGTGGCTTTTTAGAGGGGAATAGTGAGCATGGTGTTGTATAATTACCTATAAACCATCTCTAAAGCCTTGTTTTATAGGTGTTTTGTATCTGCATTTTGTGTTAGTTTGTTTGTAAAACTGCCGAAAGGTACCTATAAATTAACGCTATTTGGTGAATTTATAGGTACGCCTTCAAAAGGGATTCATTTAATTACCTATAAATTGCACTATTTCTCTTACGTTATAGGTACAATGCATGATTTTTCGGCTAGTGAGGTGTTCTAGTGGCAAGAAAAGCGCCTGATCCGCGAAAAATGTGCCTGAACTGTGGCTTGGCGGCATTTTTGCTGTTTTGGGGGTGAATTTTCGCACATTTCGCGCTAAAAATGGGGCGTAGTGTATTTTTTTATTTGCGAAAGCCGTTCTTTTGTTTATATTAATGTTAAAAAGAAATTAAACGGAGCATCTGCCCATGATTTCGAAATGGAAACTGCTTTTAGGTTTGAGTGCAATAACCTTTGCTTTTGCCCAGAACCCGGCCCCGCAAACCGCCGCTGCTCCTGCTCCGGCCCCCGCAGCGCAACCCGCAGCCCCGGCCCCCGCAGCGCAACCCGCAGCCCCGGCCCCGGCACAACCCGCTGCTCAGCCCGCCGCTGCTCCCGCTCCGGCCCCCGCAGCGCAACCGGCCGCCCAGCCTGCAGAAGCACCCGCTCCGGCTCCCGCACAACCCGCTGCCGCGCCCGCTCCTGCCACTACCGCCCAGGCGTCCGATGGTCAGGGAACTACGGTTTCCGTGTTCGTGAAGAGCCCCGAAGAAATCCGGAAGTTGAAAGAAGAACTCAAGAGCTTGCAGACCATGGCGGGCGATTCCAACCCCGAGGTTGCCGCCCTCTTGAAACGCGCGAACCGCATTGCCGAGATGAACGACCGGTGCTCCTCCGTTTCGCTGAACGACCTCTTGGATACGACCTGTGCAAGGTTCTATGAAGTAGAACTCCCCACCTTCGAAAACGACTACATGGAATTGACCGGTGAGGTTAGGCTTGGTTCCATGCGCATGGCGACCACCTTCGAGGAACGCATCCGCCAGCTGGCGAGTTGCTCCGAAGCCCTTACCAGCATTGTGAAGAGCCGCGACCAGTTGCTACGCCTGCGCGGTAACGTGTACCTGGAACCCATCAACTTCGAGGGTGATTTCGATGCCGAGTACGATTTCGCGCTTTCTTACGATAGCGCCCGCGTGAGCCAGCAACAGAGGCTAGCGAACCTGTGGATCGAGAAATGTAGCCCCATCGTGGTGCGCCAGTCGGGCAAGGAATTCGCCCCGATGTTCATTGCCACGTTGAAGATGAAGAACGACTCCCTGAACAAGGCGGGCTCGAACGTGAAGTTCATGATGAACCAGAAGACCATGTCGCTGCGTGTAGACATGCGCCGCCCCGTGCACGGCGCCTACTACCTGAACGGCGTACGCCTGTTCGAGAAGACCATCGATGCTGACAAGAAGTATTCGAACCTGTTCTTCGACATCAAGAACAAGAAGGCGGAACTCATCCAGTCGAAAGATGCCGTGCTCCAGAAGTTCGAGGGCAAGCAGGTGTTCAAGAAGCTGAAGAAGATGGAAATGGTGGGCCGCTGGGCCTGGGATTCCGAGAAGCTGCCCGACGAGGCCGTACAGGCCAACTCTACGGATGATTCCGAGCAGATGACCGCGCAGGATTCGCTGACCTACAAGGAAGGTCTTGCCGAGCTGGAACGCGCCTTGGCTGAAGATGCCGCTGCGAAGCAGGCTGCCGCAGATTCTGCCGCTAAGGCTGCTGGTAAATCTAATGGCGAGGTTTCCAAATCGAGAGTCCACTGGATTCCGCTGGCCATTGCGGGTGCTGTAGCCGTTACGGGTGGCGTGCTTGCGGCCGTGTTCAACAACAAGGCGAAGGCGGCGAGCGAGGAAGTCCCGGTGAACCCCGACGAGTACAACGACATGCATGACCGTGCCGAAAAGAACCAGTTATTGCGTAACATTTCCATAGGTGTCGCCGCACTCGGAGTCGTGGGTATCGGCGTGACATTCCTGTTCTAGGGAGGGTTGACTTATGAAATCGATATTCAAGAAGAGCGTCATTGCGAGCGTCGCGTGGCAATCCATATCCCTCCTCGCCATCGCGGCATTCCTCTCCGCCTGTTCCGATTACGTGGACAAGATTGAGTCCGACTACAAGGACCAGTATGGCGACAAGGAAAAGTTCATTGAAAACATGAACACGGCGAACTGGGATTGGAAGGACGTCTGTGCGACTGACGACTGGATTTGGTGCAGTGCCAGTCCCGATGGCAAAATCATGGGCACGGCCACGAATGGCGCCAAGTGGGAATCGTTTACGCATGGTACGGTTACATTGGATTTTGCCGGTACGGATGATAATGGATATACCGTAAAGACAAGAAAACTAGACGAAGCGGATGTCACCCCGTATATACGCAAAAATGGCGGCATTGATTTTAAGGTGCAGGATGGTTCCGGCTCGTTTGATGCGGGTATTCAACTTTATGTTGGTCCGGTAAGCAGCTATAGCCAACTGGAAGTGGTTTACTTATCTCCGTCCCAGGATATTTACGTTAGCCTAAAGTCTGTGGATAACGATGGAAACGAACTCGTTGAATGGCGTTGGCCTTTGAATAGCCTGAAAACGGAGGTCGGTTATGCCGGTGTGACGCGCGCTGTGCTTGATTTTAAGGATCTTCAATTTGTACATACCTCGAGTATGCAAAGTGAAGGTGACTTGGCTCAGTTTATTAAGAACGAAGCGAATACGGTGGCGTTCTATGCGAGTCAGAACCTTCCTTACCTGACCCTTGTCGGCATCAGGCTTACGGGAGCGCCGTTTGGAACGGTGACCTCCTCTAGTAGTTCTAGCAACGTCGTCACGGCGAAGTCGAGCAGTTCCAGCAATAAGGGCGGAACCACGACATCGAGCAACTCTACGGAAAAAGTTGAACTTGCCGAAAATGCTGTAACTTGTGAACCTGAAGTCAGCCAGATCAAGGTGGGCGAGAGCGTCAAGTGGAAATTTACGCTGTCGCAGGAAGTCCTTGATGCGGTTCCTCAAGAGGGTCTAATGGCTATTCATTCTGTATGGGCTTTCGAAGGCGCAGACAAGAGCTCGTCGGCCAAGGATAGTCCTAGTATGGTCTCGTACGACATACCCTATTCGACCAGCGGGACAAAGAAAGCCACGTTGGATATTAAAGTTGGAAAATTCTATGGAACATTTGCCTGCTCTACTCTCGAAGTTGTCGAAGTCGGGACTGCTTCTAGCAGCAGTTCGGCGAAATCCAGCAGCAGTTCGGCAGGGGTTTCTGTTACCTGTAAGGGAACTCCCAGTGCGGATGCAATCCAGTGGGAACTTTCTAGTTACAGCGGCTTTACTGCATTTGATTTGCCTTCTATGAAATACGATTGGAAACTTCCTGGCGGTAGCCCTTCGACTAGTACGGACGCAAAAGCCTGGAGCATTTATTCGAGTGATGGCTGGTATACGGCACAGGTGACGGTAACCGCAGGTGGATTGTCCGCTACTGCCACGTGTGAAGCGTCGATGACTGTGCATGGAACACTTCTTAGTTCCAGTAGCACGACTTCGAGCGGCTTCTTGTGGGACGGTTCCATGAAGTCTGATTTTGTAAAGACTGATCGCGGCTCCGGTAGCATGTGGTATATTTTTACGGATGCCGATACCGATACCGGTTCTACGGTTGTTCAGGTTCCCGAAATCAACCCCTACGATGTGTGCTTGGGCAAGTGCGGTATGGCTTGGTTCGGGCAAGCAGTAGGCAATAACGGAAGGGATCCCTATGCAGGAGTTGGGTTCGATTTAGACGAGAGCGGAGCCATATTTGATGTGTCTCATTGGAATGGCCTTTGCATTGCATACCAAAGCACAAAGCCGATTAGAGTGGAACTGCGCCCCTACGATTCGGAATACTATGGCCACAACATTCCTTCAGTTACACTTCCTGCGACTGAGTCTGAAGGTGAGTACCGTTCAGAACCTATTGCGTGGAGTGACTTTGTGCAGCGGTGGAGCGGCGGTGAGGAACTTTCGGGCCCAGAGGTTGCGACTATGCTCAGGGGCATAAACATTGCCTTCGAGTCGGACCCGTATACCTCGCAGTTCTTCAACATCTACCAGATTGGTAGTTATGGGCAATGTATCAACGAGCAGGCTACGATTGTTGACTTGACGCAGTTCAGCAACCCTCACGAGGTGTCCAGCAGCAGCAATGGCGGCGAAAATCCGGCGGTCCAGTGCGCAAATGATGATCTGTGGTGTGGCCCGCAAGGTATATATATGGTTCTTACGGGTCTTGATGCTGGCGATGAAACCTCCGGTTACTGGTTCAGTTATGCTGATGATGCCGATGGTGGGCAATCCAAGATTGACTGGCCCGTTGAACGCGGTAATGAATATTCGCCCGATGCGTTCGATCCGGTTGTTGATTACTGTGGCGGTATTTGCGGAACGTATACGTTAACTAAGGGTACGCTGGAATATGACCCGTATGTGGGTGTCGGCTTTTCTATCGCAGGGACTAAGGATGACTCTTCCGAGCCGGTTGCTGCCGATGCCTCGGGTTGGGGTGGTGTGTGCATTACCTATACGGCGGACAATGCTGCTAAATTGATCATGGATTTGGGAGATGCGAAAAATGCGGAACTTGCTAGTGATAAGCCTTTTGTAACTTTAGGAAAAACGACAGTTCCGCAAGAAAAGTGCTTTACCTGGTCAGAGTTCAAGCAGGGTGGCTGGGGTGTTGGCAAAGGGGGTACGACGATATCTGGGTATGAAGCCTCTAAAATCCTGGTCTACCTGAACTTTGAAATTCAGGCAAAGACCGGCACGACGGGTGGTTTCAATGTTATCCGGTTGAGAAAAAATCAGGAAGGGATTAATTCCTCTCCTTTTGCTTGGTGCGGCGACCTTTGGTGCGGACCGACGGATGATGTGGGACGAGTAAATACAGGTTTTGATGATTATGCCGGTTATTGGTTTAATTTCAGTGATGCTAACGATGGCGGCAAATCTTATATCTCCTTCCCGGCGGATGTTGAAGAAAATGAATATGGCAATTTCTTTGGTCCCCTTATTGAAACCTACAAGGGAATAATAGGCGAAGTTCATCTGGGAGAAGGGTATGAGTATCCGTATGTCGGATTAGGCTTCAATGTATATGATGAATACGGTACTGGTACTAATATCACGGATTGGGGCGGCGTCTGCCTGGTTTATCGCTCCACGATACCCTTTGGTATAGAGCTTGTTCCTACAGATCAAGCAACCTTAACAGAATACAATAATTACAGGGTGACTGTTTCTAAGTCGGCTACAATAACTGCTGTCGATTTCCCGTGGTCTAAGTTTAAGCAGCAAACAGGGTGGGGAAGAACGGTTGATCAGAGTACTGCTCTTGCCGATGTCAGTAACATTAGATTAAAGTTCGAGGGAACCGCTGGTACCTCCGGTGTGGCGGAAATATATTCCATCGGTCACTCAGGAACGTGTAGCCGGCCGCCTGATTATTCGTCATCGTCCACTTACATATTTGCTTCGTCATCATCTAGTAGCGAGTCGAACCCCGCATGGGAATACCTGAACCCCGCTATTGAATATGGGGAGTTTACAGATGAACGCGATGGGCAAGTGTACAAGACCATCGATGTGGGTAATTACACCTGGTTCGCTCAGAACTTGAACCTCGAGTATAACGATGGCGAGGGAAATTCTTGCCCCGGAAGCGATCCTGATAGTTGCGCGAAATATGGACGTATGTACACGTGGGCTGCCGCTATGGATACGGCGGGTGTATATTCGACTCAGGCACTTGAATGTGGGGCTGGTAAGGTATGTTGGTTGATTGATCCGGTTCAGGGAGTTTGTCCGGAGGGGTGGCACCTGCCAAGCAATGCTGAATGGCGCCTGCTGGTAGAGGCGGCTGGTGGTGAATCTACTGCTGCTGTAGCGCTTAAGTCCACGAAGGGCTGGGTATGGAATAGTTCCAATACAAGTGGCACGGACGATTTGGGATTCTCGGCCATACCCAATGGCCCAGGTGAATATGGATATTTCTGGAGTGGTACAGAGAACAGCAATATTTCTGGTTACAGACTGCGTTTGATGGGGGATGCAACTCCAAGTACCCATTTGGGTGATGGTACAAAGTCTACAGCGATGTATGCAGTCCGTTGTGTCAAGGAAAAGGATCCTAAGCCCAGGTCTGGTTCATTTACCTATCAGGGGCAGACATACAACTATGTCAGGATTGGTACACAGACATGGATGGCTGAGAATTTGAATTACGATATAGGCAATAATATGTGTTATGAGAATGATCCCGCTAATTGTACTGCATATGGAAGAATGTATAAGTGGGCTACGGTGGTTGGCAAGACAGAAGCAGAATGCGGCTATGGAAATTCTTGCGATTTGCCATCTACAGGACATGTTCAGGGAATTTGTCCTGAAGGGTGGCATGTGCCACGGCGTGCCGAAGTAGAAACCCTTGTCGAAGCGGCTGGTGGTGATGACTTTGCTGGTAAGGCGCTCAAGGCTACTTCTACCTGGAGTGATTACGAGAGCAATGGTAAGGTCTATGGAAATGGAACCGATGCTACTGGATTTACGGGCTATTCTACTGGTACGTGTTCAGGATCGTCAAGCGAACCTTATTGTAACTACGATGGAATGTACACGCACATGTGGACTATTACGGAAAACTATAGTGGGGAACAGGCGTATTACTTTGGATTGCTTTGGATGGGTAATGGTGTTACTCTTCTTAATGGGGACAAGAGGGACTACAAAAACCTCCGCTGCGTGCAGGACGAAGACTAACATTTCTGCCGCTCCGACAATGTGAACAAATTCAAAGCCGGCCCTTTCGGGCCGGCTTTTCATACAGAGAATTATTACTTGATGACTTCGACAGTCAACTTGTTAAAGGCAATTTTGCCGCCTTCCCGCAGTTCCAGGGCTGCGCGGAAGGTGGTTTCATTTTTCTTGAACGGCTCCAAAACAGGAGTCGTTTTTTTCTTTAGCAGTTCTTCGACTTCGTCGTCGGTGAACTTGCGTTGGTAGAATACCTGCGGGATTCCGTAGTTGCATTGCGGGCATACGTATGCCGCATCCTGTGGGTTGGTTCCGCCGCGGAAGCGCAGGCTATCGCCGCATACGGGGCAGGGAAAGTCCCTGTGCTGGAATTCGAATACGGCGCGGCCCTTGTCGGCGCCTTCACCCCACTTGAGGGCGGCTGCGAATTCTGAGCCCTTTTTGCTCTTGAAACCTTGTATGGGCGCGGTGTGACCGCTTGTGAAAAGCTCCTTTATTTCGCCTGCTGTGAGCGCGTGCCCGGCGATAGTCTTGAATAAGGTAAAACTACACGCTTTTGTCATGCCGGACCCCGTTCCGGCATCACCGTTTTCAGTGCTCGCAGTGCAGAAAATCGCGTTTTTGTTTTCTTCGAGCAATCCGCCGCACAGCGGGCACTTGTATTCCGTCTTTTGCCCGTGGAATTTGCCGTCGCTCTCGAACTCGAAATTGATATTGAAATCCTTGTCGAGCGTGAGCTTGGCCGAGAATTCGGTGCCTTTCTTGCTCTTGAAGCCGGAAATCGGGCCGAGCGCCTTGTTCGCGAGCAGTTCCTTCATTTCGCCGTGGCTCAGCATGCGGCCCGCTATGGTATGGCCCATCTTGAAACCGCAATCGGCGTTCTTGCACACGTAACCCCACGGGGCGATTTCAAAAGGTTGCCCGCATTTGGGGCAGTTGATAACGTCGGTAACGGTTTCGCGCTCGAACTGGCTTCCGTATTTCTGGTGCAGGTGCTCGAAGAGTTCCTTCACGTAGTTGACGATGCCGTCGCGGAATTCTACCGGCGAGAGCTGGCCCTTTTCCACCTGCGAGAGCTTGTATTCCCATTCGCCGGTCATTTCGGGCGATTTGACCTTCTCATCCATCAGGGCGATGACTTCGCGCCCGCGGGCGGTACTGACCAGGTAGTTCTTTTGCGCTTCGATGAACCCGCGCTTCTTGAGCGTCTCGATGATGCCCGCCTGCGTGGCCGGCGTTCCGAGCCCGCGGTCCTTCATGGCTTCGGCGAGTTCCTCGTTCTCGATCTGCTTTCCAGCGGTCTTCATCGCGGCAAGGAGCGTCGCCTCGGTGTAGTATTTAGGCTTGCTCTTCTTTTTCTTCTGCAGTTCCACGCTGTCGAACGGGGCGGTATCGCCGACGTTCCATTCTGGGAACGCTTCGACAATGTTCGTGATTTCGTCGCTGTCGTTCGATGCTCCACCTTCGCCCGCGGCGTTATTCTCGCTGGAGTCGCCTTCGCCTTTCTTTTTTTTGCTCGCCTTTTTCTTTTCTTCCTTGACGATGGCGCGGAATCCCAAATCCTCGTTGTGCTTGAGCTTCAAGCGGAAGGTGTCTTGCCCTGTTGTCATGCCGGACTCCGTTCCGGCATCACCGTTCCTTACCAGAGTGATTTCCATCTCGCTCCATACATACGGCTTGAGCCATGCCTGTACAAAGCGTTCCTTCGCGAGGTCGTATATCTTCTGCTCCATTTCGGGGAGCCCGTTCGGGACTTCTCCGGTCGGGATGATGGCGAAGTGGTCGGTTACCTTGCTCGAGTTGATGAAGACGAAGTTCTCGCTTTCGTTGCGCATCACGCCCTTCTGTTCGGGTGTCGCGAGGCGCATGGCGAGTGCGTAGGCCTCCTGCTTCATGGTGTCGGGCAGGTACTGCGAGTCGGTACGCGGGTAGGTGAGGAGTTTCTTTTCGTAGAGGTTCTGCGCGCAGTCCAAAACTTGCTGGGCGCTGAACTTGAAACGCTTGTTGCCTTCTTTCTGCAGTTCCGTCAAGTCGAAGGGCTTTTGCGGGAATTGCTTCTTCTGCTGCGTGTCGATTTTCGCGATGGTCGCCGGCGCGGGCGGCTTGCAGCGCTCCACGATGGCGTTCGCTTCGGCCTCTTTCTCGAAAACTGCGACTTTCAGGCCTTCGGGTTTCTTGTCTGAATCCTTCGACTTCGTGTCTGGATCCTTCGCGGCGTCGCCGCTCGGGATGACGTATTGCGCCTGGAATCCTTTCCACGTTCCGACGACGCTGTAGTAGAACAATTCCTTGAACTGCTCCACGATGGTGTCGCGCTCCACGACCAGGTTGAGTGTCGGGGTCTGCACGCGCCCTACCGAAATCATTTTCCCGCGGCCAGCCGTGAGTGTGTAGGCGCGCGTCGCGTTGAGGCCAACCATCCAGTCGGCGCGCTGGCGGAGTCGTGCGGCGTAACTCAGGTTTACGCGCTGAGTGGCGTCTTCCAGATTCTTCCACGCCTTGTCCAAATCTTTCGCCACGTAGCTGTTCACCCAAAGACGCTTGATCTGCTTCTGCTTGAATGCGGGCGTAAAGTCGAGCACCAGGTCAAAGATCAGATTACCTTCGCGGCCGGCGTCCGCGCCGTTCACGAGCACGTCGGCTTTCGACATCATGTCGCGCACAACGTTCAGCTGTTTCCGGGTGCTCTCGATTTCCATGAGGCGGAACTTTTCGGGCAACAGCGGGAGGTTCGAAAGCCTCCAGCCGCCTTCGTAGCCGGGGTAGGCGTCGAGCGGGGCGAGCGTTATCAGGTGGCCCACGCACCAGGTGATGCAGTGGTTCTTGCCGATGAGGCATCCGTCGCCCTGCGTGAACTTCTCGCCCTCGATGCGCTCGAGCATCGGGCGGTAGTGCTGGTTTGCAACGGAAGGTTTTTCGGCGACGAGGAGAATCATTTTATGGCAAATATAGCATCTGTGTTTGACACGTTTTTGACTTGCGAGAGGTGCTGGGCGAGGGAACGATGCGCGAACATCGGGGGAACGACGTGGGAACAAATTTTCGTGTAAAGTGATATTTTACAACCACTTAGCGAAAAAAAATGCTAGAATTATATCTGTAGGCGTGAGGACCTTGGGTCAATCGCCTACAAATTAGCCCCTGTCACCCCGGCAGGGGCTTTTTAATACCGCTCGTTCGTCGTTTAGAGTATTGAAACCTCCGGTTCCTCACTCGCTCTCGCAAACGCGACCGGTTAACGCCCGGTCGCTTTTTGCTCACAGGCGACCGCTCGTTCGTCGTCTAGGGTATTGAAACCTCCGGTTCCTCACTCGCTCTCGCAAACGCGACCGGTTAACGCCCGGTCGCTTTTTGCTCACGTTGCGACCGCTCGCTGATCTTTTACCCCTGTATACACAAAAACTCTTTTTTCTTGCGCAATTTTCCGCGCAGGAGTCTATTTTTATTCCTGAAAGTGGCGGCGCGTTGCCCCACTAGAATGTGACGGGCTGAACCGCCGTCAAAAAGCAAGGATGGAATATGATCGACGTTAAGGGCAAATGGTGCTTGGTTACCGGCGGCTGCCGTGGTGTGGGCCGCCTGACCGCTATCGAGATGGCGAAACTCGGCGCAAATATCATCTTGCAGGGCCGCGACAAGGCGCATGCAGAACCGGTGATGGCCGAAATCGCAAAGTTCGGCGTGGAGGTGCGTGCCGTGGGCTGTAACCTCGAGAGTGAAGCCGAAATTGACGCCGCCCTTGCAGAAATCGACAGCTGGGGCGTGCAGGTGGACCTCGTGTTCAACAACGCGGGCCTCATGAGCCACTACTTCACCGACTATCTCTCCAACACGATGGAAGATTTCCACCATGCGATGGCCGTGAACTTCTATGCCCCCGTGAAAATCGCCTATCACTTCTTGCCGGGCATGATTGAACGCGGTTTCGGTCGCATGCAGCTCACCACGAGCGGTATCGCGAACGAGCCCGAGCTGATGGGTTACGCCTGCGCGAAGGCCGCCCTCACCAAGTTCGTGAAGGATTTCGCCTGCAAGCTGAACGGCACCGACGTGATGATGAACGTGATGGACCCGGGCTGGCTCCGCACCGATCTCGGCGGCCCCAACGCCCCCAACGCTCCCGAAAGCGTAATTCCGGGCTCGATGGTCTCCGTGATGCTCGACGACAAGAAGAGCGGTCGCTGGTTCAGCGCCCAGGAATTTACGGGTATGACCCTCGCCGACGCCGTCGAGAAGGGCAAAACCGTAGAGGCTTAATTATTCTGGCTTGGATTGCGACGAATCAGTCGCGCGAGTAGGGGGTGCAGAACTGCATTCCCTTTTTCGCATATCTTCCCGAGGCCTTTCCAGAACAGGTCCACGAGAACGCCTGCCACGAAGGAAAGTGCAATAAGCAGTATCAGCGAGGGCACCGCGTACCTCGGGGTGGTGACCACCTTGGACATGATTCCGAAGTAATAGCAGAAGAACGTGTGGATAAGCCACATGTTCGTGCTCTGCCAGCCGATTCCGATAAGCCCGCTCCTGAGCACCTTGATTCTTTTCACGAGGTCGATGGTCGCGACTGTCAGCACCGGGATAAAGAAGATGTCGAACTTGTCGCCGATTTCGCTCTGGCGCAGGAAGATTATCGCCATCCATATTCCGATGTCGGCGATCGGGTTCATGAGCCCGTTTTTCTTCATGGATTCGCTCAGGCGGTCGAGAATGCCGTTCCTTGCCACGATGGCGCCCATCCAGAAGCATGCCGCGTAGGGTGCTGTCTGGCAGAAGAGCTTGAGGTAGAGCATGTTCCTTCCGAGTACGCCGAGAGTCTCGTTCTTCGCCGCCCCCGGGAAGATGTTGGTCATGAGGATGGTGACGATTATGGCGATGAAGATGTTTGTCCGCATGGAGAAGCGGTCGATGACTGCGCGGACGAGGGGGAAGGTGATGAGGGCGAATGCGTAGCTTATCAGGAACCACCATTCCCTGTTGTAGGTTGACGTGAACCCGAGAAAGTTCGAGACGAGCTCCTTCAGGGCGAAATTCGAGAACCGCGTGTATATGAATGCATCCTGGCAGTGCGCCTCCTGCGCCGAGAAGAACAGGAACCCGATGGGGATGAATATGAGGAACACCTTCCAGTAGGCGAAGTAGAGCTTCTTGAGTTTCCCGACCAGGTCGAACTTCTTGCCGAACTGGCTCAGGTAGGTGCCGTACCCGCCGAAGAAGAAGAACATCGGAACGCAAATCTTGCCGAAGAACCCGAAGTAGATGGTGGAGGGAATCCCGAAAATCGTGAACATGTATTCGAGGGGCTCGCCTGCGGTGCGGGTACTGAAACACCACAGGTGGTGCATCAGCATCAGGCAGATGGCGACGGCCTTCATGATTCTCGTGTCGTCGACGGAAAGGAACTTGTCGGTCTGGATAGGTTCGATTTTCATATTTTCAAGGATTAAACGCGAAATTTTGGAGATTTCAATGCAATAATAGGAATTGTGGCGCACTTTGACATCGCAAAAATCCCAAATGGCGCATATTGACTATATTTCGGTACATGAACAACAATTCTACACGTACAAAGCTTCGCGACGAAGTGTACACTCAGATGATGGTGGCGCAGGCGCGCCTCAGTAAAGACCAGAATACTCAGATGGGGGCTGTGCTCGTGAGTGCCGACGGCCGCGTGATAAGCACCGGCTACAACGGGGCCCCGGCGGGTTTCGACGACGAGACCGTGCCCTACACGCGCGAAAAGCAGTTGCTCGCCTACGACCTGCTCGACGCCGATACGGGCGAACTCCTGAGCCACCACGAGTTCGAGGCGAACAAGTACCCCTTTATGGTGCATGCCGAAATCAACGCGCTCCACTATGCGCGCGGCAAGGTTCCCGCGGGTTCCAAGCTTTACGTGATAGGCTTCCCGTGCGAGCGCTGTGCCCTGGACGTGAGCCTTTCGGGTGTTTCTGAGGTGTTCGTGACCAAGGACGACTACGATGCGAAATCTACGCTCAACAACAGCCGCGATACCGCCTACTACATGTTCGCTCAGGCGCATATCGTGGTGACGCTCTGCGGCAAGCGCATCCGCCCGGTGGTATCGAAACCCGCAAAGTAGCCCCTCACGGGAGAATCGGCCCCTATGCCCCTGTTCAAGAACCTGTTGGTGCGGTTTTTGCCTGCGTGTGCATTGTCTGCATGCATGTTGCTTGCGGGGGCGTTGCTGGCGTGTGACGAGGATTGCACCTCCCTTGACAATCCGGAAATGGATGCCCTGATGGCGGAATCGTCCTCGTCGATTTCGTCGTCCTCGTTGGAGTCGTCGTCTTCGCTGGGGCGGTTCGACCCGCAATACGGGCAGGTAGCCAATGCGGGCGAGCCGGTGGATACGGCCGCCAGAGTCGCCGAGGAACTGGGGCTTTGTACCGTTGACCGCGAAAAGGAAATTACGCGCACTACCTTCTGTGGCGAGACCTGTTACGTTATCTGCGATTCCGCCGAGTGGCGCTATGCCACGATGGACGAACGCGATGTGGACGGCTTCCCGAAGGATGCTCCCGAAGGCTCCATCCGCAAGGGAAACCTGTTGAGCCTTGACCGCGTCTACGTTTTCGAGGACGGGAAGTGGCGGTTTATGACGATTGTGGAAAAGAATCTCGGATATTGCGACAGTTCCATTTACGACAAGATAGACAGCTTGCGCGGTTCTTACTACTACTGCATGGAACCGGAAAGTGGCAAGCATGCGGAATGGGCCGAGATTCCGGCCATGCAGGCCGACTACTTCATGTTGCCGGACAGCGCGAAGGAAGACGACCTTTCGTACGGGGAGCGTTCGGGCAGGTTTTTCCTGTACAGGCAGGGCAACTGGCACATGGCCGTGATAGAGGATGTCATCGGGTACTGCTACGAACGCCGTGAGGGCAAGGTGACCAAGTTTGGGGATGCCTATGTCGTATGCAGGTCCGGCATGTGGGTGAGTGCCGTTCGCAGCGACCTTCTGGATGAATGCAATGCGGATAGCGAAGGGAAGCTGAGGCGTATCCAGAGGTTCGAATTCAGGTGTGGATCGGGCGAGTGGAAAGCGGTCAGCTTGCAATCCCATGCCATGGATTCGTCTTTTTACTGGGATGCCCTTGTCGATGACCTGGGGCGTGTGCGGCTTGATTCCGCCACGGCAACATCGGGATACTTCTTCGAGTACACGGACTTGCCCTACAGCGGCAATTCCTCGCTCGAGTATCCGTCAAACATAAACTCCATGGGGTCGGCCCTGCGCTTGGCCCCGCTGGTGGATGAATATGGCGGTATTTCTGCGGCGGCAAAGCTTGGGGGCGGCTACCAGAAACCTTTCGCCGGGATTGGGTTCAACCTGTGGAACGGCAGGGTCTGGAGTGATTCTGCGGAAGGGGTGGATATCCGCCGCTGGAAGGGACTCTGCATCGCGTATGAATCTGACAAGGCTCTCACGCTCTCGATTGCGCCCGAAGGGAGGGCTCTCCTCGAAGGGGGCAATTACCACAAGGTGAGGCTGGAGGCCCGCTCTGGCGTGCAGGTGGTCGACATCCCGTTCGAGGAATTTAGGCAGGATTCCGGGTACGGTTACCCCGAAAGCCTCGAAACGGTGCTTGCCTCTGCGGCATCCATACTGTTCTATATCGAGGGCGATGCTGCTGGAGTATACTGGTTTGCGGTGAATGCGATAGGGAGCTTGGGGCAGTGTGAGCGTTACCGTCTGCCGGGCCTCAAATAATTTTTTCGGAATGTCACTTATTGACACGCTGATTTTCTATATTAGTGCACATGGTAGCACTAAATAAATCGAAGGCAAAGAAAGAAATCGAGTTCCTGTGTACGGAATGTGGCAACACCACGCCCAAGTGGGCGGGCAAGTGCCCGTTCTGCGGGGCGTGGAGCAGTCTCAAGGAACATGCTGTGGAACCCGTAGTCGAGGGGGGCCGCGCATCGCGGGGCCTGGGAGGGCCGGTCCACCAGGTGGTGACCCTCAAGGATGTCGCGACCGAAGATACGCGGCGGCTGAGCACCGCCAATACCGAATTCGACCGCGTGCTGGGGGGCGGGCTTGCGCCAGGTTCCCTGGTGCTCATCGGTGGCGACCCAGGAATTGGCAAGTCCACGCTCGTGCTCACCACGCTCGCCACGATGACAGCCGCCGGCGTCAAGTGCCTGTATGTATCGGGCGAGGAGAGCGCCTGCCAGGTGAAGCTCAGGAGCGAACGTCTTGCCGTGTCGGGTTCCGACATGCTCCTCCTGTGCGAGACGAGCCTCGAGAAGATTATCGAGCAGGCGAAGGAAATCAAGCCGCAGGTGCTTGTGGTCGACTCCATCCAGACGGTCTACAAGTCGGATCTCTCGGGTACGCCCGGGAGCGCCACGCAACTGCGTGAATGCGCGCTCGACCTCATGGTATTCGCAAAGAATACGGGCTGCATCACCATACTGATTGGCCACGTCACGAAGGATGGCCAGATTGCAGGGCCGCGCATCCTCGAGCACATGGTCGATACGGTTGTGTATTTCGAGGGCGACCGCAACCACCAGTACCGCCTGCTGCGCACCATCAAGAACCGCTTCGGCGCGACCGACGAGATTGGCGTGTTCGAGATGACGAGCCACGGGCTTGTGCCGGTGGCAAACCCGAGCAAGGTCTTTTTGCAGGAGAATTGCCCGCCCACGCCGGGGAGCGTCGTGTGCTGTGCGCTCGAGGGCTCACGGGCGATGCTGTTCGAGACGCAGGCGCTCGTGAACCAAACGGGCTTTGCGGTTCCCCAGCGCGTTGCCGCGGGCATAGACCCAAAACGCCTCACGATTATTCTTGCCCTGCTCGAGAAGTTCGGCGGGGTGACTATCGGCGCCTCCGACGTGTTCGCGAGCATTGCTGGCGGCATCAAGGTTTCGGACGCATCTTCCGACCTCGCGCTCGCTCTTGCCATCGCGAGCAATCACCTGGGAATCCCACTTGGCCGCCAGACCATCGCCATAGGCGAGCTCGGTCTGTCGGGCGAGGTCCGGAGCGTTTCGCTTTTGGACCAGCGGCTCAAGGAGGCGCGCCGCCTCGGCATGGTCGAGGCGGTAGTGCCGGCGAGCGGGCGCTTGCCCGAGGTGCTCGACGGGATGAAGGTCGTGCGCGTCCACAGCCTCTCCGAAGTAATTACATGGCTTATGGATAAGAAATCGTAGTTCTGAGCCCGCAGGAAAAACGTCATCCTGAGCCCGTTAGGCGATATACAAGACTTGGGGCTTCAGCCCCATAGTCGCGTTAAGCCCTATGAGCTAGGATCCAGTCCATAAGTACTGTGCCTGAATTAGTGACAACAAAAAAAGGCCCCGCTTTCGCGGGGCTTTTTAAATCTTTGAAGAAGCTATCGACTACTCGTCGTCATCGTCGTGTTTACGTTTTTTCTTCTTTTTCTTCTTCGGCATTGCATCGTCGGAGACAGAGGACCTCTTGTTGCCCTTGCCCTGCACCACCACTTCGGCGGCCTTTTCGCCCGGCTTGGTGAAGCCGTACTGGCGCGGTTCGAAACCGGCGGGGAACTTGGTGCGGCTATCGTAGATCACCTTCTTGGCGGTGAACTTTTCGATCTTCGCATCGCTTAGGTCAGCACCGGAGAAGTCGACGTTTTCCATCTTGGTGTCGGCGTCAATCTTGACGTTCTTCATCTTCGCGTTGGTGAAGCGCACCTTCACGAGCTTGGCACCGGCGAAGCTTGCGCCGTTGAGCTGGGCGCCGATGAAGTCGGTCTGTTCGATGGTGGAGTTCGCGAGGTTAGCCTTGTCCATGTCGGCACCGTCGAAGATGTTCTTCTTCACGTAGGCGCCATCGAAGACTGCCTTGGTCAGTTCGGTACCGCGGAATTCGCACTTGCTCACTTCGGTATCGAAGAACGAGGTCTTGCTCATCTTTGCCTTGTCGAAGTTGCTCTTCTTGACTGCGCCCTTGTCGAACACGACGCCGGTGAGGTCCTGGCCCTTGAACTGCATGCTGCTCAGGGTGGACTGGGCGAACTTCGCCTTCTGGAGCTGGGTCTTGGAGAGGTCAACGTCATCGAACTCGGTCAGGGAAAGGTCTGCTTCCTGCAGGTTCACGTTCTGGAACTCGACGCCGCTGAAGTTTGCCTGGGAAAGACCGGCCTTCGAGAAGTTCACGTTGATGAGGTCGACGCCCTTGAAGTTCGCAGCGATGAGGTTACAGGCGGTAAAGTCGGTCTTGACGAGGGTCGCCTTCTTGAGGTTCGCTTCGCCCATCAGGGAACGGGAGAAGTTCGCGTTCGTGAGGTTCGCCTTGGAGAGGTCGGCGCGGGTCAGGTCCACGTCCATCACAGAGGCCTGCGTAAAGTCGCTCTTGCTGAAGTCGGTGTTGTCGGCCACCTTCATGGCGTCGAGGCGGGCGTTCTTGAAGTTCACGTTCGGGAACTGGCTACCGAGGAGTGTCGCGCGGTAGAGGTTGCCTTCTTCCAGGTCGGCGCCCTTGAAGTTCGAATTGCGGATGTCTGCACCGCTGATGGTCGCCTTCTTGAGGTTCGCATCCTTGAAGTTCGCATCGCTAATCACTGCGTTCTGGAAAGAGACTTCGGGGAGCTGTGCATCCTGGAACTTGGGTCCTTCACCAGCACTGCGCTGGAAGTCGGTAACGCCCTTCTTGGCCTTGGCGTTAGAGAAGTTGAATCCGTCAATGCGCTTGTCGCGGAAGGATGTGTTAAGATCCTGGCCCGAATAATCCTGGGCAAAACCGCCGATTGCCAAAGCACCGATGAGGCATACACCAAGTTTCGATATCTTCTTCATATTCATATAGTGATATTCCTTTTATGGAAAACTAAACAACCTATGCCCTAAAATAACTAAAAAAAAGGGAAAACTATCACTTATTTTAAAAAAACACCATATTTTTTTGTGTAAAAAACTATTTTTGGCCCTAGAATGTCCGTTTTTAAGTTTCAAACGTACGATTTGGTGGTCTGCGGGGCGGGTCCTGCCGGCCTTATGACCGCTTACACGTTTGCAAAAGAGGCCGGAAAAGCCAAAAAGGTACTCCTTCTCGACAAGAAGGAACCCTGGAAGGAACCCATTTTCTGTGCGGAGGCCGTTTCTACCGACAGGCTTTCCAAGCTCTGGCCCATCGACCGGTCCTGGGTGCGTGGAGACATCTCCGGAATCTACTTTACCTCGCCCAAGCGCTACCGTGCCGAATTCTACAGCAAGAACTGCGGCATGATCCTGGACCGCCCCAAGTTCCACCATTCCATTGCGGACGGCTGCGTGAACGTGGGCGCGGAATGCCATTTCGATACGGTGGTGAAGTCCATTGCCCGTAACGAGGACGGCTCCTGGACTCTGGATGTAAACCCGAAGGGCGGGACTCCCGAAACGATTTGCGCGAAGGCCGTCGTGGATGCCACGGGTCCCGGTTCGCGCCTTACCCGCGGCATAGAGTGCCTTGAGGGCATCGAATCGGGCGATACCGACCTGGAACCCGCAATCTTTGCGGTGGCGGAAGGTATCGAGCACAGCCGTGAACACATCGAGCTTTTCTTCGGGAGCGAATTCCAGGACGGCTACGGCTGGATATTCCCGCGCGACGGCAAGGAAGTGAACATCGGGTTCGTGCTGGGCAAGAATGCGGACAGGGGCGAAACCCTCCGCAAGAAGCTGCTCGACTTTATCGCGAAGGACTATCCGCAGGCGACGGTGAAGGCCGTGTACGGCGGGATGATTGCCTGCGGCCAGTCCGAGAGACCGATGGCCAAGTGCGGGCTTTTCAAGGCGGGCGATGCGGCCAGCTGCATGAACCCCATCAGCCGCTCGGGCATTGTGGAAGCGTTGCTTTGCGGGACAATCGTCGCGGAGTCCGCCCTGCAGTGGCTCGATGCCCAAAGTTCAGAAGAACGGGAACACGTGGAACGCGCTGTGCTTGCCCGCTGGATGAAGTCTCTCGGCAAGTCGCACTTGCAGCTCCAGCGCGCGAAGAAGGGATTCAACAGCATCTCCGATGCGCAGTTCGACCGCGCCGCCGAGAAGCTTTCGAGGCTCCCGCGCGAAAAGCAGACTCTGTTCCGCATATTCTTCTCGGTGCTCTGCGCAAGCCCGTCGCTCATCTGGAAAATGCGTTCGTTTATTTGCTAGGTCGTTATGTCGGGAACCATTGCAGAAAGAATCGAGGAAGTCCGCGCGAAGTTCGCTTCGTTTGCTGATCCCGACGACAAGTGGAAGTACCTGCTCGACCTCGCGCGTGCCCACCAGGGCATGGATGCAAGCCTCAAGGACGAGAAGTTTATTATCCAGGGTTGTGCTTCCACGATGTACCTCGTGCCCAAGTTTACGGGCGAGGTCATCCACTTCGAGATGGATGTGGAAGGCGGCACCACGAACCCGCTTATCAGCCGCGGCCTCGGTGCCTTGGCGCTCAAGGTGTACAACGACCTTCCGCCCAGCGAAATCCTTTCGCTCGACCCGGTGTTTTTCCAGGACATTGGCCTGAATGTCGGGCTTTCGCCGACCCGCTCCAACGGGTTTGCGAGCCTCGTGAAACAAATTTATCTGTATGCGCGCGTGTATAGCGCGTTAGCCAAAAAATAGGGAGAATTATGGTTAGTTTCTTGAACGGGAAAAGTCCCTTTGACGAAGCCGAAGAAAAACTCGAAGCCGGCGAGACCGTGAATGGCCGCCCGAAAATGCCGACCGGCCCCATCATGGGCTGGCAGGATGGCGTGTTCCTTCTGGTGGTCATCGCGCTGATTGTCGGCGGTTACCAGTACTACCAGTACTCGAAGAAGAAGAGCGCCGAGGTGTTTGCCCAGTGCAATTCCATGTACGAGCTCGCCGTGGCGGGCGAGGCCGCGAAGTACCTGGAGGCCGAAACCTGCTACGAGAGCACGTGGGACCTCGGGTTCGTGAGCGATTCCATGGAAGTGCTCCGTCAGGACCGCCTGGGTGCGATTACCGACATGCGCAGCGCCCAGAAGGACATGCTGCAAGATGCGAAGGATGCCCTCGAGGATGGCGATACGGCGAAGGCGGTTTCCGTTGTCACGGGTTATACGGGTGCCATGTTCCTTGCTCGCGACGACAAGAAGAAGTGGGAATCGATTGCGGCCCTTGCGAAGTAGACCTGCGATTTGAAGCGTATGCCGCGTTTTTCCACGGGAAAATGCGGCTTTTTTATTTTGCGCACTGTTCTTGAACCTCGAATAATTATACATTGAGGGCATGTCTAGACTTGTAGAATTGGAAGGAAAGCGCCCGGAACTCGGGAACCGTGTCTTTGTTGCCGATGGGGCTTGCCTCGTGGGCGAGGTCAGCGTGGGCGACGATTCCTCCGTGTTCTACAATGCCGTGCTCCGGGGCGACCTTGCGCCGATAAGCGTGGGAATGCACACGAATATCCAGGACAACGTGACAGTTCACGTGTCGACGGGAGTCCCGACCGTTATCGGGAACGAGGTGACCGTAGGCCACAACGCTGTACTGCACGCCTGCACTATCGACGACAACGTGCTTATAGGGATGGGCGCCATCGTTATGGACGGTGCGCACATCAAGAAAAACTGTATCGTGGGTGCAGGTGCCGTAGTGACGCAGGGGAAGGAGTTCCCCGAGAACTCGCTCGTGCTTGGCTCGCCTGCGCATGTGGTGCGCGAACTCACCGTAGAAGAAATTGCGAACGTGCGCGAGGGAATGTTGCGCTACGTGGAAATCAAGGACCAGCTCTTGCGCGGGAACGGTTGATGGCATGAAGTTCTTTTTTCTCATCAATCCGATAAGCGGTGGAGGCCAGGGAAAGATAATCCACCAGTTTCTGCCCGAGATCATGGAATCCATGGACTTTGCCGCCGACGAATGGAAGGCGGAGTTCACGCAGTACGAACGCATGACGGACCAGATTCTCGAGGCGCTTTCGAGTACCGAGACGCTTATCGCTGTCGGTGGTGACGGGACTGTTTCGGCGGTGCTTTCTACGATGCTTGCCTCTGGCTTTGCGACCAAGGTGAAGATAGGGCTTATCCCGCTGGGTACGGGCAACGATTTGGCCCGCGTGCTCAACCTGTACAAACCGTTTGTGGACCAGGGACTGTTGTTCCTGGTGCGCCGCCTGCTGCGTGCAAGGCCCGTACCGTTCGATATCTGGAAGGTGAACGGCAAGTACGCGCTTGCGAATTACTTTTCGGGCGGGATCGATGCCCGCATTGCGCACGACTTTAACCAGGACAGGGCGAACGGGGCCATATCCTCCTCGTCGGTGATAGCGAACAAACTGCATTACGTGCGGCGCTTCTTTGCCGATAGGAACTACCGGCTGGGCAAGTGCACGCTCAGCTACGTGGACAAGTACGGCAAGACACTAACGAGCAACCTGACGGGACACCGCACCGTGATTGTGGGGAACATCCCGAGCTTTGCGAGCGGTGCAAATCCGTTCTACAGGTCCAACATGGCGGACGGTTTTCTGGAAGTGGTGGATGTGCCTTCCATGCCACTGTTCCTGCTTGCCATTGCCATAGGGAACCTGCCGCTGGTGGGGTTCCTGTTCAAGAAGCATTTCCTCAAGTCGGTGAAGGTCCATTCGCTTTCGCTTTCCGTGCCGCAAGACGAATTTTTGCAACTTGATGGCGAGGACATGAGCGGCAAACTGGGTCAGTCTGTAACAATCGAGTTTGCGGCTCAGGTGCAGATGCTGCGGCTGGGGGACTAGGTGAAACCTGTTTCGATTTCTGATGTACTGGATTGGCTTGTGGCCGAAGGTTTGCTGCAAGGGACAGCGGATTGCGCCCTGTTGCGCGCGAAACCCGACTGTGAAATTTCCGGTTTTGCCTCGGTCGATTTGGCCGGGCCTTCCGATGCGAGTTTTTGGCTTGGCTCTGCAGTAAAGAACGAAACGAATGCGAATTCGTTTGGTTCGGAAACATTGTCTCGGGTTGTAGCCGGTTTGATATTTGTTCCTGCCGCATGCCTGGATGAGGCTCTTAAACTGTTCGCGGATGCGGGCGCCATCGTGCCTGTAGTCAACCCTTACCACGCAATGGTGCAGTTTCTCGAATGCTTTGCGGGTGAACCTGCGGGTGAATGCTCCGTCGCGCCGTCGGCCCGCGTGCATGCGAGCGCCGTAGTCGAAGGTCGCGTGGGCGATAACAGCATCGTGGGCCCGGGCTGCGTGGTGATGCGCGGGGCTACGCTCGGCGCCGGCTGTGTGCTCGAGGCAAACGTGACCGTTTACCCGAACGTTGTCGTTGGCGAAAATTGCGTGTTCCAGGCGGGCGCGGTGATTGGTTCGCGCGGTTTTGGTTTTTATGAATACGAGGGCGTGCGTCGGCCGGTCCCGCACCTTGCGGGCGTGCGCATCGGGTGTAACTGCAGCTTCGGGGCGAACATGGTGGTGGCCGCCGGTTTCTTGAGCCCCACCACCATAGGCGACTCCTGCCATTTTGATTCCTTCGTGCAGGTGGCGCACAACTGCCGACTCGGGAACAACATCTACATGGCCTCGCAGTCGGGGCTTGCGGGCTCCGTGACGGTCGAGGACGATGTCGAACTTGCGGGTGGCGCGCAGGTCGCGGGCCACCTTACCCTCGGGAAGGGAGCGCATATCGCCGCGAAGGCGGGTGTCACCAAGAGCATTCCCGCAGGCCTTACCGTTTCCGGTTTCCCTGCCGAAGAGATTTCGGTATGGCGCCGCTCGATGGTGCGCCTCCGCCAGATGGGGAAAAAATAGCGCATGCCAGCATTCAAGTCCATCAAGTTCGAATCGCCTTCGCTCTCGTACAAGAACGCCACCGTGCAGGTTGACCTGCTGGAACGCGACCCTAACCGCGCTCCCCGCGTTTGCTGGTATGTGGACGGGGAGAACTTCTATTCCACCGACGCGCTGCATTGTTACGGCGAACTGGAATACGATGTGGCCCGTACCGCAATTTATTCGAAGCCGGGCCTCGACCGCAGGCTTTCCCTCCATTCTCCGGAGCACCTCGCTCCCGTGTTCCTCGCATGGCCCGAACTGCGGTTCGACGTGCATGTCGGGAATGCCCTTGCCGGCGGGGAAAATGCCGAAATCCCCATGATGGATGGGAGCGCGCTTCCGTTCTTCCATGCGTTACGGCGCGTTGCCGGAGCCCCGCAGACGCTCCGCTTTTACGACGTCCCGGTCTCTTTCTCGCTGGATTTGCCCCGCGGCTACGTGAAGGTTTCGTCTTCCGATACCTTCGAGGTGGACTACGAAATCACGCGTTCCGACGGCTTCGCTTCGGCGGCCAGCCTCGCGGTCTATTCCGCCGAGGACCTCTACAGCGTGTTCTCTGCCCGGACTTTCATCTTCGGGGACGATTACGAGGCCGCCCGCGCCTCCGGACTCCTGGGCGGGGTCGACGAAAGTTGCGGAATGCTCCTGGGCGCAAATTCGCATGCCCGTTACCGCATGGCAGAAGAACCTGCCCGCCATAAAATTCTAGACTTGTTGGGCGATATCGCTTTTGCGTGCCCTGCTTTACCCAAGGTACGCGTTCAGGTTCTGAACGGCGGCCATACCATTCACCATAAAATCATGGAGAAACTCCTGCCTTATGTCTCTACTGGAAACTCTCAAGAAATCTAGCGTCCCCGGAATCCTCTACGATGCAGACGTGGTTCATGAACTCCTCCCGCAGAAGGCCCCCTTCGCGTTTGTCGACGAGGTATTGAGTCTCGAGCTTGGCGATGGCAAGGACATTCTCCCCGCTCTGGTGGGCCTGTTCCATGTTACCGGCGAGGAAGGCTTCTTCAAGGGCCATTTCCCGGGCAATCCGGTGATGCCGGGCGTGCTCCAGGTGGAATCCATGGCTCAGGCGGCGACACTTCTTACGATGATTGCCCGCGAGGCCGAGGTGACGGGCAAGCGCCCCGCCTTCATGGGCATCGAGAGCTGCCGTTTCAGGAACCCGGTGCTCCCCGGGATGGACCTCCGCCTCGAGGTGAAGCTCCTCTCCGTGCGCCATGGCATATTCAAGTATTCGGGCAAGGCTTTTTCGGGTGAAAAACTGATGTGCGAGGCCGATTTTGTGGCTGCGATGGTCTAGCATTTGTAAATAAAAATTGCTATATTTTCGCCCGTAAAAATTCAATGCCTTAAAAGGAAGGTTAATCATGGCAAGAAAGAAGATTGCACTTGTTGGTGCTGGTCAAATTGGTGGTACAATGGCTCTCGTGCTCGCCCAGAAGAATCTCGGCGACGTCGTGCTTATCGACATCCCGATGACTCAGGGTATGCCGAAGGGTAAGGCCCTCGATATCATGGAAGGCCGTTCCGTCATCAACTCCTCCGTCGATCTTCAGGGTTCTACCGATTATTCTGCCATTAAGGGTGCTGATGTCGTTATCGTTACCGCCGGTTTCCCGCGTATGCCGGGCATGAGCCGTGACGACCTCCTCGACAAGAACTGCGGCGTGATCAAGACCGTTGCCGAAGCCATCAAGGAAAACGCTCCGGATGCCTTCGTCATCGTGATTACCAACCCGCTCGACGCCATGGTCTACAACATGCAGAAGCAGTCCGGCCTCCCGGCTAACAAGGTCATCGGTATGGCTGGCGTGCTTGACTCTGCCCGTCTCGCTTGCTTCGTCGCCGACGAACTCGGCGTGTCTGTCGAAGACGTGAAGGCCCTCGTGATGGGCGGCCACGGCGACACGATGGTCTCCATCATGGAATGCGTCTCTGTCGGCGGTATCCCGGTTTCTCAGCTCATGAGCAAGGAAAAGTTCGCCGAACTCGCCAAGCGCACTGCTGGTGCTGGTGGCGAAATCGTGAACCTCCTCGGCCGCGGCTCTGCCTTCTACAGCCCGGCTACTTCCGCCATCCACATGGCTGAAGCCTACCTCCTCGACAAGAAGAGCGTGTTCTCCTGCGCTGCCAAGCTCAACGGCGAATACGGCGTGAACGGCCTCTACTGCGGCGTGCCGGTCGTTGTCGGTGCAAACGGCGTCGAGAAGATTCTCGAAGTCAAGATGAGCGCCGAAGAAAAGGCTGCTTTCGACAAGTCTGTCGAAGCTTGCAAGAAGAACGCCGAATGGGTTGACGCTCATACCTAACCGCTCGTTCGACATATAGGGTGAGGAACCTCCGGTTACTCACTCGCTCTCGCAACCACGCCTCGTTAATACGAGGCGTTTGTTGCTCACGGGTAATCGACCGCTCGCGCTTTACTCGGGTATTAAATTACTCCGGTAAGCGCTCGCTCTCGCAAAAGCGTGCAAAACGAGTGTCGCAAAATTATGCTTGCATAATTTTATGACCAAGTGCAGCCGCGGACGCTGAAAGCGTCAATCGCCCTCGGTTAACACCCGAGGGCTTTTTGCTCACACGTAAGCGACCGTTCGTTCGACATATTTAAAGATTGTCCCGCCTGCGAAGGCGGGGCTTTTTTGTAACATAGCGCACATCCTGCGCTTGTGGCTGTGAGCGGGGTCATACCGGCGCGGCCTTGAGCGGGGTCTCTCGTCTTTTCCTTCAAAAAAATTGTTAGATTTGGTTACGTGGAAAAAATAAGAGAAATCGTACCGAAAGATTCGATTATCGAGCAAATCCTGCTTGTAGTCCTTTTAATTGTCATTATTTGGCTTTTTAACAAGTCTTTCCGCCTGTTCCTGAAGCGTGCCGAAAAGCATGGCTTCGACCGCGCTGCGACGCCTCTTGTTTCAGACCTGGTCAAGTATACCACTTATGCAATCGGACTTTTGCTTGGCCTGAATATCCTGGGCGTAAACACTAACGGGTTGTTGGCGATGCTCGGTGCGGCGAGCCTTGCGGTGGGTCTTGCCCTCAAGGATACGCTTGCGAATGTGGCGTCTGGCTTGCTTCTGCTCTTCTTGCGTCCGTTTGTTGCGGGTGATTACATTGAATGTGGCTCCATCAAGGGCAAGATTTGTGCGATTGGTCTTTTCAACACGACATTAGAGACTTTCGAGGGTATTTACGTTTCTGCGCCGAACAGGTCGCTCTGGGGCGCCCCTATTGTGAACTATGCCCGCAATCCTATCCGCAGGCTCGATATCGAAGTGGGCGTTTCGTACGAAGCCTCGCTCGATGTGGTGTTCTGTGCCATGCGCAGGATGGTGGAACGCGATTCGAGTTTCTTGAAGGTCCCGCCTCCGAAGTTCTTTGTGAGCGAGTATGCCGACAGTTCGATAAACGTTACTGTATGGGTGTGGGTACGCACCTTCGAGTATTACGAACTCAAGCGCAAGTATTCTCGAATTATCAAGGACGTGCTCGACGAGCACAATATCGAGATTCCTTTCCCGCAGCGTGTTGTCCACCTGGTAAAGGAGGGCGAGGATTCGGCGGAGCCGAAGGAACATGTACCGGACTTCGACGACCTCGTGCAGGACGAGGTTACTCTGAACGGGGTGAAGATCAACCTCGGCAAGTAACGTGCCTTTTTTTATATTTGTGGCATGCTTACCATAAACGGACAGAGTGTCGAGGCGGCGGGGAAGTCTGTCGCGCAGTATATCGCAGAAGCGGGGTACAACACCGCACGTATCGCGGTTGAACTTAACGAAGAAATTGTCCCGAAGGCAAAGTATGCCGAGACACTGCTCGCCGACGGCGACGTTGTCGAAGTCGTGAACTTTGTAGGCGGCGGGTAATTCCGAAATGAGTGAACCTTCGCAAAAGGAAATGCTCGACGCGCTGGTTTTGCGGCAGGGCGCCGATGCCGTGCATAAGTTGCAGGCGGCGACGGTTGCCGTTTGCGGGTTGGGCGGTTTAGGCTCCAACATTGCTTTTTCGTTGGCCCGCGCTGGGGTAGGCAAGCTTATTCTCATAGATTTTGATCGCGTAGACGTGACGAACCTTCACCGCCAGCAGTACAAGGCCTGCCAGGTGGGGATGGCGAAGCCTGAGGCGCTTCTCGCGAACCTTAAGGAAATTGCGCCCTATACGCAATTCGAGACGCATTTCGAGAAAGTGACTGCGGAAAACGTTTCTGCGCTACTTGCCCACGCCGATGTGGTCTGCGAGGCGTTCGACAATGCCGAGGCGAAGGCGATGCTCGTGAACGCGGTTCTCGAGACCATGCCGGAGAAATTCCTTGTCGCGGCTTCCGGTATGGCCGGCTTTAACAGCGGCAATGCGATTACGACCCGCAAGGTGACGAAGCGTTTTTATGTTTGCGGTGATGGCAAGAGCGATGTGAACGACGGTATCGGCTTGATTGCCCCGCGCGTGATGCTCTGCGCCGCCCACCAGGCCCTGACCGCCATCCGCCTGATTCTCGGGTTGGAATAACATCTCCTTCACGTTGTCATCCTCGGAGCGGAGTGGACCCATACAGTTCCTCGCCAGCACTTGTTGATGAACGATGAGCCATACCGGCATACTCTTTTCTATATTTCTTCGTGCAAAAAAGAAGGCTATATGGAAGATAAACTGATAATTGGCGGTCATGAATTTACTTCCCGCTTTATCTTGGGTTCCGGAAAGTATTCACTGAAATTGATTGAAGCGGCGGTGCGCGATGCCGGGGCACAGATTGTGACCCTCGCCGTGCGCCGTGCGAACACGAAGGACCACGAAAATATTCTGGACTATATCCCGAAGGGCGTGACCCTGCTGCCGAATACTTCCGGCGCACGGAACGCCGCTGAAGCGGTGCGCATCGCGCGCCTTTCCCGCGAACTCGGCTGCGGTGATTTCGTCAAAATCGAAATCATGCGCGACACGAAGTACCTTTTGCCCGATAACTACGAGACCATCAAGGCGACCGAAACCCTCGCTGGTGAGGGTTTCGTGGTGATGCCGTACATGTACCCGGATCTGAACGTGGCGCGCGACCTCGCTAACGCGGGTGCCGCAGCCGTGATGCCGCTTGCCGCCCCCATCGGGAGCAACAAGGGCCTTTCCACGCGCGAGTTCATCCAGATTCTCATTGACGAAATCGACTTGCCCATCATCGTGGATGCGGGTATCGGCAAACCGTCCGAAGCCTGTGCCGCGATGGAAATGGGTGCCGCCGCTATCATGGCGAACACGGCGCTTGCTACCGCGGGAGACTTGCCGATGATGGCCCAGAGTTTCAAGCTTGCTATCGAGGCGGGTCGCAAGGCCTACCTCGCAGGCCTTGGGCGCGTTCTCACGCGCGGGGCTTCCGCCTCCGACCCGCTCACGGGATTCCTCCGCGACTAACCGTCATCTGTCGCAGGCATAAAAATGGAAAGCGAAAGAAAAGACAACAACTACCTGTTCGATTCCGGAAACCTTTCGGAAGGTGCGCTCGCCAAGAAACACCGCATCGAGAACGATCCGAGCGCCCGTACCAACATCATGGATTACCTGCCCGGCATGGAAGTCATCCAGTCGGACATTGCCGAAAAAGTCCTCTCGCAGTCCGAAAACTACGATTACTCCAAGTACACCGGCAAGGACGTGAAGCGCGCGCTGGAACACGAACGCTGCACGCTCGAAGATTTCAAGGCGCTCCTTTCTCCGGCCGCCGCCCCGTACCTGGAACAGATGGCCGCGAAGGCGAAAATCGAGACGAGCAAGCACTTCGGCAACAACGTCTATTTCTTCACGCCGCTCTACATCGCGAACTACTGCGAAAACTACTGCGTTTATTGCGGGTTCAACTGCTACAACCATATCAAGCGCATGCAGCTCACGATGGAGCAAATCGAGCACGAGATGAAGGTCATCGCCGACAGCGGCATGGAAGAAATCCTGATCCTCACCGGCGAAAGCCGTGCGAAGAGCAGCGTGGAATACATCGGCGAAGCCTGCAAGCTGGCCCGCAAGTATTTCCGCATGGTGGGCGTGGAAGTCTACCCGGTCAACGTGGACGAATACCGCTACCTGCACGAATGCGGCGTGGACTACGTGACCGTATTCCAGGAAACCTACGACAAGGTGCGTTTCGAAAAGCTTCACCTATTGGGCCACAAGCGTGTATTCCCGTACCGTTTCGATTCGCAGGAGCGAGCCCTGATGGCGGGCATGCGCGGTGTCGCGTTCTCCGCTCTCCTCGGTCTTTCGGACTTCCGCCGCGATGCACTCGCGAGCGCTCTCCACGTGTATTATTTGCAAAAGAAGTATCCGCACGCCGAGATGAGCCTCAGCTGCCCGAGACTTCGCCCGATTATCAATAATGACAAGATCGACCCGCTCGACGTGCACGAGAAGGAACTTTGCCAGGTGCTCTGCGCCTACCGCATCTTCCTCCCGTTCGTGGGCATTACGGTCTCGAGCCGCGAAAGCAAGGAATTCCGCAACGGCATTGTGAAAATCTGTGCGACGAAGGTCTCCGCCGGCGTTTCGACTGGCATTGGCGACCACGAAAGCAAGTACAGCGGCAAGGATGACGGGGAAGGTGGCGACGAGCAGTTCGAAATCAATGACGGTCGTAGCTTCAACGCCATGTATAGCGATATTTCGGGCGAAGGTCTCCAGCCCGTCTTGAACGATTACCTGTACGTTTGATTGATCAAACGATATTAATACTGATATTTTTTACAGCCTATGTCGCCATAGGTCGAGAAGCAGACCCCGTGGTCAGAAAGAAGAGCGCCGCCTTCTGCATTTGTTTTTGATTCGCGCATTTTCCCTTTAGCGGGGAGCAATGCGACTTCTACAGAGCGATTGCCCTTTTCCATTCCGCTCCACTGGAAACTCACTGTCAGACGGTAATTGGTTTTGTTTCCACCCTGCGTTGATATATTATCTAAGCCAGCTTCTTTTCCGTGGTTCAACAGTTTGCTGATGAATAAAGGTTCTTTGGGGTAGGATCGATATTGATCTTTACCATTAACGTCTTTATACTGGTATGTAATATATGTATCACCACCTTTTGTTAAATCTTTGCCATTATTTCTTGCATCAAGAATATCTGCGACACCATTAAATCCGGCTTCTTTCAGAGCGTCATACCATGTTCCGCTGCTTCCGACTAATTTGCTCAATTTTGAGTCTTTGTTAATGCTAGTGTGACAACTCTGTATGTTGTTGGGGTGATTTGGGTGCATTTCAATAACGAACAAGTCTACGCCGGCTGGTGTACTCAATATACTATCTAAGTTAACTTTATTTTTTGAAACATACTCATTGTTGGACAAGGCTTCTTCATTTTCCACTAGAGCCCTGTTCAACGAGTCTCGCAGATAGAACAATTTCATCAGGTCTATTTTTTCCCTAGATCGTTCTATAACTCCCATAACACCAGGTACTGCCACTGCGGCGAGAATGCCCATGATAGCGATGACGACCATAAGCTCAATTAGGGTGAAACCCCGTTTGGCCTGTCTGTCCTTTTGCGAAAACATTGTAAGTGTCCTTTGCAAATGCAAAATTTTACGCCTAGAAAATAACATTTTTTTTGTGTTTTGGGGCGCTTTTTCACGAAAAGTAATCAAAATCCCGAGTGAAATGCTCCACTCGGGTTGAACTTGTACTTGTACATTTGTTTTTTAGTTGTCAGAACATTTTGTGTATGAGTAATTTTTGCAGCCTGCGTCACCGTACGTTGAAAAGCAGACCCCGTGGTCGGTTTTGTAGGCTCCGCCTCTTCCTTTACTATTTCGCATTTTGCATCCATTGGGTAACAAGGCGACTTCTACGGAACGGCTAGACTCTTTGCCTCCAGACCACTGGAAATTCATCGTCAACCGGTAGTTTGCACTGGTTGTTTTTCCCTGATTGAGGGCCCTGCTAGTAAACATTTGGTTATTTGGATACGTTCTATAATATTTTCCATCAGGGGTCACAGAAAATTTTTCACCCGATAAATCGTTGTTGTGCTCATTTAGGTATTTTTTTATCCCATTTTCGTCATTTGTCTGGTATCTAAAAGCAACAACTTCTGCTACGCCTTCAAATCTGGCTTCCTTTAATGCTTCGTACCAAGTTCCGCTATTCCCGATAAGGTTAGACCCCATATTGTACGCATCGTTTGCGCTGCCATGCTTACCCTGGACATTGATCGAAACGCCTCCCTTGAGTTCCATGACAAATAGGGATACCCCGTATTCACTTTTTAGTTTATCATACAGTTGCTTGGTAAGAGTGTCTTTTGTTGCCTGGGAAGATTGGCCGGTTATTAGAGGGCTGTTTGTTAACGCTAGTTCATTCTCGACCAGGGCTCTGTCCAAAGCGTCCCTTAAATAGAACAATTTGAGTAAGTCAATTTTTTCCCTCGATCTTTCAATCACCCCGAACATATTGGGCACAACCACGGTAGCAAGAATACCCATGATGGCAATCACCGCCATGAGCTCGACTAGCGTAAAACCTTTTTTAGAGTGCTTATACATAAACATCTCCATTATTCATTTCAAAAATATCTAAAAAAAAGTGGGAAAAAACGTTTTTTTGTCAAAAATGTGACCAATGTCACGAAATGTTTCAGTTTTGTTATTCCAAAATGAACTAATCCATGCGCATAAGTTTTCTTGATTATTTCTATCTTTATTGAACTCAATGAAACCCCTCGATACTACCCTTTATTTTATCACCGACAGCACGACTGTGCCTGAAGACCGTTTTTTGCCCGTGGTGGAGGCTGCCTGCAAGGGCGGTGCGACCATCATCCAGTTGCGCGAGAAGGATAGGCCTACGCGCGAATACCTGAAAATGGCGGTGGCGACGCACGAGATTACATCGCGCTACGGAATCCCTCTGATTATTGACGACCGCGTTGACGTGGCGCTTGCGATTGGTGCGGAAGGCGTTCACGTGGGGCAGAGCGATATGCCGGTTCGCCTGGCTCGTAAACTCATGGGTGCAGATAAAATAATAGGCGCAACGGCGAAGACTGTCCCGCAGGCGCTTGAGGCTTATGAGCAGGGGGCGGATTACCTGGGTTGCGGAGCGATTTACCCTACGACGACGCACGTGAATACGGTCATTACGCCGGTGGAAACCTTGAAGGATGTCGTGAAGGCCGTTCCCATTCCGGTGAACGCTATTGGCGGGCTCAATAAAGACAACATATTTGTGCTGAAGGGCTCGGACATTGCGGGCATCTGCGTTGTTTCTGCGATTATGAAGTCTGCCGACCCCGAGACGGCTACAAGGGAACTTAAAGAAGCGTTCGCGTCACTTGCTTCCGAGTAGTTTTTGCCCGACTTTGAGCGGGGCGCCTGGCATCAGGTTGTTTATGCGGCACAGCGCCTCTATAGAAATGTTGAACCATGCGGCAACCTTGCCCTGTGTGTCGCCTTTTTTCACGATATAGGTGCCTTCTTTCTTGAGCTTGTGTTGCATGTTGTAGTGTGCGCGGACAATGGATTTCTTGGACACCTTGTCGACGCCTTTTTGCAGGTCCCAGTTCGGGAAGTCGACTATCGTTTCGGGGTCGATGTTAATTTCTCCGTAATGTATCTCGAAATGCAGGTGCGCTCCCGATGAACGCCCCGAGTTTCCAGCAAGCCCCACAATATCGCCCGGGTACACGCGCTCGCCAATCTTCACGAGCCTTTCGGAGAGGTGCCCGTAGAGGGTCTGTAACCCGTTTTCGTGGTCGACGACAACGTAGTTCCCGTATCCGCCTTTGTTGTATTTCGCCATGGTGACGACTCCGGGGAATGCTGCCACGATGGGTTCGTCCTTGATGACGCTCACGTCCACGCCGCGGTGGAGCCTATGGTCGCGGATGCCGTATTTCGAGGCGATGGGGGCGGGGTGCGTGACGGGCACGAGCATCGTGGAAAAGTCGAAGAAGTCTTCCTTGCTCTTTTCCTTAACGACAAGTTTCGGTGCGCTCTGCTTTTCTTCGCCCACGACTTCGAAGTCGATGCCTTTCTTGTCGAGGAGAATCGCCTTGGTGAACGCCTTCGGGTCGTTCGCATCAATTATTACTTTGGTTGTATCGCCCGATTCAGGTGTATCGGAACTTACTGGATTGCTGGCAGTTTTCTTGGCGGGAGTCTTTTTCGCCTGTTTCTTTTTGGGTGGTGCAGGCTTTTTCTTGTTCTTTTGTACGGAAGATTCCTTCTTCTTTGCGGGAGCCTGCTTTGCGTCTACATAGGTGGCGGTGCACGCGATGGCCAATACCATCGCGGTAAACAACCTTGTCCAGCGCTGTAGGCGGGCGTGAATCATTTAAGGAATGCGAAGAAGACCGCGGCTACGATGAGCACGAAGGCGACGATGTGGTTCCACTGCAGGGCTTCGTTATTGAATACCGTCGTGGCGATGACGGTGAATACCGTGATGGAAATTGCTTCTTGGATGACCTTCAGTTGCATGAGGCTGAAGGGCCCGCCATTGATGCGGCTCCCGATGTTGTTTGCGGGAATCATGAAGAAGTACTCGATGAGGGCCACGCCCCAGCTGGCGAGAATCACGAGGATGAGTGGCCAGTCGGTGCTGATGTGCATCTCTTTGAGCTTGAGGTTCCCGTACCAAGCGGCGGTCATGAACACGTTGCTGATGACGAGGAGGATTACTGTGAATATTCCGGCTTTCATATTAGTGTGTAGTGTGAAGTGTGAAATTTGAAGTGACGTGAATCGTCATCCTGAGTGTAGCGCTAGCGAAACGAAGGATCCAGCCCTGTAGTGTTACGCAATTCCGGTCTGGATGCTTCGCCTTTGCAAGGCTCAGCATGACGAAGAGGGTAATTCATTTGTCGTTTCTCAGTCTATAGGGTTTGCCTGTGCTCATCTGGTAGGCGAGGCGGGCACGTACCTGCTCCAGGTAGGCGATGTACTTTTCGCTCTGGTAGTCGCGATAGGTCCAGTCGAAGGCATGGAAATGCCCGTCCTGGAAGTACAGCGTGGGTTCTACGAAAATCCCACGCTGCATGTACACGCGCTGGCGCTGGTCCTTGGTGGTGGCGAGGAAGAACTGCCCGAGGGTCATGTAGCCCGGGTCGAGGTTCACGGGCCGCAGTCCCGGAGTGCCGTTCTGCTTGGCGATTTCGAGTTCGATATCGTTTGTCCAGAGCTTGATATCGACGATTTCCGTGCGGTCTACGAGCGTCTCATAGCTGAAAAACGCTCGCACGGGAGCAGAGCCGATTTCTTCGACGTAGTAGTTGGTGAACGTGAAGGGGAAGGGTTCGAGGTTCAGGTCTTCTTCACCGAACTTTTCGCGGAGCGTGCTGCGCACATCTTTGACCGCTTGGGAATCCTTTGCGAGGATACCCACGATAATCTTGACCTTGGCCGGTGTCCTGAGTTCGCCCATATATTGCAAATTAGTAATTTTTACACATGCGTTTGCCTTTCATAGCAGTTCTCTCGTCTCTCGTCTGTAGGCCGAAGGCCGTTCTTTCGTCTATAATAGTCTGTATACTTGCCTCCGGTTCCTTTGCGCAGGCTCCGCGCGTGGTGCCCGAAATTCTCGATTCCATCCCGCACGAAAAGACCCATTTTACGCAGGGGTTGTTCTTTGACGGCAAGGATTTGATTGAAACTACGGGACAGTACGGCGAATCCGGGCTGTACCGCCGCACCCTCGATGGCAAGATTCTCGATTCCGCGCGTATTGCTCCCCGCTATTTCGGGGAAGGCTCGATTGCCGTGGGCGAGGACATCTTCTACCTCACGTGGAAATCGAAAAAGGCGTTCATTTACAACCGCAAGCCGTTCCGCCTCAAGGGCGAGTTCCGCATACCTACCGAGGGCTGGGGGCTTACCTACTGGCAGAACGCCCTCCTGATGAGTAACGGCAGTGACGAACTCCTGCAGATTGCTCTCGGCGGGTTCTACGTGATGGGCGCAATCCGCGTGAGCGATGCCGGCAGGCCTGTGAAGATGCTGAACGAACTGGAAATAGTCGGCAATACTTTGTATGCAAATATCTGGCAGACCCCGCTTATCGCGGTCATTGACTTGCCCAGCGGGAAGGTGCTGAAGTATATCGACATGTCGCAGAAGGCGAAGGAAGTCGTGCGCAACAACGGCGGTGTAGATGTGCTAAACGGCATCGCCTATGACGGCAAGTTCCTGTGGGTTACCGGAAAGTACTGGCCGCAGATATACAAGATTGTCGTTCCGTAGCTGCCGGGCCGTTGCTTGTGCGGGTGGCGGTAATTTAGTTTTATTGCGGGTTAGCAACAGGCTCGGGCGAGAACAACAGCGCGTTGCTGTAGGTTACGCCGAATGTGAGTCGCGGCTTTCTGGAGTTGAAGTCGAGAAGCCCGTATCGCGCATCAATAGAAACGCGGTGCTCGTCGAACCTAAAGCTGACATACGCGCCGACACCGACTTCGACGTTCCCGAAGTCACGTTGGTCGTCTATCCAGCCGGGGTTCAGCCAGAAGTTTCGGCAAATGTACTGTTCAATCCCGATGCGAACGAATTCGCCGATGGGGAGTTGTTCGATAAGCGAGAAGCCGCCGCTGAAAAGTTCCATCCATGCATCGAGCAGGGAATTGATGGCAACGTAGTCTTCGTCGCTGACGTAATCGTCGTCGCTGCCGTCACCGCAGTCGCCCGCTTCGCACACGAGCGCAACAGTAACGCCGACCCAGATTGCGGAAACCCAGGAACGCCACGCGAAGTACTTGTTGCCCATGCCGAACGTGAAGTAGGGCGAGGGCAGGAGTCCCCATCCCATGATGAAATCGTTGGAGAGCGACCAGGTGTGCTCAAGCCCGATGGGGATTTCCCATTCGTCGCCCGAGAGGCTGAAGTTTATCTTCTCGGCGCGGGCGGTATAGACATCGGTATCTTCACCCTGGCTAGCGCGCTCGACCGTTTCCATAAAACCGGACGCTGAAGGCGGGTGCATGGTGCATCCGCTGAGCGCGACAAGGACCGCGAGGACTGTCAGGTAGAAGAATCTCATGACCATAATATATCGCCAAAAATAGAAAAAGGGAACGTGTTTGTGGACATTTCGACAAATGTGCACAAATTGGTGATGAAGCGCAGTACTCCAAAAAGGAATACTCGCAATTAAAACAAGGGACTGTTGGTCGATCGAGCGGTCTCTGTGAGCCGTAGATGACTCGTATTAACGAGTCATCGAAGGCGAGAGTGAGCGCAAACCGGAGATTTAAAACTTGGTTTTGGCGCGAACGGTCTCTGTGAGCCGTAGGTGACTCGTATTGACGAGTCATCGAAGGCGAGAGTGAGCGCAAACCGGAGATTTAAAACCTGGTTTTGGCGCGAACGGTCTCTAGTGCACGCCGTTGCCGTCGGCCACGTCGCAGGTCACGGCCTTGCCGTTCACTTCGAGCGCGAGGGCATCGCAGAACACGGCGCCACCCTTTACGGAAAGCGCAATCTTCTCGAAGTCCTTCACCTTGAGTTCACGCGGTTCGCTCGGGGCGACTCCCTTGAACAGGGCGCGGTCACCCGGCTTTGCGTCTTCGGGCACGGAGACGAGCCTGCAGGTATGCGCTTCGTTGTCGAGGTCGCCGGCAAAGAGCATGCCCTGGCTCATGATGCCACGCAGTGCGCTCGGCTTGAGGTTCGCGAACAGGAGAATCTTGCGGTCCTTCAGTTCTTCAGCCTTGTAGCTGTTCTTGAGACCGCTGCAGATGGTGCGGAGTTCGCCTTCGCCCGCATCGACCTTGAGCACGTAGAGGCTCGTGGCGTCCGGATGGTCGGCCACTTCCTTGATCTGGGCCACGCGCATGTCCATCGCGGCGGGCACATCGGCGGCCATCAGGGGCTTGTTCTGCTTGGGCTTCGGCTGGGCTTCCTGCTTCTTGACTTCTTCTTCAATGCGCGGGAAGAGCGGCTTGCCTTCGCCGAATGCTTCGCCACCCTTGAGGATACCCCAGGCGAGGTCGTCGGCGCTCTGGAACTTGCAGCCGATCATGGCGAGGCCTTCTTCGGCCTTGCCCGGAATCACCGGCCACAGCAGGGAGAGCGAGAGGCGCACGGCTTCGGCAGAAACGTAGAGCACGGTCGCGAGTTCGTCCTTGAGGGCGGGGTCCTTGGCGAGCTTCCACGGGGCCTTGACTTCGAGGTAGCGGTTGATGCTACGGACGAGCTGCATGATAGTCTCGATAGACTGGGAGAGGCGAGCCTGCGGCAGGCCTTCCTTGATTTCTTCGATGACCTTGTTGGCAAGGTCGATGACTTCCTTCTCGGCGTCACCGATGGCGGTGGCGGCGGGGAGTTTGCCTTCAAAGTTGTTGAGCACCAGGCGGTGCACACGATTCAGCACGTTGCCGAGATCGTTCGCGAGGTCGCTGTTGATGCGACGGACAAAGCCATCGTGCGTGAAGTTCGCATCCTGGCCGACGACCATTTCGCGAGCGAGGAAGTAACGGAACGCGTCGATGCCATACTTTTCCATGTAGTCCATCGGGTTCACGACGTTGCCTGCGGACTTGCTCATCTTTTCGCCGCCGTTCACGAGCCACCAGCCGTGGGCGAGGATGTGCTGCGGGAGCGGAATGTCGAGCGCCATGAGCATGGTCGGCCAGTACACGCTATGCGTGGTGAGAATGTCCTTACCGATGAGGTGGTAGGTGGCAGGCCAAATCGGCGTGCCGTCGGCATAAGTCTTGTTGAAGGCGGTGGAGGCGCTCACGTAGTTGAGGAGCGCGTCGAACCACACGTAGGTCACGTAATCCTGGTCGAACGGGAGCGGAATGCCCCAGCTGAGGCGGATCTTCGGGCGGCTGATGCAGAGGTCGTTCAGCGGCTGGCGGAGGAACCCGCGGATTTCGTTCCAGCGGTAGTCCGGCACAATCCAGTCCTTGTGGCTTTCGAGGAAGTCAATCAGCTTCTGCTGGTAAGAACCCATCTTGAAGAAGTAGTTCTTTTCCTTGAGCCATTCCACCGGGCGGTGGCTGATGGGGTCGCACTTGTTCTCGTCGAGTTCGTCTTCGCCGAAGAAGCGTTCTTCGCCGACGGAGTACCAGCCTTCGTATTCCTTCGAGTAGATTTCGCCCTTGTCCCAGAGCTTCTGCAGGCATTCCTGCACAAAGGCCTTGTGCTCCGGCATGGTGGTGCGGATAAAGAAGTCGTTACAGATGCCCATCTTCTTCCACAGGTCTTCGAAGCGGTGGTAGTACTCGTCCACGTGTTCCTGCGGGTCGACACCGCGCTTGGCGGCGGCACGCTGCACCTTCTGGCCGTGTTCGTCGGTACCGGTCAAGAAGAACGTCTGGTAGCCGAGAATCTTGTGGAAGCGGGTGAGGATGTCTGCGAGGACGGTGGTGTAGGAGTGCCCGATATGCGGGGCGTCGTTAACGTAGTAAATAGGGGTGGTTACGTAAAAATTTTTCATGGTGCCAAATTTAGAAAAATTATATTAGGTAGGCAAATCAAGGAGTCCCCATGTCGTTTATAGAACTTGCCAAGAATCGCTATAGCTGCCGTGCCTTTACCGCCCAGGCGGTAGAACCCGAAAAACTCGCCCAGGTACTCGAGGCTGGCCGTTTGAGCCCGACGGCGGTGAACGCCCAGCCCGTGTTTGTCAAGGTCATCAAGTCGCCCGAAGCGCTCGAGAAAATCCGCGGCATCACGCGCATGGCCTACAATGCTCCGGTGGTGTTGATGGTCTGCTACGACGAGTCCAAGTGCTACACCGCCGAGAAGTACAACGACAGCTTCAGGAGCGGCATCATGGATGCAAGCATTGTCACGACCTCGATGATGATGCAGGCGACCGATTTGGGCCTGGCGACCCTTTGGGCCCGCGGGTTCAACGCTTCGTACATCGAGAGCGCATTCGCCTTCCCGGACAACGAAAAGCTGGCCTGTCTCCTGGATATCGGCTACGCCGACCCGACCGATGGCGGCCCTTCTCCGCGCCACCCCGTGCGCAAGCCGATGGGCGAGTTCGTGACCGAAGAACTCTAGTAGTGGCCGAAAAAGTCGGTCACGTCAAAATAGAACTGGTATTTTCTTCCTTCTTCATCTTCGGCTTTCATAAGGTCGTATTGACGATCGTTATCCTGAATTAGGGCCTGTCCCGTTGGCCTCAAACCGCCGAGAAGAAGGAAGTCGTATTCCTCGCCGATGTTTATGACGTACATGGCGTTCTGGGTGGAAGTCCCTTCTCCTGAATCCCGGATGGAATTGAGCAACGCCACTATGACTTGTCTGTGGAATTCCTTGACGGTACTGTCGGCAAATGGACTGGCGACGAAGGCGTAATGTGCCGAGATGTTGGTGAAGTCGACATCCAGTAGTTCCTGGGCGACTTTAATTTCTTCTTTGCTGTCACCGCTTTGTCGCGCAAGTTTCAATGCGGTTTCGTGCCCCATGATACCAAAACGTTTTGGCTGGGAAAGCCTGCACTTTAGGAATTCTTTTCTGAATTTAAGCCAGTCTGTGGTTTCTATGGCCTTTAGCGAATCCTTTTTAATGACCTTTAGTTGCTGCATATAGTAGGAGGCCTCGATTGCAGTATCGTCATACGCGGGCTCTCCGTTGGGGAGCATCGCGGGGCCGCGACTGCCGGCACAGGCTGCTAACATCCACACTGACAAAGAGATAAGAATAACCTTGATTTTAGCCATGGGACTCCTCCGTTGTTTTGGTGACGGTTCTCAATATTTTCCTATAGGGCAATATACAAAATTTCTATATTTGTTCCCGTAAAATTTTAACCAAGGATTAACTATGCGTGATCAGTTCGAAAGCCCGCTCATCAAGCGTTATGCGAGCAAGGAAATGAGCTTCCTCTTCAGCCCCCAGTACAAGTTCCAGACCTGGCGCAAGCTGTGGATCTACCTCGCCGAATCCGAGATGGAACTGGGCCTCCCGATTACGCAGGAACAGGTGGACGAACTCAAGGCTCACGCCACCGACATCAACTTTGAAGTCGCCGAAGAAGAAGAAAAGCGCCGCCGTCACGACGTGATGAGCCACGTTTATGCTTACGGCGTGCAGTGCCCCAAGGCCAAGGGCATCATCCACCTCGGTGCGACCTCCGCATTCGTGGGTGACAATACCGACCTTATCCAGATGCAGCAGGGCCTCATCATGGTCCGCAAGCGTCTCTGCCGCGTGATGGACAAGCTTTCCAAGTTTGCCATGGAATACAAGGACATGGCCCAGCTCGGCGCCACGCACTTCCAGGCCGCCCAGCTCACCACCGTCGGTAAGCGCGCTTGCCTCTGGCTCCAGGACATGCTCATCGACCTCGAAGAACTGAACTTCCTCATCGAAGTCCTCCCGTTCCGCGGCGTGAAGGGCACCACCGGTACGCAGGCCAGCTTCATGGACCTGTTCAACGGCGACGAAGAAAAGATTATGGAACTCGACCGCCGCGTGACTGCGAAGGCCGGTTTCAAGCGCGTGCTCACCATTACGGGCCAGACCTACACCCGCAAGTGGGACAACCGCGTGAACCAGGTGCTCAGCTCCATCGCCCAGAGCCTCCACAAGTTCGCGACCGATATGCGCCTCATGCAGGGCGTGAAGGAAGTGGAAGAACCGTTCGAAAAGACTCAGATTGGTTCCAGCGCCATGGCTTACAAGCGTAACCCGATGCGCAGCGAACGCATCTGCTCCCTGGCCCGTTTCGTGATGGCCCAGGTCAACAGCACCGCCTTCACCCAGGCGACGCAGTGGTTCGAACGCACGCTCGACGATAGCGCCAACAAGCGTCTCGCCATTCCGGAAGCGTTCCTCGCCATGGATGCCATGCTCATCATCGCCGAAAACGTCACGAACGGCCTCGTGGTTTACCCGAAGGTCATCGAAAAGCGCATCATGGCCGAACTCCCGTTCATGGCTACCGAAAACATCATCATGGAGGGCGTGAAGAATGGTGGTGACCGTCAGGAACTCCACGAAGAAATCCGTGTGATGTCTATGGAAGCGGGCAAGGTCGTTAAGGAACAGGGCAAGGACAACGATCTTCTCGAACGCGTCCTCAAGAACGAAAAGTTCCAGAAGCTCGGCATCACCGAAGAAAAGCTCAAGGAAATCCTCGACCTCCGCAAGTTCGTGGGTCGCGCTCCGGGACAGGTCGTGAAGTTCGTGACCGAGGAAGTCCGCCCGGCTATTGATGCTGTTCCGGATTGGGCTAACATCGACGCCGGTGAGTTGAAAGTTTAAAATCGCTTTATAACGCATCGCAATACTTCCTCTCGGCAAGGCTCACGTACGCTTAGTACGCTACGCCTTGCCGTTCGTCGTCTTGCTCGGTTCTAAAACGATTTTATTTTAGACGAAAAAATTTATTAAAAAAACAATTATTGTTCGCATTTTTTTTGCGAATCTTGTCGTCCAGTTCATGGCTGGGCGTTTTTTTTGCCAAATTGCGCGTTTTCGTGCTTTTTCGCACCTTTTTGGCGCATCTTGCAGGGTACGCTTGTCGCTTGCCTGCGTTTTTATTTATATTGGTACCAAGAAAGGAGAAGAAAATGGATATCAAAAAGGGAAAAGTTTTAAAGGACCGCGACTGGTCGTTAAAAACGCAAAAGAATCTTGCATCTATGCTCGGTATTACTGCGGCGCTCTCGATTTCGGGTGCGGCGTTGACGGCGTGTAGTGGCGATGTTTCGGCTCCTTCCGATGAAGATTTGTCTTCTTCGTCCGAAGTGATACTTGACGGCATGGGACCGATCGATGACAGGGGGCAGGACATTTCGTCGTCCAGCGTCAGTTCCTCATCCAGCGGAAAAATGTCGTCCAGCATGGAGCCTACAAGTGGGATTTCGTCGAGCGGCGTTGCGCCGCGGCCTTTGTCCAGCAGTAGTGAAATTTTGCTGTCGGGGATTCCACTACAGGAGTCTTCCAGCAGTGCCGTGGAACCGCCATTGTCAGCGGGTATTTTGCCTCCGCAAATAGAAGAATCTTCTTCCAGCAGTTACAAAATCGACACGCTCGCGGTGACGTCGGGCGAGGTCTATATTGAACCCGAATCGGGCTCCAACATCGACACGGGGCATCTTGAATCCAGCTCTTCGGTGGCAGAGCCGCCGTCTTCGAACAGCGAGGAACCTCTGCCCGGCGACCCGATTGAAATTGCGCCGGTTGAACCGCCACCGATGTTATCGGGGGTCATTGAGGATACGCCGGTACGCATGGATGAACCTAAGCAGTAATTTTCGTCAATGAATCTGGTTCTTTCTTTAACGGAAAGGTGTAACCTTCGTTGCACCTATTGCTATTACAAGGTGAGCCACGAGGCGCGCAGTCTCGTAATGTCGAACGACATTATGGAGGCGGCCATCCGGCTGGCCTTCGAGCGCACGCTTTCGCTGAACCAGCGTTTTTTGAACATCACTTTTTTTGGTGGCGAGCCTCTGCTTTGCATGGACGCCATCCATAGGGGAGTGGAGTTCGCGAAATGCCTGGCGCACGAGCGCTTTGGAGACGATGTTTTGCTCGGACCTCCGACTACGAATACGACATCGCCCAAGTTCCGCCTGCGTTTTGCGGTCAACACGAACGCGACCTTGCTGGACGACACCATCATTGAATATCTTAAACGCGAAAAGTTCCGCATTTACCTTTCACTTGACGGCCCGGAGGCGCACCACAATATCTGCCGCAAGCAGGTGGGCGGCGCGGGTTCCTTCAAGCTTATCGAACCGCACATTCCTGTTCTCACCAAGCTCGATACGGTTGTCCTTTCGGTGGTAACCCGCGAGAACATGCATTCGCTTTACGAGGCTGTCCGCTGGATTCAGGCGCAAGGGTTCAGGAACATGACTGCCGCCGTGGATTTCGATGGCAAGTGGACGGGGGAGGAATTCGATGTCCTTGCCGCCGAATACGAGAAACTTGCCAAGTTTTGGCTTGAAGTCAAGCAGAACAAGATTCCTTTCTATTTGGGAACCATCCAGGACAAGTTGAAGTTTAGGCTTACGGGGCAGCGCCACCGCACATCGAGTTGCCAGGTGACGGAGGGCATTGTTGCCTGTGCCGCGAACGGGAACCTTTTCCCCTGCACGCGCTTTATATCGAGTAAGCCGGATGCCCCCTACATTTTGGGGAATGTCTTCGACGACCAGGCTACGATTTGGGGCGGGCCGGTTGCCCGCGATATCCAGGATTTCTTTAGCCGCGACAAGGAAGACTGCGAGGGGTGCGCCATTCGTTTCCGCTGCCATGGGCACGAATGCGCCTGTACGTCGTTCTATTCCACCGGCTCTGTCCACGGGGTTTCACCCGAGGTCTGCACGCACGAACGCATGCTCGCCGCAATTTGTGATAGCGCTATATGTGAATAGCGCTATCACTTGACTATTGCGGCTCGCAAATGCCCGCGCAAGATGAGCAAGCGCAGGCATTTATGCATGCATTTGCGAGTCGCCGCAGTCATGCACGCAGTGCAATGCCCGCGCAAGCGCGGTCGCCCGCTCGCCTTGTTTGTCAATGTGACGATGTGATATGTGACCTAGATGAAGCTGTTTAATACATTACCCGCATTTCGCGAAGCCCGAAGTGACTAACAGTCACGAGGGCTTCACAGTGCCCCCTTTCTTGCGCGCTTAAGCAATAAACTGCTCTATCCCGAAAATTTTTATTTTTTTTGCGTAGATGTGGCTCTTTGCAAAACGAACACTCGAACAAAGTGAATGTGTGAGTGTGTAAAGAGCCACTCGAAGCAAACATATTATACTAGAATTTTATGCTCTACGAGCAGCGCAGATTACGCCCGATCTGGAGGATGGTCGTGCGCTTGATGCCGTTCAAACGGCAGAGTTTTTCGATAGTTGTCCCGTACTTGCGGGCAATCTTCCCGAGGGTGTCACCCGGGCGGATTCTGTGGTAGCGGTGCTTCGAGAGTTCCTTCTGGATTTCGTTGTGGCTTGCTGCCGCCACAGCGATGGAGTACTGGTCTGTATTTTCGAGCAACACGCCTTCTTCGAGGTTGAATACCGTAGCCGGGTCGATGTTCACGTCGCCGTAACGGATTTCAAAGTGCAGGTGTGGACCGCTGGAACGGCCGGTGTTTCCGCCCCATCCGACGAGCTGGCCGCCTTCGACCATGTCGCCCACGTTCACGAGACGCTTTTTGAGGTGACCGTAGAGGGTGCGCGTGCCGTTCGCGTGTTCAATCATCACGTAGTGGCCGTAACCGCGACGGTTGTACTTGGAAACGATGACTTTACCCGGGTAGGCGGCCACGATGGAATCGCCCACGTTGATGTGCAGGTCGACTCCACGGTGCAGGCGGAACCTGCGGATGCCGTAGGGGGAGTTGATGCGGGTCCCGTGCAGGGTCGGGAAATGCGCCCCGCTGAAATCGAGATACTGGATAGTACCGTCGGCGAGGTTGGAATTGCCCAGGGAATCGAGTTCTTCGGAATCTTCCTCGGGTTCGGCCGTGGCGACGTATTCTTCTGCCGATGCGGAATTGCCGAGGGTAGAATCCGCAGTTGCGGAACTGGAGGCGATGCTCACGGCATCGGCCTGGGCCTCTTCTGCGGGAACTGCGACTGTTTCGGGGGCGGGTGCGGCTTCTTCGACTGCCGCTTCCTGGACGTTTTCCGTTGCTGCGGGTGCCGGTTCCGAGGCGCTGGCGGCGGACTCTTGGCCCAGGGCAAGCGCGGGGATAAGACCGAGACACAGGATGGATGCGTTCAGGAGTTTCATCGTGGCGCAAAAGTTAGAAATTTTACATTTGGATTTCAAGTTTTAAAACACCCTGATTTCGAACTTGTGGCGACTCTTGAAACAAAAATGGCTTTATTTGCTCAATTTCAACAAATAAGGCTAATGTGGAATTCAAAAATTTCTAAATTCCTGTGATAATCAACAACTATAATTTGGTTTTTCATGAGATTTTTTTACCCGTTTCTCTGTGTCTTCTTATTGATTTTTTCGGCCTGCCACGAAGAAGAAAAACTGGCGGCTCTCCGTAACGAAGTTTCTGTCCTTGAAAATCGCGTAGATTCCCTTGAAAAGAGTAGGGAAAAACTGCAGAATGTTCCCGCGTACACCATCCTTTCCGATACGGTGCGTGCGGGCGAAGGTCCTTTCCACGTGTTCTCGCGCCTGAAGGCGATGGTGGAAGGCGGCGATGCCGATTTGGGCAAGGTGTATCTCGCCATGCAGGACAGTGTGGAATTCAAGCTCCGCGTAGGTGAAAAGTTCTACATCGCAGTCGATGCGGACAAGCGCGTGCAGCGTTTCCGCTATGCGCCGAACGTGATTACCTCGCATGTAGTGGTGAGGACCGACAGCGGTTTTGTGTACAAGCTGATCGAAAAGCCGGTGGTGCGGAAGCTCTCCGTGTACGAGGGTGCCCTGGAAGAGGGCAGCACCCTGAACGGCATTCTTTTGAAGGTGGGTATCCCGCGCCGCATGGTGGGCGTGGTGAGCGGTGTGTTGCAGTGCAAGGTGGCCTTCCCGCTGGCCCGTGCCGGCGACCGTTTCCGCATTTTGTTGGAAGATTCCTACTACCAGGATTCCATCTGGGTCTCGGGCAAGGTTATTTATGCGGAATTCGACGGGCGCATCGTTGGGCATCACGAGGCTTTTCGGTACGAGGATCCGGACCCGAAGAGTTCCTACAACGCGCACTACACGGAATCTGGCGACGCTCTGGTATTCGACGGACTGCGCTACCCGCTGGAACACCTGCGCATTACGAGTTCGTATGGTTCGCGTGTCCACCCGATTACGGGCCGCGTGACGGTGCACTATGGCGTGGACTACGGGGCGCCTACGGGTACGGTTGTCCATGCGGTCGCAGAAGGCGAGGTGACGGTTTCGGGTTACGACGACCTGAGCGGCAACAAGATAGCCATCCGGCACAGGGACGGCACCACCAGCTGGTACATGCACCTTTCGGCGCGCGGCGTCGGGGTGGGTGCCAAGGTTTCTCCGGGTCAGGCCATCGGGCGTGTCGGTTCTACGGGCAGGAGCACGGGGCCGCACCTGCATTACGGTTTCAAGAATGCGCAGGGTCAGTGGATCAACCCGCTTTCGAAGACCATGATTGCGACCCCCAAGCTTTCGGGTGAACGCCTGGCACGCCTCAAGAACCAGGTGGTGGAAATCCGCAAGCAGATAGACCTCACGCTTGCCGCCCCCGCCCAGAGGGTGAACGACTCCACCGATGTGATGGTCCGTACCCGTGTATTGAACTAAGGGCGTGTTTGAACCGGTAACGCTATGCTTGAAGACGAAGAACTGCGGGAAGTGAGGACATCGAGGCGCGCACACCGGTCGCGCCGTATAGATGTCATGCGCGAATGGGATTCGGGTATCGTGGACGACCGTCCGACCAAGGAACGTTTTAGCCGCGAGTTCAAGAAGGCAAAAATCAAGCGCTTGAAAGACCCTGTGGCCAATATCGGCGAGGAAAACTGCGTCGAGGGCCTTGTGCTGGAAGTGCACCGCCGTACCTGCGAGGTGCGCCTGCCGTCTTCCGCTGCGGGTGATTCAACTGAGACGGTGACCGCCATGTACCGCGCGACCACCTCCAAGCAGTTGGGCGAGTTCCCGGCGGTGGGTGACAAGGTGCTCCTCGGGCTCGTGAACGACGGCGAGGACCGCGGTGAAGGCGTGGGCTCCCAGAAGTACTGCGTGGTGCGCGTGCTCCCGCGCAAGAGCGAACTCAAGCGCCCGGGTCCGCGCGACAGTTTCTATAAGCAACAGACGCTTGCCGCGAACATTGACCAGGTGGTTATTGTCGCGAGCGTGACGCAGCCGGAATTCAACTACGGGTTCATGGACCGCTTTTTGCTGGCGGCGAACCTGAACAGCTTGCCGTTCATCCTGGTGCTTACCAAGATGGACCTGCTCCCCGGGGGCGAAGCCGACCTGTCCGAAGATATCCGCGACTTCATGAGCATTGCCGACAAGGTGATTCCCGTGAGTGTCAAGACGGGGGCGGGCCTTGACGACCTGCGCGCCGAACTGCAGGGCAAGTCCTCGGTGTTTAGCGGCATGAGCGGGGTAGGCAAGTCCTCGCTGGTGAACGCGCTCGTGCCCACGGCCGCACTTGCGACAGGCGATGTGCGTGAGCGCGACGGCAAGGGTCGCCATACCACCATTTCTTCGAGCCTGTTCGACCTGCCCGGTGGCGGAATCGTCATAGATACTCCGGGCATACGGAGCATCGGGCTTATGGACCTGGAGAGCGAGACTCTCGCGAAAATTTTTCCCGGATTCTTCGAAGGCGACCTCTTTACATGCAAGTTCAGCAACTGCATCCACGTAAAAGAGGCCGGTTGCGCCGTCCGTGCCGCCGTGGAAGCCGGAAATATCTCGAATGCGCGTTACAGGAGCTACCTGCGCATATTGAATTCCGCAGATTGATTATATTATTTGATATGGATGTCGTGTCTAAGATAACTCTGGTTGCTTCCATCGTCCTGATGGGCTATAACGCCTCGCAGCTCGTGTCGGGCTCTGCCGCGCTGGCCGAGAAGGCGGAGGAGTTCCGCACGCTGATAAAGGAGAGCGAATCGAGGGAAGGCGGACTGCGCTTGTCCAATTTCGCCATTTCGTTCTCGCTTTCGCTGGGTTACGTGATTCTTGCTGTTCTTTCGGGGCTTGCCTACTGGATTTCTGCGGTAATTGCTGTGAAGCTTGGCCTCACGCTTTTGTTTTCGGACCGGGAACTGCGCATGGTTATCCGTGGAGAGAACCTGGGCAAGGGCGCTCTCCTTTTGGACAAGGCGGACTCGCTCTTAAATGTGTTACTTGGGCTTTCTATAGCCGTGGTGTTGGTTTTGTAGAATGGGAAACGATATGAAAAAGATTCTCCTTAGCGCGGTATGCGCACTGATGTTGTGCATCGGGACTGCATCGGCCCAGACGAAATCCACGGGTGCATCTTCTGCATCTGCCGCTTCGGATGCTGCCTCACAGGGTACGGAAACTACCGGAATCCACACGCCGTTCTTCTTGGGCGGTGCGCTCGGGTTCGGTACGGGTACCGGTGTCGGCACCGACAGGGGTGTTGGCCTCCGGCAGATCGAGCCGATGTTCGGCATCTGGTTTCCGCATGTGGCGTTCTTCCGCGCGGGTTACGGCTTCTTTGATTTCGAGGGCGAGGGCGACGATGGTTCCAGTGTCGATATAGAGCATTACGACCTCGACGTGGAACTCGGCATGCATGTGTTTGGCGACCTGTACGTGCTCGGGAATTTCTCGCGGGCCAAGGAACTCTCGGAACAGGGCGATGTCGCCTGGAATGAGTGGGGTGTCGGGTTTGGTACGGTACTGAACATTTTCTCGAAGACGATGCTCTTTGCCGATGTCGGTTACAGGTGGGTTCTCGAGCATTACGACCCGTTCCTGGGCAAGAGCATTTCCGGAAGCCGCCTGCAGATGAACCTCGGCTTTGTGGCGTACTTGTACTAGGGCCTAGCGTGATGAAGAATGTCGCTGTTATGGGTGGGGCGTTTGACCCGGTTCATATAGACCATGTCACGGTGGCGCGGCTTTGCCTGAAGAACAACCTCTGCGACGAGGTGTGGTTTGTCCCGAGTCCCGACAGGTGGGACAAAACTCTCAACGCTTCGCCCGAAGACCGTTTTGCGATGCTTTCGCTCGTGATTTCCGACGAACCGCGCTTTATACTTTCGGATGAAGAAATCCGCCAGGGCGATTTCCGCGGGTCGTACGTGTTCTTGCAGAAGTTGCAGGAGCATTTTCCCGACGTGAATTTTCGCTTGCTTGTGGGTGCCGACAGTTACGGCAATATCCCGCACTGGCGCGACCCCTTGCATTTTTATGGCACGGAGTACAACGGCCACCTGCTGTTGCGCGACTTCGGGCTGATTGTCTTTGCGCGTAACGGCTACCCCAAGCCCGATATGCAGGAGCATCTCGCGAAGGGATATGCCCCGCTGTCCTGGCTCGGGGAGGAGGAAGGCTTTGTGGGCAGGTTCTCGAGTACCGCGATACGCAGGGACTTGCTTGCCAGAAGGGGCGTGAAGCCCGATGGCCTAGATCCGGCCGTGTACCGCTACATTCTGGATAACGATTTGTATATCGAATAATGGGGGAGTCTGTGAAGTTTGTTGATAACCTGAGGCAAAAGCCGATTGTGCAGAAGGCGGAAAAGTTTTTTCCGGCTGTGGCGTTTCTCGGCGGTTTCGGCTGGGATTCCATAACGCTCGGTCGCGAAATCGAGAATTCCGACCTGCTGTTCCTGCTTGCGTATTACACGGGTGCGCTTATCCTCGTGATACTGCTTTCTGCCCACCTGGAACACCCCGAGGGCTGGACCCGCGAACGCATCATGGCGGCGAAGGCGACAACTCCCGCGCCAAAGCCTGCCCCCCAGCAAAACCCCGCAGTCCAGCAGAAGGCCTCGGCTCCGGCAAAACCTGTGGAAGCGCAAAAGGCGCCCCCTGCCGCTCCTGCAAAACAGGCGACGGGCAAGCTGGCCGCGGTTACCTCCAAGCTGAAGAACGCTGCGGAATCCAAGCTGAAGGATGTTGCCGATGTCTCGGCCGCAAAGATCAAGAATGCGGCAGATGCCTCAACCGCTGAAGCCAAGAAGATTGCCGACAAGATTGGTTACGAGTCTACGGCGATTCCCAAGAACGCCATCGTGGTGGAACACCGCTTTCTGGACCGCGAGTGGAGCGACGTGTGGAAGGACCGCTTTTCGTGGATGGTGCAGTTCTGCTTCGGAAGCATGTTCAGCGCGCTTGTGGTGTGCTACTTCAAGAGCAGCGGCTCGCTCGCTTCGCTATTGCTCGTGATTGCCCTTGCGGCCCTCCTGGTGGGCAATGAGTTCTTGAAGAAGAAATACGAGAGTTTCGGCGTGAGCCTCGCGTTTTTCTGCTTGCTGGGCACGATGTTTATGAATTTCACCATTCCGCACGTGGTTCACCGGATTGGCTTTATCTGGTTCCTGTTGAGCACGGTGGTGTCGTTCCTCATTTGCGTGGGTATCCAGCGCCTTTCGCACCATAAAAAACGCGTGCTGATTGCGCCTGCCCTCATCAGTTCGCTTCTGGTTGTCGCATACATCATGAACTGGGTCCCGCCGGTCCCGCTCGTGCTCAAGCAGCAGATTGTCTGCCAGAACTTTGACCGCAGCAACTATTCCTGCGATATTGACGACCCCACGTTCTTGCAGACCATAGGCATCAAGCTGCCCTCGGTTCACCGCATGGAAGGTTCTGAGGTGTATGTCCTCGCTTCGGTGTACGCGCCTACCGACCTGAAGGCGGAACTCGAATACCGCTGGTACTACATGGACCCCGCCACGGGCGATTACAGACTTACAGACAAGATATCGTCGGGCAAGATGACGCTTGTGGGCGGGCGTCAGTCGGGCTACCGCAGCTACACCAAGAAGAAGAACATTCCTGCGGGCCGCTACAACGTGGAAGTCGCCTACAAGAACGGCGCCGTCATCGGGGCGCAGAAGTTCGAGGTGTTCGAGGGCGAACCGCCGAAGGGCTTTGCCCGCGATTCCCTGAGGTAGAAATCCAGTGCGCGCCCCGAGCGACATGTATTTCGAGAGCATTGTTCGGCCCGAACACGACCGTATGCTCTTGCTCGACAGTCTCTGCTACCGCTTTACCTACCATACCCGCGAACAGTGGAAGGAAAATCTCGACCGCGGGCTCGTAACTCTCAATGGCGAAGTCGCAAGCAGTGAAACCATAGCGCGCAAGGGCGACAAGGTCGTGTACCATGTGGAAAATTACGAGGAGCCGGAAGTCCCGACGGATTTCGACATGGTGTTCGAGGACGAGGAGTTCATGCTGGTGGCAAAGCCCGCCGGCATTCCCGTCCACCATACGGCGCGCATATTCTACAACACGTTTGTCTCCGTGGTGCGCAGGGAAACTGACTGCGAGACGGCGACCCCCATGCACCGTCTGGACCGCGATACGGGCGGCCTTATGTTGTTCGCAAAGTATGCGGAGTCGGCGGCGCGCTTCCAGAAAAACCTCGACCGCATATTGCTCCGGAAAATCTACCTGGCTGTAGTCCGCGGGAATTTCCCGCACGACGAATACCGCTGCGACATACCCCTGCGTGAAGACCCCGCCAGCGAAATCCGCCTGAAGATGTACCACTTCGAGGACGGCAAGCCCTGCTCGACGATTTTTAGGAAACTGAAAGTAATCGAGCGTGGGGGAGAAACCTTTACCGCGCTCGAGTGTGAACTTTTGACCGGCCGCAAGCACCAGATCCGCGCGCACCTCTCCGAACTCGGCTACCCCATTGTGGGCGACCGGCTTTACTGGCGGGATGGCTATTATTACGCGAAAATGGCAAACGGAGGCCTTACCGACGAGGATTTTCGCGCGCTCGGGGCCCACAGCCACATGCTTTACGCCTACAAGGTGGAACTGCTCTTGCCCTACTGGGATGCCCCGCGCACCTTCAAAAGCGAGAATTTCCCCGCCGAGATGAAGGCCCTCCTCGGAACCGTTTAACCCCCGCGACCCGTATTATCCCGCCCTCGTCATCCTGGAGCCGAAGGCTCTGGGATCCATACATTCCATACCTGTACTTGATAAAGCATCTAATCACGTGCAAATTTTTGTATTTTTATCCCGTAAATTTTTGAACCTTGTGTTCAAGGAGTTGAAAAATGAAATCTAAAGTCGTGTTGGGCCTGGTCTCTCTCTCCATGATGATGGCCGCCTGTGATTTGCAAAAGAATGAGGCTGCAAAAGCCGAAGTCAAGGTTACCGGTACATCGACGGACGACCAGAAGTTCGCCTACATGCTGGGTGCCCAGTTTGCTCTCCAGAATTTCAAGATGGTTCCGCTGCAGATGGGCGAGGAACTCGACGAAGATGCCCTTGTCCAGGGTGTCATGGACGGTGCCAAGGCCGACAAGGACACCGCCTTCAAACTTCAGATCGACGCCGATACCTTGAGGAAGGTCGGCTTTGACTACAACGCCAACGCCCGTACCCGTATGGAATCCATCCGCCCGGATAGCGCCACTACGGCTTCCTTTAACGGTGAACAGGCCAAGTACCGTGCCTACATGGATTCTGCGATGAAGGCCTTGCCTGTCGTGAAGGCCCCCGCTCCCACGAAGCAGCCCGTGACCCTCGGCAAGGATGCTTCCCGCAACCAGATGTTCTCCTACTTTATCGGCGTGCAGTTCGAAAACCAGTTCAACAGCATTGGTGAGCAGTTCCAGACGTCTTTCGATGTGGACTACTTCGCGCTCGGTATCCGTGATGCTTCTGCAAAGGTTCGCGACACCACGCTCGCCCTTGCGCTTCCGGATGATTCCCTCAAGGCGGTCGGCGAACGCTACAACGAAAAGATGAAGGTCCTGCGTGAAGAAGCCTTCAAGAAGGCCCAGGAAGAAGAAGCCAAACTGAAGGAAGCGGTGAAGGGCCTCCGCGGTGATACGCTCGCTAACGGCATGCCCGCCAAGATGAATTTCAAGGTGAAGGTCTCCGGCATCACGAACAAGGCCGAAAACCTCGAACCCTGGGCTGGCAAGTCCCTCATGGTTTTCTACTTCTCCGCGACTTGCGGCCACTGCGCCCACGCCGCTCCGCAGATTCTAGACATCGCGAAGGAATTTGCTCCGAAGGGCCTCGTGACGGTTGCCGTTGCGAGCGGTGGAAACAACAAGAGCGGCATCCGCAAGTTTGCCGACAACGCGAAGTTCGACGACACCATCAACATCGTGTGGGATGATTCCCGTCAGTTCGGTGAACTCTACAGCGATGGTTACGTGCCGAAGGTCTACCTCGTGAATCCGGATGCCTCGTACAAGGAATACGTCGCGTTCGAGAGCGAGAAGGAAACGCTCAAGCAGGATATTGCCGCCCTCATGGAAGGCAAGCCCGTGGTTTGGAATCCCGAACCGCCGAAACCGGCTGTAGTCGACACGCTCAAGCCTGCCGCAGCTAAGTGACACAATGTGTCATCCTGAGCGGAGAGGCAAAGCCTCGTAGTCGAAGGATCTCGTTGCATTCGGCTGGAATATATGCTTGTCGCTGAATTTGATGTCGTAGTCGTAGGCGGTGGCCATGCCGGTATAGAGGCGACGCATGCCGCCTGGAAACTCGGTGTAAAGACCGCCATGCTCACGATGGATATGAACGCCATCGGCCGCATGAGTTGTAACCCCGCCGTGGGTGGCGTGGCGAAGGGCCAGATTGTACGCGATATCGACGCTATCGGCGGTCTGATGGGGCTACTCACCGACAAGGCGGGTATCCAGTTCCGCATGCTCAACATGAGCAAGGGCCCTGCCGTTTGGGGCCCGCGTGCCCAGTGCGACATGAAATACTACAGCGAGGTGGCCCGCGAGGTGATTACGAACCTTCCGGGACTCTCGGTTATCCAGGGCGAGCTTGCCGCGTTTACGCGCATGGCGGACGGTCGCCTGGAACTTACCCTCTTGAACGGTGAACGCTACATTACGCGCTCGCTCGTGATTACCAGTGGCACATTCCTTGCCTCCAAGATGTTTACCGGGCTCGAAACGAGTATTGGCGGGCGCGTGGGGGAACCGAGTGCCGACAAACTTTCGGAATGCCTTGCGGCTAACGGCATCGCGCTGCGTAGGCTCAAGACGGGTACGCCCAGTCGCCTGGATCCGGATTCTATAGATTTCAACGAATGTGACGTGCAGCGCGGCGACGATTCCCCGTGGCCCATGAGTGACCGTCATCTCGCCGGAACTGTTCCCGGTCGCGATGCGGATTATTTCTGGGGCGACGCAACGAACAAGTTTGTCCGTAATGACTGCGTATGCTGGATTACCCGCACCAACATCAAGACGCACGACATTCTGCGCAGCGGTTTCAAGGATAGCCCCATGTTCAGCGGGCGTATCCACGGCAAGGGCCCGCGCTACTGCCCGAGTATCGAAGACAAGATCAACCGCTTTGGCGATCGCGACGGCCACCAGCTTTTCCTTGAACCGGAACAGGCGGACATCGGTCGCGTGTATATTAATGGTTTCAGCTCGAGCCTCCCTGCAGATATCCAGCTGGCCGCCATCCACACGATTCCGGGCCTTACCCGCGCCCGCGTGTTGCAGATTGGCTATGCGGTGGAATACGATTCGGTCGATGCCACGCAGTTGTACCCGACGTTTGAATGCAAGAATGTGCCGGGCCTTTATTTTGCGGGCCAGGTCTGCGGTACGAGCGGCTACGAAGAAGCCGCGGGTCAGGGGCTTCTGGCCGGCATCAACGCGGCTCTGAAAATAAAGGGGGAGGCCCCCTTTATTTTGGGTCGTTCCGACAGTTACCTCGGGGTAATGGCGGACGACCTTTCGAACATCCTGCTTGACGAGCCTTACAGGATGTTCACGAGCCGCGCGGAATACAGGCTCTTCCTCCGGAGCGACAATGCGGAAATGCGCCTCAAGAAACGTGCGCACGATATCGGGATGATTTCGGATAGCGACTACGCCGATTGGATGCGCCGTCGCGCCCTCATGGACCAGACGCGCAAGTTCCTCGCAGAAGAATCGGCGCTACCCGAGCAGGCGAACCGCATTCTCGAATCGGGCGGACAGGCCTTGGCTACGGAGCGCACCCGCTGGATCAACGTGCTGCGCCGCCCGGGAATCGACCCGGAGCTGTTTTTCGACGTCGCGGTCCAGAACCCGAACGCCTCCCGAGAAACATCGCTTTCCCGCCGCGACCGCTGGTACATGTATGCCGAGGAACTCTATTCCGGGTTCTTCGACCGCCAGTCCCGCGAAATCGCCGACCAAAAAAAGATGGAAGCGGTGCGCCTCCCTGCCGACATGGACTTCATGCAGGTTACGGCCGTGAGCATCGAGAGCCGCCAGCGCTTGAATGCCCACAAGCCCCTTACGCTCGGGCAGGCGAGCCGCATACCGGGTGTCCGCCCGGCCGATATTACCGTACTCGCGCATTGGCTGGAGAACAGGACCTCGTCTACTTGATTTTTTCGGCGAAAAATACTATCTTTGGGCGCGTCAAATTAACATAATTTATTCCAAGAGGTATATCATGGCAGAAGAAACAGAAGTCAAATCCACAGAAGAAGTCAAGCCTCAGGAACCGAAATCCAAAGAAAAATCTCAAGAAAAGAAGGCCCCGGCCAAGAAGAAGCGCCCTTTGAACGCCAAGCGTAAGGGTGGTGCTCCTGTTGCCAAGAAGCCTGCCACCTTCAGTGATTCCCTGGAAGACCGTTTCCCCGCCCTCGCCGCCAAGCTCAAGAAGCACATCGAGGACGGTATCAAGCAGAAGATCAAGGAAGCCCAGAACGACCCGAAGGTCAAGGCCGCTTCCAAGAAGTTCGCCGAGAAGTAATTCTTGACTCTTTTGAAAAAATGCCTCCGCTTCGGGCGGGGGCGTTTTGTTTTCTATCTTTGATGCGTTCCCGAACCCCAAGATGTTATGATAAGTATTACCAAGCTTTTGATGGATACGCCGAACTTTGGCGACCAGCTGCGTTACGAACCCCGGGCCCACGAATGCAAGAATGGTGTGGCTCCCGGTCGCGGTCCCGTGGTGGTGTGGAACTGCACCAAGACGTGCAATTTGAGTTGCGTGCATTGTTATGCGCGCTCCGAGGCCATCAAGTACCAGAACGAACTTTCGCACGAAGAGGGAATTGCCCTCATTGACCAGTTGGCCGCTTTTAACGTGCCGGTCCTTTTGTTCAGCGGTGGTGAACCGCTGCTTCGCCCTGATTTTTTTGAACTCGCGAACTATGCGGCGAGCAAGGGAATCCGCCCGACCATCAGCACGAACGGCACCTGCATTACCGAGGATGTCGCAAAAAAACTGAAGGACATGGGCGTGGGCTATGTGGGTATTAGCCTTGATGGTTGCGAAGCGACTCATGATAAGTTTCGCGGCAAGGAAGGCGCCTATAGGCTCGCTCTCCGTGGCATCCGCAACTGCGTGGCGACGGGCCAAAAGGTTGGCCTCCGATTTACCATTACGCGCTACAACGTGCAGGATCTGAACGCCATTTTTGACCTGCTCGAAAGCGAGAACATCGACCGCGTGTGCTTCTACCACCTGGTGTATAGCGGGCGCGGTTCCGCAATGGTCGCAAACGACTTGAACCACGAAGAAAGCCGCAAGGCGATGGACCTGATTATCGACCGCACGCTCGACTTCAAGAAGCGCGGCATCGACAAGGAAATCCTGACCGTCGATAACCATGCCGACGCTGTGTACCTGTACCTACGCATGAAGCGTGAAGACCCTGCCCGTGCGGAAAAGGTGCTGGAACTCATCCAGCGTAACGGCGGCAACCGCAGCGGCATGGCTTTCGGCAACATCGACAGCATCGGCAACGTTCACCCCGACCAGTTCACGCAGTACATTACCCTTGGCAACGTGCGCGAACGTAGCTTTGGCGAAATTTGGAGCGACGAGAGCAACCCGATTATGGCGGGTCTCAAGAACAGGAAGCCGATTCTGAAGGGGCGCTGCCCCAAGTGTGCCTACCTGAACCTGTGCAACGGAAACTTCCGCACCCGCGCAGAAGCCGTCACTGGCGATTTCTGGGAGCAGGACCCGGCGTGCTACCTGACCGACGAAGAAATTCGGTAACGTCATTGCGAGGAACGTAGTGACGAAGCAATCTATGACAGCCCTTGAACAACATCTTCTCGACACCATCCAGGACGCCTTCCCGCTGGAAGAGCGCCCGTACCAGGTGCTCGCGGACATGTTGAACGGGCAGGGGAGTGCGGGCGATGCGTCCCGCGAGTTTACGGAACAGCAAGTTTTTGATGCGGTCGAAGGCCTGCGCCAATCCGGCATCATCCGCCGCATCGGCGGCATCTACGATTCGCATAAGATGGGCTTTATATCCCGGCTGTGTGCGGGCAAGGTTGCAGACCTAGAAAAGTTTGCCGTCGCAGCTAGCGAGATTCCTGCCATCACGCACAACTACGTGCGCACCCACGAATACAACGTGTGGTTCACGGTCATTGCCGAAAACGAAGCAGATGTGCAGAAAGTTGTAGATGCTCTTTGCTCCAAGACCGATCTGCACGATGTGCATGTCCTTTCGGTCACGAAAAAGTTCAAGATAAATACGGTGATGAGGAAGGGTGTTGTCGAAAAAGACGAGGTGCGAAATCCTCTCCCGTCCGTCATCCTGAACGGCCGTCAGGTCGCGAAGGATCCAGACCCGAAAGCACTTTCGGATTCCGACCGTGTCCGTATCCGTATCGCCTGTACCGACATCCCGCATACGCTCACGCCGTTTAAGGATTGGGGTGTTTCTATAGAAGAACTCCGCAACGATATTGCGGGCGGTTTTATGCGTCGTTTTGGAGCCATCCTACGCCACCAGCAGGCGGGCTTTGCGTACAATGCGATGGTCTGCTTTGTTTCGCACGTCATTGCGAGCGAAGCGAAGCAATCAAATCTTACGGACAATGATGCCGGCGCAATCCTTGCGAAAAATCCCCACATATCGCACTGCTACGAGCGCCCTGCTTTCGAAGGCTTCCCGTATACGCTTTACGCCATGATGCATGCGCAGTCCGCCGGGGAATTGGAACAGTACATTAAGGATGCCGTAGAGTCCATCGGCAATCCCGAATACGCCGTTCTCCACTCGAGCCGCGAACTCAAGAAGACGAGTTTCCGTTTTTTCTAGAATGATTGCACATGTAGGCCTTTAAATGCCGCTTTGAGGGGTGGAAACGGGCCTAAAAGAGTAAAAAAGGGCAAAATGGGGGGGCTAATTTATAGGAAACTTATGATTTTCTGCTCTTTTGCCCACAATAAAAATTATTTTTTTGATAGAAACAATGGAGCATCTATGCTTTTTAAACGTTTGACTCTTTTGGTCCCTCTCGTAGCGGCATTCGCTTTTGCACAGGAGGCTGCCCCCGCGGCACCCGCCACAACTCCGGCCCCGGCTCCGGCACCTGCCGCCGCCCCTGCGGGCGATTCCTTTAAGGAAACTCCGGCCCAGGCTCCTGCCAATGTCGAGAAAAAGGACGACAACACCTCGACCATCTCTGTGTTCGTGAAGAGCCCCGAAGAGATTCGCGCGTTGAGGGAAGACTTGAAGAACTTGCAGACTATGGCGGGCGACTCCAATCCCGAGGTCGCGGCCCTTTTGCAAAGGGCGAACCGCGTAGCCGAGATGAACGACCGATGCGCCTCCATTTCGCTCAACGATGTGCTCGATACGACTTGTGCAAGGTTCTACGAAGTTGAACTCCCCGCATTCGAAAACGCCTATATGGAAGTGACAGGCGAGGTCCGCTTGGGCTCCATGCGCATGGCGACTACCCTCGAGGAACGTACCCGCCAGCTTGCTAGTTGTTCCGAGGCACTTACGAGCATTGTCATTAGCCGTGAACAGTTGCTGCGCCTGCGCGGTAACGTGTACCTGGAACCCATCAACTTCGAAGGCGACTTCGACGCGGAATACATCTTCTCGCTCTCGTACGACCCGGCAAGGCTCGAACAGCAGCACAAGTTGGCGAACCTCTGGATCGAGAAGTGTGGCCCCATCGTGCTGCGCCAGTCCGGCGAGGAATTTGCCCCGATGTTCATAGCCACCCTCAAGGTGAAGAACGACTCCCTGAACAAGGCGGGCTCCAACGTGAAGTTCATGATGAACCCGAAGACTCTTGCACTCCGAATCGACATGCGCCGTCCGGTGAACGGTGCCTACTACTTGAACGGCGTGCGCCTGTTCGAAAAGACCATCGATGCGGCGAGCAGCAAGTCGCACCTCTACTTCGACATCAAGAACAAGAAGGCCGTGCTTAACCAGCCGAAGGATGCCGAAATCGAGAAGTTCCACGGCAAGGAAGTGTTCAAGAAGCTGAAGAAGATGGAAATGGTCGGTCGCTGGGCCTGGGACAACGAAAAGCTGCCCGACGAGGCCGTTGCGGCGAACTCGCAGGATGAATCCGAGCAGATGACCGCCGAGGACTCGCTTGCCTACCAGCAGGGACTTGCCGAACTGGAACGCGCCCTTGCCGAAGAGCGTAACGAGAAGGCCGCTCAGGAGGCCGCTGCCGCCGCTGCCGCGAAGGGTGCGACTGAAGGCGAAAGCAAGGGCCACTCCATCCACTGGATACCCATCATCATTTCGACCGCGATTCTTGCCGGTGGTGCCTACCTTGCATACGACAACAACAAGAAGGCCAAGCAGGAATACGAGGAATATGAAGATGAAGGTTATGATTACAATTCCCACAAGGAAGCGGCGAGTGACTACCAAAAGCTCCGGACCGTCGGTGTAGGATTGGCGATTCTTGGCGGTGTCGGTTTAACGTTGTCAATACTGTTCTAGGAGGAGGTCGAGGTAACTATGAAAAAGATTAGTTTGTTTGTCGTTGCTTCTTCGGCTGCCCTGATGACGGCCTGTACCGATTACGTGTCCAAGATTGAAGATTTGCACGAAGAACGTTCTATAGTATATGAAAAAAAGACATTCTACTCGGGGTGCACTTGCCAGGAGGTGAATGAAGGAACTTTTGTCGAAGCTTACGGAAAGAATTTCTTTAACACGTCGTCTGGTCTTTCTTCGGTTACCTTTGCTTTGACAGGGTGCAGTGAAATGCCTACAAGTGTATACCGTAAATCGAGCAATTACGATAATCTATATGTTAACAGTGTCGGTATCTATAACGCTGGATCATGGTGGATTGAATTGGATTTGACCTCTACTGCCAAAGATGCTACGCTGCCAGGTTCTATAATAAACTATTTGGACGTTTACAACGCTGAAGGTGCTGAGGATCTTGTAGTATGCCCTGAAGTCAATTTTGGGTACAAGGCTCCGGAAGCGGGTGATCAGCAGACCTCTACGTCAACATCGTCGTTCGGTTCGTGCGCTCCGAACAAATCTTCGGTAGTGCCAGGCGAAATGCTGACATGGTCGTTCACGTACGATTCCAGTTTCTCGGCTATGAATCGTATATATGCAACGATTAACTGGAGTATGCCGGGAGGTTCGACTTCAGAATCTTCAAGCCCTTATTATGCCTTGACTAGTTATAATGCGGCGGGCTCTTATACGGCGACTGCTACGGTCACGTTTAATGGTGAAACTCAGGTAATACCCTGTGGTTCGGTGAAGGTAAATGCAACATCTTCGGGTCCAACGAGTTCTGCGTCGACAAATAAGGGCTGTGGCGATCTTTGGTGCGGTCTTACGGATACCCAGGGCCAGGTATATACAGGTTATGAAGACATTGAAGAAACCTCTGGTTATTGGTATGAATACAAAGATTGGGATAATGGAGGAACATCTCATTTTATATACCCCGCGGATGTAGAGGAGAATGAATACCAAAATTTCTTTGGTCCGCTTATTGAAACTTATGGAGGACTCAGGGGTACGGTTATGTTAGATGATGGTTATGAATATCCTTTTGCCGGCTTGGCTTTTAATATTGTAAGCGAAAATGAAGAAGGTGCTGACATTTCCGATTGGGGCGGAATATGTGTGGTTTACGAGTCCACGGTAGGTTTTTTGATTGAACTTGCTGTCGAAGACGAAGCGCGTGTGACCGAGTACAACAACTACAAGACCAATGTCACCAAATCGACTATTATGACCGTCGCCGATTTTCCGTGGGCTAAGTTCAAGCAGGAAAGTGGATGGGGGAAAACGGTTGCACAGGGAACAGCTCTTGCTAGCGTCTCTACAATCAGGCTAAAGTTCTCAGGTGCTGCCGGAACATCGGGTGATTTCCTGTTCCAGTCCCTCGGTCGCCTCGGTACCTGCAATTAAATCGTCGCGGTTATCCCGGTTCGCGTTTTTTATCCCCTGCTTTAGCAGGGGATTTCCTTTTTCTATCTTTGTACCATGCGCAAGATTTTTATGGTCGGCATGAGCCACAAGGTGGCCGAAATCGCAATCCGCGAGAAGTTCTATATCCCGATGGATGTGAAGACGGATGCCCTTTCGCATTCTCCATTTGACGAACTTTTGATTCTTGCGACTTGTAATCGTACGGAAGTCTATGTGGGCTCCGACCGCGAGGTGTCTGAGGAAGAACTGGTTCGTTATGTGTGTTGCCTTGCTAAGCAGGATTACAACGATTTTTCAAAATTCTTCTATTTCAAGGTCGGTGACGATGTCGCACATCATGTGATGAACGTCTGTGCCGGGCTTGATTCTGTCGCTATGGGCGAAGACCAGATTTTGCATCAGATTGGCCGAGCGTATGAAACGGCCCACCAGTTGCATGCGACGGGCAATAGTCTGAATAAGCTTTTTCAAAGTGCCATCCATACCACCAAGCGCATAAAGACCGAGACGAACCTGAGCAAGCTCAGTTGCAATATCCCGTTCTTGGCGATGAAACAGGTTCAGAAGACGTTTGACGACTTGGAAAACCGCGCCGTGTATATCGTGGGTCTCGGCGAGATGGGCTCGCTTATGCTCAAGTATGTGCAGGAATACACGACGAACATCTACGCAAGCAGCAAGACGTTTGCGAATGCGGAAAAGTATGCAGACGTGCTTACTCCCGTAAAATACGAGGACCGGTACCAGGCATTGGGCAAGAGCGATGTGGTTATTCTTTGCAGTGCCTGTAGCGAACCGATTGTTACGAAGTCTGAATTTGAAAAGGCGGAGAAAAGACCTCGCCTGGTTATTGACCTCGGCAGTCCGCGCAATGCAGAGGCATCCATCGGCGGAATCCCCGGCGTGGAATACGTATGCGTCGATGACCTGGAGAAGATTGTTTCCGAGAACCGCCGCCTGCGACTGGAAGAACTTGAGGCTGCCCAGAAGATTTTGAAGGACGGAATTGAAGAGTTCTTGCAGTGGTACCGCATGGACGAATCTTCGAAGAAGATCAGCGTGTATGCCGAAAACATGGTGCGCACGGCAAACGAGGAATCCGAGAAGTTGTTGCGTTCTATGCCCGACCTGCCCGAAGAAGACCGCAGGCGCATTGCCATGATGTACGAGCGTTTCGCGAAAAAGATGGCGAATGAATTCTTGTACAGGGTGAAGGCCGCAAATTCGGCGGAAGACGTGAAGGTGTTTCTCAAGTGCCTGGAGGCGTGTGATGAGTAGTCCGGAAAATTCCTTGAAGGCCGGAACCGCGCTCCGCATTGCAACGCGCAAGAGCGCCCTTGCCGTGGCGCAGACTACGCTTGCCGCCAACGCCCTCGTGTCGGCGAACCCGGGGCTTGAATACGAACTCGTGCCGATGACGACCGAGGGCGACCGAAGGCTCGACAAGTCCCTGGCGAGCTTCGGTGGCAAGGGCGTGTTCATCAAGGAACTTGAGGTGGCGCTTCTTGAAGGGCGCGCCGACATTGCGGTGCATAGCCTTAAAGACATGCCCGCAGAAGTCATGCCGGAATTCAGGCTTGCCGCAGTCTTGAAACGCGAAGACCCGCGCGATGCGTTTATTGCCCGCGGGGGAGTGAACGGCACCAAGTTCATGGATTTGCCCGCTGGTGCCCGCGTGGGAACGGGTAGCATCCGCCGTGTGGTGCAGCTCAAGGCGCTCCGTCCGGACCTGGAATTCGTGCCTATTCGCGGGAATATCCAGACGCGCCTTTCTAAGCTCGAGGAACTCGACGGCGTGGTACTTGCTGCCGCAGGTCTCAAGCGCATGGGCCTTGCCGACCAGGTGACAGAATACTTCGGTACCGACAAGGTGCTGCCTGCCTCGGGCCAGGGAATCTTGGCGATTGAAACACTTAAAAACGTCATTGCGAGCCCCGAAGGGGCGAAACAATCCATTGCCGCGATTCTCTCCCGCGTAAACGACGCCCCGACCTATTGCATCGCCGTTGCCGAGATGGCGTTCCTCAAGGCGCTCAATGCGGGCTGCCAGTTCCCGGTGGCGAGTTTCGCTGAATTTGAAAACGGGTCGCAAACATTGGTGATTCGCGGAATCTATTGGGACGAAAATAGCAAGCGCTTGCTCCGTGCGGAACACCGTTGTACCGATGCGCTGCAGAATGCGCGCGAGGCGGGAATCGCCCTTGCCCAAAAGATTCGCGAACAGTTGTAGTTTATTGTAGTTGAAGGTTGTGTGATGAGCGGTCTTGGAAAAGTTTATTTGATCGGTGCGGGTCCCGGTGACCCCGGGCTCCTGACGCTCCGCGGCAAGGAGATTCTCGAAAAGGCCGATGTAGTTGTTTATGACCGCCTGGTTTCCCCTGCGATTCTCGGGTTCTGCAATCCGAAGGCGAAGATGGTGGATGTGGGCAAGATGCCGACGCACCACAAGGTAAAACAGTCCGAAATCAACAAGCTTTTGGTGCAGTTTGCCGGTGAATTCCCCGCAGGCATTATCGCCCGCCTCAAGGGTGGCGACCCGTTCGTATTCGGGCGCGGTGGCGAGGAAGCTTTGGAACTTGTTGATGCCGGTGTGGAATTCGATGTAGTCCCGGGTATCACATCTGCAATTTCCGTGCCCGCCTACGCAGGGATTCCCGTGAGCCATCGCGGGATTGCGACCAGTTTCCATATCATTACGGGCCATGAGAGGGCTGAATCGGGCGGTGACCTTTCCCTTGATTTTGAAACTCTCGCCAAGTGCCCCGGCACGCTCATTTTCTTGATGGGCATTGCTAACATGGACTATATCGCCCGCCGGCTCATGGAATGCGGGAAGGACCCGAAAACGCCGCTCGCCTTTATCGAGAAGGGAACGACTCCATACCAGCGCACCATTACGGCGACGCTCGAGACGGCGGGGGAGACAATTGCCCGCGAAAATGTGACTGCCCCCGCGATAACGATTATGGGCGGTGTGGTGGAACTCGGGAAGAGCCTTGCCTGGAAAAAGAACTTGCCGCTTTCGGGCAAGCGCCTCGTGGTGACCCGCGCAGCAAAGCAGGCGAGCGGAATCGCGTCGCGGCTCACGGCCCTCGGCGCCGAAGTCATCGAGACTCCGATGATCGAGACCCGCGATGTGGTGCTCTCGGGCTGGGAGAATCTCGCGAATTTCGATCTGCTCGCCTTTACGAGCGTAAACGGTGTGGAGAGTTTTTTCAAGCAGTTGCTCGCCTCGGGTAACGACATACGAATCCTTGCCGGCAAGAAGATTGCGAGTGTCGGGAAGATTACCGAAAAGAAATTGCTGGAATACGGCATCCGCTGCGATTACGTGCCCGAAGACCATACCGGCGAAGGGCTCGGCAAGCTCCTTGCGGAAAAAGTCTCCGCGGGTGAATTGAATGGTTCCCGTGTATTGCTGTTGCAGGGCAACCTCGCAGACGATACCCTGCCGAAACTGCTCCCGCAATCATCGCGCTGGGTTGTGTATGAGACGGTCCCTGTGACTGCCCTTCCGGAATGGAAACGCGAGGCGGTTGCCGGCGCCGATGCTGTCGTGTTCGCCAGCACCAGCGCCGTAGAAAATTTTGTCAAGGCGCTTGCCGGCGGCAATCATGAATCCGAATCGGCTGCACCCCGCCTTGCTTTCTGCATTGGCCGCATGACGGAAGATGCCGCCCGCAAGCACGGCTTCGATACCGTCACTTCCGACGAGACGACCATGGATTCACTGGTCAAGAAGATTGCGGAACATTACGCAGGGGAGGGTGCATAATGAAAGCCATCCTGATTATCGCGCACCATTGTATTTTGCCCGGCGCCTACAAGGGCTTCGAAGAGATCTTGGACAAGTTGCACCACGACCTGCCCGGTACCCGCGTGGCGAGCACGAGCCTTCTGGACTTGGAAAACGACCTGCGCACGCTATTGCGCGAGGATGTGGAATCGGTAACGCTTCTCCCGTACCTTCTCTTGAACGGACAGCACGCGAAAAACGATGTGCCAAAGGTTGTTGCGCGCCTGCAGGCGGAATTCCCGAATATTCCCATTACGCTGTTGCCCTGCCTGGGCGACTGGAAGGAATTTTCGGACATGGTCGTGCATGGCTTGCGCGCCGCCCAGAAATCTGCGACGCGTGCCGTGGAAACTCAGTCCCGCGCAAATGCTCCGGCCAAGTCTTCTAACCTTTTCTCCATCGAGCTCGATCTCGAAGGCAAAAACGTTCTCGTGGTGGGCGGTGGCCGCATAGCGCTCCGCAAGGTGAAAACGCTTTTGCCCACGGGCGCCCGCATCACGGTTGTCGCCCCGCAGCTGGACCCGGAATTCGAGGCTTTTGACGCGAATGTGGTTTCCCTCAAAAGGCGCATTTACGAGCCGCTGGACCTCCGTTGCGTTTTCATGGTGTTCATTTGCACCGACCAGCCGGCAGTCAACGCGCAGGTGTCCAACGATGCCCGCGCCCGCCGCATTCTGGTGAACAACGCCTGTGATTACTTGGACGGCGACTTTATTGTGCCCGCACGCATGGATTTCGGCGAAAATATCGCCGTGACGGTCTCTACGCAGGGCCGCGCTCCCTCGCTGGCCAAAAAACTCAAGCAGAAAATCCAGGCAGAATGGGCTGAAGGCCTGGCGCAGGTCGAGCGGGATTTTTTACATTAAATAGTAATCATTTCACATTCCACATTTCACATTGCATATGATTATCCGTCCCCGCCGTTTACGCAAGAATGAAACCGTCCGCAACATGGTTGCGGAAACCGCAGTGAACCCCGATTCCCTCGTGTGCCCGATGTTCGTGGTCGAGGGGGAAGGCGTCAAGGAACCTATCCCGTCGATGCCCGGCCAGTTCCGCTTCTCGATTGACGAGATTCTGCAGGAGTTGGAATCTTGCGTCATTGTGGGGATCAAGTCGATACTCCTGTTCGGCATTCCCGATTCCAAGGACGAGATGGCGACTTCCGCTTACGACGACGACGGCATTGTGCAGCGCGCGGTGCGTTCCATCAAGGCGAAATTCCCGGCGCTCTGCGTGATTACGGATGTGTGCCTTTGCGAGTACATGAGCCACGGACATTGCGGCATTGTGAAGGACGGCGACGTGGATAACGACCCGACGCTCGAACTTCTTGCGAAGACGGCGCTTTCGCATGCGCGTTCCGGTGCCGACATGGTTGCCCCGAGTGACATGATGGACGGGCGTGTTGCGGCGATTCGCGCCAAGCTCGACGAGAACGGTTTTTCGAATACCCCGATCATGGCGTACAGCGCGAAGTTCGCGAGCGCCTATTACGGTCCTTTCCGTGATGCGGCCGATTCGGCCCCGCATTTTGGCAACCGCAAGACTTACCAGATGGATGTGCGCAACGCCCGCGAGGCCCAGCGCGAGGTGGAACTCGACATTGAAGAGGGGGCAGATATTGTGATGGTGAAGCCCGGTTTGGCTTTCCTCGATGTATTGCGCCAGACGGCTGAAATCAGCAGCGTCCCCGTGGCAGTCTACAACGTGAGTGGTGAATACTCCATGGTGAAGGCCGCCGCGAAGAATGGCTGGATTGACGAGGATTCCATTATTCGTGAGAACCTGCTCGCTATGAAACGTGCCGGTGCAGACATTATTATCACCTATCACGCCAAGGAAGCACTCGAAAAGGGTTTGCTGTAAGGGAAATCGATTTCGCAACCTTATTTTTAGGGTAAATTAATTTTTACTAATTTGTCCTGAATAAATAAGGTATATTTGGCTTGTCATTCTGACAATCTATTTATCTAAAGGAGAAAAAATGAAAAAACTGTTTATTGTGGCAGCCATCGCTACTGCCGCTGCCCTTGTCGCTTGTGGTGACGATTCCTCTTCTAACGCTTCTTCGGGTGGCAACACCAAGACCAAGCTCGACGGAAAGACTGTCGTTTCTTGCGACGTGATTTCTTCCATGGGTGGCTTGGAAACTCATTCTTGCCACGCCATCGCTGCTGACGATGCCGGCGTCGATGCTTTCAAGGCCAAGTGCGGCCCGATTAGCGACCTCGACAAGAACAAGTACACGATTGGTTCTGGCTGTGCTGCTGGCAACAACGCTTGCGACACTAAGGAAGGGGGCCAGGTCGAATACTTCTACGATGACGCTTCCTCTCACTTCTCTTGTGAAGAACTGGTTGGCCACAACCTCTAGTCTGCACTGTACTTTTTGTAGGGAAATCCGGCTTTCGGGCCGGATTTTCTATTTTTCTTGCCATGAATCATTCCCTTAGCGAAAAACTTTTTGCAGAAGCCAAGAACTTGATGCCCGGGGGCGTGAACAGCCCCGTGCGGGCCTATGGAAACGTGGGTGCGACGCCTCCGTTTATCGCCCGCGCGAAGGGCAGCCACATCTACGATGTGGACGGCAACGACTATATCGATTACGTGGGCAGTTGGGGCCCGATGCTCCTGGGTCACGCTCACGATGCGGTTATTAATGCCGTTGCCGAAACGGCGAAGAACGGGCTCAGTTTTGGCGCTCCGTGCGGGCTTGAATCCGAACTTGCGAAGCTCGTGATGAACCTCGTGCCGAGTGTCGAGATGATCCGCATGGTGAACAGCGGCACCGAGGCGACAATGAGCGCCATCCGCGCTGCTCGCGGGTTTACCGGTCGCGACAAGATTGTGAAATTCGAAGGTTGCTACCACGGCCATAGCGATAGCCTGCTCATCAAGGCGGGCTCGGGAATGCTCACTACGGGCAAGCCCAGCAGCAAGGGCGTTCCGGCGGACCTCGCGAAGTACACGCTCACGCTCCAGTACAACGATGTTGCGGGCGTGAAGGAACTCTTCGACAAGATCGGCGACGAAATTGCGGGTGTCATCGTGGAGCCGGTGGCGGGGAATATGGGTGTAGTACCCGCAAAACCCGAATTCTTGCAGACTCTTTCCGCAGAAACCAAGAAGCATGGCGCGCTCCTGATTGTGGACGAGGTCATGACGGGTTTTCGTGTGGGTATCCACTGCGCGCAGGGCCTGTATGGCATCAAGCCGGACCTCACGACCTTCGGGAAGATTATCGGCGGCGGCATGCCCGTCGGTGCGTACGGCGGGCGTCTCGACGTTATGCAGCAGATTGCGCCGCTCGGCGGTATTTACCAGGCGGGGACGCTTTCGGGTAACCCGGTCGCGATGGCGGCGGGGTTAACGACGATGCGTGAACTCAATGCGCATCCCGAATACTACGTGCATGCGGAAGCGATGACCAAGCGTTTGCTCGATGGCCTCAAGGATGCGGCCGCCTCCGCGGGTATCGCGATTTCTACGAACCAGGTGGGTTCCATGGGCTGCATCTTCTTCACGGAAGGCCCTGTGGAATGCTTCGCCGACGTGCAGAAGTCCGACCTGGAGCTGTTCCGCAGGTATTTCCTCGGGATGCTCGACGAGGGCATTTACATGGCCCCGAGCCAGTTTGAAGCAATCTTCGTGAGCGCAGCCCATACGAAAAGCGACATCGACCGTACCGTCGATGCCGCCAAGAAAGTGTTTAAGACGCTTTAGTCATCCGGGCTCCATATGTCATCCTTGGCCGAAGGCCGAGGATCCATACATTTTATACCCGCGCTTGTTTATTCTTTCGATTCTTCGTTTGCGGAAGCCTGTTCTGGAGCCTCGGAATTCTCGTTGGCTGCGTTTTCGGCATTCTGTGCTTCGGCATCCTTGTCGCGGATAGAGGCGCGGCGGATCTTTCCGCTGATGGTCTTCGGCAATTCCGTCACGAAGTCGATAATGCGCGGGCTCTTGTAGCTTGCGGCGACGTTCTTCGCGAACAGCTGCATTTCCTTTGCCAGTTCCTTCGAGGCCTCGTAGCCCTTTTTCAGCACGACGGTCGCCTTCACGGCCTGGCCGCGGTCCTTGTCCTCGACACCGGTAACGGCCACTTCAAGAACGGCGGGGTGCTTGTGCAGCACTTCTTCCACCTCGAAGGGGCTAATGCGGTAGCCCGAACTCTTGATGAGATCGTCGGTACGGCCCACGAACCAGAAATATCCGTCCTTGTCGCGGGTAGCGGTGTCGCCCGTGTGATAGACTCCGCCCTCGAACACTTTCTCGGTGCGCTCGGGGTCGCGGTAATACCCGCCGAACATACCGAAGGGCTTGCCGTTGTCAATCTTGATGATAATTTCGCCGACTTCATCGGGGCCGCACGAGTTGCCTTCGCCGTCCACGATGTCTATGCTGTAACCGGGCGAGGGCATGCCCATGGAACCGGGCTTGGGTTCGTTCCACCCGAAGTTTCCGGTAGTGAGCGTGAGTTCTGTCTGGCCGTAGCCTTCTTGCATGCGGATTCCCGTCTGCTCGAAGAACTTGTCGTAGATGTCGGTGTTGAGCGCTTCGCCTGCGGTGGTGCAGTGCTTGAGGCTCGAAAGGTCGTACCTGGAAAGGCCGTGGTGCAGAATGTAGCGGTATACGGTGGGCGGCGCGCAGAACGTGGTCACCTTGTATTCCGCCATCTTCTCGAGCAGCTTGCCCGGTATAAACACCTTCATGTCGTAGGTGAACACGGCGGAGCCTGCAATCCACTGCCCGTAAATCTTGCCCCACAGTGCCTTGGCCCATCCGGTCTCGGCGACGGTCAGGTGCCTACCCCCGTCAATCACGTGCTGCCAGTACTTGGCGGTCACAATGTGGCCCAGCGGGTAGGTGAACGTGTGCGCCACCATCTTCGGGTTCGAACTTGTGCCGCTCGTGAAGTACACGATCATTATGTCGTCGTTGTGTGTCGCGGCGTCGCCTTCGGGGCGCGGGAACCTGGCGGGGTAGATTTCGTAGTCGTCGTAGAAACTGATCCAATTTTGACGCGCGGTCTGGCCCACGGTCACGAGCTTTTCGACCGACAGACATTTCGATTTTGCCTTGTCCACCTCTTTTTGCAGGGCGGGCTCGTCGTAGCTCACGACCATCTTGACTTCTGCCGCGTTAAAGCGGTATTCCAGGTCTTCTTCGGCCAGCATGTTTGTCGCCGGGATGGCAATGGCGCCAATGCGGTGCAGTGCAAGCAGGAAGAACCAGAACTCGTAGCGGCGGCGCAAAATGAGCATTACGCGGTCGCCCTTCTTGATTCCCTGCTCGGTAAGGAAGTTCGCTGTGCGCATGGAGGCGAGCGAGAGGTCCTTGAACGTGAAGATGTGGCTTTCGTCGTTGTCGTCGCACCACACCAGGGCTTCGCGCTTGGGCTCGGTCTTTGCGTATTCGTCAACAACATCGTAGGCGAAGTTGAAGTCGTCCGGGATGTTTATCTTGAAGTTCTTGTATAGGTCTTCGTAAGATTCGTAATCCGTGCGGGATAGAAACTTGTTTAGCAACATGAGTCGATACCGTGGTTTCGGGCCTTATAGATCCCTGTACATGATTTTTTCGCGCATGGTCGATATGTAGCGCACCATGTTCAGTATGCGTTTTTCGCCGATGGACCTGAAATCCTTGTCATGGAACACCAGACGGTGCGTGCCACCCGGCAAAAGCATTCTCAGGCAGGCGTAAGTCTGCACAATCCCGAGCATTGCAGGCGGGTAAATCGAAAAGCTGAGCGGCCTCGACTTGGTCTTTTTCACGCCATTTTCCGTTTTCTGGTAAATGCCGTGGTAGTCTTCGTAGTAGTCGAAAATGTCGAGCGCGAGGTTCTTCAGGTACTTGTTGCCGAACCAGATGGGCGGTATGAATCCGGAGGGCTTGCCCGTGCCGTTCGCGTTCCAGAGTGCGAGACTCCGCTTGAGCAGCGTCTGCGTGAGGCGCTCGTTGAGGCCCGCGAATTCGGCCTCGTTGTTCGAAATCCAGAGGGCGAATTTGCCCTGGAGGTTCCTCTTGATGAACAGGTCGGCGCGGTGGCGTGCCCCGTGGAGCATTATCTCGTAGCCTTCCTGCACGAATTTCTCGAGCTCTTCGCGGAATTCGTCGGCCTCGGATTCGGGAACCGCCCCGATGGAGGGCACGACGGCGATACTGATGGGCGACCCTGCCGCATCCGCAATCTTACGGATCTGGTTGCGGGCCCTCTTGAAGTTCGTGGCGCTGATGCTGTGGTAGCACAGAATGAACTTTTTCTTCTTGTGCAGGTTTGCTTCGGCGGCCTGGATGTCGAGAATGTCCTTGTTCTGTTCCATGGGGTTACCTACTTGCCCTTGTCGGAGAAAGACTCTTCTTCGAGCTTCTGCGAGATGAAAAGGTGATAAAAGAAGAACAGGATTGCCGTCAGTGCGGAAATCTTGAGCCATGATTTAAACAGCCAGTCGGACATAGGTCGCTCCTTGGTTCGGTGCGGTACAACGCCCGCACTCTACAGGGAAAAATACATTATTTGGCCAGAAATAGTGCAAAATTTGCGTTATTCCCTGAATTTCTTGATGACCACCACACCGTTGTGGCCGCCAAAACCGAGGGAAGCCGATACTGCCACGTCGATGTTGCCCTCGACACCCTTGTGCGGTACGTAGTCGAGGTCGCATTCCTCGTCGGGGTTGTCGAGGTTGATGGTGGCGGGGTAGAACGAATCCTTGATGGCAAGAGTGCTGATTATGGCCTCGATGACGCCCGCGGCGCCCACGCAGTGGCCGGTCATGCTCTTGGTGCTCGAAACCTTGATCTTGTAGGCGTGTTCGCCGAGCGCGATTTTCAGCATTTGGGTCTCGGTGAGGTCGTTCAGGTGCGTGGAGGTTCCGTGCGCGTTGTAGTAGTCCACGTCGGTGGGGGCGACTCCGGCATCCTTCATGGCGCGGGCCATCGCCTTCGCGCAGGTCTCTCCGCCCGGGCGCGGGCTCGTAATGTGGTAGGCGTCGGCGGACGCGCCGTAACCGGCCAGTTCCGCATAGATCTTGGCGCCGCGGGCCTTCGCGTGCTCGAGTTCTTCAAGAACCATCACCGCACCGCCTTCGCCCATCACAAAGCCGCTACGGTCTTTGTCGAACGGGCGCGACGCCTTGCCGGGGTCGTCGTTGAACTTGTCGGTGAGGGCGTGCATGCCCGCAAAGCTCTTGATGGAGTATTCCGTGATCCCGCTTTCGGAACCGCCGGCGAGGCACACGTCGAGCCTGCCGCTGCGGATGGCGTCCAGGGCGACCCCGATGGCGTCGGTGCCGGAGGCACAGGCGGTGCAGACCGTGTGGGCGAGGCCCGTAATCCCGAGGGCAATGGAAACGTTCGCGCACGCCTCGTTCGGGATGAGTTCGGGCATGGCGAGTGGCGAAACCCTGCGCTTGCCGCCTTCAATGTACTTGTTGTAGGTCTCGTCGATTACGTCCATGCCGGCAAGGCCGTTGCCTGCGATGATACCCGTGGTGTCTTCGGCGAGCTGTTCGCGGGTGAGTCCCGCATCGGCAACCGCTTCGTTCGCGGCTCCCATCAAGAACTGCGTGAACCGTGCCATGCGGCGGGCTTCCTTCGGGTCGATCCCGTGTTCCTCGGGCTTGAAGTCCTTGATTTCGGCGGCTATCTTTACCGGGCAGCTGCTGGCATCGAACAGCGTGATGGGGCCGATTCCGCACTTGCCCTGCTGGATGGAGGCCCACATTTCGGGGACTGATTTGCCTACGGGGGTCACGGCGCCGAGGCCGGTAATGACGATTCTTCTCATGGGAGCCCTCATGCTTAAATGTGCCAAATTTAGTTTTTTTGCGCAAAACCTAGCCCAAATAAGAAAAATAAAAGTTTTTTTAGGCTGTAAATAAGCCCAAACTAAAAAAATTTGCCCTTTTCTCTTTTTTTTTAGTTATATTCTAGACACACAAATTTTCACAAAAGGACGTGATTATGAAAAAACTCTTGATTGGTGCCGCCGCTGTTGCTGCTGCCGCAATGCTTACCGCATGTGAATCTTCTTCGGAAAGCTCCAGCTCCATCGGTTCCTGCGATGTCAGCTACAGCATGAGCATGATGGGCATGACCATTTCTTCGCACATGTGTGCTGAATCCTCCAATCTTGCCGCAATCCAGGCTGACTGCGATTCCGCAAAGGCCATGTACGAAAATCCGACAACGGACGACTATGGATTCGATCTGGGTGGCGCTGTGAGCGGCACTGCTAAGTACGGTTCTGGCTGCCCGAGTGGCTACGTGAACAGGTGCACCGACGAAGATGGCACCACGCTTTACTACTACGACTCTGGTGCTAGGGGCGTGTCTTGTGAAGAACTCCTCGCTGACGAAGAAGATGAAGACGATTACGGCTTCACTCCGGCTGATGACGAGTACTACATGAAGGCGCTCAAGAAGGCCGCTAAGAAGTAATAAGCCTTAACGCGAAAATTTGCCCGGCGTACAAGCCGGGCTTTTTGCTTGTGTACTTTTTTTATATTTGCGTATTATGATCGTATCTTGGATGACCACCAACAAGTGTAACTTGACCTGCAAGCACTGCTACCAGGACGCTGGCGAGAACAAGGCTGCGGAACTCACTACCGCCGAGGCGCTCAAGCTCATTGACGAAATCGCGAAGGCGGGGTTCAAGATTATGATTTTCAGCGGCGGCGAGCCCATGACCCGTCCCGACATCGTGGAACTGGTGGCGCACGCCTCGAGCAAGGGGCTCCGCCCGGTGTTCGGCACGAACGGCACGCTCATCACGCACGATCTGGCCTTTGAACTCAAGAAGGCCGGCGCCATGGCGATGGGCATCAGCATCGACAGCATCGACCACGACCGCCATAACGACTTCCGCGGCCTCCCGAACGCCTTCGAACTCACGATGATGGGCATCGAGAACTGCAAGGCGGCGGGTCTCCCGTTCCAGATCCACACGACCATCATGGACTGGAACCAGAACGAGATTTTCGACATCATGGACTGGGTCAAGGAAATCGGCGCGGTGAACCATCAGATTTTCTTCCTGATTCCCGTGGGACGCGGCAAGGAAATCGAGGGTCACGCTCTCCGCGTTGCCGAATACGAGGGCCTGCTCCGCAAGATTATGGAAAAGAGCCGTACGCTCGGCATTCCCGTGAAACCCACCTGCGCTCCGCAGTTTTTGCGCATCGCCGACCAGTTGGACATCAAGACGCGTTACAGCCGCGGGTGCCTCGCCGGACTCGACTACTGCATCATAAGCCCGATAGGGAAGGTGCGCCCCTGCGCCTACATGATGGAAGAGGCGGGCGACGTGCACGACACGCCTTTCGACGAGATCTGGGCGAACGCCGAAGTGTTCAAGAAGCTCCGCACCAAGGCCTACGCCGGTGCTTGCGGCAAGTGCAAGTTCAACGACCGCTGCGGCGGTTGCCGCGCCCGTGCCGCTTACTACCACGATGGCGACTACATGCAGGAAGACTCGTATTGCGCATACGGACGGGGAATTAAGTAGTGACTCATTGGCCGGTATTTTTGATTATTTTGATTTTCTTTGCTATACCTTTGGGGCTTGTGTCAATAGAGTATATCGAAAGAGAAAATCTCAAATGGAAAATATGGTTAATTTCGTTACCGATATTCTGTGCTTTGTGGTTTATTGAATTTTTCTGTGGAGACAATTCCAGTAATTTTGATTTGAGTAATATATTAGGGTGGTTAGGGTTAACTTTGGGAACTTGGCTTCTCTTGATATTGGTTGTTTTTTTTGGTTCTGCAGGAAAATATGCACCGCCTTGGGAAAAACATCCAAGTGAAGTTGATGATGATTTGAATAATCTTTTTGATTCGGCCATGGCAATCTGTAAAGAGAAACGTGAAGGGAAGAATACTTCAAAAAAAGAAGCTGAATACAAAAGACAATTGAATGATTTTGAAGAGAACGGCTGATAATGGATAACACTAACGAAGACGAAAAGTACATGCGCATGGCGCTCCGCGAGGCTGAAAAGGCCTTCGACGAGAAGGAAATTCCTATCGGTTGCGTCATCGTTAAGGACAGCGTGGTCATTGGCCGGGGCCATAACCAGATCGAGATGCTCAAGGACGCCACCGCCCATGCCGAGATTCTTTCCATAGGTACCGCTTCGGGCAAACTTGAAAACTGGCGTCTCGATGGTGCTACTTTGTATGTAACTCTGGAACCGTGCCCGATGTGTGCCGGCGCCATCCTCAATAGCCGTATATCCCGTGTAGTTTATGGTTCGCCTGACACCCGTTTCGGCGGTTGCGGCACGACTGTCGATGTGATCTCGAATAACGCCCTTAAGCGCGACGTGGAGGTCGTGGGCGGGCTGCTTGCCGACGAGTGCCTTGGCCTGCTGAAGGCGTTTTTCCAGCGGATGCGGCTCGAAAAGGGCGATAGCGGTACAAAACCGCCGATTTTGGAGGAAAAATAGCCTTTTCCCCCTCCAAAAGCCCTCTTTTTACTTAAATTTCAAGGCATGAATTTACTCAAGTTTTGCGCTTCCTCTGCGGCGCTCCTTTTCCTGTGTTCTTGCGATAGCAACGACGTTTCCCTGGCATTCAACACCGAGAATGCTCCCGTTCAAAAATATTTCCTGGAATCCTCGCTCGATGCCATGCTCCCGAGCGATTCTGGAGTGACCGTCCCCGAGGCGATGGAGACGCACCTGAAGGTGCAGGCTACGCTTTCTGAACTGGTGGCATACGACAACGGCTCGGGCCGTTTCGAGATGAAGATTGATTCCGTTGAGTACAAGAGCGACAAGCGTACCGTGGAAGATTACCTCTACATCCAGAAGTACCTGCTCACGCAGCATTTCCAGTACAAGATGGCTCCCGATGGCTCGGTAAGTGAACCTGCTGTCGAAGACGTGGCTCTGCAACCGGGTACCGAGGAACTCAACCTGCTTAAGCTGTTCATGAAGGTGCAGCCGATTCTGCCGGGTAACCCGGTGAAAGTGGGTGAGACCTGGGAACGCCCGGTCGAGATTCCCGAGAACGGCAAGACGACTACGGTGTACAAGTCGTTCACGCTGCAAGAGGTTTATATGCACGACGGCGCCCAGATGGCAAAGATCGGCATGAACGTGAAGTACAAGGAGGTGGTCGATTCCACCGCCAACGTGCAGATGGAAAGCAAGGGCTTTATCGTGGGCGAGGGCAGCATATTGTTCGACATGACGCACGGCGTGATTTCGTCGGTGAGTCTCGACCTTACGGGGCACGTGAACGTGAACGACCTCGTTGCGGGTAGCGTCATTCCCGATATGCACATCCTCCAGAAAATCAAGCTTCGGAGTGAGTTCTAATGTTCCTGCGCGGTATCTCTCACGCCTTTTGCGGATTGCTTCTGCTTGCGGTATCGCTTGCCGCGGGCGAGATGCCGTTCCCGCACCCCGAGAACGGCGTGGTCCGCCTTACGGAGAAGGATAGCCCCTATGTCCTGGAACAGGGCGTCGTGGTTTCCGCTTCCGATACGTTGATTGTAGAACCCGGCGTTACCGTGCTCATGGGCGAGTATGCAAAGATTACGCTCCGCGGTTCGGTCCATATTGTCGGCAGCGAATCCAAGCCGGTCGTGTTCCGCAGCGCCGATTCCAGCGAAAGCTGGAACGGGGTCCACATTGTTTCGACCAACCGCCCCTTCGAGGTCAAGAACTTCGTGGTGGAGAACGCCTTCCGCAATACGGTGTTCCGTTCCCGCGGCATTTTCGAGAACGTGAAGTTTGTGAACAACTATTACGGCCTCTGGGTCGACGACGTGCCCGAGGTGTTCCTCGCACGTTGCGATTTCGTGCGCAACCGCTTTGCGCTTTCTATCCGTGCGGGCAAGGTCATGTCCGACGATACCAAGATTTCGAGCAACGTGTACGGGCTCTATCTCGAAGCCGGTGGCGACTTCAAGGGCGACAAGTCCCTGATAAAGGACAATCTCGAATCGGACATACGCAAGGAATCCGATGAACTTGCGGGTAGCGGCAAGCGCGTGAGCCGTAGCGTGTGGCACCGCATAGAGACTGGATTCTAAGGAGTTGATGTGGAAGAATCGTTCCGTCGATCCATACGCAAGATGACCGGTGCAAGCATTCGCCTGAGTGCCTGCCCGAACCGCTCGTCTATGGTGGCGGACCTTTCGCAGTCCATGATGGTCACGTGGTCCATCGCGCTATTCGAACACCTCGACGCGATGCTCAACAACCTGGACCCCTCGGTGGGCAACTCCGAGCAGATTTCTTACAGCGAGACGGCGTGGAGGCTTGCCGATGCGAGTTTCCCGCAGATCAAGGCCGATGCGAACAAGCTCTACGACGAGTTCCGCGCCAAGTGGATGCAGCGCTTTTCGACCGACGAGGTGATGCGCCTGCTACTCGAGGGTGGCGACTTTCTGCAACACGACGAGGAGAAGGGCTGGGCGCTTACCGTCAAGAACAACAAGCAGGACATAAGCGCGTTCTATTCCGCGACTATACACCTGCTGGTGAGCGACGCCGAACCGCTGTTTGTGCGCATGCATGGCCGCGTGATGCAACTGCAAGAAAAATTGTGCAAGTACTGGCACTCCGAGAGCGCCGTGGATGCGGTTTCCAAACTGCTCCCGTGCCTGGAGTCTTCGCTCCGCGATAAGGAGAACACGATGGTGGTCTCCTTGCGCAGTTCGCTCAATACGCTTGCCAAGAAACGTTTTGCGCTTGCCTTTGCGGGCAAGGGGCCGCAGCGCTACTATCATAGTGCCGCCTCTTGCGCGCGCAATGTGGGCAGGTTCTGGAACCCGCACTATGCCTACGAGAACGGGTTTCTTGCCTTTACCGATGAATTTTGTGACTACGCGCGTGAACTCACGCTTCACGTGATTGAATGGTACCACAGCAAGTGGTCGATTTTCCTCCGCGGGTTCTCCCGTGGTCAGTTGAACTTGTTTGAAACAACGGCCTCAGCCGAGGCTAAAAACTAAGGATAAAAATGAAGAACGCATACAACTCGATTCTGGTTCTTACCGTTGTTGGCCTGCTCGTACTGGTTGCGGGCGCCCTCTACTTCGGAGCCCCGCTCTTCGGCTGGATAATCATGGCGGCTATTTTCGCCGTGTTCATAATCGACCAGTTCAAGCTGCTCTCGGCGCTCAAGAGCATCCGCAGTGAAGAAGGCGAGATTGAATCTTGCGAAAAAACTGGCATGTACGCCGTCGCCGGCGATGGCGTTGTCGCACGCCGCCTGAAACTAGCTCGCGAACTGATGGGCAAGGGTGTGCGTCTCGATTCTGCGATTGCGTTCGAGGTGCTTTCGAACAATGCGTCAGTCTCTGTCCCGCGCAGCTCGGGCGGTACGGTGATCCTCCTCGGCCTTATGGGTACGTTCTTCGGCCTCATGTATTCTGTTGCTACTGCCGGTGGCGCCATCGACAATTCCACTACGCAGGGCACGCTCGATACCATCCAGGTTTTGTTCCAGAACATGAAGGGCATTTTCGGCACGAGCCTTTGCGGCTTGTTTGCTGCCCTCGTGCTGGGCGCTTCCCGCGGGCTTTTCCTCGGAACGCGCGATGCGTTTATCGCTCGCCTCGATACCCTCACGCTAAACCTGCAGGGTGAATCTGCCGGCGAGAACGAGAAGAGCAAGGATGAACTCGGTCGTCTGTTTGATTCTGTCGAGAAGAACCTTGCCCGTGTGGCTGAGTCTGTGCAGCAGGGCCTGAACAGTATCGTTTCGAAGGTGGGCGAGGAACTTTCTTCTTCTGCAGCCAAGCTGAATGCTGATATGGGCTCTATGGTGACTAAGCTGGAAGGCTCCCTCGGGAACCTGGGCGGTACTGTGGGCACGGATGTCGCCAATGCGTTGAACCCGTTGAACGATTACATGAAGAACCTCCAGACCTCTGTGGAGTCCCTGCCTTCTAAGCTGGACGAAAAGTTGAACGGAATTTCTGCAACGCTCAAGACCTCGCTCGACGGCGTTGCCGCATCGACCGAGAAGTCCATGGACGGTGCCGTGAAGAACATTGCCGAATCCGTTGCCTCTCAGGTCAAACAGTCCGACGAACAGTGGAAGGCGTTCATGGACAAGCTTGCTTCCGAAACGAGCGCGAATGTCGATTCTCAGAAGGAAGGCCTCGAGACGCTCAAGAATGTGGCGCTCCAGGTGGCAGAGAAGGCTCAGGCGGGTTCTGCCGAACTTTCTCAGTCTGTTGCCGAAAAGCTGGGTACGCTTTCTTCCGATATTCTCTCTGCGTTCCAGAAGCTCTCCGATACGTCTGCCGTGCTGCTCGAAGCCCAGAAGGCGCTTACCGAAAGCATCGACAACCGCATGGTCAAGGAGAAGGAAGCGACCGACGCTCTGGGCGGAAACCTGGTGCAGACGGCGGAACTCATGCGCGTGAACCAGAGCGAACTCAGCGCGAACCTCGAGATGCTCCGTGCGGGCCTCGAGACGATTCTCGAAAAGCTCAGCGGCGATACTGCTGAACACGACGACGAGGAAAATTTCGTGGAGCACCTCAACCAGTCTCTCGAGGCGTTCCACGAACGCGCCAGCGAAGTGCTTATGGAAAACGCGGTCAAGACTCAGGAAATCCTCTTGGAAGTCCTCGAACAGACACAACGTGCCGCAAGGCAGGCAACCCCGAAGGCAGAGGGCTAAGGTATGCGCTTGCGTCGCGAAGAAGGCAGCAATCCCTGGATGGCCTACACCGACTTGGGCATCGCGCTCGTGTCGCTGTTCATCCTTGCGTTCGTTGCCATGGCTACCCTCAAGGAACAGAAGGCCGAAGACCTTACCCGCACCGAGGAAGAGGTGTTGAGCTGCCAGGAAGAAATGCGCAAGATTGCCGCCGAACGCAATGCGCTTTTGGCGAAGAGCCTGCAGACCTCTATTGAGGCGGGGCTTATCGCACTAGAAGACGGCAAAATCCAGATTCAGGCATCGTTCCTTTTCCCGACCAACGGAGCAAAGCTCACTACGGAAGGCGAGGGCGTTATCAAGGGAATCAGCAAGGGCCTGCTCGATGCGCTCGATACGGGCGACGTGATTATGGTGAGTGGCTTTACCGACGACATCCCGTTCAGCGGCTCTACCACCTACACGAACTGGAACCTTTCTACCGAACGCGCCGTGAACGTGGTGAAGACGCTTATCAAGGAGGGGTTCCCTGCCGACCGCATTTTTGCTGCGGGTTTCGGCGAGTTCCAGCCCAAGTACCCCAACGATACCGAGGAACACCGCCGCCTCAACCGTCGCGTGGAAATAGGCGTGACTCCGCTTAGACTGGAGAACAAGCACTGATGCAGGAACGTGTAGAAGCCATACGCCGGTCGATAGATTCTATCCGCAAGTCGGGTGCCATGCCGCATTGGCGCATGGCCTATGCCGAGTCGCTTCTTACACGTGCTGGTGATTACATTGCGATTGACCGCGAGCCCGAGGCAAACCTGGTTTTGGATAAACTAATGCGCTGGGTCGAGTCGCATACGCCGAAGGTCGCCGAAACGTCTTCGTCCGAGATATCCCCGATGGTTTTCTGGAATGCGGACATGCTGAAGGGCACTGTCCGCGATATCCTTAAGACTCTTTCCGAAAAGAGGATGCTTGTGCCGAGCACGGAACGCGATGCCATTACGCGCCGCCTGGATCTTGTGTCGAAGTGGATTGACGAATCCAAGTTCCACGAGGCGCACGAGGAACTGCTTGCGCTCCGCAGTGCTTTGATTGCACGACTCCGCCGCTCTTACAGGGCGCGCCTCGCTTCTAGCGATTACCGTTCCGGCTCCTTCGTGCAGCCCGCGGGCACGCTTGTGGGCCCGTACAATGCCCGCCATACGCTCGAGGAAACCTTCCAGGTGGTGGGCGAGCGTGATCCGATTTGGGTGGAAGACTTCTTGGATATTTACAACGACCTGTTCCGCATTGTCGAGCGCTTGGTGCCGCAAGACAAGAAGTAGTTCCACTGGGGTTGCGCGTTTTTGCGCTAAAAGGCAGGAGGCTGTATGGAAACGAGATTCTTGATGCGCTTTATCGGGACTAGGGCGGAACTTGCCCAGATTTGGGAAGACGTCCTGGCGCAATTCCCGGAGGCGGACCTTCCCAGCGAAGATACGGGCGACTGGTATACTGTCAACGACGTGATGACGGATGAGTACGAGTGCCGATTTGAGGAATTGCCCGAAGAGGAACTCTTGGCGATGGACGGCTCGGTTTTTGTCGAAGAAGATTTCCCCGAGGAATTTTTCACGGAGCTTATGGAACGCTATGAGCGCGTGTACGGCGTTTTCAAGTGGTCTTCGATGGATGTTGGGGTAGGGTGCGGCGAAACGGAAGGCTGGGGCGAGTTCTCCGCCGATTTCGTGGACGATTACTCCGACGAAGCGAACGAAATCTCCGAAGCAGTTTTAGGGTTTTAATGCTTCGTTAATAGTGTTTGCTTCGTGCGCCATTTCGCACACTCACACAATCACTTCGTTCGAGTGTTCGCTTTGCAAAACGGCGCTCTACGCAAAAAACATGAGAATGCTTCTTGAAACGAGAAGTTTGTTTCGGAGATTTGCAAAAAGATGACCCTGCGAAGCCCTTGTGACATCTAGTCACTGCGGGCTTCACGAGATTCGGGTAATGTATTAAACTGCAGATAGCTTTGTCATTGCACAGAGTGCATGACGGCTACGACTCGCAAATGCGTCCATAGATGTCCGCGCTTGCTCGCCTTGCTTGTCATTGCGAGCCCTGCAGGGGCGTGGCAATCACAAACCAGAGTCCTCAATCAGTTCATCGCACACTTCCACGAGCATTCTCTCGTGCGTGCATACCTCCGGCGAGACGCCCTCGAGACGCCCGGTGGTATAGAACGACGTGCACGCGCATTCGTGCATGCTGCAGCGGTAACGGATATCGCAGCCTTCGCATTCGGCCTTGTCGCGGGCGAGAAACTCGCGCACCTCGTTACAGGCAATCTCGTCAAAGCCGGTAAAAACGTTCCCTTGCAGGTACGGCGCGTTCGCCTTGCTGGTAATGAATCGCGAGCAGGGGAAAATGTTCCCGTTTGTCGCCACCCCGATGTTGCCGTCGTATACGTGGCAGGAATATTGCCGGAGCCGCTTGCCCGAAAGCAGTAACTTTACTTTGTCCTGAATGGTCCCGAGGAAGAACTTGTCGCCGTGGGTGCGGCATTCTAGCCAGTACTGCGCCATCTCTCGGTATTGTTCGGCGAGCCTCTCGAAGTCGTCTCCGGTCCATTTGCCGTCGAAGTCTACGGCGGTAGCGACGCTCCGGAATCCTTGCGCGTGCAGCCACTTGATGCTTTCGGCAATCGTGCTGACATGCGCCCGCGTGATGGTGCTGAGGGCGGTCGCCCCGAGTTTTATAAGCCTCGGAATGTTCCTTTCGATATCCTTGAAACTGCCGGTGCCGTTTATGGTGCGGCGCGCGATATCCTGGTGGTGTTCGGGCCCGTCGAGCGAAAGGAAGATGGTGAACTTTTCCCTTTCGCACAGGTCCAGGAATTCGTCATCGAAAAGTGTCCCGTTCGTGTTGACCACAAAGTTGAGGCAGAAGTCGCGACTGGCGCGCCCCTGCTCTATGGCCTCGGCGACTATTCCCTTTGCAAACCCGACGGCGTTGTAGATGGCGCCTTTGCGCAACAGCGGCTCCCCGCCGAAAAAGGAAATAATCAGATTGTTTTGCCCGAAGGCGAGCGTGCGCTCGAGCCCCACGCGGATGGCCTGTTCAAGTGTAGCATCGTCCATGACCGCATGGCGGTCGGCCTGCGTGTCCTTGTAATAGCAATAGGAACAGCGCAGGTTGCACTGTTCCGTAAGGCAAAGAATCAGGTTCATCCCGTGATGTCGTCTCGCTCGAAGGTGGTGACCATGCTGCCGGCCATGCAGCCGGAAGGATTGTCTCTGCAGAAATAGTAGTGGATGCAGTACGGGTCGTTATCGGGGCATTCTTCTTCGAGGTTTACCGAGGAACTGGAGGGATCTGGCCAATCGGTCCATCCGTTGCGCGATGAACTCGAGGGCGTAACAGCAGAACTTGCCGGCGCTGCCTCGGAACTTGTGGGGCTTGCTTCGCTTGAAGATTCCGGCGCGGTCGTTGAGCTGGCTGGCGCGGCGGCGGAACTTGCGGGTGACGCCTCCGAACTACTTGATTCCATAAGGGAAGATATGGCTTCTTCCACGGAACTGCTGACGGGATCCTGACTCAGGGGAATGTCTACGATTTTTTCGCTAGAACTGCTGGGTGTGACCGTCTCGCTGGACGTCTCGGGGCCGGCGGTTTCGTTTGAACTTGCAGGGGTGGCCGCTTCGCTGGAACTGCCTGCCGTTTGGGAGTCAGAAGATTCGGGAGGGATGACGTCTTCGGGGGGCATGTCGCCACCCAGGGGCTCTTCCGAACCAGGTGATGAGCTGTCGTCGCAGGCATTCAACGTGAATGCTGCCGCCATGCCGAGCACTGCTGCGAGAGTGCTCTTGGTTGCAATGGAAAGCGGTTTGCCTCCAGAAATTTTCTTCTTTTCGATTTTCATTGCCACGCTCCTTTAAACTTCCACGTCCGTCCTTTCAAAGGTGGATATCATGCTGAACATCATTCCGCCGCCAGAACTGCTGCTATTGGGGCAAAGATAAAGCAGTCCTCCATATTCTACCTCGGTGCCGGCCGGTACGCCTTCGCAGGGATTGACGACAGGATCGCCCCAGCCGTTAATACTGGACGAACTAGCCGGTGTGACGGTCGATGATCCGGGCTGGGCAGTCTCGCTGGAGGATTCCGGCGCGATAGCAGAACTTGTGGGAACGATTTCTGAACTTGTCGGTGCAATTGCTGAACTTTCGGGCGCAATTGTTGAGCTTGTCGGTGCAGCTTCGGAACTGCTCGATTCCAGCGCAGACGAAATGGCGTCCATAAGGGAACTGCTTACGGGTTCGTGGCTTAGCGGAATATCGACGGTCTTGCTGGAACTGCTTGCGGGTGAAACCGTCTCGCTGGATGTTTCGGGTTCAGCTGTTTCGCTTGAACTTGCAGGGGAGGCCGCCTCGCTTGAAGATTCGGGGTCCCCTCTATATTCATCAGGCGCGACAATTCCCCCGAGCGGCTCGACGTCGTCGTCTTTTGCCGACGAACTGTCGTCGCAGGCGTTCAGCGTGAAAGCTGCCGCCATGCCGAGTGTTGCCGCGATAGCGCTCTTGGCCGTAGCGGAAAGCGGTTTGCCTCCAGAAATTTTCCTTTTTTCGATTTTCATTACCACACTCCCTAAAAAAATTATACGTCCAAATCCGTCCTTTCAAAGGTGGTGACCATGCTGGCGAGCATTCCCGGTCCATTATGATCGGGACAGACATACAAAAGACTGTTGTATTCTACGGTAGTGCCTCCAGGAGTACCGTCGCATAATTCTTCGATAGTAGGCTGCTTCTGGCTCGATGAACTTTCGGCAGCGGAAGAAAGGGCTTCCAGAACAGAACTGCTAAATGTCTCGTGGCTTTGTGGAATATCCACGGTCACCTGGCTGGAACTGCTGGCGGGTAGTTCGGCTTGACTAGAACTTTCCAGAGTCGTTTCGCTTGAAGATTCGGGCCCAACCGTTTCGCTTGAAGTGGTTGTCGTCTCTGACGAGTTTGCGGAATCAGGAGGAATGACGTCTTCGGGGGCAGCGTCTCCGCCAAGGGGTTCTTCGGACGAACTGCTGTCAATGGGTTCGACAACCTGGCCGGAGGTTGGCGAGGAACTGTCGTCACAGGCATTTAGCGTGAATGCTGCTGCCATACCGAGAGTTGCGGCAATGGCGCTCTTGGTTGCTGTTGACAGCGGCTTGCATTGGGTAATTTTTTTCTTTTCGATTTTCATGTCTTTTCTCCTCTTCGTAACATAAATATAAGTGATTTTGCCTGAGATTTGCCATAAAAAATTGTAAAAGAACGCAAAAATCCCCCCGGTAAAACCGAGGGGTGTTGCATATACGACGAGCGTGCGGTCGCCCGTGAACGGAAAAGGCTCGTATTAACGAGCCTTTGAAGTGAGAGCGAGTGAGGAACCGGAGGTTCCGTACCCGAGACGTCGAACGAGCGGTCTCTTACGTTTTGTCTTCGCCGCGGAGCATGATGACCTTGCCCGTGCGGATGTATTCGACAATTTCGAACTTCTGCAAGAGGCTCTTGAGCGTGTCGACCTTCATGCTGTTTCCGGTAATCTGGATAATCATGGAGGTGGCGGTCATGTCCACGGTATTGGCGTGGAAATGGTCGCACAGCTGCAGAATCTCGGTACGCTGGTCGGGAGTGCAGCGCACCTTGATGAGCGCAAGTTCCTTCTCGACGGCATCCGTTCCGGTATGGTCCTTCGCCTGCACCACGTCCACGAGCTTCTCGAGCTGCTTGATGATCTGCATCAGGATCTCGGGATTGCCGTGAGCGATGATGTTCATGCGGCTGAAGTTCGGGTCGAGCGTGGGGGAGACCACGAGCGAGTCGATGTTGTAGCCACGGCGGGAGAACACGAGCGCGATACGCACGAGCACGCCCGGACGGTTCGCTACCAACAAACTAATGGAATGTGCAATGTCCTTTATCATGATAATGTCCTCCTGTTACGTCGATCCTGTGGGCTTTTCGAGTTTCGCCTTGGGTGCTTCCGTGAGCATGGCGGTAAGCGGTGCGCCGGCCGGAATCATCGGGAACACGTTGTCTTCCTTTTCGCATTCGCAGTGGATGAGGATCGGGCCGTCGTTGTAGGCGAGCGCCTTCTGGATAACGCGTTCGGCATCGGCGGGGCGCTTGATACGCAGGCCCGGAATGCCGTAGGCTTCGGCGAGCTTCACGAAGTCGGGGTTGCCCATCATGTCCACGCTGGAGTAGCGGTGGTCATAGAAGAGTTCCTGCCACTGGCGCACCATGCCGAGGTACTTGTTGTCCATCACGAAGATCTTGATGGGGAGCTTGTGGATGGCGGCGGTAGCGAGTTCCGCTTCCGTCATCTGGAAACCACCGTCACCGCTGAAGCTGAGCACCGGCCAGCCAGTCTCGTTGCCGAAGGCGGCACCGATTGCGGCGGGGAAGCCGAAGCCCATCGTACCTGCACCACCGCTGGAGTGGAGCTGTCGCGGATAGTTTATATGGAAGAACTGTGCCACCCACATCTGGTGCTGGCCCACGTCGGTCGTGACGATGGCCTTGCCCTGCGTGAGTTCGCTTGCAGTTGCAATCACGTGCTGCATGCGGAGCCCGCCCTGCTTGGCGTAGGTGAGCGGGAAGCGCTTCTTCCAGGTCTGGCAAGTCTTGACCCATTCGGCGGTGTCGAGCTTGTTGACCATCGGGAGGAGCTGTTCGAGCACGAGCTTTGCGTCGCCGCACATGAACACATCCGGCTGCAGCACCTTGCCTTCTTCGGCAGGGTCAATGTCAATGTGCATTTTGACGGCGTCCTTGCAGAACACTTCGAGCTTGCCGGTGATGCGGTCATCCCAGCGGCTGCCGATAGAAAGGATCAAGTCGCAGTCGAGAACGGCCTTGTTGGCGTACACAGTGCCGTGCATGCCGAGCATGCCGAGAGAAAGTTCATGGTCGACCGGGAACACACCGAGGCCGAGCATGGTGCAGCACACCGGGGCGTTCAGTTTTTCAGCGAGTTCGCGCACCTGGCGGCTGGCGCCGCTGATCATGGCACCGTGGCCCACGAGGAGCAGCGGCTTCTTGGACTTGCGGAGGAATTCGGCTGCCTTCTCGATGCTTTCGGTAGAAGCGTAGGTCGGAATCTTGTAGCCGGGGAGGTCCATCTGGTCGGTGAACGGGGCGGTGCAGGGGCCTGCAGTCACGTCCTTCGGAAGGTCGATGAGCACCGGGCCCGGGCGGCCGCTGCGGGCGATGTGGAAGGCTTCCTTCATCACGCGCGGGAGGTCGTTGGAATCCTTCACCAGGTAAGAATGCTTGACGGCTGCGAAAGTCATGCCGCTCGTGTCGCATTCCTGGAAGGCGTCCTTGCCGAGGTTCGGGGTCGTCGTCTGTGCGGCGAGCACCACGATGGGGCTAGAATCCATGAGGGCAGTGTAGATGCCCGTGAAGGTATTGGTAGCGCCGGGACCGCTGGTTACGAGGGCGACGCCCACCTTGCCGGTCTGGCGGGCGTAGCCGTCGGCCATGTGGGTCGCTCCCTGCTCGTGGCGGGAGAGCACAACTTTAATATTGGAGTCAAGGATCGCGTCGAACATCGGGATGGCGGATCCACCGGGGTAACCAAAAATGGTATCGATGCCTTCGCGTTTGAGGCATTCAATAATCACTTCGGCACCGCTCAGAGTCTTGTTTGCCATAAGTTTTCCTAGTTAGAAATGAAACTTTTTTTTAAAGATTGCGCAAAATATAGATGTTTTTGATTTTTATGGCAAGATGAATTTATAAAAAAATGTAAAAAGTTGTGGATTTTCTTGGAAGATTTGAAGATTGTAACGACTTGTTGCTGAAAAATTGTGAAAATTTTAATCATTTTTACGTAGTGATTGGTTTTTATGGTTTTAAAGCTTTGAGAATTTTGTGCAAAACTTGGTTTCTTTGGTGAAAACGTTGTTGAAAATTAAAGATTTTTGTTAAAAGTGATCCCGCGGGCTTCTCCGCAACTCGTTTTTTTGCCTTCCGGACATCGATTTTCATAAAAAGGTTCCCGTTTGGCTCATTTTCGCGTTTCGGGCGTCTATAAGGGTAGAGCCACCGATGCTGGTGGCTTGGATTCGGAACAATTTCAGATTTGTAACATTCTCAAGGACTTTCACATGGAAAACGAATTGCTTCCCCGCGAAAAACTCCAGACGTTCGGGGCCGGCGCGCTCACCAACGAAGAACTTCTCGCACTGATTCTCGGCAGTGGCACGCGCGATTGCAGCGTGTTCGAGCTTTCGCGTAATATCTCGGATTATCTTTCCTCGGCGACTACGGTCCCCTCGGTCGAGAGCCTGCAGCATATCAACGGGCTTGGTCGGGTCAAGGCGTCGCAGATTCTTGCCTGCCTGGAACTGTCGAACCGGTATATCCTCACTTCGCGCGCCATTTCCGTCACCACTCCCGAAGATGTCCTCTCGCGGCTTGCGGGCCTCAAGTTCAAGAGTCAGGAGTGTTTTGCGGTTGTGACCCTCAATGCGGCGAATTACGTGATAGGCGTGCACGAGGTTACCTCGGGCCTTGTGAACCAGACGCCAATCGCCCCGCGGGAGGCCTTCGCGAAGGCCATCGAGGACCGCGCAGTTGCCATCATTCTCGCACACAACCATCCTTCGGGTTCCACCGAGCCCTCCGACCAGGATTACGCCATAACCCGCGTGCTCTGCGCTTCGGGGAAGGTCTTGCAGATTCCGGTAATCGACCACATCATCGTGGGCAAGGGCGGCTACACCAGCATGTGCAGGCTCGATCCCGACATGTTCGAGAGAAACTTGCCTTTTTTCTCCAAAAAAGGCACGTAATTCTTGTAAAAAATGAGAAACATTTGCCGAAATGTGCGTTTTTCTGTGTTTTTTGTCGCTTTTTGCGATGGTCTTTAATATATCGTTTGTTAAAAAAATTATATTAAGGCTAGTTTAGTTTAGGGATCACCCTGTTTTTTTAAGGAGACTCTATGAAGAGAGTAGTAGCAGGATTGGCGCTCGCATTTGCTGTGCAGGCATTTGCAGACCATCCGCAGACCATCAACAAGACCGGTTTTGTTGGTGTCAACAAGACTCAGTCGGCCCAGTCACTTGGACATTCAAAACTTGCTTTTTACGGTTTGGCAGATGCGACCACGGACGTGAACAACATTGCTCCGACCGGCGTAGAGGAACGCTATATCGGCGCCTATGTGCCTGCCGAAATGAACGGCGGTGTCCAGTACGGTCTTGAACCGAACACGCTGATGCGTCAGGGCATGGTCCAGGAATACGTCGCTCTGGGTGCGCAGGTCGGTTTCGGTATCGGTATCTGGCACTACTTCGACTTGGGTGTTGGCATCCCGGTTTACTACGACAAGTTTAACGTTCAGAACACGGGCTGCCCGTACGACCCGATTCAGGGTCCCCAGTATGTTCCCGGCCAGCCCATGGCCGATGCCTACGGCAACCCGCTGTACAATGCCGACGGCACTCCCATGCTGACTCCTCCGACGGTCTGCCAGCAGGGCCAGGTCCCCGGCACCAACATCGGTGGTATCGGCAACCTCAAGGCCGACTTGAAGATCAGGCTTCCGCTCCCCGAAGACCAGCCGGTCGACATCGCTATCTTCGGTGAAGGTACCTTTGGTACGGTGAACCCGCAGAAGGACGGTCTCTGGATCCGCGAGGCTGAGTTCATCCACAAGACCGAAGGCACTGCACAGGCCTATGGTAACCGCAGCACCGTCGTCAAGGGCGGCCTTGCTCTTACCCTCGACTTCGACAAGATCGACGCGGTTCCTATTCTTATTCACGGTAACGGCGGCTACGTTTATTCCACGAACGCCGACTACCTCTCTTACCCGTACGCAACCGGCGCCCTCGAAATCTACTTCATGGATTTCCTCTCGCTCTTTGCGGAATACTACATGATTCTGCCGTTCATGCAAGATCCTTACAAGGACGGCGTGAAGCTTGATGTGAAGGACATTACCGGCGCTATCGTGTTCCACCTGCCTATCGGTCTTGACCTGCACATGGGCGGTTCCTACTCCCTGGGTAAGGCTTACGATGCCGACCCGACGAAGTACACGACCGTGCGCGCTATGGAAAACGACAGCCGCGACCTTACTTACGTGACTACGGTTAACCCCAAGTACAAGGTGTATGGCGGTATCACGTGGAGCGGATTCTTGCTGCCGCAGGACCGCGACGGCGATGGCGTTACGGATAACGAAGACGATTGCCCGGATGACTTTGGCCACAGGCTGAACCGCGGGTGCCCGCTCGGCAATCCTGATGCCGACGAAGACGGTGTTTGCGATTCCTGGGTCAACGAGAAGGGATTCGAAAGCGAATTTGCCGATGTTTGCGAAGGCATCGACGCTTGCCCGAACGAACCGGGTGAAGGCGAAGATGGCTGCCCGCTTGACGAACCGGACCCGGATGGCGACCATGTGTGCGATCCGTGGGTTGCTAAGAAGAAACTCCAGAAGAAGTTCAAGGATGTTTGCGAAGGCATTGATAGCTGCCCGGCCGAAAAGGGTACTGTTGCCAACAAGGGCTGCCCCGAAGACAATCCGGACCCGGATGGTGACGGCATGTGCTCTCCGTGGGTGACCGACAAGAACAAGCTCGGTGACTACGCTAACGTCTGTAAGGGCTACGACATGTGTCCGGGTGAAGCGGGTACCAAGGCCAACAAGGGCTGCCCGTGGGATGATCCGGATAGTGACGGTGACGGTCTCTGCGACGAATGGGTGACCCAGAAGAAGATGGGCTACTACTTCGAGAAGGCTGCCGAAGACGAAAAGATCAAGAACGAATGGTTTATCGAGAAGACCTGTAAGGGTATCGACAAGTGCCCGACCGAATTCGGCCCGGCCACTAACGAAGGTTGCCCGCTCGGCGAACCCGATACCGACAAGGACGGCATCTGTGATGAATGGGTGACGCAGAAGAACATGCTTGACCAGTACGACGGTATCTGCTCTGGCATTGACAAGTGCCCGACCGAACCTGGTGAAGCGTGGGCTAACGGTTGCCCGATGGACAACCCGGATATTGACGGCGACAGCCTCTGCGCCGGCTGGGTGACCGAGAAGAACATGCAGAAGCAGTTCAAGGATATCTGCCACGGCATCGACAAGTGCCCGACCGAAAATGGTCCTGAATGGAACAAGGGTTGCCCGGCTGAAGATCCGGATGGCGATAAGGACGGCGTCTGCGACGCTTGGGTTTCCAAGCAGAAGATGACTGAACAGTTCAAGGATGTCTGCACCGGCATCGACCGTTGCCCGGACGAAGAAGGCCCGGCATGGAACAAGGGTTGCCCGGCCGATAATCCGGACTCCGACGGCGACAGCCTGTGCGATGCCTGGGTTGGCAAGCAGAAGATGTTCGACCAGTTCAAGGATATCTGCCACGGTACTGACCGTTGCCCGGACGAAGCCGGTCCTGAATGGAACAAGGGCTGCCCGATGGACGACGATCCGGATGCCGATAAGGATGGCGTCTGCTCTGAATGGGTGTCTACCAAGAAGCTCCAGAAGCAGTTCGAAGGCGTTTGCACCGGCATCGACCGCTGCCCGGATGTCCCGGGTGACGACGGATTCGGTTGCCCGAAGAAGGCCGTCGAGAAGCTCACCGGCGTGACCTTCAAGCCGGGCAAGGCGACGCTTGAATCCAACGCGAAGAACATCCTGAAGAGTGTTGCCAAGAAGCTCGTCGAAGACGACGGCTACAAGGAACTGAAAATCGTTATCCAGGGCCACACCGACAACAAGGGTAAGGACAAGACCAACCAGAAGCTCTCCGAAAAGCGTGCTCAGGAAGTCATGAAGACCCTCATCAAGTTCGGCGTGAAGAAGAACCGCATCAAGGCCGTGGGCCTCGGTGCAAGCTGCCCGGTCGACGACAACAACACCGAAGACGGACGCGAAATGAACCGCCGTATCGAAATGCACTTCGCTACTGCGGACAACGACGGCACCAAGTGTGAATCGGAATTCACTCCGTAATAGATTCTGATCAACAACTAAACTAAAATTCCCGGGGCGAAAGCCTCGGGGATTTTTATATTTGAGTAAAACGTCATCCCCGCACTTGTAAAAAACACATGACAAAACTTGACGAAATTTTGCAGTCCCTCGGAGCCTCGAACCACGACCTTGTGGAGAAACTCCCCGCAAACCTGAACCACAAGATGGTGCAGAAGGCGCGCCTCGGCAAGAAGCCCGTGCCCAAGCACACGCAGGACCTTATTCTGCAGGCGCTGAACATGCTTATGCGGGAGAAGGCTGTTGCCGAAGACAAGACGGTAAAGCAATACAAGCGGGTGGAGATATTCGGGGAGTAGTCCCGTTGTCATCCTGGACGCGTAGCGGCCGGGATCCATACATTTCATACCAGAGTTTCTCGCTCTTCGTGCTATTTTATTAAATTAATCACATGCAGCAATACTTAGACCTACTTCGCGATATTCTTGAAAACGGCGTTGACCGTTCCGACCGCACGGGTACGGGCACGCGCTCTGTCTTTGGCCGCCAGTGCCGTTACGACCTTTCGCAGGGCTTTCCGTGCCTTACCACAAAGAAGCTTCACCTGCGCTCCATCATTCATGAACTGTTGTGGTTCCTGAAGGGCGACACGAACATCAAGTACCTGCACGACAACAAGGTGACTATCTGGGACGAATGGGCCGACGAGAACGGCGACCTGGGCCCGGTTTATGGCCACCAGTGGCGCAGCTGGCCGACACCCGATGGCGGGCATATCGACCAGATAGCAAACCTCGTGAACAGCCTCAAGAACAATCCCGATTCGCGCCGCCACCTGGTGTGCGCATGGAATGTTAGTGAAGTCGACAAGATGGCGCTCCCGCCTTGCCACTGCCTGTTCCAGTTCTACGTGGGCGGGGTAGGCAAGTCCGGCAAGCGCAAGCTCAGCTGCCAGTTGTACCAGCGCAGTGCCGATACGTTCCTCGGTGTGCCTTTCAACATCGCGTCTTACGCGCTGCTCACGCTCATGCTCGCGCAGGTCTGCGATTACGAACCGGGTGAATTTATCCATACTCTGGGCGATACGCACCTGTATAGCAACCATTTTGAACAAGCGAAGGAGCAACTCACGCGCACGCCGCGCAAGCTCCCGACCATGAAACTCAATCCCGACGTGAAGGATCTGTTTGAATTCAAGTTCGAGGATTTTGAACTCGTTGATTACGACCCGTGGCCGACAATCAAAGCCCCGATTGCAGTTTGATGAACGTGTCATCCTGAGCGAGTGTAACGAGTCGAAGGATCTTTATGCTTATTTCTGCCATCGTAGCAATTTCTAAGAACAACGTTATCGGCCGTGACGGTCACTTGCCGTGGCACCTGTCTGCTGATCTCAAGCGTTTCAAGGCCATCACCACAGGCCATTCTATAATTCTCGGGCGCAAGAACTACGACGATATCGGGCGCCCGCTCCCGAACCGCACGAACTACGTGCTTTCGCGCAACCCTGCATTCGAGGCGCCGGGATGCATTGTGTGCGGCTCGCTCCAGCAGGCGATTGACGGTGCGCAGGCTGCCGGCGAAACGGAATGCTTTATCATTGGCGGTGCTGCCGTTTACCGCGAGGCGATGCCGCTCGTGAAGAAGATGTATGTGACCCGCGTGGAACAAGACGTGCAGGGCGACGTGTTTTTCCCGGAATGGGGCGAGGGCTGGCGCAAGGTCAGCGAAGAAAAATTCCCCGCCGACGAGAAAAACGACTTTGCGACGACCTTCGAGGTGTGGGAACGCAATTAGCCTGCATTTGTAACGTCATTGCGAGCGTAGCGAAGCAATCCAACTTGGAATATCTTATTGGCACTTTGTTATTCCCGACTTGTTCGGGAATCTTTTTTTTTGTATAGATTAAAAGCATGTTGGAACTGAATGTATTTTACCGCTTGGCGGCGGCTATAGGCATTGGCCTGATTATCGGCCTGCAGCGCGAGCATACCTTTTTCGATGCGACGGACCACCATCCGGCGGGTGTGCGCACGTTTTCGATGGTCGGGTTCAGCGGCGCCATTGCGGCCTGCCTTTCGGGATTGCTGAATTCTGCGGCTCCGTTTGTTACGGGCTTTGTCGTTATAGGCCTGCTGCTTGCCGCATCGCATGTTGCCTTCGGGCTTAGCCACAAGGAGGGTTCCGCCGGCATCACGACGAGCGTGGCGCTCATTCTCGTTTACCTGCTCGGGGCCATGTGCTGGTTCAACCTCCTGCTGGAATCGTGCGTGGGTATGGTGGTGATGCTCCTCCTGTTGAGCGCAAAAGAGCAACTGCACGGATTTGCGAACCGGATATCGAGCGAGGATATCCTTGCGGCGGTAAAGTTTGCGGTTATCACGCTGTTGATTTTGCCCTTCCTGCCGAACCAGGCGTATGGCCCCGAGGGCCTGCAGGTGTTGAACCCGCACACGATATGGCTTTTCGTGGTGTTCATCTCGGGCATCGGGCTCGTGGGCTACGTGCTCATCAAGATTGTCGGCCCGGGCAAGGGAATCTGGCTTACCGGCCTTCTGGGCGGGATTGCGAGCAGTACCGCCCTCACGCTCAACCTTGCGGGCCGCAGTCGCGAAAACGAGGGCTATGCATCCGATTTCACGCTCGGGATTGTGCTCAGTTGGGCGGTGATGTATGTGAGGCTCTACCTGATATGCGTATTCCTCAGCACGTCGCTGGCACGTCCGCTTGCGCTTCCGCTATTGCTCCCCGCAGTCCCCGCGCTGGCCTATGCCGCTTATATCAAGCTTGGGGCGCGCAACCACAGGGAAAGCGATGCCGGATTCTCGAACCCCTTCAAGCTGCTGCCTGCCATCAAGTTCGGCGTGGTGTTTACCTGCGTGATGTTTGTCGCAAACGCCGCCCGCGTGTACCTGGGTGCGGGTGCGCTTCTGGCCTGCAGTTTTCTGGGTGGTGCCGCCGAGATGGATGCGGTCGCGTTCTCCGTGATAGACATGAACATCAAGGCGGGGCTCCCGATGCGCGAACTGATTTTGGCGCTCCTGCTGGCGAGTATCGCGAACACTTTTACCAAGGGCGGCCTGGTGTTTTTCCTCGGCGCGAAATCCATGCGCAAGCCGATTCTTTTGGCCGTAGCGCTCATAACGGTCGTGTCGTGCGCCCTTGTCACAGTTTACGTGTAAAAAAAATCCCCGCCAAAAAGCAGGGATATTAAATCGATGAAAATTGAATTTTTAGGGAGCAGATACGAGGCGTTCAAAGTCCGAAAAAAAATCCCTGCATAAAATATGCAGAGATTAAAACTTAGACGATGTTTATCGGAGAGTGGATGCAAGGCGTCCGTGCCCCGTAGCGTATAAAAATACGTGAGGGGCGCGGCAACGAAGCAGACGCCTCCGAGAAACGAGTCTTACTTGACTTTAAGCGCGCCGCGTTCCAGCTTGATCGTGAAGTTCGTGACGTCGCAGACTTCGCTCGGACCCCAGTACTGGATCGGACCCGGGTAGGTGTAGGATTCAGTCTTGGCCCAAACGTCGCGGTTCTTGGCGAAGAACTTGAACGGAGCACCGTTGAGTTCAACGAGAGCCTTCTGGATAACCGGCTTGTCGGCACCGTGACGGCGTTCGATGTTCATCATCATGGTTATAGGAATGCCACCGGCAGTCCACTTTTCGATGCCCTTCGTGAGGTCACGCACAGAACTCATGTAGCCGTTCATCTTGTTGAAGGCGAGCACGGAGGCGGTGAAACCGAGGCTGTAGCAGTAGTCGGCGTCGAAGTTCGACGGAGCGGCGCAACGGCCTTCGTAACCGAAGAAGTGGTTGAGAGCGGAGAACTTGCCCTTGAAGTTCTTGCGGCTCTTGAGTTCCTTCTTGACCATCTCGATGATGAGCTTTTCGGTTTCGATGAGGGAAACCTGCACGTTGCCGTGGCTGTCGCGGTCGAGCATCAGCTGGCCCTGAGTGGTAGAGGGGAGGCTCTTGAGGACTTCGGCAGAAGCCTTGGAAATCCACTTGCAGAGCAGTTCCACCTTGGCGGCGGTGTCAAGGCCTTCGACTTCCTTTTCGTGGTGGGCGAGGGCTTCGGAGAGTTCGGAGATGAGCACACCGACATCCGGGATGAATTCGAGGAGACCTTCCGGAATGAGGGCCACACCGAAGTTCTTGCCAGCAGCGGCACGGGCAGCGACGATGTCAGCCACGTACTTGATGACCTGCTTCAGCTTCATCTTCTTGGCCTTGACTTCTTCAGAGATCAAGCAGATGTTCGGGTGGGTCTGGAGAGCGGCTTCGAGAGCGATGTGAGAAGCGCTGCGGCCCATGAGCTTGATGAAGTGCCAGTACTTCTGAGCGGAGTTGGCATCGCGCATGATGTTGCCGATGAGTTCGGAGTAGGTCTTGACGGCGGTGTCGAAACCGAAGGAGGTTTCGATGTATTCGTTCTTGAGGTCGCCGTCGATGGTCTTCGGGCAGCCGCAAACCACGCAGGTAGCGCCGTTGGCCTGGAAGTATTCACCGAGAACGGCAGCGTTCGTGTTGGAGTCGTCACCACCGATAATCACGATAGCGTCGAGCTTCTGAGCCTTGGCAACAGCCATGCACTTCTTGAACTGTTCTTCAGTTTCGAGCTTGGTACGGCCGGACTGGATGATGTCGAATCCACCAGTGTTGCGGTAGGCATCCATGATCTTTTCGTTGATCACGATGAACTTGCCGTTCTCGAGGCCAGACGGACCGCCGAGGAAGCCGAGGAGCTTGGAATTCTTGCTGATGCTCTTGATACCGTCGAAGATACCCGCGATCACGTTGTGTCCACCAGGAGCCTGGCCTCCGGAGAGAACCACGCCCACGTTGAGGGCCTTGCCGGCAGCGGCCTTGGTGGCCTTCTTCATGCCGATGTACGGTGCGCCGTAGGTGTTCGGGAACAGGGCCTTGATCTTGGCCTGGTCACGGACGGATTCGGTGGGCTTGCCCTTCACGAGAGCAACTTTGAGGGCGCCGTTGCGGAGCGCCACGGGGAGTTTCGGCTGGTAGGCCTTGCGGGCCTTGCCGAGGACGGACAGATTGTCAGCCATTGTGTTTTCCTTTTGAATTTCGCGCAGTTGACCGCGCGGTTCGGGTTAAAAATTTTTGCGTGAGTAAATATAGTAAAAAAAGATCCCCGCCTTCGCGGGGATGACATCTCAGGTCTGGATGGACGGCTACGCCGTCCGAGGCTTCGGCGCTATGCGCCTGCGCTCAGGATGACACTACGTGTCATTTGAACTGCGCGGTAATGTTCGCTTGCCCGTTGATCTGGAACTTGCGCGGGTTCTGTGTCTGGCCATCGCTCCAGCCGGCGAAAACCGCACCGTTGCTCGGAACCGCGGTTACCTCGATTTCCATGCCAGAGAAGAACTTGCCCTGGTACGGCATCTTCGGGAGCTTCATGCCTTCCACGAGCACCGTGCCATTGCCGCTTGCGGTAATCGAAACGTTCGCTTCGCCCGAGAGGCCAAAGTACTGGGCCATCTCCTGGCGAACCGTCTGCGTGCGGTTCTGGGCGAATTGCAACAGCTGGCTTCCATCGGGAGCCCAGGTGAATTTTGCCTGGTTGCGCGGCCAGCGCTGCACGTCACGCTGCTGTTCCGAAGCGGGGATAGTCGCCATCATGTCCTTGACGGTCTTCTGCACGCGTTCGTAGGTCAGGAAGTCGTTCAGGAGAATGCAACCCTGGTTGATGAACAGGCGCTTGAAATCGGGGTTCTGCAGGAGCTTGCTGAGCATCTGGCCCGGGCCCTGCTTTGCGCCACCGCCCCACATGCCCATGCCACCTCCAAAGTCATAGCCGCCCATACCGGGTTGCTGCTGACCTGGGTTCTGCTGGCCTCCCTGCTGCTGGCTGTTATCCATCGTGGTGCTGCCAAGCACCCAGCTGAACATGTTTTCGCCCTGCACGTCGAACCCGGAAATACCGGGCGTAAAGCCGTAACCGTGGTCGGTATCGAACGCGACATACTTGAACGGATAGCCGTTGCCACCCCAGGCGCGCACGTTGTTGGTGGGCCAGTCGCCGTTATGGAAGTACATTTCGGCCAACATGTACTGCGCAAAGCTGCTCATGTTGATCTTTTCCTTCAGCTGGATGTAGCTCTGGTTGTTTTCGCCGGCGAAGTTGCCGTTCATAACCTGGTTTGCCACGTTCCTGTATTCATCGACGGAGGCTCCGTTCGTGCCGCTCGCTTCCAGCTCGGTTCCCTTGATCTTGATCATGTTGATGGTCTTGGAATCGATGCCGTAGTTGGTTTCCACAAAACTCCTGTTCAGGCGCTCGCGCAGGTCGTGAATGCCGAAGTATTCGCCGTTGTAGAACACCACCACCTGGCGGCTGCGCTGGTAATCCACGTCGGTGCCTTCCATGAGGGCTGTCATCATGGCATCGCCAATGTAGTCGCACCAGAAACGGTTACCGTTGTTGCGCAGGTTGAAGCTCTTGATTTTCTTGGCTTCGGGTCGCGTGGTGAACATGGAGTACTTGAGCACCTTGTCGCCGTAGTCGTCGTTGTCCATCTTGATGGCAACGCTCTTCTTGGGCTTGTAGCGGCTCCAGTTACCGATAATGGAAATGCCCGCGTCGATTTCCCATGTCTTGGACTGCGTGGAACTTCCGTTCTCGAAGAATTCTACGTGTACCGGGAGTTCCTTGTCGCTCCAGAAGTTCGCTTGCTGGCAGGGTTCCGTGCACTTGGGGTTGTTGTCGTCGGAAACGTTGCCGCCTCCGCCAAAATCGAATCCCATGCCGCCGCCCATGTTCCACTGGCCTTGACCACCTACGCCGCCGTTCAGGTCGCCGGTCGCATAGATGCCTGCGCTCGAGTCGAACATGTCGTGGTGATTCACGGTGATGGCGACCACCGGCATCGAGACGTTCTCGTTAATGAAGTAGGTCTGCGTGGTGGTGTCGGCCGCCTGCCCGTTCACGAACTCGGAGCAGCGCACCACGGTGTTCTGCGTAATCTGCTTTGCCGCAGTAATCTGCTCGGAACCCTGTGTGGGGTAGGATCCGTCGAACGTGCAGTGGATTTGCCCGCCCTTCGTGGGAGTCGGCGGGTTGATGGTCAAATTGCTGTAGAAACCTGCTGCCGGGAGGAAACTTTCCTTGGCCTGGTGGTTGTCCTCGTAGTCCTTGAGGCCCACGGAAGAGGATGAATTTGCCTTGGAAGAGCTGGACTTGGGGTTTACTGCCGAACTGCCGGGCATGTTGAACCCGCCAGAACTGTTCGGGAAGTTGAATCCGCTGCTAGAAAAGCCGGGCATGGAAGCCGAGCTGCCGGGAACTGTTTCAGAGCTCAATGCGGTGACCGGGACGGGAATTGTATCGCCGGTTAGCGGGTCAAGGTAGGGGATTGCGGGAATGGTCTCGCCGGTCAGCGGGTCCACGTAGGGGATAGAGGGAACCGTGTCGAGCGGCTGGAGCCCACTGATGTCTGGGCCGTTTACTGCGGTTGCAGGGTCTTCGGAACAGCCCACAAAAAGGGCGCAGGCGGCGATGAACGGGAATGCTGTGTATTTTTTTTGCATAATGTGCCTTGACACTTAAAAAAATGCCTAATCCGTACACCATTCCCTAAATTATAAAGATTTTGGCGGTTTTTCACGTTTTTTAAGATATTATTTACATCGAAAAAATGCAAAAAATGGGCACTTTTGACCCAAATCACGCTTGTTTGCAAAATGGTGTAACAAAACGTCCCAATAATCAAAAAAAACTAATTTTGTAACATTCTTTGAAACGCTCCAGATAATAAAAATGAAAGAAATCCAGAAACTTTTTACGAACTTCAGGCTCCGCAAACGTTTGCTTGCGCTTTCTGATGCTTTTATTGTGGTTGTTTCTGGACTTATCGCGAATTTTCCGATACCCATTTATGCCGACCGCATTGGACGCCCCGAGCTTTTCGCGTTCCTTTCGACGTGTGTCGTGTGCTGCCTTGCCGCGCTGCTCTTGACCGGCGCGTACAATAAACTGTGGCGCTATTTTTCTCGGAAAGATTACGTGAGCTGCATTGTCGGCGTGGTGCTCGGCTATTCCGTCGCCATTTGCCTCTACAACATCATTACCGGGATTTCGTACCTGCGTTTTTCGGCGCTCTCGTGCCTGATTACGATTATCGGTATATGCCTTTTCCGGTTCGTGTTCCGCGATGCATTCCTCACGATTGCGGAAGTTGGCCGCAAGGATGCCGAGAGAAAGCGCACCATGATTATCGGCGCGGGCGAGGCGGGCAAGCTCCTTGTTACGGAATTGACTCGCCTTCAGATGCCCGATGGCCTGGGCGGTAAACCCTCGACAATCGAGCCTGTATGCCTGATCGATGACGACCGCAATAAGATTGGTTCGACCATCTGTGGCGTGCTTGTCGCGGGTGGTACGCGCGATATCCTCAAGATTGCGAAGGCGGAACATGTCGAGCAGATTGTGTTCGCCATTCCCAGTTGCCCGCCCAAGGACCGTCAGGCCATTCTCGACATTTGTGGAAAGACTGGCCTCCCCGTGAAGGTTCTGCCGTTTATCGGGAACCTGCTCGATACCTCTAGCATCGGGGACGGAAGTACGAGTTTTGTGGAGCAGATTCGCGACATCAAGGTAGAAGACTTGCTCGGGCGCGAACCGGTGACCTTTGACAACAATGATGTGCGCGGGTTTATCGAGGGCAAGGTCTGCATGGTTACGGGTGGCGGCGGCAGCATCGGCAGCGAACTCGTGCGCCAGATTGCAAAGTACAGCCCCAAGCAGGTCGTGATTGTAGATATTTACGAGAACAACGCCTACGAAATCCAGCAGGAACTCCTCATGGAGTATGGCGACTCGCTGAACCTGGCGGTGCTTATCGCTAGCGTGCGCGACTACAACCGCATGAACCAGATTTTCAAGAGGTACAAGCCCGACGTGGTGTTCCACGCGGCGGCGCACAAGCATGTGCCCCTCATGGAAAACAGCCCCATGGAGGCCATTAAGAACAACGTAGCGGGAACCTTCAACGTGGCGTTCCTCTCGCTGTTCAACAGGGTCAAGAAGTTCGTGATGATCAGTACCGACAAGGCGGTGAACCCGACCAACGTGATGGGGGCGAGCAAGCGCTGCTGCGAAATGATTGTGCAGTATTTGGCCCAGCATAAGATGAGCGGCACCGAGTTCGTTTGTACCCGCTTTGGCAACGTGCTCGGGAGCAACGGGAGCGTCATTCCGCTGTTCAAACGCCAGATAGAGCAGGGCAAGCCCGTTACCGTGACGCACCCCGACATTATCCGCTACTTTATGACGATACCCGAGGCGGTGAACCTTGTGCTCGAGGCGGCAAGTATTGCGCATGGTGGCGAGATATTCGTGCTCGACATGGGCCAGCCCGTGAAAATCGTGACCTTGGCCGAAAACCTTATCCGCATGTATGGCAAGGTTCCCTACAAGGATGTAGAAATCAAGTTTACGGGACTCAGGCCCGGCGAAAAGCTCAAGGAAGAGCTTTTGATGAACGAGGAAGGCCTGCAGAAGACCAGCAATAAACTTATCTTTATCGGCAAGCAGATTGAGATAGACAATAACAAGTTTATCCAGCAACTGCGCAAGCTGAGGGATGCCGCGTTCGAGAATGATGAACCTGGAACCGTGCAGGCGCTCCACGAGATTGTACCTACGTTCGTGAATCCCGAGGAATACAACAAGAAGGCGACCGCCTCGATGAAGGCGATACAGGAGACCGCGTAAAGGATTTGCCCATGAAGCGCTTTGAAAAGAGAGTCTGGCTTGCGAGCCCCACCATGCATGGCGAAGAACTGCGCTACATGCAGGAAGCCTACGAGACTAACTGGATGAGCACCGTCGGGAAGAACATTGACGAGGTGGAACGCCTGGTGGCCGAGAAGGTCGGCGTGAAGTATGCCGTGGCACTTTCGGCGGGTACGGCTGCGCTGCATTTGGGGACGCGACTTGCGGGAGTCCGCTTGTTTGGGGTGCCCAAGGCGGGCGAGGGTACGCTGCGCGGGCAGAAGGTTTTCTGCAGCGATATGACGTTTGCCGCGACGCTCAACCCGGTGGCCTACGAGAACGGCGAGGCTGTGTTTATTGACAGCGAACGCGATACTTGGAATATGGACCCCGTGGCCCTGGAAAAGGCCTTCGAAGTTTATCCGGATGTGAAATTGGTCGTGCTTGTGCACTTGTACGGGACGCCTGCGAAGGTTGACGAAATCCGCGCAATATGCAAGCGGCATAACGCATTGCTCGTCGAAGATGCCGCCGAAAGTTTCGGCGCTAGTTACAAGGGCGTACAGACCGGTAGTTTTGGCGACTTTAATGCCATCAGTTTTAACGGGAATAAGATTATTACTGGTTCCAGCGGTGGTATGTACCTTACCGACAGCAAGGAAGATGCCGACAGGGTGCGCAAGTGGAGCACGCAGAGCCGTGAACCCGCACCGTGGTACCAGCACGAGGAAATTGGCTACAATTACCGCATGAGCAATGTGATTGCGGGCGTGGTGCGAGGGCAACTGCCGCATCTCGAGGAACATATCGCGCAGAAGCATGCCATTTATGAGCGCTACAAGGCTGGCCTTGCTGGGCTCCCCGTGCAGATGAACCCTTACGATGCGGTGAATTCCGTGCCGAACTTCTGGCTGAGTTGCATGATTATCGATGAAAGTGCGATAGGCGAGGGCAGTGGCAAGGCTACGCCCGCGAAAATCCTGCAATGTCTCATGGATATGAATGCCGAGGGCCGCCCGATATGGAAGCCCATGCACATGCAGCCATTGTATGCGGGGCATGCCTTTGTGACCGCCTCGGGAACGGATGTCGGGGCTGATATCTTTGCCCGCGGGCTCTGCCTCCCCAGCGACAACAAGATGACCCCGGAAGAACAGGATGCCATCATCGCCACCATAAGGGCTTGTTTTGAGGGGTAGCGCCGGGTTGTCATCCCCGCCCATTCGACTTGCTCAGGGCAGGCTCCGGCGGGGATCTTCCTGAAAAACTTTGTTATATTGAATTAAAATGTACTCCCGCTGCCTGAAACGTTTCTTCGATTTTTGTTGTGCTCTAGCGGCTATCTGCTGCCTGAGCCCGCTACTTATTTTGCTCACGGTGGTTGGCGCTTTCAAGATGAAGGGAAATCCGTTCTTCACGCAGCCCCGCCCTGGAAAGGACGAAAAGATTTTCAAGCTTGTCAAGTTCCGCACCATGACAAACGAGAAGGATGCAAGCGGCAAGTTGCTCCCTGATGACGTGCGCCTTACCGCATACGGCAAGTTCTTGCGCTCCACCAGCCTCGACGAACTCCCCGAACTCTTCAACATACTGAAGGGCGACATGGCGGTAATTGGCCCGAGGCCTCAACTTGTGCGCGACATGGTGTTCATGACCCCCGAACAGCGCAAGCGCCATACCGTACGGCAGGGCTTGAGCGGGCTTGCTCAGATCAATGGCCGGAACGCTGTCACCTGGGAAACCAAGATTGCCTACGACCTGGAATACATCAAGAATATCACTTTCTGGGGCGATGTGAAGATTATCCTCACGACGCTCAACAAGGCGTTTATCAAGCGTTCCGACATTACCGAAGAGAACTGCGACACCGCCACCGACCTGGGCGATTACCTGCTGGCGAGCGGGCGCATCACCCGCGAGGAATACGACCACGGCCAGGAAGAAGCGAAAAAACTTATAGCGGAGGCGGGGTAATGAACTCGTTATTTGTTCATTTTATTGGGCAATCGTGAAAATTTTCTATACGGTTTTATTATGTCTAATTGCGATGTCCTTGTAACTTATTGTTGGAATAGGGTTGGCTATAACATATTGCGCAATCTTTCTGATAATGGTTTATCAGTGTATGCTGCTGATACATCAAAAAGAAATATTTGTAGTATGTCTAAGTTTTGTGCGGGCAGTTTTGTTTATCCCGATCCATTTACTCAAGAAAGTGATTTTATTGATTGCTTGCTAAGAAAAATCGGTGAATTAAAGCCTAAAGTTTTGATGCCAACTCACGATGAAGGCCTTGTTATAGCTAAACATCGAAATCTTTTCCCAAAGGATTTGATTTTACCGATAGAATCGTATGAAAAAATGGTTATGCTGTCAAATAAATTGACTGCAACAAGGTTGGCTGAGAAATTAGGAATACCTACTCCGAAAATTTATGAGAATACAGAGGATATTGTTTGTTATCCAGTGGTTTTAAAGACTCAAATCGGTAATTCGGCAAAAGGAGTTTTCTTTCCTGCAAATGCGGATGACATAAGGAAATTGAAAAATAGCGTAGGGCAGGATTTTTTTATTGAAGAAAAAATGGGTGGTGTGGATTATAGTGTTGATTGTTTGCGGTGGAATGATTACTTTTGTGCTTCTGTTTACCGGGCTTTGGTAACAAAAACTGATGGTGGTGGAACCACTACGCAGAGGATTATTGTTGACGAACCGAATCTAATTGAGTATGCTAGAAAAATACTTGATTATGTTGATTATAATGGCGTGTGTGGCTTGGATTTCCGGTATGATAAGGAAAAAGAAAAGTGCGCATTTATTGAAATAAATGCTAGATATACTGGTGGACTCGCTACTCAGATAAGAGCGGGGTTTGATATTCCGTTTCGGTTGTATTGTGCTGCACTGGGTTTGAACATAGATAATACATCTTCAAAAATTGGAATAAAGACAAAATGGCTTTTAGGGGATGTTATTACAGCTGTAGATAGGCTTGTTTCAATGAATTTTAAATGGAATGAGATAAAAAGTGTTTTGAAAATAACAGGTTTTGATGCTTTTGATGATTTTCGAAAAGATGATAAAAGAGCTATAGTTGGTGAAATGCTGTATTACTTAGAAAAACTAATAAAGAATAGAAAATTGAATCCTTAGTCAAGGAGAATTATATAAAAGAGATGAGAATTCTTTATGTGACAACAATTTCAGGAACAATGGATTTCTTTCCTGAACATGTTAAGATGCTTCTACAGAATGGGCATTCCGTAGAAATTGCTACTTCGTGTGCTTTAAAACCTGTTGATTCAATATATGATGAACTAGGTTGCAAGGTGCACGATATTCCCTTTTCTCGTTCTCCTTTTAGTAAAAATAATATTAAAGCGTATAAAATGTTCAAGCGTCTTGTAGAATCAGAACATTTTGATATCGTGCATACTCATACGCCAAATGCTTCATTGATTGTTCGATTGGCTTGTCGTAAAGTTCGTAAACACGGAACAAAAGTTATATACACTGCGCACGGATTTCATTTTTTTAAGGGAGCTCCTCTAAAAAATTGGTTAATGTTTTATCCGGTTGAAAAATTTTGTGCGAAATACACGGATGTGCTGATTACAATTAATAAAGAAGATTATGCATTTGCTCAAAAGGTAATGCGAGCAAAACAAATATGCTATGTACCGGGTGTCGGAATTGATTTAGAGAAAATCAGCGGCATTCAATGTAATCGAGAAGATGTTCGTGATATGATTGGTGTGCCGAAGGACTGTGTGTTGCTTCTTTCCATAGGTGAATTGAATTGTAATAAAAACCATCAGATTGTATTGCGCGCGTTAGCTAATTTAAAGAATGAAAACGTTCATTATGCAATAGCAGGTGTTGGGAACCAACACGACATGTTGCTTGAACTGTCAAAAACATTGGGTATTGAAAGCCGTTTTCATTTGCTTGGCTATAGGACAGATGCCTTGAAGTTGTATAGGGCTGCAGATGTATTTGTTTTCCCATCCTTTAGGGAGGGGTTGTCGGTTTCTCTAATGGAAGCGATGGCTTGCGGTTTACCTGTTGTATGCACTGAGATTCGTGGAAATGTTGATTTGATAAAAAAAGATGTAGGTGGCTATTATTTTAAACCAGATGATGTGAAGTCGCTTGAAAAGTCACTTGGCAAAATTATTGAATCTCCGAATCTTCGAATTGAATTTGGTAGTGAAAATAAAAAGGCTGTTGAAAATTTTAGTTTGGCAAATGTTTTGACGAAAATGAAGGAAATTTTGTTGTGAAAATTCTTCATTTGTTAAATACAGGATCATTCTCTGGGGCGGAAAATGTAGTCTGTCAAATTATTGAGTTGATGGACGAAAATTTTGATTGTATTTATTGCAGTTTAGATGGTTGTATAAAAAATGTATTGAAAGAAAAAAATATTGCGTTTGAACCCATCACAAACATGTGTGTTCAAGAAATAAAGCGTGTGATAAAAAAAATAAAACCAAATATAATACACGCTCATGATATGTGCGCATCATTTTTTGCCGCGCGAGCATGTGGGGCAATTCCGTTAGTTTGTCATATTCATAATAATGCTTATGATTCTAGAAAAATTAACTTGAAAAGCGTGCTGTTCTTTTTTGCGGCGCTTAAGGCTAAGCATATTTTTTGGGTTTCTGAAACGGCTCTATCAGGGTACTGTTTTCATTCTTTTTTGACTCGGAAGAGCTCGGTACTTTTGAATGTTATAAATGTTAAGAAACTATATAAAAAAATGAATGAGGATGAAAATACTTATTTCTTTGATGTAGTTTTTGTTGGACGACTTACGTATCAAAAGAACCCAGAGAGATTGATTGAAGTATTTAAACGGCTGAGGGATTGTCTTCCTGAATATAGAGCGGCTGTTATAGGAGATGGTCCCTTAAGGGATAAGGTCTCAGATATGGTAAGAGAATATGGTCTTGAAAAAAATGTAATCTTAATGGGATTCAAGGAGAATCCTTTAAAAATTCTTTCCAGTTCAAAAGTGATGTTGATGGTTTCTCGATGGGAAGGCCTTCCTATGTGTGTGCTTGAATCGCTTGCTTTAGGTGTCCCCGTAATTTCTACTTGTAGAGATGGTATGTCCTCTATTATAAAAAATGGACAAAATGGTTTTATTTGTGATTCTGATGATGAGGTTGTAAAAGCGCTGCATCAAATATTGACAAATGAGTGCCAATATAGAATTATGTCCTCAAACTGCAAAGAAACCTCAAATGAACACAATGACTTGAAAAAGTATAAAGATGAAATTAAGTCCGTATATGTTTCTTCTGTAAATTAATCAAAATAGTATAAATAAAGAGGTTGTAATGAACGATTCGTTAAAATATTTTCTTTCGTCCTTATTTCATGTTATAACCCGTTTTATTTGTGTTTTTCCGATTAATCCTCGAAAGATTATGTTTGAAGTATATATGGGTGATAAATATGCATGTAGTCCAAAATCAATTTGCGAACATATAGATTCAAAATCAGATGCGTATGAATTGATTTGGGTTTATCATAAGAATCGAATACCTTGTAAATACAAACAGGTTAAACGTAATTCATTGGCTTATTTTTACCATATGTTAACTGCAGGTTTTATCATCATTAATTCTGGGAATAACCATCTGTTGAGATATCGTGACAAGCAGGTGATGATTAATACATGGCATGGCGGTGGAGCTTATAAGCGACTGACAATTTCACCCCTAGAACGTTATCGGAAAAATGATTTTTTCATATCAAGTTGCGAGAAAGCGAGCCGATTTGTAATACAAGAAGGGCAAAATTTTCATGGGACAATTCTGAATTTCGGTTTGCCAAGAAATGATATGTTGATAAATTGTGACAATCAGAAGGCGGTTGAAGTAAAAAAGCAATTGAAACTTGGAAATAAAAGATACGTTCTTTATGCTCCGACGTATCGAAATGATTTTTCAAAAACAGAATTTGCGCTTGATTATGATAGATTGGTGAAGATGCTAGAACAAAGATTTGGTGGGGAATGGGGTATCCTTATGAGATGCCATTATCATATGCGCCCGGATTGTAAGCAATCTTCTTTCCGAAATATGATTGATGTGACACAATACCCAGATATGCAGGATTTGTTGCTGATATCAGATGCGCTTATTACGGATTATTCGTCTTCGATATGGGATTATTCATTTCTAAAGCGGCCTGCGTTCTTGTATGCAACGGACCTCAAAGAGTATGATAAGGAACGATCCTTCTTCGTTGATATTCATGAATGGCCTTTCCCGTTATGCGAGAATAATGATGAATTGGCTAAAGCTATTGAAAACTTTGATCAAGATAAACTTGAATGCTCGATTCGAAAGCATCATGAATTTATGGGAAGTTTCGAAAAAGGAAATGCTTCTGAGCAGACATTTGCTTTTATGCAGAAGTATATAAAAGAAAATTATTAGGTTTAAATATGTGCGATTGTCCGAAAATATCTGTAATCGTTCCATTCTATAATGGTGATGAAAAGATGCTCGTTGAATGCGTCAATAGTATTCTTCGGCAGACTTTCGCTGATTTTGAGCTGATAATTGTTAATGATGGAAGCGAAGCGCGTTATAATAGCATTTTGAAAACCATATCCGCTATGGATCGCCGAATTTCAATTTTAAATGAAATAAATGGCGGGGCATCTGTGGCTAGGAATACAGGTGTTGAATTTTCAAAAGGTGATTATATTGCCTTTGTTGATTCGGATGATATAGTTCATACTCAATATTTAGAACAGGCGTATGAGATTATTACTAGGAATGATGTTGATTTTGTAGTTGGTTCTATCGTAAATATGTCGTCAACTCGAGCCGATTACGCTAAATTGAATTCACAGAAATTATTGACAAGTAATAGCTATAGAATCTACAATAAGACGGATTTTGTTGATTTAATACCGTGCTTTATTGCTGCGAATAGAATTATTCGCTTTCCTAATGGGGGGCATTTAAATCGGGGCCCAGTTGCAAGATTGCTAAAAGCGAATATAGCTAAAAGTGTTTCATTTCCTAAGGGAATTGAAATTGGCGAAGATTTAATATGGAACCAAGAGATATTAAAAAAATCTAATTGTATTGCAATTGCTGAAAATATATGGTATTATTATTTGATGCATGAGGGTTCCTCTGTTTATAGGTATAAGAAAAATTCTATAGAAATTGTTCGTCAAGCGGGATTGTCCTTATACGAATCTATTAGTTATGTGATGAATGATGATATATACAGGGCTTTTTGTACGCGAATTCTTGATCAAACAAGACAGACCGTT